>WBZN01001848.1_pt1 | contig 10319 bp, 6 predicted proteins | sample 5204281 | NCBI WGS metagenome assembly WBZN01 (sample SAMN12344347, study PRJNA552823) | activated sludge metagenome | biome: Activated sludge suspended growth; feature: Nitrification reactor; material: Wastewater; isolation source: activated sludge from nitrification reactor of wastewater treatment... | reverse complement strand
GCCGGTCACGAGCTCACGAGCTGCCGGCCACTCCGCTAACCGGCTGCTCGAGCGACCACCGGTGAGACGCGACATCTCAAGCGGTTAGCCCGTGTTGGAGAGCGGCACGCGACCTGCTCGACCGTGCGCCATGCGCCATCTGGGACTCCTCGCCCTCACGTCCGCGTCGTTGATCTCGCATCCCGCGGCGGCCGACGTGACCCGCTGCGCGGGTGCCGACGCAGATCTCCACTACCACGCGACGGACTTCGCCGAGATGAACGGCGACACCGGCTGGGTGCCCTCGGGCTCGCCCGCGCAAGTGCGGGTCACCGGTCGGATCATCGGCGAGACCACCGTCGCGATGGGCATGCATCCGACCGTGTGCTGGCCGAGCGAGATGAACCTCAGCGTGCCCGGGCGCACCGGCGCCGGGCTGCTCGACTTCGCCTACGGCGCGGAGCTCCACCTCTACGCGCAGATCCACACCTCGGTCCTCGGCAACGCGATCGACTGGGAGGGCGAGATCCCGGTCCCGATCCCGGCGATTCCGACCGATCTCATGCTCGCCGGCACGACGACCTTCGATCCCAGCGCCACCGCAACTCCCGCGGCGAGCGACACCACGGGCGCGGTCACCGTGCTGAGCACCAACCTGATCGGCAACCTGATCGGCATCACCGGGATCTCCGGCGGCCTGCACCTCGAAGTGACCGGCGGGTTGACGACCTCGTATCGCACGACCTCGCTGATGACCGGCGCCGGCGAGATGTCCGCCGACCCACTCTCGGTGCCGGCACCCGGCGCCGGCTACGGCGCGGCGATCGAGATGCCGCTGTCGGCCACCGGCCGGATCACCTACGCACCTTCCTTGACGTTCACGATCGCGTTCGACGTCAAGATCCTCGGGATCCGCGTCGTCAACTGGAAGCTGTTCTCGGTGCCGATGGGCCTGCCCTCGATCGATCGTGACGTGATGCTCCCCAGCGACGGCGCGCATATCGGCCTGCCCAAGGCGAGCTCGCTCGCGGGCGCGCGGATCGACTTCTCGGCGGGCGCGATCCAGCGGCTCGCGGTGCACAACGCCGGCGAGGCGCCGCTGATGCTCGAGGCGTCCCAGCTGCCGGAAGGCGTCGCGATGACGCCGGTCACGATCGCGCCGGGTGCCGACGGGACGATCAACGTGATCGCGAGCGACACGGCCGTGACGAACGGCACGAGTCAGCTCATGCTCACGACGAACGACCCGGGCCAGGCGACGGTCCTGGTCACGCTCGGCCGCGACATCGGCGGGACCGGCACGGATGACGGGGACGGCGTGGAGCACGCGGGATGCAACACCGGCGCGGGCGGCGCCGGGCTGATCGTCGCCCTCGCAGCGCTCGGCCTCCGCCGTCGCCGCCGCCGCTGAATCCAGCGTGCGCGGTCCGTCCCAACCAGCGGACTACGCCACGACGGCTCGTGCGGGTAGAGTTGCCGCATGCGCGCCCTCACCTGCCTCGATCCGATGATCGCAGTCTGCGCTGGCTTCGAGGACTGACCGCGGCGAGCGCCGACCCGCAGCTCAAGCGATGCAGGTGTTGACCGATCTCAGGGACGCGGGGTTTTCGCCGATGGCGTCCCTCGCTCACGACGAAGCCGTGGCGATCGCGCCTGCGCTCGCGGACGCGTTCGCGCACGCACGCCCAGGTCAGGTCCTGATCGTCGGCAACCAGGGCAGCCTGTGGCCGCGGTTCGTTCGCGCGTACCGCGCCGACCCCGCGTTGCAAGCTGCCCCGGATCCGTTCGATACGTTCGTCGAGGCCACGCTCGCCCCGATCCTCGGTGAGCGGCCGGTGCGCTTCGCCCATCGCAGATATAACGACGCCTATCTGCCGATGCAGCGACTCGCGGCCGCCGCGCGCCTCGGAGTTTGCTCGCAAACCCACCTGCTGATCCACGAGGCGGTCGGGCCCTGGATCTCGTTGCGCGCGCTCGTCGGGCTTCATCCCGGCGACGCTCGGCCCGACACGCCGCCCCCACGTTCGGGTGGCTGCAGACCCGCCCACTGCGACCGCACGTGTGTCCCCTTGTTCCAGACCGCGAGCGAGCGCGGCGCGGCCGGGACCTGGCGCGATTGGCTCGCCGTCCGCGAGGCGTGCCAGGTCGGCGTGGCGTGGCGGTATTGCGACGAGCAGATCCTCTATCACTACACGCATGATCGGCGGGTCATCGGCACCGGGGTCACGTTGGAGACGTATGCCGAGCTCATCCGGCGATGACCGCGGAACGCGCCGGCGCGCCGGCGCCCCTCGCGCTCAGCAGCCGATCTTGGCGGTATCGATCACGATGTCATCGATCCACAGCTCGTAGGTATTCGGCGACGGGTTCGCCTGGTACAGCCACCAGCCGAACCAGATCTGCTGAAAGCTCGGGAACACGAAGTTCGGATGCTGCGTAGGTGACGTCGTCAGCGCCGGTTTCGAGACACCGTCGATCCACACGTCGATCCGGTTGGTCGCGGCTGACAGCTGCCACTCGAGGCACACCCACGCGCCCGCCACCGCAGGTGCGGAGGTCTGCCAGTTGGTCCAGTCGCCGCTGGCGCCGCCGTCGGAGCCTGGACCGTAGAAGTTGCCCGCCGGCTGCACGTTGGTGGCGTACTGGCCACCGATCGGCCGCACCAGCGTCGAGCCCGTCCCGCTCGCCTCGACGAGCGTGTAGTGAGCGAACGCAGGCGCCGTCGGAAACGCGGTGACGTACGCGTACATCCGGCCGAACATGCTGTTCCCGGCCGGCGCGATCGGCACGAGGATCCGCGCGCGGCCGTTGCCGGTGGTGCCCACGTGCAGCGATCGCGTGCCGCGTGCGCGGGCCGCATCGATCGTGAGCGTGCCGCCGGCGGTCTCCGTGGTCCACCGGGGGGAGGTCGCGGCCCCGAGCGCGAGGTCCTCGAAGTCCTCGCAGAACGTCGCGGTCGAGCCCACGCAGCTCGCCGCGGCGGGCGCATCGACGAGCGCGCTATCGGGGTGGATCGTGACCGGCGCATCGACGATCGGATCCACGGACGTCGGGTTGGTACCGCAACCCGCGAACAGCACGAGCACGGTGACAGGCAAACGGATCATGAGGGCCTCGCTGTCCGATCCCACGGTACTCCCATCGTCCCCCGAGCCCGAGCCAACATCGCACGACCTCTCGCCGCGGATCCGATCTCCAGCGGAGGTACGTGGTCGGATGTAGGTGCATGGAGGTGGAGGAGACGTCGCTTCCGTGGGCCTGGGTACGCCTGTACGATGGGAGGGCCGTGACGACCCCGAAACACGGGATACGAGTCTGCGTCGCGCTCGTCGTGCTTTCGTGGGCTCACCTCGCCGTCGCGGCGCCGAGCGTGATCACGATGACCCAGGACCCGGTCAACGTCGGCAACGTCGTGCTCGGGGCGTCAGGTACGGCGACCGGGTCGCTCTGCGACAACAACAATGATCGAGTGGACCTGGAGGTGACCGCGGCGTGCACCGGCGCCGGCACCGGTACGTTCTCGCTCACCCCGACGTCGAACATCAACCTCGCGAGCGCCAAGACGATCGAGGTCACCTACAACCCGACCACCAAGGGTCCACGACAGTGCACGGTCAACGTCCACGACACCACCACCACGACCGTCCTGGGCACGTTCGAGGTCCGGGGCATCGGTCGCACCCCACCGGCGATCTCGGTGACTGGGACGACCACGTTCGGCACGGTCCGGTTCAACGACGCGGCGCCGGTTCATACGTCGAGCCAGAACTTCGTGGTCACCAATACAGGAGATCTCCCGCTCGATATCACCAATGTCCAGATCGGCGGCGCCCAACCGGGGGACTTCTCGATCACCGCCGGCGCGACCACCGCGACGATCCTGCCCGACAACACGGGCACCTGGACCGTCACGTTCGATCCCGTCGCGGCAGGGTCGCGCTCCGCGACGTTGACGTTCACCAGCAACGATCCAGGCGCCCCCACGAAGCTGCTGAGCCTGAGCGGCACCGGATCGACCGCGGTGATCGGCGTCGACGATCGGGACTTCTCGATCGTCAATACGGGCTCCTCGAGCTCGCTCGACGTCACGGTCCAGAACATCGGCGCCGGTACGAAGGGCAACCTCGGGGTGACGAGCGCCGCGATCGCAGGCGGCGGCGGCTGGTTCAGCTTCAGCGCGTGCGGCGGCGGCACCAGCTGCACCTTCATGCCGGCGCTGTCGATCTCGAGCTCGAACGTCGTGGGGGTCACGTGCAGTCCACCGGCGACCGCCGCCGCGAACGACGTGCAGACCGCCACCGTCACGTTCACGAGTGACACCGACGACGCGGCGGCCACACCCGATCGGGTCTCCAACCTGTCCTGTACCGCCGGCAAGAGCACGCTCGGGACGAGCGCGCCGATGGTCGGGTTCCCCGGTCAGCTCGTGACCACGACGAGCGCCGCGCAGTCCGTCACCGTGACCAACACGGGCAACGTCGACGCGACGTTCTTCTTCCGGCTCACCGGGGCGAACGCGAGCGCGTTCCAGGCGGTCACCCAGAGCGGCTGCGGCACGAGCGTGGGGAATCGGTGCACGGTCGCGGCGAGCGGCGGAACCGTGACGTTCACGGTGAGCTTCACGCCCGCGACCGAGGGCGACCTGTCCGCCGGGCTCGATCTCGTGAGCGCGTCGTCGCCGTTCCCGCAGCTCACCGTCGCGGGCCGCGGCATCGATCGCCACATCACCGTGGCGCCGTCCGTGATGTTCCCCGACACGTTTCGCAACCCAGGCGACCAGGCCACGGTGATCCCGGTGATGGTGACCAACCTCGGCGAGTATCCGCTGCACGTCGCGGCGCTCGCGATCGCGGGGGATCCGGTGTGGACGCTCGCCGAACCCGCCGGCTCGTTCGACGTCCCGGGCCTCGGGTCGCGCGCGGTCATGGTTCGGTTCGCGCCGATGAACGCCGGGAAGATGCCCGATGGCATGCTCACGGTGACGAGCGACGACCGGGTCAACGGAACCGCCAGCGTCTTGCTCCTCGGCAACGGCAAGGACCGCCGCGTCCAGATGGCGCCCTCGACGATCGATCTCGGCGACACCGGCGCCGGCGTGCCCACCCGGCTCTCGGATGTCAGGGCCGAGCTGCTCTCGATCGCGAACCTCGACGACGACCACACGTTCTTCCTCCGGGAGATCGTGATCGAGGGCGACGACGTGTTCGAGGTCCAGGACGAGACCGGAGCGACCGCGTCGAACCGCGAGCTGGCACCGGGCTCGACCGAGCGTTACGATATCGTGTTCACGCCGCGGACCGTGGGCGAGTTCCACGCGAACGTGACGCTGTACCTCGATCAAGATCCGAGCGCGCAGGCCTCGATCCCGATCCGCGGGCGAGCGCTGTTCGTCGACGCACACGGCTCCGGCGGATGCGCGACCGGCCGCGGCGCGGGCAGCGGCATGGCGCTGGTGCTCGGGGCGATGCTGATCGGGCTCCGGCGACGGCGCGCCGCCGCGGTGGTCGCCGGTGCGCTGTTCGCACCGGCCGCGAGCGGCGCCGAGCCGACGCGGAACATCAACCTCACCGTGTTCGACCCCACGCCGACGACGTCGGGCACCTCGTTCCAGCTCCAGACCGCCGAGGTCGGCGCCCGCGGCGAGTTCGTCGCGACCGCCCTCGCGTCGTACGCGTCGGGCACGCTCGTGCTCGGCACCGTGCAGGACGACGATGGCGTCGTGCGCAACCGGACGATGATGTCGATCGGCGGCGCGTATGCCTTCCTCGGCCGGTTCGAGGCAGGCGCGCGGATGCCGTTCTATGTGCAGAGCGGCGAAGCCGTCCCCGCCGGCACGTTCGGGGTCGCGCCGGCGAGCGGCGCCGCGCGTGGCGATCTGACGCTCCATGCGAAGGTCCGGCTGCTGCGAGCCTCGAGGCTGACCGTCGGCGCGAACCTCGCGCTCGCGCTGCCGACCGCGTCCGACGGCGAGTTCGCGGGTTCGGACAAGCCGTCCGCGCGGCTGCTCGCGTTGCTGTCGGTCGCCGCGTCGCCGCGGCTCACGATGCACGTCAACGCGGGCGCGGTGATCCGCGCACGCGCCGAGTTCGCGAACATCGAGCAGCGCAGCGGCCTGGCGTGGGGTGCCGGGCTCGCGATCCGCGTCCGGGATCCCTGGTTCCTGGCGCTCGAGGTGTTCGGGGACGTGGTCCCGTCGGGCTACCACGCCGCCCCCGAATCGGGCGCGACCATGGGCGCGACCTCGGCGCTGACGACGCTCGAGGGGCTCGCCGGCGCGCGCTACCAGGTATCGCGTCAGCTCAGCGTCGGCGTCGCCGGAGGCCGCGGCCTGACGAGCAGCATCGGGACCCCGGACCTGCGCGGCGTCCTGACGCTCGCATACACGCCGGTCGCACCGCGGACCCCGTCGCTCGCGCCCGCCATGGCCGCACCGCGCGATCTCTCCAAGGCAGACCGCGACTTCGACCGCATCCCCGACGGGGCCGACCGCTGCCCCGACGAGCCCGAGGACAAGGACGGCTTCGAGGACACGGACGGCTGCCCCGACCCCGACAACGACAAGGACGGCATCCTCGACGAGCAGGACCGGTGTCCGGAGATCGCCGAGGACAAGGATGGCTTCGAGGATCTCGATGGCTGCCCCGATCTGGACAACGACAACGACGGGATCGCCGACGCGTCGGACAAGTGCCCGCTCGAAGCCGAGACGATCAACGGCAACAACGACGAGGACGGATGTCCGGACGCCGGGGACTCGCTCGTCGTCAGCACGCCCGATCGCCTCGAGCTGCTCACCCGGATCGTGTTCACCGGAGCGGCGATCGCGGACGACAGCGCGAACCTGCTCGGCCAGCTCGCGGCAACGCTGCGTGCGCACACCGAGATCCTGCGGCTCCGGATCACCGCCCACGTGCAGCCCACGAACCGTGGCGATCGCGACCAGGCGGTCTCGGAGAAGCGCGCCGAGGCCGTCCGCGAGTGGCTCGTGCGCCGGGGGATCGCGCCCGATCGGCTCGAGGTGAGAGGGTTCGGCGGCACGAAACCACTGGTCCCGGCGAACCGAAAGGGCGCGGCGCTGATCAACGAACGGTTCGAGCTGATCATCCTCGAACGAAGGTGATCGGAGAGCGGTTTGTCGATGTGAATCAAATTACCGCGACGAGAACGCCGATCGAGACTCCTAAGATCGCACGTGCTCTCGCTCGCTTGCGCGACGCACCTGCGCCTTGCTGCATCCACGTGATGCGCGAAGACCTCGGCTCGCGTGACCACCTCCGAGAGCGTTGGGCTTTACAACGCCCCGCCACGAGCGGACCTTGCGCGGACCATCACCGGGGAGCTGGGCCATGGACGACCTCGATCTCACCGAGCAGACACCGCGCACGTTGGACGCCGAAGCAGATGCGGACGAGGACTCGGTGCAACCGCTCACGATTCCGATCCCGAGGCTCGCTTTGGAGGTCGCGCCGCTGTCTCCCGCGCGCGCGGCCCGAGGGACGAGCCAGGGGTTCGCCGTGGTGCCGCCGCCCGTGCCGGCTCGCGCCAAGCGCTGGCCCACGATGCAGCCCGTGACGGCGGCGGCTCCTCGATCGATGGCCTCTCCCCCGCCGGTTCCTGCGCACGCCCGCCGCACACCCACGGCAGCGTCGGGAATTCGGACGGTCGAGCCGGGTCTTCCGGTCGACGCGCGACCGGCGACGCGGATCCTGCCGCAGATCGTAGTCGCACCAGCGAGCGAGCCCGTCGCGCCCGCACCCGTGCCGCGGCTCTCATCCACGCAACCCGCGGCTCCACCGCCGCGCACGTCGGTTGACGTCGACGTGCGGCGCGAGGATCCCGCGTCGGCCACCGGCGCCTCCACCGCGTACTTCGATCGCGTCGATCCGCCAGCGCAACGGCGCAACATCGCCGTCGCCGTGGGCATCGCGGCCGTGCTGGCCATGGTCGGCCTGATCCTCGGGCTCGGACTCCGCGGGAAGAGCGGTCCGACCGACGCGCCCGTGACCCCCAGCGCCCGCTCCGCGACCGGGCCTGCCGCTCCAGCTGCGGGACCCGCGAAACCGGCGGTGCAACCCGCGGCGTCGTCGCCGACCGATCGACCGATCCCGGCGACGCTCCCCGACCCTGCCACCCCACCGGTGCCACACGCCGCGATCGCAGCGTTCCCGATCACCTCCTCACCGTCCGGGGCGATCGTCACCTTGATCGATGATGGCAATGCCACGGTGATCGGACGAACACCGGTGAGCGCATCGATCGATCCAACCCACACGTACGACGTCGTGGTCGCGCTGAGCGGACACGCCACGAGGATCCAGCACGTCGATCCGAGCGCGACCCACGAGCTGGCGGTCGATCTCACGGCGCCGCGGCCCGCCCCGCCGACGCCACAGCACCCCGCCACCCAGCACCGCATCGCGAAGGCGCCTGCGCCATCCAAGACGAGCACCACGCCCGCGAGCGGTGTGCTGATGCTGTCCTCCAAACCTCCATGTGACATCACGATCGACGGCAAACCGACCCGGCTCGTCACACCCCAGCGCGCGATCACGTTGTCGGCCGGCACGCACTCGATCAAGCTGACCAACGCGGGTCAGAAGATCAACAAGACGATCGCCGTGACCATCACGTCGCAGCACGCGACCCAGGTCGCCCAGGACTTCACCCGTCACTGATCACTGGCTCGCTCGGCGAGCGGGCCGATGCGCTGGCATCCGTTCCGTCCAACAACGGACTACTTCGTCGCCGACTTCTGGCCGGGCTTGCCCGTCGGCGCCTTCATCGGGGTCGCGGTCGCAGCCTTCGCATCAGGCGCGCGCTTCGTCGCTTGCTTGCCGTCCTTCACCGCGATCGGCGCGTTCTTCGCGACTCGACCCGCGGCCACGGGGGCAGCCGCGGTGGGCTTCGGCTTCGAAGCTGCCGCTGCCTTGGACGGATCCACGACGGGCTTCGGCTTCGTCGCTGCCACCGCCTTGGATGGCTCGACGACGGGCTTCGGCTTCGCGGTGCTCGTCGCCGCCGGCGCGGGCCGCTGGGCAGCGACCTTGGTCGGGCGAAGCGCCATGCGCTTCGCGTCGGCGGTGACCACGGGCTGCTTCGTCACCACGGACCTGGGCTGGGTGGTCTTGGTCGCCGTGGCCTGGACCTTGCGCGGCGGCTGAGGCTGCGGAGCGATCTTCTTGACGATCGGGCTCGAACGCTCGACCTCGACCGGCGCCACCACCGCGACGGGCACGGCAGGCGTGACCGCGACGACCGGGGGCTCACCTCGCTTGCCTGGTGAGGACAGCACGACCACCACGCACGAGATCACCACCGCCGTCGTCGCGGCGACGAGCCCGAAGATCAGCCAGCGGCGCCGTGACGGCCGGCGCGCGTGTCGAGCCGGCAGGTCCGGAAGTGGCCGCACGATCAACGTGGCATCGTGATCGACTTGCCTGGGCGTGATCTGAATCGGTGCCCCGTCCGCCGCGTGCCTGATCATGCCCGTCACGGGCGCCAGAGCATGGGCCGCCGGCGTCGCGGCGCGCGCGCGATGCCCGACCGTCGACGACGGCGAGGCCTCGGCCTCGGGCATCTCGTCGGTGTCGAACGACATCAGCTCTGGCTCGAGCTCTTCGACCTCCGAGATCGCCCGGACGGGCGGGCGGGTCACGCTCATCGGCTGGAACTTGTGCGGCGTGCCGCGGGCGGACCGTGCTGGCGCGTAGCTCTCGACTCCGGTCGCGGCGACGGCGAGGGACACAGGCATGGCGGGAGACGGTCCGCGCGTGACGGGCGCCGGCGGCGCAGGCGCAACGTTCGCCATGCCATGTGGCCCCGTCCACGAGCTATCCACGGCGGAGAACCGGGACGCTGGCTTCGCGGGAGCGGCCCGGGAGGCGCCTTCCGCGAGGATGCTGCCCTCCGCGAGGACGCTGCCCTCCGCGAGGCTCCCGCCTTCCGCGAGGGAGCTGCGCTCTACGACGAGGATACTGTCGTCGAGCTCCAGGTCGCTCCACGAGCGATCGACGTCCGAGAGCCCAGGCTCGACGGGCTTTCCAGGGCGCTCGGGGCCACCCATCATCGGTGCAGTCTCCGGCAGAGCGATGGCCTCGCGACGAGGACCGCGACGGTCACCCCTGGACGCCCCGGCGCTTCCCAGCAACCTGCCTCGGTCTTGACGGGGGCCATCACATACGTTGAGCCGATCCGTTCCTCGTCGTCAAGGACGACGTCGTGGAGCACATGACACGTGAGTCCGCCGGCGCTCCCGCGAGCGCGTAACGCACCTTGATCGCAAGCGTCCTGAAGCGATCGATACGGCGGATCCAGGTCGCCAACGACCGCTGACAATCGCC
>WBZN01000476.1_pt2 | contig 10323 bp, 9 predicted proteins | sample 5204281 | NCBI WGS metagenome assembly WBZN01 (sample SAMN12344347, study PRJNA552823) | activated sludge metagenome | biome: Activated sludge suspended growth; feature: Nitrification reactor; material: Wastewater; isolation source: activated sludge from nitrification reactor of wastewater treatment... | reverse complement strand
ATGTGGATCGGCTCGAAGCAGCCACCGCCCAGGACCTTGCTGTTCTTGATCGTCACGTTGTTGGCCTGAACGTTCACGCAACCCGTGATCAGCTTCGAATCGATGACGGTTCCGGCGACGGTGATCGTGAGGTCGCCGGAGCTCGTCAGCACCGTGCCCGCGGGCACGCCGGTGCTCGTCGCGTTCGGGTACGGGTATCCGTTGCCGGCACCCGCTCCACCACCGGTCGTCGGCGGCGTGGTGGGCGGCGTGGGCGGCGCCGTTGCGCTCCGCGCCGAGACCGAGAGCTCGGTGAGGCTCGCCCAGTCGTTCACGGAGTTGCCGTTGACGACGATGCGAACGTAGCGCGCGCTCGCCGCGGTGAAGCTGTACGTCTCGGGCGCGGTCGACGTGCCGCTGCTCCGGCCGGCGAACGCCTGCGTGAAGGTCATCCCGTCCGTCGACACCATGATCTGGAAGTTGTTGGTGCGCGTGTTCCCGACGTACCAGGCCGCGGCGACGGAACACACGCTCTTCGCGCCACCGAGATCGGCCTGGATGTACGAGCCGTTCCCGAGGTTCGACCAGCGCGTTGCCAGGTTGCCATCGAGAACGTTCGCCGGCACGTTGCCGTCGTTGCCGCTCGCGGTGACGCTTGCGATCGTCGTCGCTCCGCATGCACCGCCGCCATCGCTCGAGGGTTGGAACAAGACGTCGACGAAGTAGTTGGTCGCGCCGAAGGTCGCGTCGGGGAAGCCCTCAGCGCCGTAGTGATAGACGCTGTTCCGGCCGTCCTGGTTGTCACGTAGTGCGTGAAGTGGCGCCCGATCGACGCCCGCGGTTGCGAAGGCGTCGGGCGTCGCGGCATAGCGGCCGACGTCGGTATGGTAGCTGGCGACGTACGTGACGTTCGGCTGAATCGAGACCGGGGTGGAGAACCGAGCCGATTGCCAGCCCGACGCGGTCTCGCTCGTGAACGTCACGGTCGCGAGGAGCGATCCGCCGCTCGTCCACAGGTGGCCGACGTGCGCCCCGGTGTTCGCGGTTCCCTTGAAGAAGCGGATCCCATTCACGGTACCGGCAACGTCCGATCGAAATCGGAGGCCGAGCTCGACGGCCGCTGTATCGCTGTCGGCGGCCACCGCGGGTGTTTCATTCGCGAACAGGCTGACCTCGCTCACGACCACGGCCCCTGGGGTCTCACCAAGCTCGCTCTCGGATCCGGCGAGCACGCAGCTGAATGCTGGCAGGCAGGCCCCGGCGACGACCGCCGCAAGCGCGATCGGGCGGCGTCCCCTGGGACGTGTTGGTTGCGTGGCGGACACGGGTTCGCTAGCGATGGCTGTCTTCACTTGCCGCTCCTTGGGTTTGGTTGCAGCAAGCAGCTCACAGCACGCGACGTGCCGCGCGGGAGCACAATGATCTCCGCCGGTTGGCTCGCGAAGCGGTGCGACAATCAGGTCGCTGAGACACGATGTGGCGTGACCTATTCGAGGTCGGGGCCGCGTCGGTCGTGGATTTCTGAGTCGTGCGCGGCTCAAGTCTGCGGATCGAAACCCGAGGCCGGGTGGCATGTGTGTTGCGATGGGGCGTCGCGCCATGTCGACATCGCCGAGCCGATCGAAGTTCATCCCCACCGCGGAGCAGGCGAGGACACGCTGCTCCGAAGCCGTTCGGACCGTGTGGCTGGTGCTGCTCGCGGTCGGCGCGTGCTCATCACCGCCAGCGCACGCGCCCGACGCCGCTCCTCTCGATACCGCCGCACCGGACGTCGGCGCCGATGGTCCCTCGGCGTGCAGCGATGGTCCCTCGGTGTCGCGCGCGCAGCTGATCGACGCGTCGATCAGCTACCTGCGAGCGGCGTTCGGCGTCGGCGATGGCTTCGACGGCGGCGAGGTCGGCTACGGCGAGATGTGGGTCTCGCTCGACGACATCTGCTCGTACGCGGACTGGTCGGCCCTCGGCTACGTCGCTCCGATCGCCGCGGAGCGCGTGCCGGTGGAGCTGCGCGCGACCCACGACCGGGTCGCGGTGATGTGGACGCTGAGCGGCCGCAAGTTCATCGTGTACCTGGAGTCGACGCACGACGTCGGCACGCTCGGAACCTGGCAGGCCGGCAGGTTGCCCGATTCGGTGATCTCGGAGGCGTCGTCGAGCGCGCCGACGGCCTCGGTCATGGCCCTGGCCGACCAGATCCGCTCCGCGCACTCCGCGCTGACCGTGATGTGGCTCGACCTGATCGGCACCATCACGATCGACGCGGTGATCGGCGAGTTCGGCGAACCGACGGCGCCGCTGATCCCGATCGCCGAGATCGAGGCCGGAGCCGCGTCGCTTCGATCAAGCGGACTGTTCAGCTCGATCGAGTGGAGCGGTCTGGTGTTCCGGATCCCGAACGATCAGACCGCGTTCGTCCCGGTCACCGAAGACGTGCTACGGCCGGAGTGCCTGCGCGCCGCTACCCGCGACAAGCGCGACGCCGGGCAGTTCACGACCTCGCCATCGCTCGCGACGCCGCTCGGATCCGGGGTGGTCGAGCACGTTCCGGCGTGCGACATGGTGGACTGACCCATTCAGCGCGAGCTCGTCAGCCGGTGAGTGACCAGCGGCGCCCGAGCGCGCGAGTTCGCGATCCGCATGGGCCAGCGTGCCACCGAGTACATCGCCGCTCGGGTATGACGTCGGTCGACAATGTGGATGCGACCTGCTCGCGCACGAGCTGGAAGGCCATGGCGGTCACTTCGCACGTGGGTGCCCGACCCACCGCGATTCCTCACGCGAGGTGGTGCGATGATCGCGACATCGCTGTCACGCGTGCGAAATTGCTCGCCTCGAGCCGGCGAAGAAGTTGCAACTTTTCGGGATCGGCGCCGCACTGAGCACTGCATGCATCGACTCCTCTTGGTGACCGCGCTCGTGTGCCTCGCCGGTTGTAGTGGCGGCGCAGCGGATGACTTCGGCATCGGCGCGCAATGCACCGCCAACGATCAATGTGACGGGACGTCCAACCAAACCTGCCTTGCGCAGTTCAAGGGTGGATACTGTGGTCTCGAAGGCTGCGCACACGACTCCGATTGCCCCACGGACTCAGCCTGTATTGTTCATGCCGACGCCCACAACTACTGCTTTCGCACGTGCGCGAGCAAAGCCGACTGCAACGCCAACCGCGATGCGGTGAACGAAGCAAACTGCTCGGCCACCGCGACGTTCATCGATCCGGTCGCCGGTCGCAAAGCATGCGTTCCGCCGTCTGGAGGTTGATCACGTTGATCGCGCTGCGATGGGCGAGTGTCGCGACCGCGGCGCTCGCGCGGGTGACTCGCGTCGTGCGTATGACGTATGATGAGGCGTGCGCTTCGTAGTGGTCGTGTGTCTCGCCGCGTGTGGGCGCATCGATTTCGATCCGCTCGACAAGCTCACGTACCGCGAGGCGGTGCTCGAGGACCGACCGATCGGCTACTGGCGTCTGGGCGACGGCGGCGCGCTCGCGCATGACGAGATCTCCGGGGACGACGGCCAGTACGTGGGGACGTGCACGCCGACCCCCGGGTTGCTCACCGACGACCCCGACGGCGCGCGCGACTTCGACGGCGCGACCTGCTGCCTGGCACTGGCGTCGAGCTTCCAGTTCCTCGGCAACGCGCCCTTCTCGGTCGAGCTGTGGACCCTCGCGCGCACGATCAGCGGGACCGACTCGTACTTCATGACCGAGACCCGCGCCAGCGGCCCGACCGACGGCTATGCAGTCGTGCGGGCGGTCAACGGCATCTACGTCGAGCGCGCGCACGGCGGGACGAACGTGCTCAGCGTGCACCGGCAGGTCGTGACCGGCGAGCTCGTCCACGTGGTCGCCGCGTACGACGGCGCGATGCTCCTCCTGTACGTCGACGGCGAGCTGTTCACGATGACCGCCGATTCGTCGGCGCAGGTCGCGACCGCGGCGCCGTCGATGATCGGCTGCTACCCGAACGGGCCCTCGAACATCCTGAACGGCACCCTCGACGAGGTCGCGGTATACGATGCGGTGCTGCCGCCCGAGCGGATCCGCCTCCACCACGAGATCGGGACGATCGGACCGCGCTGATCATCGGATGCATCGTCGATGCGGTGCGCGGCGTGCGCGTAGAACTCGATCGTGCGGTCGCGGCGGGACAAGCACCCGCTCGACATGAAGGAACGGGTGGTCGACGCGTTCGGCAACAAGATCGGCAAGACGCTCCACGTCGGTGACGACTGAGCACGTTGTTCGTCGCCGTGATGGAGGCGTCAGCCGGGTCGCATGATCCCAGCTCGCGCGCCGTACGGACTCGGTGACCTCGACCCCGCGGCGATCGCGTCGTCCGCGGCGCGACTAACAATCTCGCGTGGGTTGTTGATCATCGGAACCTCGCGAGTGACCGCAAGTGACCGCAGGTGACCGTAAGTGACTTCAGCTACCGCTCGCTATGCAACATGCTGTGACATGAGCGTCATCATCGGACGCTCGCCATCGCGGAAGCACGGGGCTCCGCTCGCTTCTGCTCGAACCCGTTGTTGCGACACGAGTTTCAGGTCATACATCGGGCACTCATGACCAGCCCCCTGGATTCGTTTCGTGCCCGCGCTTTCGGGTTGATCGTCCGCGTTCCCGGTAAGGCCGGTCAGCTCGCGCGCAAGGCCAATGACGCCCTCGGTCGGCCGCTCGCCGGCGCAGACGAGCTCGCGGATCGCCGCGACTTCGCGGCGCGCACGGTCAGCGCGCCGTTGTCGGCGACCAAGCCGAAGGCGGCCCCGGCGCCGACCACCGAGGTCGCGCCGGTGATCGTCTATCACATGGACAAGACCCGCCGCGACGCGCTGCGGCTGACCGAGATGCTCGACGCGGAGAACGTCCCGTACCAGGTCTCGAACCTCCAGGAAGACCCGGCGGCGCAGATGGCCGTGCGGCGTGACAGCAAGGGGTTTCGGCTCCCGGTGGTGTTCATCGCCGGTGAAGCGATCGGCGGTCGGATCGAGCTCGGCAGCATGGTGCAGAGCGGCCAGCTCAAGAAGAAGGTGTTCGGGGCCTAGCCGCTCGGGCGACCCTGAACGCGAACCGCCCCCGACGAGCGAGCCGTGGTATGGCAACGCCATGCCCGAGGCAGAAAAGAAGTGGTCCACGCAGGCAACCGAGAAGCTGCTGGCGGCGCTCAATCGCGCTGACGAGCTCGGCGGCGAGCTCCGCGACTTCGTCACCGAGAAGATGGCGACCGATCCGCGCTACGTCGCGGCGCGCAAGACGATCGCGAAGTACCTCGGCAAGGAGTACGTCTCCAAGCACGAGGTCGCGGCCAAGGCGCAGGTCAAGGCCGAGAAGATCGCGTCGGTGGCGGCCGTCACGCCGATCGTGAAGGCGCCCAAGACGCTCGGCGATCCCTCGCTCAAGGCGCAGATCTACGGCAAGAAGAGCTGCCCGTGGACCGGCCGCGCGATCACGCTGCTCGAGAAGCAGAAGATCGATTACGACTACGTCGATCTCGAGGAGCCGGAGCACGAGGCGAAGGCGACGCCGCTCGCGCTCGAGACCAAGCAGAACACGGTCCCGTACATCTACCTGCGGGGGAAGTTCATCGGCGGCTTCAACGCGCTCTCCGAGATCGATCGGCTCGGTCAGCTCGAGGTCGCGATGATGAGCGACGAGGAGAGGGCGGCCAAGCCGCACGTCCTCAAGATCGAGATCGTGGCGCGCCCGAACACCGACGAGGTCGCGCCGGCGGACGCCGAGTCGCGCGAGGCGCCGGCCGAGTAGCTCACCGGCGAGCTGCGCGCGCGCGGGGCATCCCGGCGCCGCGCGATCACCAGCTGACCTGGGCCTGCAGCTTGAACACGTCGCGGTCGGGCATCGTCTCGAGCGGGACCTGGCCGGCGCGAAGGTTGACCTTGTCGCCGTACCAGTAGTGCGAGTACATGACGAAGATCTCGCCCCAGGTATCGAGCGGGAACGTCACCCGCGGCGACAGCACGCGGAAGCTGTTCTCGGCGTCATAGACGTCGAGGATCACCCGGTCGAAGCGCATCGAGAGCTTCAGCTTGTCGCTGAGCCGGTAGCTCGGATCGACGCCCCACTTGAAATAGAGCCGGCGATCGCGATTGATCGAAGGATCCATCTCGTCGCGCTGCGCCGACCGGACCCACGTCGCCATGCCGAACGCACGCACGCCGATCTTGTCGGTGATCTTCACCGGGACATCTCCGGCCAGCGTGTACATCCGGCCCGTGCCGTCGTCGCTCGCGTCGGTGCCGAGGAAGTTTTCGGTCAGCCCGCGGCCGCCGGTGGAGTGCATGACCTCGAGCGCGGGCGCGAGGTAGAGCACCTTGTCCATGTGGTAGAACGAGAACGCGAGGGAGGCGATGCCGCGGCCCTCGGGCAGCCGATAGTGGGCATCGGCGCCGGCGACGTACATCGTGCCGTCCTCGATCGGCGACAGCTGGCGCTTGTCACGGGTCCACGTGCGGAGCAGGTATGCCCCGATGGTGAGCTCGCCGAGCGGGTAGCTGCCCGCGAGGTGCGCGACCGGCGTGAGCCCGAGGTTCTGCTGCAGCTGCGCCTGGTGGATGCCGATTCCGGCCTGGACCCGGCCACCGCCGGGCAGCGCGTACGAGGCCTTGACGCCGCCCTGATGCGTGCGCCCGAACACGTAGGTGTCGTACGGCTCGAGGTACCCGAACCTGTCCCAGAACACGCCGAGCTGGACCGACAGATGTTCCTGATCGAGGAAGTGCTCGGCGGTGATGCTCGCCTGCGCGATGCCGAGCTGGTTCTCGAGCCGCGCCGAGGCGTAGTCGGAGTACAGCGACGCGAACAAGCCGAACTCGGCCTTGTAGTTGCCGCGGCGCGCCGAGAAGAACAGCTCGGACCAGTCGGGCTCGTACAGCCGTGTGTACGCGAACCCCGAGAGGTAGTAGTCGTTGTCGACCAGGTATGGCTCGCGCGGCGTGAACTGTGCGTCGAGCGGCATCCGCGCGTAGCCGTGGAGCTCGAACCGCACCCCGGCCGCGTCGATCGCGGGGCCGATCGCCGGATCCGCTGGGTGGTTCTCGACGATCGTGTCCGTGGTCGTCAGCGGCCGGATCTCGGCGGTCGTCGGGACGGCGGTCGCCGGCGCGCTGTCCGCTGGCGTTCGGGCCAGCGCGGGCGAGGTAGCGGGCAGCTCGTGACCCGCGTCGTCAGCCGCCGGCGTGGCATCGCCTCCAGGCGCGGGCTCGCTCGCGGCGTCTTCGCGCGGCCTCGGCATATCAGCGCGCGCGGTGGACGCGGCGAGCAGCCCGAACACGAGCGGCACGAGCGCGGCGCGCATGACTACTTGGCCGCCGCGAGCCGGCTGGCGCAAGCCGGGAGCTCCTGCGCCGCGAGAAAGCCAGAGTCGACGAGCAGCGGCTTGACGGTCTCGGGCGTGACGACCTCGACGCGCACTGCGGCGACCGGCACGTCGCGACCCGCCAGCGTGATCGTCGCGGAGCCCTTCCTCGGGTCCCCGTCGAGGAGGTGCTTGGCGACCTCGGCCGCGGTCCGCGCGAGCGGCTGGATGTCCTTGAACACCTCGATCGTCTGCTTGCCCTGACACACGAAGTTGATGTTTGCGGCGTCGGCGTCGGCGCCCGCGATGAACACGTGGGGGAGGCCGGCGGCGGAGATCGCCTGGACCGCGCCGCGCGCCATGCCGGAGTTGTTCGCGAGGATCGCGTCGATCTTGCCGCCGCTGCGGGTCAGCGCATCCTCGACCGTGCGGAGCGCCTGCTCGGGCGACCACGCGCTGTGGTTCTGCTTCATCACGATCTCGATGTCGCCACGGGCGAGGTACGGCGCGAGCGTGTGCTCGTAGCCGCGCGTGATCTCGGCGGCGACCGAGTGGCCGGCCTGGCCCGAGAGCAGCACGTACTTGCCCTTGCCACCGGTCGCGGCGAGCGCGGCCTCGGCCTGGAGCACGCCGACCTTGTAGCTGTCGTGCGCGACGTAATAGTCGAGGTCGGGCGAGATGATCGCGCGATCGTAGGCGACGACCTTGGCGCCGTGGTCGTGGGCGAGCCGGACGTACGCCGAGGCCGCCTGGCTATCGGTCGGCTGGATCACGAGGACCTTCGCGCCCTGGGTCAGCACGTCCTCGACCTGCGCGATCTGGCGCGCGTTGTCATTGTCGGCCGCGAGCGTGATCGTCCGCAGGCCGAGCTCCCGGGAGCGCTGCTCGAAGTACTTGAGGTCCTTCTGATAGCGCTCCTCCTGCAGCGTCGACAACAGGAACGCGACCTCTGGGCCCGGGGGTGCCTTGCAGGCGGCGGAGCCGACCAGCGTACCGAGGACGAGACAACATCCGAGGGAACCGAAGCGAATCACGAGCGCCTGCCTTTCAAGAGGTGATCGATCAGCACGGCGGCCAGCAAGATCAGCCCGCCGATGATCAGCTGCCAGTTGGAGTTGATCTGGAGATGGTTCATGCCGTTCGCGAGCGTCGCGAACACCAGGGTGCCGAGCACGGTGCCGACGACCGAGCCGCGTCCGCCCGCGATCGAGGTGCCGCCGATCACGACCGCGGTGACCGCGTCGAGCTCGAGCAGCTGGCCCTGCGTCCCGGGCGTGACGCCGTTGTAGCGGGCCGCCGCGAGGATCCCCGCGACCGCCGTGAGCACGCCCATGATCACGTAGACCGCGAGGATCGTGCGCTTGACGTGGATGCCGGACAGCCGCGCGGCCTCGGGATTGCCGCCGATCGCATAGAGGTGGCGGCCCAGCCGCGTGCGCTTGGTGACGAACCCGCCCGCCAGCGCGACCGCGCACGCGACGAGGATCAGCACCGGCATGCCGCGCTCGCCGAACACCACGAGCAGGAGGCCGGCGAGGAGGACCTGGCCGATCACCCGGGCCGCGACCACGGCGGTCGTCGCCGGCGGAAGGCCGAACGTCCGGCGGCGGCGGGCCTCGCGGAGCGTGATCCACAGGCCGATGGCGAGGACCGCGAGGACGATCGTCCAGGTCATCGCTGCCGGGATCGGCCGGTTGATGAACTGAAACTCGTCGCCCATCACCAGGGCCTCCGCGTGGGACAGCACGAGGGCGCCGCCGCGATACGCCTTGAACCCGGCGAGCGTGACGATGAAGGCCGGGATGCCGAGCCAGCCGATCCACAGGCCATGCCACGCGCCGATCGCGGCGCCGGTGGCGATCGCGGCGCCGATCGCCACCGGGGCAGGCACGCCCACCTTGACATGTAGCAGCGCGGCGACGACGCCGGTCAGCGCGACCCCGGCGCCGACCGAGAGATCGATGCCGCGCACCAGGATGACCATCGTCATGCCGACGGAGATCACCAGCAGCACGGCACACTGCGCGAGCAGCGAGGTGAGGTTGCCCTGGGTCAGGAACACCTGGCGGGTCGCGGGGAGCGTCGCGAGGACCACCCACATCAGCGCCAGGACGCCGGCCATCGCCCAGGCGTTGAGATCGATCCGGCGGCCGGCCGGACGATCCGCGGCGCGCGGGGGCTCGGCGTTGCGTTCGAGCTTGGCGACCGTGGTCACGAGGCGACTCCTTCCTGACCTGCGCGCTCGATCGGGGTTCCGACGGCGAGGCGCATGATCGAGAGCTGGGTGATCGCGCCCTGCGCGAGCTCGCCGGCGAGCCGGCCCTCGCGGAGCACGAGGACACGATTCGCGAGGCGCATCACCTCGGGCAGATCCGACGAGGCGAGCAGCACCGCGTGGCCGCGCGCGGTCATGAGATCGATCAGGCGATAGATCTCGGCCTTGGCGCCGACGTCGACACCGCGGGTCGGCTCGTCGAGCAGGAGCACGCGCGGGGCGAGCTCGAGCCACTTGCCGATCACGACCTTCTGCTGATTGCCGCCCGACAGGGTCGCGACCTCGGCGCCGAGCCCGGGCACCTTGATCGAGAGGTCGTGAACGCGGGCGAGGCCAGCCTGCTCGGCGCGCGCGGCGTCGACGATGCCGAACCGCGACAGCCTGCCGAGCGCGGACAGCGCGAGGTTCTCGGCGACGCTGAGGCCGAGGACGAGACCTGCGCCCTTGCGATCCTCGGGGACGAGCGCCAGGCCGGCGGCGATCGCATCGGCGGGCGTGCGGATCGCGACCTCGCGGCCATCGACCTTGACCGTTCCACGGACCGCGCTGCGGGCGACGCCGAACAGCGCGGACAGGGCGGCGGTGCGGCCCGAGCCCATCGCACCGGCGAGCGCGACCACCTCGCCGGCGCGCACGGTGAACGACAACGCGCTGACCGCGGCGCGATCGGGCAGGGCGGGGTGTGCGACGGTGAGCCCGGTGACCTCGAGCACGGGTGGTCCGAGGCCCGCGCGCTGGGCGGGCACCGCGTGG
>WBZN01002450.1_pt1 | contig 10329 bp, 10 predicted proteins | sample 5204281 | NCBI WGS metagenome assembly WBZN01 (sample SAMN12344347, study PRJNA552823) | activated sludge metagenome | biome: Activated sludge suspended growth; feature: Nitrification reactor; material: Wastewater; isolation source: activated sludge from nitrification reactor of wastewater... | reverse complement strand
CCTAAACTAAATGTCACCATAGACCTTGGCCTTGGCTTGGAGTTCCAGATACCCCTGGGCATAGATCGGGCCGTTTACAGTACCGTTGATGATGACATGCGTTACTCTGATCGTTCCGGTGATGCATCCATCCTTGCTTAAAACCAGTGTGCTGTTCTGTTCTTTGCCACTGCTGATGACATTGCCTGTTACATGACCATCTACCCGAAGGCCGCCGCTGAATGCGATGTCTCCATGTATGTTCGTGTTGATACCAATGAGTGTATCGATGTGATTATGCAGCTGGTTTTTCTTTTTTCTACCAAACATGATTTTCTCCTTCACAACGCAGGTTGTGCTGTTTGAGTCAGTAGAGCCTTATCGTTACCATTTTCGAAAATCTGAACCAGAAGATTTTCAACCGTTGTATCGGCAGGTACCTGGAAACTTTCATCCAGGCGATGTAGAAACCTGAAATGCACCGGAAAATCTGTCGATCCATCCTTGGTTGTCAGAGGTATGGTTTTGCTCTGGTTATTTTGCTGCAATTTGACCTGGAGACGTAATTTTCCCTTGAAGTCGGTGGGTTTTCCTCCTCCTTGAATCAAGGTCAGGGTATAACGGTATTTGCCAGGCGTGTCAGTGGCTTTCAGGTTGAATTGGTGAATCGAGATGCCATTTTTGCTGTTACCAGACATGAGATGTTGAAAAAAAACCAGTTTTTCCTTGAGCTGATCATTTTCATAGGTTAGCGATTTGACTTGCAAGGACAGATTATCGCTTGTGGTACTGTTCATCTGTAGCTGATGTGTCAGATCACCAATATGCGAGCATAATTTTTGCTTCTTGGTTTGCTGGCATACTCCAGGATCGTATGTGAAATCGAATTTTTCCGGAATAGCGGATGGGTTGCCAGTGGTAGCCGATTTACCTGCTTCATACATTCCCCAGGATAGTGCCAGCAACAGCGCTACAGAAATCATGAAAAAAAGCAGGCGACGTTGCCAAGACCATTGTGGGCGAACCACAACATCAGAAGAGAGGATTTTAGGTTTTTTGTAAAAAAACTTGCTCACGGCTTGACTCTATCAGTCTGAGGGTAATCTGCTAACCAGTTGCAGTGTCGATATTGATCAATTTGTCACGTACTTAAACCAGTGGTTTGTTCATGATTACAAATTGATTTCCTGGTCGATGATAGCAATGATGGCTGGATTGGTAAAGATTCTTACAAACATCGCATGTTTAAATGCGCCACTGAGTGACAGTAACGGGACTAGGGCAACAGGGGAATCTGATTGATCCCCATGGTTTCAGGTAACCCAAACAGGATGTTCATGTTTTGTATGGCTTGACCTGCGGCACCTTTGACAAGATTGTCCGTCACCGACAGAATGACTGCGATATCACCATTCTGCGGTTGATGCACTGCGATGCGGCACAGATTGGAGCCGCGTACCGAGCGTGTTTCTGGATGTTTTCCTGCGGGAAGTACATCGACAAATGCTTCATCCTGATAGCGCTTTTCATACAGAGCCTGTAAATCGACAGTCTGAGTCAGTCTGGCATACAGGGTGGCGTGAATGCCACGAATCATAGGTACCAGATGGGGTACAAATGTTAGTCCGATGGATTTCCCGGCGACATTGGCCAGGCCTTGGCTGATTTCGGGGAGATGGCGGTGACCGGGTACACCGTAAGCCTTGAAATTGTCTGAGGCTTCTGCATGTAAGGTATGGACTTCGGCTTTTCGTCCTGCACCTGACACACCTGATTTGGTATCGGCAATGAGATGATCAAGATCCACGATTCCGGCTTCGATCAAAGGTAAAAAACCCAGTTGCACGGCAGTTGGATAACATCCAGGATTAGCGATCAGGCGAGCCTGTTTGACCTGTTCGCGATTGATTTCAGGTAAACCATAAACGGCCTCGGCTACGAGATGCGGGCAGGCGTGCTGCATGCCATACCATTTTTCCCAGACTGCGATATCCTTGATGCGAAAATCTGCCGCAAGATCGATAACCTTTACGTCAGCTTGCAGCAATGCTTCGGTTTGCTGCATGGCAATACCATTGGGTGTAGCAAAAAATACCACGTCACATTTGTCGAGTTTGGCTTCACCGGGGTCGCTGAATTTCAGATCGATGCGACCACGCAGGTTTGTGAACAGATCGGCAACAGGCAGCCCGGCCTCTCCACGTGATGTGATGGTCTTGATGCGTACTTTGGGATGTTGTGCCAGCAGACGTAACAACTCGACACCCGTATATCCTGTTCCACCGACAATGCCGACATTGATCATCGTGTTTTCCTCCCTCAGTACATTGTGTTATGACATTGCAATAAAAAAGCCGCCCGAAAGAGGCGGCTTTTCATACAGCATAAAATATTAACGTTTAGAGAATTGCTTGCGACGCCGCGCTTTACGCAAACCCACTTTTTTCCTTTCTACTTCACGAGCATCCCGGGTAACCAATCCTGCTTTGCTGAGTACCGGTTTTAGCGTTGCATCGTGATCAATCAGCGCGCGTGTAATGCCATGACGCACAGCGCCTGCCTGACCCGATTCGCCACCACCATGGATATTGACCATGATATCAAATGAACTGGCGTTATTGGTGAGCTCGAGAGGTTGCCTTGCTATCATGCGTCCCGTTTCGCGAGAGAAATATTCATCAATCGGTTTATTGTTGATGATGATCGAGCCTTTGCCCGGTTTGATAAAAACACGAGCAACAGCGCTTTTACGACGACCGGTACCATAATTGAATTGTGTGGCCATAAACGATTACGCCCTGATTTCTAGTGGTTTGGGTTGTTGTGCAGCGTGAGGATGCGAGTCACCTGCATAAATTTTCAGCTTTTTTATCATGGCATATCCCAAGGGACCCTTGGGTAACATGCCCTTGACGGCTTTCTCAAGTGGTCGGGCCGGGAAGCGTGCGTGCATTTTCTTCAGCGGAGTGGCATAAATCCCACCAGGATATCCGGTGTGACGATAATAAATTTTGTCTTCCATCTTGTTGCCAGTCACGCGTATTTTGTCGACGTTAATGACAACGATGTAATCACCTGTATCAACATGTGGTGTGTAGATGGCTTTATGCTTGCCGCGTAACCGGTGCGCAATCTGCGAAGCCAGTCGACCCAAAACCTTGTCGGTTGCATCGACGACAAACCAGTCATGCTGTACTTCGTGTGGCTTGGCTGAAAATGTTTTCACGAAAACCTATCCTGCGTATTCAAAAAGAGCCGCAAATTCTAAGTCAGACAGGGGTAAAAGTCAAATCTGGAACGCGGTGATCCGGTATTGTTGTGCGGAAGCGATGTTGACAGTTGATGGTGTAATGAAAATTCTCTTTCCAATGTTGAAGAATGGTGGAATTTACGTCAATCATCGCTATAATCTCTGCGAAAAACAGTCACATGTCACCCTTCAGGGGGAGCGAACGTCCAGTTTTACCACATTCATGATCAACAGACCGAGAGGCGTATTTTGAACAACAAACCTGCAAATGATCCTGCAACCGAATCTGCACCTTCCAATTTCATCCGCAATATCATTGACGAAGACAATCGCATCGGTAAATGGAACAGTCGTGTGGAGACGCGTTTCCCACCCGAGCCCAATGGCTACTTGCACATCGGTCATGCCAAGAGTATCTGCCTGAATTTCGGTATTGCCCGGGATTACGATGGTGTATGTCATTTGCGTTTCGACGACACCAATCCTGAAAAGGAAGCACAGGAATATGTGGATTCGATTTGTGATAGCGTGTCCTGGCTGGGTTTCGATTGGGGCGTGCATTGCTATTACTCGTCCGATTATTTTGTACAGTTGTATGAGTTTGCCGAATTTCTGATTACGCAGGGCAAAGCCTATGTTGAAAGCCTGTCTGCTGATGAGATTCGCGAATATCGCGGTACCTTGACCAGTCCTGGCAGGGATAGTCCTTATCGGGATCGCCCTGTAGCCGAGAATCTCGATCTGTTTCGCCGCATGAAAGCTGGTGAATTTCCCGATGGGCACTATGTGCTGCGTGCCAAGATCGACATGGCGTCACCCAACATCAATATGCGTGATCCGGTTATTTACCGCATCCGCCATGTGCATCATCAGCGTACCGGTAACCAATGGTGCATCTATCCCATGTACGATTACACGCATTGCATATCCGATGCTCTGGAACGTATTACCCACTCGCTCTGTACACTGGAATTCGAGGATCATCGCCCGTTGTACGACTGGGTACTCGATCAACTGGCGGACAAGGTGCCATGTCACCCGCAACAAATCGAGTTTGCACGGCTCAACCTGACCTATACCGTCATGAGCAAGCGCAAACTGATCGAGCTGGTAGAAAAAAAACTGGTCGATGGCTGGGATGATCCTCGTTTGAGCACACTGGCTGGAGTGCGACGCCGTGGCTTCACACCACGTTCGATTCGGATGTTTACCGATCGTATTGGTATCAGCAAAGCAGACTCATGGATCGACATGAGTGTACTGGAAGATTGCCTGCGTGAGGATCTGAATGAGCATGCGGTCAGACGCGTTGCCATCTTGCGGCCACTGAAACTGATCATCGACAACTATCCCGAAGGGCAACAAGAGGACTGCCTGGCACCGAATCATCCACAAAAACCCGAGTTGGGCAAGCGCTCCATTCCATTTTCCAGAGAGTTGTATATTGAACGTGACGATTTCATGGAAGTACCCAGCAAGGGTTATTTTCGTTTGTCGCCGGGCGCGGAAGTGCGGTTACGCTATGCCTATATCGTCAAATGTGTGCACATTGAAAAAAATGCACAGGGTAAAATCGAAGCCATACATTGTACTTATGATCCCGACACCAAAAGCGGCACGGCCGGGGCAGAAAGCCGCAAGGTCAAGGGAAACATCCACTGGTTGTCAGTCGCGCATGCCCAGACAGCCGAAGTGCGCCTGTATGACCGACTGTTCACCGATCCGCATCCGGACAGTGGTGACAAGGATTACAAATCGGCATTAAACCCCGATTCCAAACAGATCATCAGCGCCTATATCGAAACCGCTTTGTGCGAAGCGGAACCGGAAGCCAGTTTTCAGTTCGAGCGAAACGGTTACTTTGTCGCCGATCGCATCGATATGAAAGCAGAGAAACCGGTATTCAATCGCGCGGTAACATTGCGGGATTCATGGGGGAAACATGCCAGTTCATAATAAATATAGTATGCGGCAATTCCCGATAGTTGGAGATTTGCGGGCTTGGTAAGCTCTTGACAGAATTCCTTTGGATTTAAATCACAGGTCGTTCAAATGACATTGTGATGCTTAAGAGACTAATTGCTCAAAAAAACCACCAATGTTTTTGTTGCGATCAATAAAGTGGATTTCATAGATCCAGTAGCGTTCGTGTCCTAATCGGTCAAGTTCCGACATGCTTAAGTGATTGTCCGGATGAATATAGTTTGTTTTTTCTTCACCCAGTAATTTTTCATGAGGGAAATTACCAACAAGATGCCCGCAATGTTCGTTGCCATATTCCCATCCGTATTTTTGTGCCAGTGAGCAGGTGAAAGCATAAAATTCGGCGCCGGTTATGGTATTGCGATATTTGTCGAAGTAAGCCTTTCCTTCATCCCAGGCCGACGCAATATCCTTGGCTAATTTGTGCATTTGAGGATCGCTACCTGTAACAAATGTTCTTCCAATATCAGCTTCCCAGTCTTCAAATATCGGACCGAAATCAAAGAATACAATGTCGTTTTCACCCAGGGTCAGCTCAGGTGGATTTTCACGGTATGGCAATAGGGTATTCTTGCCGCATCGAACAATCTTTTTATGCCAGTATCTTTGAATACCAAATAACTCAAAAGCAAGATCATAAACTAATCGATTTAGTTCTTTTTCCGATAAGCCTGGCTGGATAAGTTGGCGCTGCTCCAAAGTATGGAATAATGCAATGGCTTTTTGGTTTGCGTTTTGAATCTTGGCAAGATTGTTGTTATTGGGCATTTCAGAATACTTGCAATTTAAAGATTTGTTGATTTATATGTTCAATATCAACAATATTAGCTGATTGCTTGGCTATCATGATTTTCCTGTTGACTTGAAAGTTGACTATGGTCTTTTATGGGGATTAAGGAGGGCAGTTACCCTCCTTAATCCCAAGCTAATTAATATTACTCATGAACTCCGCCGCACTTTCTAAGGCCGGCACGAACTTTGGTTTTTACTTTCATGATGCTCTCCTGTTACTGAATTTCCCGTGCCCATCGCACGTCGATCTGTCAGCCCCGTGCTGGCCTTGCGCGCGCATTAATTTGACTTTTACTGCTCAGGTGTCTAAGCAATCGATTATTTCAATACTCTCTTGGGTTATAGCCACTTCAATCCCTATAATTTTCATCACCTCATTGATTAAGTAGGGTGGATGGCTTTTTTCTTCTTCTACCTGATAATAAAAGTAGAGATCTTTTGCAGTGAGCTGTCGAAGCGGTTGTTGACGACCGAGAAGTTGATTGATGTGATATTGAATTTCAGTAGCAGCTCGAAGAACGACTTGTTCAGTTAAAAAATAACTCATTAAACAGTTGGTCAGGTCATCGAGTATGCTATTGGCAGCAATATTTTTTGAGTCGAATCGCTTTTGTAACAAGCGATACAATTGATTTTTTGCTGCTGTCTGCGAGTGCGTCCAGACTGGAGTAAGTCTGTCAGTTAGGGCTGTTTTCGAAGTGATCTGACCGAGACCGCTAGTGGCTTGGGCGTACATGTCGGAATATGCTCGCTCGTTATTGATTCGCCATTCTTCTGTTCCAACATAGGTATGTGATCTTACAAAATCTACTAGATCAACCATTTGATTCCGGATTGTGATAAATGCTGGTAACTCTTTCTCTGGCCACCTTTCAGTAATCGATAATATTTGCTCGTAAGTGCGGGCGACTCGATTCCAGAGTGAAGAGGTCACTGCATTGACCTGTAACCCATAAAAGCCGTAGTCGAAAGCCGACTCGATTGCATCGAGAGCAGAAATGACGGCTTCATCAAGTACTACCGACTCAGCATCGTCAACAGGTTCACCATCAATGAGCACATGCAAGAGCTCTTCAATCATCGCTTTCGGACCGGCGCATACGCCATAGTCTGAAATGAAAACCGCGTTTCGTTCTGCATAAGCGTATATTTGATTGCTTGTTACGACAGTGTCTGGTGGCAGTGTAGGCTCATCGACCGCTATGAAAAGCATGTAATGCATAGTCATCCGTATCCCATCTGTTACTCTGAACATTGAAGAAAGAACTGGATGGAGATGGCCATTCTCAATCCGGTTCTTTTTTTTCATCATCAAAAATGCGGGTAGTGCCAACACTTGAGTGGATAGGCGTTCCAGATCACCAACCGTCCAACCTTGTTGTCTTATCTTGGGAAATCTTCTCAAATAAGCTTCGCGGAAATAATGAAGTGCAGCTAATGTTTGCTTCCAGTGCATTCTGATACTCTTTAGCGCTGTTACATTCATTGGTTTGTCATCTTGGAATCGACTACCTGGATGTAAGCAAGTCCGCCATGTCGTTGGCACATCGAGTCGTAACTGGGTAGGAAAAGCATTGGCTTCTCCAATCTGACGACCTTCTGCATCGAGTGCGATGTGGACAATCCGGTAAATGGGAATGATTGATTCCAGATACCCTACTTCTGTTGAACGGCCAGTCAGATCATGGGTTATTTTTGCGCATTCGTCATACCACATTCTTGGTGTAGTACTTTTAGAAGGCGGAACAAGGGAAGGACGAGAGCCAATTTGGGATAAAGATGAGTTCGATGTATTGGGACTTGCTTGATCAAGTATGCCTTCATTGATCAAATGATCTAGTAAGTCTTTTATTTGTGTCCATTGATATCCATTACCCCAGGTTGTTGCTTCTTGAGCGATAAAATATTCATGTTTGGCAAGCTCCTCACCAAAATCAAATAGTTCGGGATCGTCAAAGCAGACTTCTCGTTGTCCATAGTAAATATGAAATTCCTTCATGCCTGATTCATCGATCGTATACTCAGCAACCACACGCTTAAAATTCGGAAAGAAAATTGTATCTTCAGGATCTAAAGCAGATTGCTGGGTATGATTTTCGTGGAAGGGACAATGATTAACACTTGAATTACTGGTTTCAGAAACATTTCTGTGATCATGGATTGGCATTGGTTTATTCATGTTATTCCTTCCGCTCAAATTTAGAATTTATAGAAGCAACAAGAATCAATTTCTTAATCGATTTGCAGATTAGCAATTTAATCTCTTGAAATCAGTGATAAATCTCACGTATTGGAATTGATGCAAGCTCTGGCTGATCGATTACATGGAGAATGAGGAGAATTAAAGTAAGACGAGTAATCGCCACAGTGGCGACAATTTAGTCTTTGATTACAAAGAACATATGACTGCAACCAAATAAATACTTAACGAGCATTTATGTATTCTGGTGGATGAAAATGACTTGATATCGATTCTGTTTGACTGCTTCCGATAATTCCCAAAAAGGCTAGTCAATATAAAATCTACCTCGTTGTCGTACCAACCGCCAATCAGCCCGATCATGCTCCCGGCACACCCCGTAGCGGAACGATGGCGGGAGTTCAGGGAACTGGAAGCGCAAATCGTAAAACCAGACGCAAGTACTTTTTTCTGAATGATCCATGTCTTCCAACACCGGCAATTGGGCAAAGCTGCGAAAAGATTTGAGGGCAGGAGCCTGCCAGGCTTCGCTTATCAGTGCGGTATGATCTGGGTCGTTACCGAACTGATGCTTTGTGCTCCATTTGATCTCGGTGCTCGGATGGTAAGCTGCAGCCATCTTGGGGACAAGCCAGGCATGTGCAGTGGTAGTTGGTGTTGCGGCAAAGGGCGATAAATTTACATTGGCAAGGTGATAGGTTGCATCATGCAAGACGATCAATTTCCAGTGGAATGGCGATAACGGTTGCGGAAGCGCCGAGATCGACGCTTTTGTTACAGTGTGTCGTGAGGCATGATCCTGGGTCAGTTCGATGGCCTGCTGGCGCAGTGTCGAGAGTAAAGTGACATACCCGCACAGGATGATCAGCGCCACGATGGCGGGGATTCTGGATTGGGGAAGGCAATATGAAGCCACCAGACCAGCCATGATGATCAGACTGAACCAGGGATCGATGACAAATACCAATGGCAGCGCAAAACGTTCAGTAGAGAATGGTGCAAACAGCATCAGACCATACGATGTGATGACATCGCCGGCAATATGAGCAGCCAGACCGAGCATAACCGGCGTCATGAATAGCGGCCAAGCATGCCGACCGCGACTCAGTCTTGCGCCTATCCTGGACAACATCCATGCCCACAGCGGCAGCAGGAGCAGCGAATGGGTTGGACCCTGATGCCAGTTCAGGTAAGTCAGGGTATCGATCAGTCGCAACATGACATCCACGTCCGGAAATGCTGCAGCAGCAAAACCGGCGACGATTTGCAGGCGTAGTGGCAATCGGGTTTGCCCTGCAACATCGCTCAGGGTCGTTGGCGATTGACTTGCCCGCACCAGCAGGGCGCCGCTCAACGCATGCGTGAGCGGATCCATGGCCTAGCCCGATTTAGCGCGCATTTCTTTTACAACGGGTTCATGCAAGACAAAATCATTGGTAACGTACGTGGTTGACGCTGGTGAGTCTGTTTCGGCTGCTGGTGCAGTCATGTCGGCTGATGTTTCCTTGCGTGACGAACCATACACTACATGATCAAGCGATTCCGCCAGCAACAGCTTGTGTTCGAGAAAATCGCGCGTGCGCCGCGAGTTTTCCGATTCATCGCGCATCCAGAACAGGAAAGTAGCCAGATAAATGGAAGTCAAACCGGTTTCTTCCAGCGCACGACGCAGGAATGTGGCATCACGCTGTGCGGCTTCGCGCATCCACTGCACAGTACGACTGATGCGCATGATGGCGGGTATCTGGATATGCAGATGTCCCGGCTCCAGTTTGGTGCCTATCATTTGCCGAGATACTCTGCGGTGCGTAGCCAACGCATCCAGCCAGCTCATAATCAGATGCTGCAATTTTTCCCTTGGCGTCAATGACAGGAACACCACACTCTCGGCTGCCTTGAGCATGGCACTATCGGCGCGATCAAACCAGGCGTCGACCAGTTCTTCCTTTTCACGGAAATGAAGACGAACATCTTCGAGAGTAATATTCAACTCGGTAGCAATATCGAACAAGCGTACGGCTTCCCATGATGAACGTTCGGCGATGACAACAGCCGTATCTACAATCGCTTCGCGTATCTCAAGCTTACTTTTTTTCATCTTGATCCTCCACATAGCGTTAATAGG
>WBZN01002449.1_pt1 | contig 10331 bp, 8 predicted proteins | sample 5204281 | NCBI WGS metagenome assembly WBZN01 (sample SAMN12344347, study PRJNA552823) | activated sludge metagenome | biome: Activated sludge suspended growth; feature: Nitrification reactor; material: Wastewater; isolation source: activated sludge from nitrification reactor of wastewater treatment... | reverse complement strand
TGCTGGCCGCGCAGCCCCTAACAGTCAAAGATCTGCCTGACCAAGTCCGCGCCGGCATCGTTGTCAGTGCTGTGACTGACATGGATGGGCACGACCACACACTGTCAACGTTCGGGGATGCCACTTGGAACTTCAGGCCCTACTTCGAACAATCCAACGTGGGCGATGGTCAGAAATACATTTATTGGCCCGAAGACTGTCCGCGCGACTTGGTGAATGACTGCAAGGCAGTTCTCTATGCATGGTACAAGCGTGGTCTGCCGGGGTCGAAGCCTCCAGTAGCCATGGGTGTATGTCAGGCAGCGATTGCCTCGGCCACTCCGCTGATGCGCTGGCTGACGTTACTGAATGTCCACCGCTTCGACCAAGTGAAACCTATTCACGTGGCGAATTATGTTCATCAGATCAAGACTCGACTTGTCCGTAATGCGCATAGCGTCTATGACAGTTTGCGCATCCTGGATTTTCTCTGGGTATTTCGTGACGAGACATCATTCCCACTTGCAGACTGCCCATGGGGTACGAGTTCGCTATGGCGGGTCAGCGGGTTGGGAAAACAGGCCGGGCGTAGTGAGGTGGGCAAAACGCCGATCATCCCTCCGAATGTCCAGTCCCAGATCTTCAATTTCTGCGAACAGATTCTTGCGAGCGCGCCAGAAATCTTGAATCAGCGAGATGCGGGTCGATTGGGGTTGCGAAATCCTGCCTTGATTGTGATCCGTAATGCGGCACTCTATGTCCTGTCGATCACCAGCGGCATGCGCAATGAAGAGGCCATCGGAGTCGAGTCGGGGTCATGGCGCAGTGAAAGTCGCGATGGCGTCGAGTATCACTGGGTGGCCACGACGGAACACAAGACAGGGAAGGGCAAGGTGGAGTTCTTGATACCGGAACTCACGGTCAGAGTTCTGGAGTTGATGAGCCGCTATGCACAACCACTTCAAGAACAGTTGGTGAGAGAAATCGATGAACTGGAGCGTCGGTCCAGTCCTCACGATCTGACGGACCGATTGCTTCAGATAGCGAAAGCGAAGCGCAATGCCAAGAAGCTCTTTCTGTGCATCAGCATGTCCGGTGAGAAGGAACCGGCCCGTTACCATATCGACGCACTGACTAATCCGGGTGCCAAGGTCGCGTTCAGGCGGATGGCAAAGGCCGCTGGCACGTCTTGGCTATTGACTCCGCACCAGTGTCGGAGAACCTATGCGCGAAATATTGTTGAATCCCGCATGGGTCGCGCTTCGCTGGTCTTCCTGAAATGGCAGTTCAAACATTCCAGCATGAGCATGACGCAGTTGTATGCCTCAAATCCCATGCAGGATGCCTCCCTATTCGATGAAGTCCTAGCCGAGATGACAGACTTCAAGGTGGACTTGATTGAATCCTGGCTCGGCGACCAGCCGTTAAGTGGGGGTGCCGGACGCGCCATCAAACGTGTACCTGCCATCGCCCTAGAAAGCCGGCATGCCTTGTTGGCTGAGACGGCAAGTTACGTGCATATCCGCGCCACGGGCCACGGCTGGTGTCTGGCTCAGGAAAAGGGCTGTGGCGGTGCCGGCCTGTACGAGGCGACTCGATGTGTCGATTGCAAGAATGCCGTCATTGACGGCTCCTTTGCCGACGTCTGGCAAGGTCTATATCAGCAACAGCGCGAATTACTGGCCATCGACGATGCCGGGCCGGCAGTCAGGCAACGCGCCGAACGTGACACTCAATGGGCACAGCAGGTCATGACAGACCTCGGCATGTTGCCGGAGTCTTCAAAACTCTCACCACAGGCAGGGGTATGCGATGAGTGACCGAAAGGCGCACAACCGAAAACAGACGATCGACGGCATTCAGCAGGCCATTGAACAGTTACAGGCAAGCCAAGGCAAGTTGTCGATTTCCGCTGTAGCAAAGCTGGCCGGGGTTACTCCTGCACTGATTCACAACACGTATCCCGATCTCGCCGAGAAGATCCGGGGCTTGGTGGGCAAGGCAACACGAACCCAGCGGGATTCCAAACACAGCGAACTGGTGCGCGAGCGTGAGGCCAATCGGACACTACGACAGGAACTTGCCGAGACTAAGGCCGCACTGGCGAAGCTTGCGTCTGTCAATCAAGTGCTGCTGAACGAGGTGGCCGTGCTGAAAGGCTTCGCCACGGGCAAAGTGGTCTCAATCCTGCGTGCTCGCGAAGCGTGCACTGAATCCTTTCCAACGTAGTCAGCTATGTACGCCCTGGTGGATGGCAACAATTTCTACGTCAGTTGTGAGCGGGTATTCCAGCCGATTCTCAACGGTCGCCCTGTGGTTGTCTTGTCGTCAAATGATGGATGCGCGATTGCCCGCAGCAATGAGGCGAAAGCCTTGGGCATCAAGATGGGTGCGCCCTGGTTCCAGATCCGGCATCTGGAAAGGGAGGCAGGCCTGATCGGTTTCTCAGCGAATTTCACCCTTTATGGTGACATGAGTACGCGCATGATGCGGATTGCTGCGGATCTCGGGCCGACCCAGGAGATATACAGCATTGACGAATCCTTTATCGGTTTGCATGGCGTGCGCGATGACGTGGGGCTCCGGGCATGGTCCGTTCGCAATCGGATACTCGATTGGATCGGTATTCCGTGTGGGGTTGGTATCGGTCCGACCAAAACGCTGGCAAAACTCGCCAATCACATTGCCAAGTCGGCTGAGCGTAAGCCCGGCAGCTATCCGTCCGAGCTCGCCACGGTATGCAATCTGGCGGTCTTGCCAATGGCCACCATCGAGGCCGTGATGGCGGCGACTGCGGTTGGGGATGTCTGGGGTGTCGGCCCACGGATTGGCAAGCAGTTGCGTGATACCGGCGTATTGACTGCCCTCGATCTGGCGCGAATGAGCCCGTCGTTGGTGCGCGAGCGATGGAGCGTCGTGCTGGAGCGCACCGTTCGCGAGTTGCAAGGGGAGTCCTGCCTGGCGATTGAGGACGCTCCGCCCCCCAAGAAGCAGATTGCCCATACGCGAAGCTTTGGCCAACCGATCAGTGATCTGGATGGGCTCATTGAAGCCGTCAGCAGCTTCACAGTGCGTGCGGCAGAAAAGCTCCGCCAGCAAGGGAGTGTGACCCGGCATGTGAGCGTGTTTGCTCATACTTCGCCGTTTCGTTCAGGGCCACACTTCTCGCGTAGCGTCGTCGTTGCACTGCCACGGCCGACATCTGACACGCGTCCTCTGGTCCAGGCGGCAATACGCGGGATCAAGCGGATTTACCAGCCCGGCTTCCAGCTAAGCAAGGCGGGTGTCATGCTGCTGGATCTGGCACCTGAGTCGGTATGCCAGGGGGAACTGTTTGAGCAGAACGACTCCGTTGATTCGGGAATCATTTCCAAAACGCTGGATGTGATCAATGCGCGCTTTGGGCGTGGCGCAATTCAACTGGGTTCGTCAAGTTTGAAAAATGCGAGGCGAGACTGGGCGGTGACGCGAGGGCGTCTCAGTCCGCAATACACGACCCGATGGGAAGACTTGCCGATCGTAAGAGCGTAGCTATGCGCGGATAATGGCCGGATGCGGCCACTTGCAGTCATTCAAGGCACGCAAAACGCTGCGACTTGAACGACAGGTAACGGATCTCAAACCTGCCGCTCGGCCCTGTATTTGGCCTGCCTGCTCATTGACCAATGCCACTATGAAATACATACCGCCCATTAGCTGCTGATTCTGTAGCACGGCTCACAAGTTCGAACGAATGCCATGTGAATCAGTGTCGCAGTTCGTCGAACTTGCATCGTAAAGTATCCGACGGAAGCTCACCGAAGCATTCCTTGTACGCGCGCGAAAATTCACCGAAGTGCCAAAATCCCCAGTTCAGCGCCTCGGTGGAAACCGTCGTTGATCCCTGAGATCCTGCCAAAAGCGCCTTGCGCACCCGATGCAGCCTGAGCCGGATCAGATAGGCCACGGGCGTAATTCCCATGATTCCCTTGAATGCATTTTCCAGGGTGCGCTCACTCGCTCCTGCGACATTACACAAATCAGTTACCTGGAGATGATCGCCAACATGCGCCAGGGCGTGGTCCTCGACGGTCTTGACCATGCGGCTGTAAGCCTGCCGTTTGCGCTCGCTGCGGGTGACATCGACGTCCTGGGCTTCACGCAGCGCGGTGATAAGCGTTTCAAAGAGCTCGAGCTGGGCGGCCATCCGGACTTCCGGCCGTTCATTGAACAAGGCCGGCTGCCGTGCGGCGGTATCGACCAGCCGCTTGCCCCAGTCGAACAGCTGGCCCACCCTTTTGCCGTTGACTTTCAGTGTTTCCAGGCCGCATGGCAGGTGGAACTCACTTTCGCTGTGGCGGGTGATCAAATGCGTCCTTAAATGCTGTGGATGGAGCATGACGGTGATGCTTTGCCATCCGGGCTCGGTCACAAATCGCGCTTCGGCCCCTGGCGCTGCCGCCAGCATCACTCCCGGTTCGACCGGAAGCCCGTTCACCGTTCCTCGCACCTGCGGGCCGAATACAACGTAGGCGAGGAGATCCTCGCGCGCGCTCGTTCTGGATCTGATCCGTTGGTTTGCTGAATGGAACACGACCGCAGCCGTCTCCAGACGGACCATGACGCGGCGTACCCGCAGTGGCGTCGACGCCAGCAGCACTGCATCTTGCTCGATCAACTCGATGCCGGCGTTGGCGATCGTTGGGTCCGTAAACTCGACGACCTCGACAGCAGGACGGGCAATGATTTCAGGTGCTTTCATGATTTAGTATTTTTACGATTTTTGCGGAATTCCGATAGACGCACCAACAGCCCCGGTTGAAACTGAGCCCCGACAGCAAACGGTGCAAACAGCTTGAGCATAGTTGGCATGGCGGGCGGGCGCAACAGCGGTCCGGGCCGAATAGCGGACGCAGGCGCCGACTATAGACGACGCAGGACCAACATCGAACGGTTTTCGGGGCGCTTCCCGAGTGGTCAACAAAGGACCAGTTTATGCGAATGCAGCAAGTGAGCGATAACTGCTTTGCGGTTCTCAACGACAAGAACCGGGTGTGCGATGCGAACTCGGGACTCATCAACCTGGGCGGCGGCGTGGTGATCGACACTCAGTCGGACCTGCCGCACGCGCGCCGGATGATCGAACTATTCAGCAAGGTATGGCCACGCATGCCGAAGCGGGTCGTCAATACGCATGAAGACGGTGACCACGTTTGGGGCAACCAGCTCTTCAAGGGTGCCGAAATAATCGCCCATCGGACGGTGCTGGAGCGAATGCCGCAGGTCTCCGACCCGAGCGAGACGCAGAAGTTGCTGGCGGGGGCTGATCGTTTTCTCTCGCGCTTGCTGCTCAAAGCCATTCATCCCGGCGCGCTGGCCATTGCCAGGCAGTTACAGCAGGACTACGACTTCAGCGGGATCAATCTGGTTCTGCCGACGACCGTGTTCGATGAACGACACGTGCTGGATCTGGATGGCACGGAAGTCCAATTGATCTACGTCGGGCCGTGCCATCAGGTCGGTGACACCATCGTGTACCTGCCGAAGGAGCGGGTGCTGTTCGCCGGCGACGTGATCTTCCGCGAATGCACGCCCATGGGATGGACCGGCAGCTACGAGAAATGGCTCAAGATTCTCGATCTCATCATCGCCCTCGATCCCGAGGTCATCGTTCCCGGGCATGGACCGGTCTGCGGGCTCGAAGGGGCGATGGAGATGAAGGCCTACCTCGACTACGTGCGCGAAGAATCGAGCCGCTTCTTTGCGCGCGGGATGACCTCGCTGGAAGCGGCCAAGCGGATCGATCTGGGGCCGTACAGTTCGTGGAGCGCACCGGCGCGCATCTACCTCAACGTCGAGCGGGCCTACCGCGAGTTCCGGGGCGAACCGATGGACGCGTCCCCGAGTCCGGTCGCTGTTTTCGACACGATTTTCAAACTGGCCAAATTCAGAGCCATCCAGGTGGAGTTCTGAACCATGGGCAATGTCAAAGAAGGAGAAACGACAGTGATGAAGTACATGTGCTCTCTGGCCTTTGCCGCGCTGCCGTTCCACCAGGCACTTGCGCAGGAAGATCAGGCGGCGGAGCTGGCGAAGAAGCTGTCGAATCCCGTGGCCGCAATGATCAGCGTGCCGATGCAGTACAACCACGACGACTATGGCGGTCGCAACGACGGCGCGTCGGTCGATACGCTCGTTCTGCAACCGGTGATCCCGTTTTCGCTGAACGACGACTGGAACCTGATCACGCGCACCATCGTCCCGTTTGCCGATGCGCACGATTTTCCTCTCGCGGCCCTCAATTCGTCGGGACTCTCGGACATTACCGCCAGCCAGTTCTTCTCGCCGAAATCGCCGACAGCGGATGGGCTCATCTGGGGCGTCGGGCCGGTCGAGCTACTGCCGACGGCGGCCGACGATGCCCTCGGTCGCGGCAAATGGGGGCTCGGGCCGACGGCCGTGGTGTTGAAGCAAGCAGGGCCGTGGACGGTCGGCTTCCTCGGCAGCCACATCTGGTCGGTGGCCGGTGATGACAAGCGCGACGACCTCAGCGTCACCTCGCTGCAACCCTTCTTCAGCTACACGACCGCGACGCACACAACCATCGGTGCGTTCACGGAAAGCACTTACGACTGGCGAAACCGGCAGTGGTCGGTGCCGCTGATCGTACAGGCCGGGCAAATGTTCAAGGTCGGCTCGCAGATCGGCCAGCTCGCCATCGCCGGCAAGTACTGGGCGGAGGCGCCCGACGACGGCCCCAGCGGTTGGGGCGTGCGCGTCCAGCTGACGCTCCTCTTTCCAAAGTAGAGCCGATGTCGACATTGCTTCCCGTCCGGCGATGACCGGTACACCCATTTCCCAGGTTTCCAAGGAGTAAGCATGCATAAACTACCCCTCACCTTGACAGCCAGCCTGCTTGCAGCACTGTTCTCGGTCCCCGTGGTCGCACAGAACACGGCGCCGGCACCGGCAAAGCGGCCGAATATCGTCGTCATTCTCGCCGATGACATGGGTTTTTCAGACTTGGGATCGTTCGGCAGCGAGATCAAGACGCCGAACCTCGATTCGCTGGCCAACGACGGCGTGCGCTTTACCAATTTCTACACGCACGCGAGCAGTTCGCCGACGCGATCGATGCTGCTCACCGGCGTCGATACGCACTTGAACGGCCTGGGCAACATGGACGAGTGGACGGCGCCCAACCAGTGGGGGCTGGACGGCTACGAAGGCTATCTCAACAACCGCGTGGCTACCGTGCCGCAGCTGCTCAAGAATTCCGGCTATCACACCTATATGGTCGGCAAGTGGCACATGGGTAAGACGCCCGAACAGATCCCGGCGGCGCGCGGCTTCGAGCGCGACTTTTCCTTGCTCGACGGCGCCGGCAGCTACTGGGACATGACCAATTTCACCGCCGCCTCGCCCAAATCGGTATTCACCGAGGACGGTCGCTACCTGACCGAGCTGCCCAAGGATTACTACGCGACCAAGACCTACACCGACAAGATGATCGGCTTCATCGACGCCAACCACGGCGACGGCAAGCCCTTCTTCGCCTACGTCTCGCACCAGGCGCCGCACGACCCCTACCACCTGCCGCCGGAATGGCGTAGTCGCCACGTCGGCGAATACGACAAGGGCTGGGACGCGGTGCGCCAGGAGCGGCTGAAGCGACAGATCGAACTGGGCATCATGCCCAAGGGAACGCAACTCGCCGAGCGCATGTGGTTCCTGCCCGACCCGATCACCCTGGCGCCGGCGGCGCGCGCCATCCTCGGCCAGAAGATGGAGCTCTACGCCGGAATGGTCGAGAACCTCGACTCGCATGTCGGTCGGCTGATCGATCACCTCAAGAAAATCGGCGAGTACGAGAACACCATCTTCCTGGTCTTCGGCGACAACGGCGCCGAGGGCAACGACCTCTTCAAGATGATCGCCGGCACCCCGGGGACGCGCGACTTCCTGTTTGGCGCGATCAACTGGTCGCAGACCGATCCCAAGGCCTGGGGCGATCCGGGATCGTACGTCGCCTACGGCCCGATGTGGGCCCAGGTTTCGATGACGCCGTTCAGCCAGTACAAGGGCTGGCTCGCCGAAGGGGGCATCCGCAACGGACTGATCGTCAGCGGACCCAACGTCAAGCGGCCAAAGGGCAGCATCAACGACGGGCTGATGCACGTCGCCGACATCATGCCGACGTTGCTCGACGTCGCCGGCGCGAGCTATCCGAAGACGATCGACGGGCGCGAACTGCCGGCGCTGATCGGCACGTCATGGAGCAAGATGCTCGCCGGCCAGGCCGAATCGCCGCGTAGCGAGCAGGACTACCTGGGTTGGGAAGTCTTCGGCAACCGCGCGGTGCGCCAGGGCGACTGGAAGCTGCGCTGGCAATACGAGCCGCTCGGCAAGGGCGACTGGGAGCTCTTCAACGTCACCGCCGATCCGGCCGAGCGCCATGACCTCGCCGCCAAGAACCCCGAAAAGCTGCGCGCCATGCTTGCGCTGTGGGACAGCTACGTTAAGACGAACAACGTGATCCTGCCCAGCCGGTCCGCATTCGAGGTACTCAAGGACCAGTTACCGCCGCGTGTCCCGGACGACTCAGGCTACCCGCCGCTGGTCTACAAGCGCCAGTTCGTTCCCCCCAAGGACATGACCGCAGCGCCCAAACCGTAGCCATCGCCGTTTTCGAAAATCAACCAGGACCATATCTCATGAAAAACAACGAAACTTCAAAGCGCTTTCCCTGTTTGCGGGTGGCCACCGGCACGCTGTTCGCAATTGGCCTGCTCTGCGCGTCGCAAGCTCAGGGTCAGGTCCCTGGCCGTTTCTACTGGAAGACCTTGTCGGACAGCAGCGCCGTTCCGCTGATCGTCGAATCGATCAGCGGCAACACCAATCCCTTCGATCCTTCGCATCAGGTGACCGCCGGCGGGAGCTTCGACGCGACGATGGCGCTCGGCGGTTATGCGCAGACTTTTACCCTGATGGATCGCGCGGCGATGGCTGCGGTCATCCTGCCGATGGGGCGTCTCTCGGGCGAAGCACGATCGCGAAGCGGCACGTCGATCAATCAATCGTCGAACGGGTTTGGCGATCCGATGATCGAGTTCAACATCAACGTCATCGGCCCCAAGGCGCAGAAAAACATTCCCGATGCGCTGCGTTATGAACCGGGGTTTTCTCTCGACTTGCTCGCCGACCTAGCGTTGCCGATCGGTCAATATGACAGCAACCAGGCGCTCAACCTCGGCCAGAACCGCTGGTATGGGCGCGTCGGCGCGCCAATGATCATGCAACTTGGTTCGTGGGTACCGGGCCGGCGAACGACGCTCGAATTGCTGCCTGCCGCGTGGATCTTCGGCGACAACACCGACTATGTCGGGCAGACGCTCAAGACCGACCCCTTGTTCCAACTCGACGCCCACCTGACGCGCGACTTCACCGAGAATATCTGGGGCGCGCTCGACGGCTCCTGGTACTCGGGCGGCAAGGCCACGATCAATGGCGTCGCGGGGACCAAGCGCAATGACGTCGCCTTCGGCCTCACGCTCGGCTACAAGGTCAACAACAATATGAACCTCACCGTCGGTTATAAATCGACGGTCAACGACAGTGCCCCCGGCGATATGCGGATGGATAGTTTCATGGTTACACTAGTGTTCGGCTGGCATCCGCTGATCGAAGGATCGCGGCGGCTGGCTGGCGACAAGTAGTACGACAAGCGTTGTGTTCCTCGGATAACCAGGAAAAATCGATGACTCATTTAATCAAATTCGCCGTGTTGAGCTTCGCTTTGGCCGCTTCGTCGGCCCATGCGGTGGTCTATTGCAAGAGCGTCGGCGTCCCGAAAGGCTGTGTCGCGGCACCGGCTGCGCGCGTTGCGGCACCGGGTGTCGGCGCCCCCGGCGTTGGCGTCGTCGATCCAGGGATCAACCAGCCGGGAGCGGCCGGCAATGTTGGTGCCGCGCGCGTTGGCGTCGGCGCCCCCGGTGTCGGCGTCGTCGATCCAGGGATCAACCAACCGGGAGCGGCCGGCAATATCGGCGCATCTGGTGTCGCCAACACACCGGCCAATCGCGGCGGCCCGGTGGATCGTGCCGGTCGGCGTTGATCGACTTAACGCGTCGATAGGCTGGATCAACAGCAGGACTCAATCCGAAATTTTCCAGCCGACGAGTGCGTCGATGTCGGCGAGGGCGCCTCGCTCAAGAAGGCGACATCCGATTGACGATTGCCATGAGGGGGCGAGTGTTTCAAACTTAGCCCCCTTACCACCGGACCCGACCTCGATGACTGAAATGAACGCCCACCCCGGGCTCAAACTCCCCAAGCTGGAAAACGGCGATTTCTATCGGTTTCATACGATGATC
>WBZN01002448.1_pt1 | contig 10331 bp, 8 predicted proteins | sample 5204281 | NCBI WGS metagenome assembly WBZN01 (sample SAMN12344347, study PRJNA552823) | activated sludge metagenome | biome: Activated sludge suspended growth; feature: Nitrification reactor; material: Wastewater; isolation source: activated sludge from nitrification reactor of wastewater treatment... | reverse complement strand
AAATGCCCACTAGATATAGTATGTCGCACCGCACACAAGGACTGGCGCGGGTTTCCGGGCGGTTTCACCCCTGAAAGCGGGGTTTGGCCGGTTCGTCGATGGCGTACAGGACGGGACGGAAAAGCTCGGGCTGGAGGGTGGCGTGCCCGATTTCAAAATCCGTGCGCAGCAGGCCGGTCAGCGCGGCGAGGATGCGCGGCCAGTCTTCCAGGTCGCGCACCACGACGTGGGCGGAGAGCGCGGTGTGGCGCGAGGAGAGCGACCATATATGGAGGTCGTGCACCGAGACGACGCCGTCGACGGTGGCCATGCGGCGGCCGACTTCCGGCAAGGCCAGTCCCGGCGGCACGCCTTCGAGCAGGGCGTGCACCGCCTCGCGCGCCAGGCGCAGGGTGGAGAAGAGGATCAGCGCGCAGATGAACAGCGAGAGCAGCGGGTCGGCCGGCGTCCAGCCGGTGAACTGGATGACGAGGCCGGAGGCCAGCGCCGCCACCGAGCCGGCGAGGTCGCCCAGCACGTGCAGCAGGGCGGCGCGCGTATTCAGCGTTTCCTCGCCGTGCGCCAGCAGCCAGGCGACGCCGATGTTGACCGCCAGGCCGACGAGGGCGACGCCTGTCACTACCAGGCCCTGCACCGGGACGGGATGCAGCAGCCGGTCGGCCGCGCTCCAGGCGATGCCGATGATCACCGCCAGCATGAAGCCGGCGTTGCCCAGCGCCGCCAGGATCTCGATGCGCTGCAGGCCGAAGCTGAGGCGCGCCGTCGGCGGGCGCCGCGCCGCCCAGGCGGCGGCCGACGCCAGCGCCAGCGCCAGCGCGTCGGTGAGCATGTGGCCGGCATCCGAGAGCAGCGCCAGCGAGCCCGCCCACCAGCCGGCGCCGGCTTCGACGCCCGCATACAGCAGGGTGACGGCCAGCGCCGCCGGCAGGTAGGCGGTGTGGCCGTGCGCGTGCGTGTGCGCGTGGCCGTGGTGGTGGTCGTGGGCCATCGTGCGCGGCGGGGTCAGGCGCCTTTCGCCGCCTTGCGCTTGGCGTGCGCCATCAGCAGGGCGATGGCGCAGGAGGCGGCGCGGGTCTCGGCGGTGTCGGCGCGGCTGGTGAGCACGATCGGCACGCGCGCGCCGACGACGACGCCGGTCAGCAGCGCCTCGGCAAGGTACTCGAGCTGCTTCGCCAGCATGTTGCCGGACTCGAGGTCGGGCACCACCAGGATGTCGGCGCGGCCGGCGACGGCGGACAGGATGCCCTTGGTCTTGGCGGCGACGATGGAGATGGCGTTGTCGAAGGCCAGCGGGCCGTCGAGCACGCCGCCGGCGATCTGGCCGCGGTCGGCCATCTTGCACAGCGCGGCGGCATCCAGCGTGGCGCGCATCTTGGGGGTGACGGTTTCGACGGCGGCGAGGATCGCCACCTTCGGCTCGACGATGCCCAGCACGATCGCCAGGTCGATGGCGTTGCGCACGATGTCGGCCTTGCATTCGAGGTCGGGATCGATGTTGATCGCGGCGTCGGTGATGAGCAGCGGCTTCGGGTAGGTCGGCACGTCGGCGAGGAAGACGTGGCTGATGCGCCGTGCCGTGCGCAGGCCGGTATTGGCGTCGACGACTTCGCCCATCAGTTCGTCGGTGTGCAGCGAGCCCTTCATCAGCGCCTCGGCGCGGCCTTCGCGCGCCAGCGCCACCGCCCGCGCCGCCGCGGCATGGCTGTGCTCGACGTCGATGATGGCGATGCCGGCAAGGTCGATGCCCTGCTGCTCGGCCACCGAGCGGATCTTCGCTTCCGGGCCGACCAGCGTCGGCACGATGAGGCCGGCCTGCGTCGCCTCCACCACGCCGAGCAGGGATTCGCGGTCGCAGGGGTGCACCACCGCCATCGGGATCGCCGCCAGGCCGCGGGTGCGGTCGAGCAGGTGCTGGTAGCGCGCCTCGCGGTCGACGATGGTCACTTCCGGCAGCTCGATGCGCGGGCGCTTGATCTTCTCCGTCGGCGCCAGCACCTCGGCCGTGCCGCCGATCACCTTCTGCCCGTCCTGGTTGGTGCACACGCAGTCGAAGAGGATGTGGTGGTTGTGGTCGAACTTGCGCGTCGCCGTCACCATGACGGTGATGGTGTCGCCGAGGCCGACCGGGCGCGAGAAGTGCAGCGTCTGGTCGACGTAGATGGTGCCCGGGCCGGGGAACTGCGTGCCGAGCACGGTGGAAATCAGCGCGCCGCCCCACATGCCGTGGGCGATCACCTCCCGGAACATGCTGCTCCTGGCGTATTCGGGGTCGACGTGGGAGGGGTTGACGTCGCCCGACATGATGGCGAACAGCTGGATGTCCTGCGGCTTCAGGGTGCGGACGAGGCTGGCGCTGTCGCCGACCTGGATCTCGTCATAGGTGCGGTTCTCGATGTACTCCATGGCTTCCATGATGGTTCTCGGGTTTGGTTCGTTCTTTTTCAATCTATGCCGGCAAAATTACGAAGTCATTGCGCCGGGTCAATGTTTGTAGGTGATGCGGTAGATGGCGCCGGCATGGTCGTCGGAGACCAGCAGCGAGCCGTCCGGCAGCACCAGCAGGTCGGCCGGCCGGCCCCAGGCGGATTCCCCCTGCAGCCAGCCCTCGGCGAAGGGTTCGTAGGAGACGGCCTTGTTGCCCTGCAGGCGCACCAGGCTGACGCGATAGCCGATCTTCGCCGAACGGTTCCATGAACCGTGCTCGGCGATGAAGACCTGGTGGCGGTATGCCGGCGGAAACTGCGCGCCGTCGTAGAAGCGCATGCCGAGGGCGGCGACGTGCGGGCCGAGGTTCTGCACCGGCGGCACGAAGCCGGCGCAGGGCCGCCTGCTGCCGAATTCGGGGTCGGCCAGCGTGCCGCCGTGGCAGTAGGGGTAGCCGAAGTGCAGGCCGGCGCGCGGCGCATGGTTGAGCTCGTCCGGCGGCACGTCGTCGCCGAGCCGGTCGCGGCCGTTGTCGGTGAACCACAGCTCACGGGTCCCGGGGTGCCAGGCGAAGCCCACCGTGTTGCGCACGCCGCGGGCGAAGACCTCCAGGCCCGAACCGTCGGCATTCATCCTCATGATGTTCGCGTAGCGATCCGGGTCGGGCGCGCAGATGTTGCAGGGCGCGCCGACCGGCACGTACAGCTTGCCGTCCGGGCCGAAGGCGATGAACTTCCAGCCGTGATGGGTTTCGCGCGGGAAATCGTCGCGCACCACTGCGGGCGGCGGCGGATTCTCCAGCCGGCGCTCGATGCCGTCGAAGCGCAGGATGCGGCCCACCGCCGAGACGTAGAGCGCGCCGTCGCGGAAGGCCACGCCGACCGGCAGCTGCAGGCCCTCGGCGACGAGATGCGTCCGCGTCGCCTTGTAGTCGGCGTCGAACCTGACTGCATGCACCTTGCCGGCGCGCATCGAGCCGACGAACAGGGTGTTCCCGGCCCCCAGCGCCATGCCGCGGGCGTTGTCGACGCGGGCGAAGAGTTCGATGCGAAAGCCCGGCGGCAGCTTGATGCGCTCGAGCGGCAGCTCGTTCGCCGCGGCGGCCAGCGGCATCAGCGCAAGGAGGAGGAAAAGCAGGCGGCGCATGCCCGGAATGATAACCCCGCCGCCTTGTCTTGACCGTTCACCCCGGAATAGACTGCGGGTATGCACGAGGGAATGAGCGACGAGGCGCTGATGCTGGCCTACCGCGACGGCGATGCCGCCGCCTTCGAGGCGCTCTACCGGCGCTGGCGCAGCCGGCTCTACCGCACCCTGCTGCGCCAGTGCGGCAACGCCGCCCAGGCCGACGAGCTGTTCCAGGACGTCTGGCTGAAGGTGGTGAATGCGCGCAAGGGCTACGAGGTGGCGGCGAAGTTCTCCACCTGGCTGTTCCGCATCGCCCACAACCGCCTCATCGACCACTACCGCGCCCAGGGCCGCGCCGAGGTCGTCAGCTACGACGACGACCCGGACGACGCCGACCGCATCGCGTCGCTGCCGGCGGCGGCGACGGCGCAGCCGGAGGCCCTGCTAGAGCGCAAGGCGCTGGCGCAGGAACTGGTGAAACACATCGAGGCGCTGCCCGCCGCCCAGCGGGAAACCTTCCTGCTGAGCGAGGAGGGCGAACTGACGCTGGAGGAGATCGCCGCCGCCACCGGCACGAGCCGCGAGACGGCGAAGAGCCGCCTGCGCTATGCCGTCAACAAGCTGCGCGCCGCACTGGGGGAATTGAAATGAGCGACGACATCCGTGACGAACGGCTTTCGCGCCTCTACCGCGAGGCGGAGGCGGCCGCGCCGCCCGAGGCGCTGGATCGCGCCATCCTCGCCGCCTCGCGCGCCGCGCCGGCGCCGGCGCGCCGCCGCGCCAGATGGCAGGCGTGGACGCTGCCGATGGGCGTCGCCGCGACGCTGGTCCTGACGGTGACGCTGACCCTGCTGGTGCAACGCGAGCAGGAACCGCCGCTGGGCGAGGCGCCGCTGCCGCGCGCCCCGGCCGCCGCCCCGCAGGAGCGGGCCGAACCGGGCGCCGAGCTTCCCGCCAAGACGGCCGCGCCGCCCGCGGCGAAGCGGGAAGCCGTGCGGCGCGAAGCCGAAGCCCCACCAGCGGCCCCGGCGCCGACGCCGGCGGCCAGCAGGCCCGCATCGCAGCCTGCCGTCGTCGAGCAGAAAGCCTTGCCGGCACCCGTGCCGGAAGCCGTCGGCGCGGCCGACTCCGCCAGGCCGGCGGCGGCCATGCGCCGGCAATCCGCACCCGCCGCCGATGCCGTCGAGATGCGTGCGAAATCCGCGCCGTTGCGCAAGGAAGCGGCGGGGGCGGCCGCAGCGCGCACGCCGGAGCAATGGCTGGAGGAGATTCGCCAGTTGAAAGCCCAGGGAAGGGATCAGCAGGCCGCCGAGGCGCTGGCGGAATTCAGGCAGGCGTATCCGGACTACCGGCTGCCGGAGGATTTGCGCTAACCCCGTTTCGGCTGCGCCTCCGTTTGAAGTGTTGCAGGCACATTTCACATGGAGGCTGTCATGAAAAACATTCTTGCGTTGCTGGCGCTGGCGATCCTGTCCGGCTGCGCCTCGGTGGCGGATGCCGGCCGCCTGGCCGAAGTCGACATCATCAGCGGCTCGACGGGGCAGAAGCTGGAGACCTGGCGCCATGGCGGCCGGCTGTATGTCGCCGGCACGCCGGGCGAGCGCTATGCGGTGCGGCTCGCCAACCGCAGCGGCGGCCGGCTGCTGGCGGTGCTCTCGGTGGATGGCGTCAACGCCGTCAGCGGCGAGACGGCGGCGGCGTGGCAGTCGGGCTATGTCCTCGGCCCCTGGCAATCGGCCGAGATCCGCGGCTGGCGCAAGAGCCTGGAGGATGTGGCGGCCTTCTATTTCACCGCGCTGCCGGATTCCTACGCGGCGCGCAGCGGCCGTCCCGACAACGTCGGCGTCATCGGCGTGGCGCTGTTCAGGGAACGCGTCGAGCCGCGCCCGCTGCCGCATGGCGCGCTGTCGAAACAGGCGCCGGCGGCGGCCGAATCGTCGCAGGATGCGGCCGCCGGGAGCCGGGCCCGGCAGGAGGCGGAACGGCTGGGGACCGGCCATGGCGAGCGGCTGGGCGATCCGACGCGCTACACGGATTTCCGCCGCGCCGGCGGGGCGCCGGCCGAGGTGCTGACGATCCACTACGATTCCCGCGACAACCTGATGGCGCGCGGCATCATCCCGGGGGCGCCGCGCCACGTGCATCCGCAACCCTTTCCCGGCGGCTTCGTGCCCGATCCGCCGCGCTCCTGAGGCCGCTTACTCGGGGTTGCTGAGGGAGAAGATTTCGTAGGCCTTGCAGCGCTCGACGGGGGCGCCGGCAACGTGGGTCAGCCGGCAGCCGTCGAGGACGAACGGCACGCGCTTGCCGGAGCGGAGGACGTTCGGTTCGACGATGACGGCGCCGCCGGCATCGAGGGCAGGCACGCGCGGCATGACGATCGCCTTGGCCGGCGGCCTGGTGGCGGCGGCGCTGCCGCTCCAGGAGATCAGGGTCGGCACGGCGAAGGGCGCGTACTTCTGCAGGCCGAGGGCCGTGCGTCGCGCGTCGCCGCTGACGATGCGCCGCACCAGGCAGATATGCACCTGGCTTCGGTCCGGCGAGCGTACGCCGACCAGGGTGCCGGCAGACAGCGCGCTGCTCTCGCCGTTCAGGTACTGCAGGGCGAATCCCGTCGGGCTTTCGTTGCTGACGGACCATTCGCTGAGTTCGACGCTGTGCGCAGCGGCATCGGCTTCCGCATGATCGTCGCGGCGGCGCCTGAGCGCGGCGCCGGAGAGCATCGACCAGAGATCGTCGAGGCCGACGGCGAGTTCGACCCTCGGCTTGAAATGCTGGCGCTGGGAGCGTCGCCAGGGCGGCACGCTCCACTGCGTCTGCAGGTTCTTCATCATGGCCAGATACTGCGGGCGGTGCGCCACGCTCGGCAGGCCGATCTTCGAGGGCAGCACGCCGTGTTCGAGCGCGTCGATCTGGCTGCGCATCCTTGCCAGCAGGGAGCCGCAGTCGAGCAGCAGGTCGCCGCTGCGGATTTCGATGTTGTGCCACTTCTGCAGGGAGCGCCCGGGCCCGTCTTCGTTATGCCGGATCAGGAAGCAGCCCTCGCGCGGGGCGGCCTCGCCCGGAAAGCGCGTCAGGTCGCGCAATTCGGCCAGGCCGGCGTAGCGGTCGAGGTAGAAGCGCACGCGGTCGAGTTCGCCGGGGGCCATCTGCACCGGCTCGGCCAGCGCCAGCAGCAGCGCCTTGATGTACAGCTGCACGGGAGAATTCCTGGCTGCCGCCGAGGCATCGGCGGTGGCCTGTCCGGCGGTTCGCGCCAGGCGGTAGAGGCTGTGCAGGTTGCGCCAGGCGGATCTCGAGCCCGGCGCGTAAGCGCGATAGGCGAGCACCAGGCGGCGGCGCTCCATGTCCATGGCGCCGCCCAGGGTGCGCGGCAGCAGGTCGGCGTTGCCCCAGCGCATCCAGCCGCCCTTGATCCTTTCGGCGGCCGAGCGGTAGCTTTTCGCGTGGTACTTCAGCAGATCGTTGCCGACGACCACCTTGCGCTGCAGGGCGGCCGAGAGCGGGTGCCGGGCCTTGTTCAGCTCCGCCTCGAAGAGGCCGGTGATGCGCGCGGTCTCTTCGGCCAGGATGTCGAGCATTTTCTGGCGCGCGCGAAAGCCGGACGCGGCATCCAGGCGCTTCAGCTGCTCCTTGACGGCAGCGGCGGCTTCCTCCGGCGTCAGCCTGGACAGCGATTCCAGCCAGGTCCGCAGCATCTCCGGATGCAGCCCCGCGGCGAAGGCCTGGCCGCTTTCGGGTAACAGGGACACCAGAGAATGCAGTCGAAACACGCCTTGGATTCCTTTCCCGCGGGCGTTCAGTGGGAAACTTGTCAAGGATGGCATAAGACGGCCATCGCTGCCAGTCCCTTCCGTCGCCTGCTGCGGTCCGCGGCAGGCCGTGTCGGAGCGCAGGACGCCAGAATGCTACGGGATTGAACGGCGCAAGCCGGTGGTGCGCGGCATCAGCCCGCGAAGGCCGCGCGCTGCGCGCCGGCAGCGGCGCCCGGCGCCGGGCGTGCCTGCGCGGCGGAAGTGAAGGGGATGAGCGAAAAGACTTCGCAGCCAGGGCACTGCTCGAGCGGCTTGCTGACCCACAGGCGCAGCGGACCCGTGCGCTGCTGCAGGTACACCGAGACGCCCGGCTGGAGCGTCTGCGCCGGGGCGATCAGGGCAGGCCCGTCGCCGGCCGAGGGCAGCTTCGACAGGACGATGACGCGCACCGCCTTGACCTGCTTGCGGCCGTGCTTGTCGGTGGTCTCGATCGAAACCATGGTCGGCATGCCGCTCGGCGCCAGGTTCTGCAGGCCCAGTTCCAGGCTCTGCAGGTCGCCGGTGACGACGCGCCGCGTCAGGCAGATGTGCACCACGCTCTGGTCGCGCGGGCGCAAGCCGACGACTTCGCCGACGCGCACCGGCGCGGAGTTGCCGGCGATGTACTGCAGCGAAAAGCCGCCCGGGCTTTCGTTGCCGATGGCCCATTCGCTGGTGTCGACCTTCACCGGCAGGTCGTCGGTGCGGCGGCGGTTGGCCGGTCCGGCGAGGTAGGTCCACAACTGGTCGAAGCCGACGACGAGATCGACGCGCGGCTTGAATTTCTGCCGGCTGTAGCGGCGCAACGGCGGCGCGCTCCAGAGGCGGTGCAGGTTGCGCATCAGCGCCGCGTAGCTTGACTGGCGCGCCACCAGCGGCAGGCCGAGCCGGGCCGGCTCGACGCCCTTCTCGATGCCGCCGATCTGGCCTTGCAGCTTGGTCAGCAGGCGGCTGCAGCGCAGGACGAGGTCGCCCGCCTCGACGGGCGTGGCGCCGGCGCGCACCAGGGAACGGCCGGCGCGGGAATCCCGCGCCTTGATGAGAAAGCAGGCATCGAGGGACTTGTCCACCTGCTTCGCCGCCTGGGCTTCCTCGAGCTGGGCATATTTGGCGTGGCGCTCGACGTAGAAGCGCACGCGCTCCAGTTCGCCCGGCGCGAGCTTGGTCGGCTCGGCGAAGTCGAGCAGGAGCGCATTCAGGTAAATCTGCTCGGCGCTGGCGCGAACGCCCTGCGGCTTCTGCGTGGCGAAGCCGCCGCTGCGGGCGATGCGGTACAGGCGGTGCAGTTCCGACCAGGCCGATTTGGAGCCGCGCGCATACACGCGGTAGGCCAGTTCCAGGCGCTGCGCCTGGAATTCCATCGCGCGCACGGTTGCCAGTCGCAATGGCTTGGCGAAGCCGATGCCGATCCACTTGTTGGTGATCTCGTCGACGATGCCGGCGTATTGGGTCGCCAGCATCTTCAGCAGCGCATTGGTGGTGAGGAACATCAGCTGCACCTCCTGCCCGAGGGGCAGGGCGCTGGCCGCCAGCTGCTTTTCCACCTCGCGCACCAGGCGGTGGACGGTGTCCAGCGAGGACTCGTAGAGCTTGATGCGGGTGCGGTGGTTGAAGCCGTGGAAACGCTGCAGTTCATTCATCAGCGCCTGCGCCGTGACGCCGGGGCGCTCGCAGGGCAGGGTGATGAGCCAGGCCTGGAAGCGCTCGGGGTCGAGCACGCCCGCGTCACCGCCGCCGGGAAGCAAGTCGTTCAATTTCATGCTGAAAGGATGTCATAAGCCCGGCGAACGCGCCAGCGCACTAATTCACACTTTTGCTCCGCTCGTCGCACCCCAGGCGCCTCTCGTGCCACGGGCGGACGCGCGCGCGGCGGCGACCGGGCCTGCCACCAGCGGCCTGCCGGTTCATGCGCATGACATGGCGCCCGGACGGACCGGCGGGTGCGGCCGGGCAACCCGCTAGCGATGTAAATAATTGAGGAATAAAGAGAATTGCTGTTTTGAATGGTAAGCAGCTTTCCGCTCAGACAGAGCCGCTGGCTGGTTTTGCTTACGCGGCTTGCGGCCGCGCGCTGATGCCGAGAAATAACGCCTTGATCCACAAGGCATTCAATTCCCCATCCGGGCCGGCACGAAACTTGTAATGGAAATCACGCAGCGCTGTCCGGCGGAGAAGCTGACTGGCAGCGCGCGAACGCGGCAGGCCAATTCATCAGGAAGGATCGAGGACATGAGCGAAACCTACATCGAAGAAACAACGGAAGCCGCCATCACGGTGGCCAGCCGGCTCCGCATCGACCGGCGCGAATTCATGCAGTTCTGCGCGGCGACGGCAACCACTCTCGGCCTGTCGACCGGGGCCGAGGCGGCCATCGCCAAGGCCGTCGAGAAGGCCAAGCGGCCGTCGGTGATCTGGCTGCACTTCCAGGAATGCACCGGCTGTTCGGAATCGCTGCTGCGTGCCGAGCATCCGACCCTGGAGAAGCTGATCCTCGACGTCATCTCGCTCGACTACCACGAGACCCTGATGGCCGCCGCCGGCCACCAGGCCGAGGCGGCGCGCAAGTCCGCCATGAAGGCCAACAAGGGCAAGTACATCCTGGTCGTCGAGGGCGCCATTCCCGTCGCCCAGAACGGCATCTACTGCAAGATCGGCGGCCATACCGCCATCGACATGCTGAAGGAGTGCGCCGCCGACGCCGCCGCGGTGATCGCCATCGGCTCCTGCGCCTCCTGGGGCGGCATGCCTTCCACCGACCCGAACCCGACCGGCGCCTCGAGCGTCGGCGACGTTCTCGGCAAGCCGGTGGTGACGATTCCCGGCTGCCCGCCCAACCCCTACAACTTCCTCGCCACGGCGGTGCATTTCCTCACCTTCGGCAAGCTGCCCGAGGTCGACCAGCTCGGCCGGCCGAAATTCGCCTACGGCCGCATCATCCACGAACACTGCGAGCGGCGCGCCCACTTCGATGCCGGCCGCTTCGCC
>WBZN01002445.1_pt1 | contig 10336 bp, 10 predicted proteins | sample 5204281 | NCBI WGS metagenome assembly WBZN01 (sample SAMN12344347, study PRJNA552823) | activated sludge metagenome | biome: Activated sludge suspended growth; feature: Nitrification reactor; material: Wastewater; isolation source: activated sludge from nitrification reactor of wastewater... | reverse complement strand
GGCGCGCCCACTACGAGACGACGGGGCCGGAGATCTGGCGCGACACGGCGGCGGGCGTGACCCACTTCGTCAGCGCGATGGGGACGACCGGCACGATCATGGGCGTGTCGCGGTTCCTCAAGGAGCAGCGCCCGGAGGTCAGGATCATCGGCTGTCAGCCCGGTGAAGGGTCGGTCATCCCGGGCATCCGGCGCTGGTCGGCGCAGTACCTCCCCAAGATCTACGACGCCCACCGGGTCGATCGCATCGTCGATGTCACCCAGCACGATGCCGAGCTGACGACGCGGTTGCTCGCGCGCCGCGAGGGCCTGTTCTGCGGCGTGAGCTCGGGCGGTGCGGTGTGGGCGGCGCGGACGATCTGCAAGGAGCTCGACGCGGCGGGGACCGATGGCGTGATCGTGTGCATCATCTGCGATCGCGGCGACCGCTACGCCTCGTCACCGCTGTTCGCCGAGGAGACCGCACGTGGCTGAGAAGACGATGCATGTTCGCCTCGATCAGGCCGGCGCCGCGGCGTTCGACGCCACGGGAGACTCCGGCGGCACGCTGATCGTCGATGGCGCACCGGAGATCGGCGGCACCGGTCGCGGGATGCGGCCGATGGAGCTGCTGCTGTCGTCGGTCGCGAGCTGCAGCGCGATGGACGTGCTCCGCATCCTCCGGCAGCAGCGCGAGCCGATCGAGCACCTCACCGTCGATATCGAGGGGGTGCGCCCCGATGCACCGATCTCGCCGTTCACCCGCATGAAGCTGGTGTTCGTCGTGCGCGGCGACGTCAACCGGCACAAGCTCGAGCGCGCGGTGTCGCTGGCCGTCGAGAAGTACTGCTCCGCGCGCGCCACGCTCGGCGGCGTCGAGGTCACGTGGGAGGCGCGGATCGAGGGAACGTGACGAGGGCGCCGGCTACGGCCGCCGTCCGCTCCCGAACGGATGGCACCCCACGCAGCTCGAGGAGGTGGGCTCGTGCGACGCACGATCGCGATGGCACGCCAGGCAGGTCGCGCGATCGCCTCGAGGTGCCGTCTCGTGAGGCGTGTGACAGCTCGCGCACGTCGCGTGCTGCGCCACGCCATGGAGGCCGGGCAGCTTCGGCCGGTCGTGGCAGCGCTCGCACGCCGGCGGCGTGACCTGGCCGCCCGGGCCATGCGGGCGGTGACAGCTCGCGCAGGCGAGCGCGATCCCGTGCTTGGACTGGGCGTTCGCCGGGTGACAGCTCGCGCAGCTCGCGGGGGCGCGGCGTGGATCGTGGGGCTGATGACAGCTCGCGCATCGCTGGTGTCCCGCCGGCGCGGAGGATGCCTCGGCGCGATGGCAGCTCGCACACGCGGTCGGCGGCGCCGCCGGAGCGTGCTCGGCGCCGTCGTGACAGCTGGTGCAGTCGCCGTGGCCGGTGCCCTGGGTCGTCGCCACCCGATCGGCATGGCAGCTCGCGCACAGCGCCGGGGTGGCGATCGGCGTCGGGCCGTGGGCCGTGTGGCAGGTCGCGCAGCTCGCGTGACCGGTCCCGCTCGTGGAGCGCGCGCGGTCGGTGTGGCAGCGCGCACAGGCCACCCCGCTCGCCTGCGGCTTGCCGGCGTGAGCGGTGTGACAGTCGAGGCACGGCGCGGTGGCGTGCTTCGTCGTCGGATGGCAGGTCGCACAGGCCTCGGCCTTCGCGCCCGCGAGCACGGCACCCGCGTGCACCGGATGACAGCCCGCGCAGCGGCCGGCCGGCGCCGCCGGGTGTTCGACCTGTTGCGAATGGCAGCTCGTGCACGCGCGCGGCCGGTCGTCGTGGGGCGCGTGGCAGGTCGTGCACGCGGCGTGTGCGCTCGCGGCGAGCACGGGCTGGCTCGCATGACACGACTGGCAAGCCACGACCTCCGAGGCGCCGAACCTGTGCGGCTGGTGACAGCCGGTGCACTTCGGATGACCCGAGGTGAGCGCCTGGGCATCCTCGTGGAGCGGTCCGCGTGGCAGCTTCGCGTGGCAGCTCGCGCATCCTTGATCGGCGACGAGCTCGGCCTCGTGCATGCGGTGGCAATCGAGACAGCCGCGAGCGCCGGCGTGCTTCGTCACGTTGTCGGCGTGGCACCCGGCGCACGGCTTCGGATCGAGCGAGGGCGTCTGGTGGGCATGATGGCAAGCACCGCACGGCTGCGCCGCGTGCGCACCGACGGCGTGCACCGGCCCTTGCGGCTGGTCGTGACAGCGCAGGCAGCTCGTCGCGTCGTGATGATCGGCGCCGAACGCGTGGCAGTCGCGGCAGCTCGGCGCGGCCGTGCCGCGATGGAGCGGCGTGGTGACCCCGGCATGGCAGCGCTCGCACACCGCGGCCGGCGGCGGCGCGAACCCGGTCTCGCCGTGACACTCGGCGCAGGCGAGCTTGCCGACGTGCGCCGCGTGTCCCGCGCTCGCGCGGACGTCGCGGTAGGCGACCGGGACTTGGTCCGGGACGCGGTGCTCGCGCGGACTCGAGCAGCTGACCCCGAGGCCGACGATCGCGAACACGAGCAGCCGGATCATCGCGCTCCGCGCGCGCCGACCGCATGACACAACCGACAAGGCAGCGCGCCGAGCGGCAGCCGGCTCGACCATCCGGCTGGATGCGGATTCCCGCCGACGCCTCCGACCTTGTGACAGCCGATGCACAGCGCCTGACCGGCACCGTCGTGACAACCCGCGCAGGCCGCCGGATCGCGCCGCGCCTGGCGGCCGTGCTCGTTGTCCGCGGCGGCGAGCCCGACCCAGTTCGGAGGGTGCGGGCTCCTCCGTCCGTCTCCCATGACCCCGCGCGCGAGGTGGCACGACGCGCAACGATCGGGCGCGTGACACGTCGCGCACGCGCCGGGCTCGGCCCGCGCCTCGAGCGAGTGCCGTGCGGTGAACCCCGCGCGGTGCACGCTCGGCGCGAACGGATCGGCGAACCGCGTGGTCGCCGGCAGCGCGGCGACGGTCTGGCCATGACACTCGGCGCAGAACTTCTCGCGATGGCACGACTGGCATAGCTCGCCCGAGGATGCCGCCCGCGTGCCGTGCTCGCGGACCCAGTCGCCGTCGTGGGCGAGGTGACTCTGCGGCAGCAGCCGCGTGTCCTCGAGGTCCTTGTGGCACGCGTCGCACCGGCGCGCGTCGCGGGCGGCGTCGTGGTCGTGACACTTGAAGCAGGTGGCCATCGTCGGCCGCAGGTGCTCGTCACCCTCGGAGATGCCGACGTGACACCGCATGCAATTGCCGCGGCTCGCCGCGGCGTGCCGCGCGTGATCGAACACGAGGTGCGCGCGCGCCTCGGCGAGCTCGGCGATCGCGGTCGGGGCCGCATGACAGTCCATGCAGGGCCGCGGGTCGTGCGGCCGTGCGTGACACGCGACGCACGAGGCGGCCTCGGGCAGGTGGAGCGTGCGCGCGTCCGAGTCGATGCCGACATGACACCGCGTGCAGGAGACCCCGGCGGTCGCGTGCGCGCGATGCGGGAACGCTTGTGGCCCGGTCCGGACGAGCCCGAGCACGCCCGCGCACGCCGCGAGGGTGAGGCACGCGAGCACCAGCCAGCGCCCGCTCATCGCGCCCCCCAGCGGCGCCCGAGCTGCGCGAGCACATCGAGGCGGCGGCGATCTTGTGGCGACGCCGATGCCTCGACCGCGACGGCCGTCTGCCAGGTGCCGTTGTCCCACCCGAGCGCCACCAGCCCCCACGGCCACACCGCACCCCGGCCGCGATCGTGATCCGGCACGACCAGCTCGAGCTCGGTGCTCAGCGTGAGCGCGCGCGGCAACGCGATCCGCGCCGCACCGCGGGCGCCGGTCCACATGTCCGCGCCCACGCCGTCGCGCCGGAGCTCGCCGGTGAGCGCGCTCGCGCCGCGCGCGTCGAGCTGGAGCCGGGCTCGTGCGACGAGCTCGGGGGCCGTGTCCCCCTCGGCGCGGCGCAGCCCGAGATCGGCGCCGACCTCGAGGCGCGGGGCCGCTCGCCAGGTGACGACCGCGCCCGCCCGCTCCGCGGGCACGTCGCCGAGCACCGAGAACAGCGAGGTCGCGGGCAGCAGGTGGGAGGCCGCGCGGTAGCTGACGTAGAGCTCGGTGCGTAGCGACCTGCGGCGATGACTCGCGGTGAGCGATGCCTGGGCGACGCCAGGGTTCGCGAGGTCGTACGCGAGCTTCGCGCCGAGATCGGCGTGCTTGCCGAGCTCGGCTCCGCCATCGAGGCCGACCTCCTCGGTCGCGAGCCGTCCGTCATCGCGCTGCTGGACGTACGCGACGCCGATCGAGCCGCCGTCGCCGATCGTGCGTGCGATCCGGCCGCCGGCGACCCAGTCCCATGTCCGTGCGGTCGCGAGCCCCGCGACCACCGGGATCCCGGCGTACGCCTCGACCTCCATCCGGTAGGGCAGCCGGACCCGGCCCGCGGCACCATCGACGTGCACCGGGCGCAGCGCGCCGAGCGACTCGACGAACCGTCCGAACCGCCCGCTCGCGCGACCATCGGCGGTGCGCGTCCGCAGCGCGATCACGAGGACGTCGGCGCGTGCGTCGTCGCCCACGGTCGCCGCGCCGGTCCACACCACGGCCTCGGCCGAGATCCCCGGCCCCGCCCCGCCGTCTGCCTCGAGCGTCACCAGCCCGGCGGGCGACGCGGTCGTGCTGAAGGCGTCGGCCCGGAGCCGGATCGGATCGGCGGCGGCGCGCGTGCTGGTGGACAGCGCCGCGACCGCGAGCAGCCGCTTCACGGCGCCTCCCGATCGCGGGGGTTCCGCTCGCGGCGGAGCTCGCGGATGACGACGTAGAGGTAGAGCCCGAACGCGGTCGTGCCTGCGAGCTGCCCCACGGTCATCGCGAGCATCACCGGCAGCGGCGTGGGCTGCAGCAGGGACCACACCATCAGCGCGAGCCCGACGAGCGTCAGCAGCGCCGACCAGCGCAGCGCGGTCACGGAGGCCCCGTCCTCGCCGGCTCGGCCGGCGGCGACTTGGAGAACGGGTGGGCCGGGCCATGACAGCCGGCGCTCGCGCAGCTGATCGAGCCGCCGCGCAGCTCGTCGACCAGGCTCGCGTGCTCCTTGATCCCGTTCCAGCTCGGCCCCTCGGTCGAGTGGCAGTGCATGCACGTCGCGTTCTGGAACGGTCTGAGGATGTGGATCTTCTGCCGCGCTTCCTCGAGCGGCATGTCGTGATAGTGGAGCAGGTACTCGTAGACGTGGCGGAGCCCGCCGAGCTTGGTCGTGATCGTGCCGAACATCCCGTAGTCGGCGTGGCACGCGTAGCAGTTCTCGTCACCGAACATCGCGTTGCGCGCGTGGCGCGCGGCGAGCGTCGTGCTGTTCGGATTCGCGGAGTCGTCGCGATACGGCGTCATCACGTGGCACGCGCCGCAGAACCGCCGCGACTTGGTCGCCTCGTAGCCGGCGACATTGCCGGTGGTCGCCGTCGCGATCGGCAACACGCCGATCGCGAGCAGCAGCACGATCTTGGTCGCGTGCGTCAGCGCCGGCCGACGCACCAGGTACCACAGCACGAGCGCGGCGGAGATCGCGGCACACCCGATCGCCACGGTGACCAGCGGCTCAGAGAACATCGACGACTCCATCGAGGTGGTGGCTCGTCGCTGCGGGGCCCTGGCCGGTGACGATGATGGCGCCGGACGCGTCGACGGTCGCCGGATGACAGCTCGCGCAGCGGGTGATCGGCATGCCGGCGGTGTGGCTCGCGTCCGCGGGCGGCAGCCCGTGGCAGGTCCCGCACGACACCGCACCACTCGAGGTCCAGCGCGGGCGGGAGGTGCCATGACACGACGCGGTCGCGCAGGTCTGGGCCTCACGGTCCCAGCCGAGGTTCGCCGCGACCTCGGCGGGCGCCGCGGAGTCGATGTGGCCCGGCGATCCGAGCGAGGCCGGCACGAGGTGACAGGTCGCGCACGGGATCGGCGCCGAGAGTCGCGAGCTCGCCTGAAGGTGCGCCTGGTGGGCACCCACGCCGATCGCGGTCGTGAACGTGTTGCCCGCGAGATCCGTGGGTGGTGCCGCCGAGGCCGCGCCGCCGTGGCAGCCATCGCAGCCGGTGGTGCGACCGACCTCCACGATCCCATCGACGTGCGGCGCCGAGGCCGGGTGACAGCTCGCGCAGTCGCCGCGGGCGTGGCTCGGCGGCGGGCTCCCGTGGCAGCGATCGCAGCGACCGGCTGGCACGACCTCGTCCCAGCGCGGGCGGGTCATCACGCCGCCCGCGCCGCGCGTCACGTCCCCATGACAGTAGACGTTGCCGCACGAGCTGCCGTCCCAGCTCGGGGGACCCGCGCGATCCGCGGCCACGATCGTCGTCCGCGCGAGCGCGCCGAACGTGACCTTCGCCGGGCCCGTGATCGCGACGCCGTCATGCAGGAGGTGCCCGTCGTCGTCCCACCGCGCCGGCACGACATGACACTCCGCGCACGCGACCAGGTGACCGGCGTGGACCTGGTGCGCGTTGCTCGTGGGCCCATCGCGATGGCACGTCGTGCACGCCGTGGGTCCGCTGGCATGGCATCCAAGGCACGACACCCGGGCCGCACCACCCGAGAAGTCGCTGCCGTGACAGGTCGCGCACAGCGGGAAGTCCCAGTTGCGACGAGCGAGCTCGCGGCCGTGGAACGCGTCGCTCGCCGGATCGAGGATCCCGAGCGGGTGGATGGTGACCGTGCAGTCCGCGGTGCACGGTCCCGACACCGCCCGCTCGTCGGCACAGCTCGCGAGCATCATGAGGACTGCCAGCCACTTCACGGAAGGCCGTGCAGCTTCCCGACGTCGTACGCGGTCCCCGGCCCGTGGCAGGTCGCGCACGCCTCGACCCCGGCGGACGTCGTGTTGACCTGCGCGTGCGCCAGGACATACGGAGCGTCGTGACAGCTCGTGCACACCGACGTCTCGGCAGGGAGCAGCGTCGTCTGGGTCGCCGTCCAGAACGGAGCGTCACAGAACGTGTTGGTGTCGTTCGCGGCGGGTTCGCTGCACGTCATCTGGAGCTGGGTGCTCGGCAGGTAGGCCGGCGACGCCGTCATCGGCAGCGTCCAGTTCTTGGCGACGTGGCACGCCGCGCAGTCGATGCGCGACCGGGGGTAGCGCACCTCGTCGAAATGGATCGGCGAGCCACCGGGGTTCGCGATCGACGGCGCCGGGAACCCGAACAGCACGTAGGGCTCGGTCAGCTCGTCGCCGCGGTGGATCTTGTGGATCATCACCCGGAAGTCGACGCTCCGCGCCGTGACCGTCGAGCCCTCGAAGCGAGCGACGCGCTCGTCGTTCGCGTTGTTCGGGTTGTGGCACATCACGCAGTAGTTCGGATCCTTGCGCGCGCCGCCGTGGCCCGCGAGATCGCGGTGGCACTGATTGCACAGCGCGGCGTCGACGATCTTCCGGCGCGGGCGCGCGACCGGATCGGTGACCGCGAACGGGAACACCGGCGGCGCCGTGGCGGCGCGTGCGTCGGTCGCCAGCGGCTGGAGGTAGGCCTCGACGCCGACCGAGTAGCTGCCGGTCGCGGTCGTCGGGATCGCCGCGGTCGCCGGGAACGTGTAGCTGAAGACCCCCTGCGCCGCATCGACCGCGGCGAGCGAGCCGACCGCGCCGCTGCCCTGGATCTTGGCCTGCCAGTAGCTCGCGAAGTCGGTGTTGGGGCCCGCGACGGTCGCGGTGATGTTGGTCAGCGGCTGCGCGAGCACGTCGCGCGGCGCGCCGTTGACCTTCGCCTGGAAGATCATCGTCGGCGTCTGCCCGGGTCCGGTGTTGGTCATCGACTGGATCGTCAGCGCCACCTGCGTCGCGGTCGGGCTGAGCAGGCCGGTGAGGTGCTTGTCGGCGATCCCCGCGAGGCTCCCCGATGCCGGGTGGCACACCGCGCACATCGCGTTGTCGGGCTGGGTACCGCCGCCGTGGAGCACCTGCCCCGCCGGCACCGGCGTGGCGAACGTCGTCGTGTCATGGCAGGACACGCACGCGGCCTTCGATGGACGGGTCGCCCAGCGGTCCGCCTGCGCGCCCGCGTGGCACGACGAGCACTGGGCGATCTCGCGCGGGAACGCGACGCTCGAGAAGTCGTTGACGCTCTGCGCGAACCCGATGATCTGGTACGGCGTGCCGGCCGTGACGCTCGGCAAGCTCGAGCCGCGGTGGATCTTGTGGATCATCACCTTGAAGTCGACCGTGTTGCCGGTATCCGGATCGCTCGACTGCGGCTGGTGGCAGAGGATGCACTGCTCGGGCTTGGTGTAGCGGCCGCCGTGCGCGCCGAGCGTGAGGTGGCACGCGTCGCAGGTGCTCGCGGTGACCAGCTCGCGCGCGATCACCGCGCCGCCATCGGGCCGCGCGGAGAACGTCTGGCGCGCGATCACGGTGCCGCCGCTGCCGGATCGGATCGCGACCGCGAGCACGGTCTGGGTCGCGGCGGGCGCGAGCCCGGTCAGCGGCGCGGCCACATCATAGGTGTAGGTCCCTTGCGTGACGTCGATGACGTGCAGCGTGCCGTTCGACTCGTTCGTCGCCTGCGTCGCGGTCGCGCCGGAGATCGGGCTGGTCTGCTGGCGCGTCGTGTACGCGGTGTACTGCGCCGCCGAGCCATCGGCGTCCTGCGCGAGCTGGGCGAGCACGAAGCTGACGGCGACCTTGCCCTCGGTGAGCACCCCGGCTTGATCGAGCGCGCCGCCCTTCCCATCCGTCAGCGTGAAGCTCACCGTCGCCGCCGCGCCGTTGAACGCGAGCTTCGTGACCTGGATGTCGACGCCCGGCTGGGTCAGCCACGGCAACGGCGCGGCCGGATCGCCCGCGTCAGGCGCTGGTGCTGCGTCAGCGACGCCCCCCGGCTCGCCCGGTGGACCCGCAGGTCCTCTGGGTCCTTCACACGCAGCGACGAGCAAGCAAATGAGAAGCGATCGCATCCGCCTCGGCCTTCGCACGACCCGTGCCACCGCGGGATCGAGGACCGCGCGCGAGTTTCGATGAGAACCCCGCAGATCCTGCGTACGGTGCCGGCGGCCTCGCAAAGGATGCGTTCACGACTCGATCGCCACGCCGTGGGGAGGCGCCAGGTTGAGGCTGCTGTTCTCGTAGGTGTAGCGATGCGGTGGGACGTAGGTCAGGTGCGCCTCGTGCGCGACGATCTCGAGCAGCTCCACGTGCGGGTACCGCTTGACCCGCGCGACCTCGACGCTGCATCCAGCCTCGCGGACGATCCGCTCGGACACCGAGCCGAGCACCAGCCGCTCGAGCCCCGTCACGCCCTTGCTCCCCACGATGATGAGATCGGCGCCGACCCCTTCGGCGACGGCGAGGATCTCGTCGGCGGGCTTGCCGATCCGCGCGTGGACGTTGAAGTGGATGCGATCCGCCACGTTCGCGGCGCGAAGCGCGAGCGCGACCTCGTCGGTCAACGCCTGCTGCACCTGCTCGGCGTACTTGTAGTCGATCGGGTGCTCGGTCGGCACCGCGAGGTTCGCCCGGTGCGGCTCGATCACGCAGACGAAGTGCAGCACGTGAAACGGCGCCCTCGTGGCGAGCGCGATCGCGCGATCCAGCGCGGCGCGTCCACTATGACTGAAGTCAAACCCGACAACGACCTGGCTATTTGTGGAGCTCATGGCGAACACGCAACGCAACCGCCATGCCAGCCCGCGTGCCGCTCAGTCGCGATCCTCGATGGCACGATCGTCGCGCACGATCCGCGAGCTCACGAACGAGCGCTCTTCGCTCGCCAGGTGCTCGCGCAGCGTCGCCAGCGTCGCGCGGAGCTCGGCCGTCGGGCCGGTCGCGAGGCGGTCGCGCATCGCGCGGTGCTCGTCGATGTGATCGCTGACCAGCCGCCCGATCCGGACCTCGCCGAACGAGCCTGCCTCGCGAAGGATCGGACGCAGCACCTGCTCCTCCACCTCATTGTGATGCTCGAACGCGACGCGCAGCCGCGCGACCTCGCGGATCAGCGGCTCGGCGGCTCCGCGCCCGGCGTCGAGCTCGTCCGCGAGCTGTTCGCAGTCATCGATGTGGATGCGCAGCGCCGCGTGTTGTCGCAACAGCTCGGCCAGGGCCAGGGCGGAGGGGTTGCTCATCTGGGCGGGCCTTCCATCCGATGCCGATATCAAGCCGCGTGCCGAGCTGGGTGGGCGAAACCGCGCAGATCCTGCGGCCCGCACCGGGTGGACCGCAGGAGCGGCGCAATCCATGCGCACCTGGCGCCTCCGGCCCCGCGAGGCGCCTGGCATGGTTCTCGCTTGTATACTGGCCCCAACATGTCGCGTACGGGCCGGATCCTGGTGGTGGATGACGAGGTCAACGCCCGGACCGCGCTCGCGGAGCTGCTGCGCGACGAGGGCTACGAGGTCGAGACCGCGGCCGATGCGTT
>WBZN01002444.1_pt1 | contig 10336 bp, 5 predicted proteins | sample 5204281 | NCBI WGS metagenome assembly WBZN01 (sample SAMN12344347, study PRJNA552823) | activated sludge metagenome | biome: Activated sludge suspended growth; feature: Nitrification reactor; material: Wastewater; isolation source: activated sludge from nitrification reactor of wastewater treatment... | reverse complement strand
TTGGAGCTCTCTGACGAGTTTGTCGGCAGAGTTATGGTCTAAAAAGAGCGCATTTTTCATCTCGGCCTCCAGATCGAATTGTTATGTAGGGAGGCTTTGTCCGGCTTTTCCGGATAAGGCTTAAGGCAAATTATATCCGACAAAATTACTCGGGTAAACGAGAATTAGGGGGTGACAAAAAGCCCATTCTGGATGTCACCAAAGTCTGCGATGCTGCCGTCGAGATATGACTCAAAGCTTAAAAATTAGAGGTCAGCTTTAGGATTTGCAATCTGTTCTGTGGATGTCTGCTTTTTAATTTGAGAGGTAGCGTTGCCGCATCGACTTGAAATCCTACTTAAGTACAATATTATCGTAATCAGGGATGGCGACTCAGGATGCCCTCTGTGAACCCATTGTTGCAAAAAGGCCACTCGCACTTTGCTGCCAGATATGTCGATAGACAAGTTCGGCGACATCCTTCTTGTCTTTCGCTGTGTAAGGAGGCTCAGGTAGCGTCTGATAGACTTGGTCGAGGATAAACACCTCAACCTCCGCCTGCGTTTGCTCCTTTTCCGTCCACTGTTCGAGCGGGGCAATCAAGTTCTGCAATTTCGCAAGCAGTTCGCGACTTGCAGTTTTGACTTTCTCCCTTTCTGATCCGCTCATAGACTCCTTTTTAAGCAAATCAAAAAGTGCCAACTGTTCCTCGGTCAGTCCAAATGCAACGGCACGTTGTTGTTCTTCATCCAAGTTGTTGGCTAAATCAAGAAGCCTTGCGAAGGTCTCCTCCACGGTGGCCCGGTCCTTATCGGCATTGTAGGCAGCAATCACCTCTTGGTATTTTTTCTCATAGTTCATGCGTAGTGGATTGTTAGCCAACATGACCGCAAGTTTCTTTTCCACAATCTGGCGAATGTCCTCAATCACAGTAGCTTTGTGTTTAACTTTCTTGCTGAATTCCTTGCGCAGTTTTTCCATATTGATAAGTGAAAGATCAACTGTCAGCCCCTTTGCTTGATCCTCACCTGGAGTTTGGGTCGCAATTGCCTGATTGACGATGCGATGCAGCACCTTGAGTAGGGTACTCACGTCAGCGGTATCGCGGCGCTCGGTGAGCTTTTTGTAAATCGCTTCGATGTTGTCGTGACGCTCGGCATACGTCAGCGCCGAGGGCTCCGCCAATAGCGCCTTGAAACGACTGAATACCACCCTAGACAGAATCTCGAAACGGCGCTTGGATTCGTCATTGGAATAGACTGCGTCAACAGCATCCGCCAACCGCTGAATTCGTGAGAACCCCTTTGCCCCGACCAGACCTGCCGGCTCGAATCCCAGCGCCCGTAGATGTGTTTCCGTCGCATTGATGGCATCTAAAAGTGCTGCCACACGCTCTTCCAGCGGTGCCACAATTTCCTCGGTATTGCTATCATCGCCCAGCGCATATTGCGCGAGAGCTTCACGGAGGCTTTTTAGCATACCGTTGTAGTCAACAATCAGGCCGAAATCCTTTCCGGGATAACGCCGGTTGGCGCGGGCGATAGCCTGCATCAAAGTATGCGCCCGCATTGGTTTGTCGATGTAGAGTGTTGATAGGCATTCGACATCGAAACCTGTCAGCCACATAGCGCATACAATCGCCACCCGGAATGGGTGCCTCGGATTTTTGAAAGCCGACTCGACATCCACACGCTTTCCGTCCGGCGTCTCGAAGCCCTGCTTCATACGGGCACGATGGGGAATGATGTCGAAGCCCCATTTCCTAAAGTCCTCAACCTCCTTTTGCGCCTCGCTTATGATGATCTCAATGATGGTCTCATCTAGCCAAGCGGCTTTAGCCAGCAAGCGATCACGTTGGGCATAAAGGAGCTGGCGAGTCTCATCATCCGGAGCGACAGCAATCGCGGCAAGTTTGCTCTCTGCTTCAGCTCGCACCGCCATCGCACTGGCTTTCCACTTTGGCTCGATCAGCTTCAACATGCGAGCGCAGGTGATCTTGTCGACACACACCAGCATAACCTTGCCGGATTCCCAGCGGACGTTGCAATGCTCGACAAAATCAGCAGCAATCTTCTCCAAACGCTCGTCTGCGGTGATGACTTCGTAATCCTTGCCGAGCAAATTCTCCAGTAAAGCCGTCTGATCCGGATCGAGGTCGGCGGCATCCACTGCACTGGCAATTTTCTCGTTTAAATCTAGCCGCGCCAGCCCCAACTTTTCGCCGCGGTTCTCGTAGACCAGCTTCACGGTCGCCCCATCTTCTTCACTGCGCTTGAAATCATAGCGAGAAACGTAATCGCCAAAAATTCGTTTGGTCAGCTCATCGTGCTTAAATAGTGGTGTGCCGGTAAAACCAATGAATGCTGCATTAGGCAGTGCCAGGCGCATGTTGCGCGCCAACTTTCCGGCCTGGGTGCGGTGTGCCTCATCCGAAATCACAATAATGTCATCGCGATCACTGTACGGCTTACTCGGCTCCACATCCTGATTGAACTTGTGAATCAGGCTGAACACGTAGCGCAGATTCTGCTTGAGTAGTTGCTCCAGTTCCTTGCCGGAACCTGCTCTTGGCGTCTGGTCGTCAGCCACGCCGCAACCAACGAAGGTCTTGTAGATTTGGCTGTCCAGATCGTCGCGGTCAGTCATTAGCACAAAAGTGAAATTGCCCTCCACTGTGCGTCGGACTTTCTCCGCGAAAAAAGCCATGGAATACGACTTGCCGCTACCTTGAGTGTGCCAGACGACACCGAGACGCCCAAGATCAGGATGAGCGCGTTCGACCAGTTGCAAGGTGCGCACCCCTGTCGTGACCACATCCTTGGGCTCGACTTTATATTCCGCCACCTGTTCGGCGACCTTGAGTTGCCCAAGGCCAGGATCATTGGCTGCCGAATCCACGTCAGGCAGGGGTAGCTCGATAACTCGATGCCGCAGACGCTCGCCCGGAGGAAACTGACGCTTGAGTTCTTCCTGGCGCACAACAGCGGCAACCGCCTGATTGACGCCCAGCACCTGATGGTTACGAGCAACTACCTTGCGTGTCGCTCCAGCCTTGCTGGCATCGAACAGGATAAAGTTCTCGACGATATCAAGCAGCCGATCCTTGGCCAGCATGCCGTTAAGAAGGACTTCAGCGGCCACGTTACCCTTATCGCGTTCGTCCAACCGTTTCCATTCGCCAAAATGCTCCCAGGTGCTGGTGATTGAGCCATAGCGAGCATTGTCGCCATTGCTGACAATCAAGAATGCATTGTGATGGAAGGCGTGGGCGATCACGTTCTCGTCGAGGTAATCGCGCAAGTTGCCCTCAAAGCCGGCACGGATATTCTTGTAGACTGCCTTCAACTCGATGAACACCAAAGGCAGACCATTGACGAAGCAAACTAGATCCGCGCGGCGGTTGTAGTTGGGCGTGCGCAGGCCGGTAATCTTGAGTTCGCGTACGGCCACGAAGCGATTATTGGTGACTTCGCCGAAGTCGATCACCTTGGCTTGGCCGTGCCGCAGGCTTCCCTGAACATCACGATAGCTGACCGGCACGCCATCGCGGATCAGCTTGTAAAACCCTTGGTTATGCTGAGTCAGCGAGCGAGAAAAATCATGGTGAGTCAGCTTCGCGATGGCTTCATTGACAGCTGTCTCCGGCATCTCGGGGTTAAGCCGTATCAGCGCTGCCCGCAGGTCACGTACCAACACAACCTCACGTTCGTTGGCTCTCCCCAGTGTTCCGGCCGGCCCAAAGGTCTCCTGATTCCAGGCATAGATGCTATCCCAGCCAAGTACCTTTTCCAGATGCTCGGCAAAGGTTGCCTGTACCAGGCGGTCTTCGCTATTGATATCTGTATAGGCCATAGATCACTTTCTATCGGACAGTCGCCCATTGCATAAAGGACATTGCCGAGGCTTGTCCTTTATAAAACTCGCACAAAATCATAGAATTACGAACGATTCTGGGCTGCCGGGTAATTAGCATTATGAGAACTTCCCCGTCTCTTGTCCTTTATGAGTTGGATTGGAAAGGCGATATCGCCTCCAGCGGCGTTCTCCCTCATAGGCCACCAATCCCTGCACAATCAAATCGTCCAACGCACGCTTCACTGTCTTGGCTGAAATCTCTGCCCCGATGCGCCGATTAACCTCTGAGCTCGACGAATTCGGATAACGCGTCAGATCCTCCACGATCAAAGCGCTCAGGCGATGTGGCGTAATCCGCGTAAGAGTCGTCTTGCGATCCAACTTGGCTCCCCGCAACCACTCCGGCCCGACAAAATAACGCATTCCAGAGGTTTTGCCTGTTGTCAGCACCAGGCCCGAACCGACAAGGCGCCCTAACCAAGCGGCCAGTTCATCAGCGCCATTGGTCTCCAGCAGATCGCCCAGCTCCTTGGCTGTCATCCCTTCGGTCTGTGCCAATACGCCCAGCGTGATTCGTTCGCGCTGCGTCAGCTGAAATTGTGCATCTGCTTCGGTGAGCAGGCGCATCACTTCCGGCTTAGCAATGCGTCGCTGTATCGTCACCTTGACCCAATCGCTGCCTTCCTCTGGCACAGGCGCAGGCCGCCCCTGAGACAGTAACCGATCATAGATCAGGTCGAATCCGCTACCTTCCCGCTCCATCAATCCCAAATCATGAAATACACGCGCCAGCGCCTCATTGCGGCGTCGGCTGGCATGGAGAATATTGCGTGGTGTCACACCCAGTGGCAAACGACCAGGGTTCACCACCTCCAGGCACCCAGGATGCAGGTTCAGATAAATATCGCCTTGCTGGGTATAGGGCCGGTGCACTAGCGCATTTACCAAGAGTTCGCGCACCACCTTTTCGTCATAGGCCGGTACACTGCGACGATACAAGCCCTCAGCCACTTCATAGCTCTCGCGAAAATCCGGCACCTCGCGCCAGATCGCGTCCACCAGCTCAATCGGCGACAGTTCGCAATCGTCCCACACCCACTTGTTGATCTTCTGATTTTGCTCGTCATACTTGATGGCCTGCACTATCGGTGCGGTCCCCAGTGCACGCCGGCTTGCTGTCGAGCCCAAGAGCAACACCCCAAGACGGCTCAACGTAGCACCCTGGGCCAACCCGTAATGTGTTAGTAATTCGTCCGGGCTTTTCTCCTTAACGGAATCCTTAACCCGATCCGATCCTCGGATGCCCGTAACAAAGCGATTCAGCTTGCCCTCATCGGCACTGCCACGCGGCACGTCGCTTTCCATGGTCTCCCAAGATCGACCTGGACGCTCATTCGCCAGACGCAGCACATCATCACCCAGCACCGGCTGGCAGGTATCGCCTACACGCAGGAAATAGCGGCCGTCACGTGTAGAGGCAACGCCAGGCGAACGGTCAATGGTCAGCTCGATGTACTCGCCCCCGTTCTCGGCACGAATCAAGCTGGGGAGCGCCTGGACATTGACGGTCAGCTCGCCGATCCGCTTACGCAGGTGATCGATCAACTCGGTAGGAACGATCTGGCCGACGGGAGGTAAAGTCTCACCATCCTCAATGCCGATCAGCAAGCGACCGCCGGAACCGTTGGCGAAGCACACGCAATCATGAGCGAGTGAATTCCACTCAGCATTCTTACCGGTGACTGCCCGCAAGGATTTGAGGTCAGTGTGCTGGTCTTCGACGGTCATGATTCAACGTCCATCTGCTTCTCGAAGGCTTGGCGAACCAGCCCCATCACGTATGGAAGCTCGTCCATTGAGGCCAAGCTAACTTCGACGTCCCCATTCCCCCAGCGGCCGAGTCCAGTGACATCCTTGCACATCTTTTTTGAGTCCTCAATTTCATGAAAGCTGGTGTTCAGCGAGAGCCTTAAGCGCTTAACTTGAGGCACGACGTCGACAAAGTTGGTTTCCGCTTTATACGCAACATAGAGTTTCAGAAATTCCTCCGTCACGCAGGGATCCAGCGCAAGTACCTCCGTGCGGAAGGCCTCAAAGATTTCTCGCATTGGGCTGGTAAGTAGATGTGGGTGATCGTCGATGCTATAGAGCGCACCGGACGCTGATTTCGGGCGATATGCTTCCAGGATATCCTGTGCAAGCTTGGGCGATCCCCAAACTGAAACAGCCGAACCGGCTAGCTTTTCAGCACGCTGCTTGATGGCGGCCTCGTTCCATTGCTCGATCTGTCCAAGCCCCTGATTGAGTCTGAGTGGACTCTCACGGAAACCGCCTGCCATGTCGCGCTTTTCGACGAATGGACGATCACTGTATTCCGAGTTGTAGCCGGACAGCGTCAAATTCCCGAGTGTATGAAGCCATGTTTCCTGAATGCGTGCCCAGTCATCGCCAAGTGCCGCCTTCCATGCGGCAGGTAAGTTTTCGTTTTGTGGCAGTATGTGCTCGATGGTGTACTCGTCCACGGGCACCCGCTCCTTGCGGCCGTTATTCTCCACCCTGCGCAGCCAGTAGCTGCGGCTGCGGAAGTTGTATAGATCACGGGTCTGAATATCCCGCTTGAATTCGTCGTCGTTCGGAAATCGACGATACGAGGGCAGCAAGAGCAAATGCGCCATGATGCTTTCGAGATAGCGGTCCTTCTTGAGCACCTTGGTAAAAGTGGCAAAGGTCTTGTTGAGCGAATTGGTGGGAATTGCGCAAATCGCACGCCTGAAAACATAGCCTTCGATCAACCGAACGGCGGCGAGAAAATCCTGCTTGGAGAGGATTTCGCTCTTGTAGTCGTGATAGAGCTCCAATAAAAATGGATAGGCGACATCGACCTTCAGCTCGCGCAAATCCTGGAAACCTAGTTTCAGCTCAGCGTCGGTTTCCGCGCCCAGTGCCATCGCACAGAAATAGCGAGCGAAGTCACGAATATCCTTGACCAGCGCCTCGACGCCGGCCTGAGCGACTGCCGGCGAGCGTGCATGCAGCTTGAACGCTTCGTACACCTCATCTTGGCGGGGAATCTCGCCAGTCTTGGCCGTCAGGTAGTGGCGCATGAAAGCGTCAAAGTGTGTGCCATAAGCTTCCTGGCCAAAATCGACTTCCATCCGACGCCAGAATTGCTCATAGAGCCGGGTTTGCAATTGCGGCTCCAGGCCCATCAAAATGAAGTTGCGAATCAGGTCAGCCTGGCTGAGTTCACGCCCGGTTGAATTCATGCTTTCGAATATCAACTGGGGATTATCTTGATCCCGGTTCAGTGCAATATCAACAACCACTAGCTTTGCCAGACCTTTGCAAACGGCTGTCAGATCTTGCTTGCAGCCAGCGATTAGGGACTCGAACAGCTCAAAGTTCTCAGTAATGCGCAGGGATGGGTCGCTAGGCTGCACGCCATTGCCGACGATCGCAATCAATGAGTCCTTATCGGTTTGTGAGAGCAGCAGCTTGAAATGACGTTCACCTTCTTCGACCGGGTTTAGCAGGTAATAGCTGCGCAGTTTGCGAGGTGAGAATCCGTCAACCGGCTCCCGCTCATTCTCTTCGAAGCCATCGAGAGCCTTTGCTAGCGCAGCCAGAATCAAGGTCAGTGTTGTTAGTCGCTGCTGTCCATCAATGACTAGCAATGGTTCCTGACTGGTCAGATTCGAAAGCCCCTTCTCTATATAGACAATGGAACCGACAAAGTGGGCAGATAATTTCTCGTTGCTGCCAGTGCGAACAATGTCGTCCCAAAGCTGCCGACATTCTCGTTCGGTCCAGGAATAGGTACGCTGGTAAATCGGAATGACGAACTGGGGAGACTTCTTTAAGAAATCCAGGAACTTGGCTTCGGTGGCTTTCAATTCGCTATCCTTTAGACCGAGATTTCACCCGACATAAGGCGCGGCAGCAGCAGATCGCGGGCTGCGCGGAGTTTTATGGTCGAGAAGGCCAGTACCTTCAGTTGCTCGACGATGGGCTGAATCACACTTTCAAAGTTATCAAGCAACCCGTCAGGCGGCAGTGGCGTCGGGTAAAGTTGCATTTGCTTCCAATCAGCCCGAGGCATCTTCGAACCTTCTTTCATGGACTGCGACGTATCGGCGACAAACTCATCGCTCGCTACCGTCATCAACACAAGTCCATGATGCGCCAAGTTATTGGGCCGAATCACGATGGCATCAGAAGATGCCACCCCGTCAACAAAAGCGACTCCGACCTTGTGAAAGTAAGGACGTATCTTGCCGAACAATATTTCTCCAGCGCGGAATCGGTGCTTGCTGCTGGTTACTTGTTCGGCCTTACCCCAATCGCACAAAGCGATAGAGCGTCGAGGTAAGTGTTCAAGTCCGATATATGGGGTATCCGGTTCGATAGCGTCCGGTGATACCGACTCTCGGATTTCTCTGCATAGATCGCCAAGCGTTTTCCGCTTCCAGCCTTCTGGCACACCATCGACAATGCGAGTGTGCTCATGGCCGGGGAAGCGCAGGCGGACAAACCATTCTTGATAAAGCAATCGCGCCGACTCTTCCAGCAGCCCCATGCGACGACGGTTGTTTTCGATCAGGTCGTCGTAGCCGGAGAGCGTGTAGGCAATGTCGTCCTGAACATGCTTTGGTGGATTCGGTACGGGCACCCGCTTGAGGTCGCTTCCTCGAATTCCTTTCACGTTCGTGCCAGACACAATAGATCGAATTCGTCCACGTCCCTGCGGTGACAAGAAGTAGTAATACATGAAGCGGGGATTCGCCACTTTCTTGTTGAGTCGGACTCGGATGATGGATGACTCAAATGTGAGTGAATCTAAGGGGGCGACAACCAACGAGCATTTTCCTGCACCGGATTCGATCAGTGAACGCCTTCCGAACAGAAGGTCTCCGTCTTCGAGTGAATTCGCCTCAAGCTCGCGTTCAGTCAATTCGACGCGCTTCATGTCCTGGTTTGAGATGAAGCTATAGCCGAACAATTCACCCATATTCACTATGCGAGAACCGCGACCATGGAACTCCTTCGCTTTATAAACACCGTTTCTCGAAGGCGATGAATGGATACACTCGAACTCTACGTCTGGCCAGCTCATATGCCCAGCTCCTCAAAGTTCTCCTGAATCTTCGCGCCCAGTTCAGACGCCTCTCGATTTAGATCCACGAGCTCGACGTGGATGTCGCGCATCGACTGTTCGAAATCAAAGTCATCGTCGAATTCCTGCGGAGCGACACCAACGTAACGCCCGGGCGTCAGGCTCCAGTCGGCAGCTTCAATTTCGGCGAGGGTAACGGCTTTGCAGAGTCCAGGAACGGCGACAAAGTCGGCTGATGGAAACCGGTCTTGTAGCCAGGCCACTTGCCTGTGAAAGTAGGCAGCGCCCTTCAATTGCTCAACGGCTAGTTTGCGGTCTTCGTCGAGTTGCTTGATGCGCTTGTTCGTGGCGCGGCGGTCAAGGTACTCGCTGGCGGCCTCGTTGCCCGCGAGTTCAACGGCCAGCTGTTGGGCTCGGGCCGCCTGCTTGTAGAGCAGGTCAATTTGCTTCACTAGTCCCCTGGTCTGATCGGCGATGGCATTGAAGCTCATTCGGGCCTTATGCTGCCCCGCATTGTCAGAGGGGATCACCTTTCCGTACTGCTTCAGGAATGCGCTGATGCCATCGACCAGTGTGCCGCGATCCGCTACGTAGGCTTGGGCCGATACGGTCAGCTCGGTCAGTGCGTTGTCGAGGGCCAGCTTTGAATCTGGGAAGATTTCTTCGACAGCAGTGATGGCCGTTGAAAAGTCGGCGCTGGCGGTTCGGCACTCGATGAGCATGGATTCAAACAGTGCGAGTACTGCGCCGATCTTGTCCGCTTCGCCGGCCATCTTAGTGAGATAGTTGGCCACCAGCCCCAGGAAGCGATCCTGCTGCCCACGATGCAGCCAAACAATGGCGGTCAGGTTGGCCTGTTGTTCCGGCGAGAAGTCGTAAATCTTGCGGGTGACCTTGCGGTAGATCTGGCGGGCATCAAGCATCAATACCTGGTCGCGGCGCTCGGCTGGTTTGCCTCGGTCGAAGAACCACAGCTCGCATGGCACGGTGCGGGTGTAGAAGAAGTTGGCGCGGATGGCAATCATTGCGTCCACTTCGCCGGTCTCCACCAACTTGCGCCTGACATCGGCTTCGCCGTGCCCGGCAACGACGTCGCACCGAGCGCGGTGCCCGCGGTGAATGCCCATCCATCCGTGGCTGCGTTTCCCCGTCGTGTGGCGTTGCGGCATGGGGGCGGAGACTAGGCCGAAATCACTTCTCGCGCAACGCCGCCGGCAGCGGAAAATAGCCCACATCCTTGACCACCTTCTGCCCGTCGTCGCTCCGGATCCATTTCAGATACGCGGCAACCTCGCCCTTGTCCAAGGCCGGGTTAAGGTAGATGAACAGGTAGCGCCAGATGGGATACTTCTTGCCCACAACGTTTTCCTCCGTCGGTTCGACCGCCGG
>WBZN01002443.1_pt1 | contig 10339 bp, 7 predicted proteins | sample 5204281 | NCBI WGS metagenome assembly WBZN01 (sample SAMN12344347, study PRJNA552823) | activated sludge metagenome | biome: Activated sludge suspended growth; feature: Nitrification reactor; material: Wastewater; isolation source: activated sludge from nitrification reactor of wastewater treatment... | reverse complement strand
ACCGCCGCGGCGACCAGCGATGCGAGCGCCGCACACCACGCCGCCGTGGGCCAGGGCGAGGGCTCGAGGGGTGCCACACAGGCCGCCGTCAGGAACACGACGCTCGAGACGCCGACCGTCACGAGACGAGTGCGCCGCGTCGCCGCCAGGCGCCCGACTGCGAGGCCCGCCCCGAGCGCCACGGCGAACAGCCACAGCAAACGCAGTCGGCCCGGCGGCGCTTCACCCAGGACGGGCACGGCCAACCAGAGCTCGCGCAGCCCAGGAAACGAGAACGCGGTGGCCAGGATCGCGAGCGCCAGGGCGATTCCGATCGCGAATCGGCGCTCGAGCGCCAACGCCGCGGCGAGCACCAGGGCGAGCGGCAGCAGCCCGGCGTAGGCCGTGCTCAGCTCGTTGAAATTTCTGGTCGCGCCCGCCCGATCGTCGCGGGGCATGCCCAACGCGTAGGGCTGCACGACCGTGGCAAGGACGGCCGGTGGAAATTCGGCGAGCCCCTGACGCGCGTCGTCGCGCTGCGCCCGCAAGAGCGCGGCGCGCGCGCCGAGCGGCAGCGCATGCAGGAACGGCAGGATCGCCGGCGCTGCGAGCAGCGCCACCAGGAGCGCCGCCAGGCCCGCGCGCCCGAGGAAGCGGTAGGCATCGGCGGCCGCACCGCGCCGATAGAGGCGAGTGAAGATCCACGCCCCCGCCGCGGCGGCCGCCAGCGCGCACAACGCCAGCGTCTCAGGATGGCCGCCGAGAGCCATGGCAAGCGCCGTCGCCGTCAGGCCCCAGAACCCGCGGCGGCGTGCCGCCGCGTCTCCACCGAGCAGCACCAGCGCGAGCACCACGCCGGGCAGACCCATCGCGACGGACATGATCGGCCAGCCCAGCCACGCGATCGAGAACGGCGCGAGCGCGAATGCCAGGGCCGCCAGCGCTGCACCCGCGGACGGCGCGCCCAGGCGCAGCAACAGGCCGTGCATGAACAGCAGCGCGAGCAGGACCTTCCACGCAGCGATCACCCCCGTCGCGGCGAGCGGCGGGAGCGGCAGCGAGAGCAGAAACAGCGGCGCGAACGGAGCCGACTGCGCGTTGCCGAGCAGCGGCTGGCCGGTGCCGAGCTCCGAGGCCCACAGCGGCCACTCGCCGCCCAGCAGACGCCCGCGCGCCAGGGCGTGGAACGGCAGCACCTGCAGCACGAGGTCCACGAGCAGCGGGTTCTGCGGCGCGACCACTTCGGTCGCACCGGTGCGCCAGGGCGCATACTGGTACGCAATGTCCGTGGGCACGAGCACCCGCAGACCGCTCACCACCGGCAGGAACAGCAACGTCACCAGCGCCAGGTAGGAAAGCGCTGCGCGTCGGCTCACGGCCGGCTGCAGCCAGCGGACCAGGGCGATGAGAACGCCGGCGCCGGTCGCGAAAACGCAAGCGGTGGCGATGCTACTCATCGCCGCGCCATCGGAAGCCGCATGCCGTCGCTTACTCTCGCTCCCACGCGAGTGCGGGCCGAGTGCCGGCGCGACTCGCCCGGGCGCGCGCGAGTCGCGCCCGCCAAGAGCCACCGCCCAGGCCCGCGCGCTGCCGGACGGCGCGCGAGCATCGCGGCGGCAGCGACGAGGCCGCTCATGAGGATCGCTTGCGCCACGGTTCGCGCTCGGGCCCGCCGAGTCTCGTGGCGCTGCCGAACCGCTCGGCGCGCCGCGGCCCGCCGGCCGCATTCGTCATTCGGGGGCGACGCTGCGGCGATCCACGAGGTAACTGACCGGCACGAACTCATAGCCGGCAGCCCGAGCTCGCGGCAGCTCGCGGGCCAGAACTTCCAGCGTGGCCGGATGCGGATGGCCGATGGCGATCGCCGAGCCCTTCTCGCTCGCGACCTGCAGGAAGCGGCGGAACTCCTCCTCGATCGCCTCCGGCCGCAGGTCGTCGTCGAGGAACACCTGCCGCTCCGCCGCCGGCAGGCCCATCTTGAGCGCCTCGTCGTAACCCACGCTCTGCGCACTGGTGCGCGAATCGAGGAAGAAGAGGTCCTTTTCGGCGATCGCCTGCAGGATGGCGCGCATGGCGGGCCGGTCGGCCGACAGCGCGGAGCCCATGTGATTGTTCACGCCGACCGCCCCCGGGACCGCGGCGAGCGCCGATCGCGTCAGGGCCACGAGCTGGTCCCCCGTCATGCCCAAGCGCAGGGCGCCGGGGCCGGGATCGGCGTCCCCTTCCGCTTCCATCGGCAAGTGACACAACATTTCGAGATGTTTCTGGTTGAGCGTCTCGACCACGCGCGGCGTCAAGGCCTCGAACGGCAGGACGGAATACGTCAGCGGCACGCCCATCCGGCGCAGGTCGTCGATCTCGCTCAGGCTGCGACCGAGGTCGTCGATGACCAGTGCCACGCGGATCGGCCGGCCACCCGTGGGCGGCAGCGGCGGTCTCGCGGGGACGGCCGCGGAGCTCGCGGCCCGTGTCTTGCCGGGCGCGGCCACGCCCGTCGAGCTGTCGCGCGGCACGGAGACGCTGGGCGGGCCCGCGGGATGGCGTTGCAGACGGCCACCGAAATAGGCGCCGGCGGCGAAGAGGATCAAGCCGAGAACGAGGAGCGGGCCCCAGGAGCGGCCTTTGGACTTGCCCCGCGCCTTCGGCCGGCTGGGCGAGCGGCGCGGCTTACCGGCCATCGATGGTCGAAACCCGACTCGTCAATCTCGTGGGGCGCGGGCGGCCGCGCTCAGGCTGCCTTCTTGGCCGGCAGCGAATCCTCGCCCAGCAGGAGACGCAGCGCGCGATCGCGAACGAGCTGCGACAGCGGCACGTCCTTCTCGCCGAACGAGCGCACCCGGTCGTCGATCTCCAGATCGGGCTGCAACCCCTGGCGGAGCGGCTTCTTGTCGGGCCCGGCGTAGAACGCGTCCGTGAGCTGCAGCTTGCCGCCCTGGCGCACGTCGATCAGCGCCGAGCGGCCGGCGTAACCGAACGTCGCGTCGTCGCCGACGAGCTTGGCGCCCGCCGCCTGCCGCAGCACCGAGGCCAACAATTCGCCGGGGCCGAGCGTGCCGCGATCGATCAACACCACCAGATCGCCCTTCCACACCGGCTCGCGCGCCGAGGTGAACGACGACACGGTGTCGCCCCGGCGCACCAGCGCACCGAGGTCGCCACGCACGAAGAGCTCGGCCACGGCGTAGGCCGCGGCCGCGTCGTTGCCGGCCGTGTCGCGCAGGTCGAGCAGCAGCTTGTGCTTGTCGCCCGCCTTCGCCGCCAGCTCGCGCAGCACGGCCTCCGTCGCGGCCGCGGTGTCGCCGTTGATCTCCGGGATGCGCAGGAGCTCGGCACCGTCCCGCAGATCCGAGACATGCGGCCCCGGCCCCTTCCAGTCGGCGAGCGTCAGGGTCAGCATCTTGGGCTCGGCGCGGTGGATCACTTCGATCTCGACCTTGGTACCGACCGGTCCGGCGAACACCTCGACCAGCCGCCACAGCGGCATGACGCGCGTCGGATCGCCGTTCACCTTCGACAGCAGATCGCCCACCTCGAGCCCGGCCTTGGATGCCGGGCTCTCCTCGCCCGAGCCCACGACCAGAGCGAAGCCGCGCTCCTTGACCAACCGCAATCCGCTCCGCGCCGCTCCGACCGTTGCCGCCTTCTGATAGGCATCGAACTGCGCGGCCGGCACGTAGATCGAGAACGGATCGAGCGCGTCGCTCACGCCGTCCATGGCGTTGGCCATCAGGGTGTCGGTGCTCTTCTCCTCGACGTAGGCCTGGCGCACCAGGTTCAGGGTTTCGGTGAACACCGATAGGTACTTGTAGATCGATCCCGTGTCTTCCTTGGCCTTGTCCTGGCCCTGGGTGGCGCTATCCGGCGCCGAGGCCAGCAGGCTGCCCGAGAGCAGCAAGAACATGACCGCGACCGAGAGGGCGAGAAACCAGAGACGGCTGCGAACGGGAGGTGTCATGCGGTGGGATTTCCTTTGCGTGATCTGCGCAGCCAAGGCGGCGGATCCGCGGGCCGTTCGCCGATTCGGAGCTCGAAACGCCTGCATCCCCGGCCGCGCGGCCGCGCCGCCGACGAGGCCAACGCTACCACAGAGCCCCCTCCACGATCGGCGCGCCAGGGCTCTCCGGAGCCTCCGGTGCGGGCCTTGCGACGGCCGCGGCGTGCGCGCGGCCGACGGGAAGCCGCCGCGGGCTAGTCGCGCAGCAGGAACGGCAGGGCCATCAGCGCCAGCCCGATCAGCGCCTGCAGCCAAGGGTTGTCGACGAAGTACGGAAAGACGCAAAGCGCCGCGCCGGCGAGCATCGGGATCGCCTGGCCCTGCTTCTTGCCGTACACGAAGTAGCCGGTGCCGACCGCGCCGGCGAAGACCGCGACGAGCATCCCGGCGGTGCCGTTCATCGCGGCCCCCCGTGGGCCCGCGGTCGAGCACGGTGCGGCGGGAGCGGGATGTCGACACGCGGTCCGTTCATACGTCGCGTCGCCGGTCGGTTCAGCGCAGCCAGCGCTGCGGATCTTCGGGCCGGTTGTCGACGCGCAGTTCGAAATAGACCACGTCTCCCGCCCCACCCAGGGCCTGGCCGATCGCCACCACGTCGCCCTTCGTGACCCGCGTGCTCACCAGGCCGCCGTAGAGCGTGAGGCCGCGACCGGCGTGATGCAGCACGACGGTGGTGCCGTAACCTTCGAACGGCGCCGCGAAAAGCACCTTGCCAGGATACACCGCGCGCACTTCGTCGCTCGGCGTCTCGGGCGCCAGGTCGACGCCGCTGTGCGGCACCTTGGTGCCGTAGCGCGGATCGAGCCGCGGTCCGAAGGGCACGATGACGCGGCCGCGCAAGGGCCAGTCCAGGATGCCGCGAAACTCGCCGAGCGGCTTGCCGCCGAGCTCCTTGGCGTCGCGCAGCAGCAGGTCGATGAACGCCTCGAGCTTCTTCTGCTTCTCCTCGAGCTCGCCGCGGCGCTCGCTGAGCTTCGCCTGCTGATCTCGCGAACCGGCCAGCGCCTGCGCCTGGCGGGCCCGCATCTGCATCAGGTCGGCGCGGCGCGACTGCTCGCGCGCGACCCAGGCCTCCACCTCCTGGCGCGCCTTCACCAGGCCGTCGCGTTCGAAGGCGAGGCGCGTGCGCACTTCGCGGTAGGTCTCCAGAGCGTTGGCGTCGCGGCGCGCGACGAAACGCAGCAGCCGGATGCCCGGCAGCATGCTGTCGCTCGGCTTGAGCGCCAGGAACAACCGCAGGTAGCCGTCGTGCCCCATGCGGTACAGCCCCACGAGACTGCTGCGCAGCTCGTCGCGGATGCGGGTCAAGCGGGCCTCGAGGTCGGCCACGCGCTGCTCGGACTCCGCGGCCTTGGCCGCCGCGAGGTCGCGCGCCGCCACGGCCTCGGCCAGGCGCTGCTCCTGCAGCGCGAGCTCGACCGACGTGCGCTCGAGGTCGCCGGTGAGTCCGCTCTCCTGCGCCTTGGCCGCCTCGAGCTGCGCCTGCAGGCGGGCGATCTCGCCGCGGATACGTTCGAGCTCCGCGGCGCGCGACTCGGCGACCGTGGGCGGGGAGCCGGGAGGCGCCGCCTCTTGCGCGCGCGCCGGGAGCAGCGTCGCCAGCGTGGTGAGCGCCAGCGCCACGATCGAAACCGTCCCCGCGACTCTGCGCGACGCTCGCAGCATGGCGCGTCGCCGAGCTAGGCGATCACTTCTGCCACAGGCTCTTGCCGTCCAGCTTCGCCGTGGGCTGGACGCCGTAGATGTCGAGCAGGGTCGGCGTCATGTCGCCCATGTACGGCTGGTCCACCTTCAGCTTGCGATTGCTGAACAGGATGCCGTTCACGAGCGGCGGGTACACCGAGCAGTGGTCGCCGCTCCAGATGTCGAGGTTGGGCTCCGTCACCTGCTTGGCGATACCGCCGAGCGAGTCCTGCCAGCCGACACGCCAACCCTCGCTGTTGGACAGGAACATATCGGGAATGAGCACCGGGTCGTAGGTGCCGTAGGCCTCGTCGCGGGTGAAGACGTGCGCCACCGGATGCTCGCCGGTCTCCGGATCGGTGTACGCCTCGAGCTTGCTCTTGAGCTCGGCCACCAGCTGGTCGTACTCGGCGCCGGGCTTCACGATGCCCTGCTTCTCGCGGCCGGCAAGATTGATGTACATGTCGCCGAGACCCATCGCGTAGGCGCGCGTCTTGCTCCAATCGACGTTGGCGAAGAACTGGCCGGCCTGGTCGAACAGCATCTCGAGGTTGACGCGCCCCTGCTGCTCGCCCTTGAGGGTCATGTACCCTTCCTTGGCGAGCCAGGTGTTGTAGTTCATCATCCGGCGCCACGACTGGAAGCCGTGATCGGAGACCACGAAGAGCACGGCGTCCTTGGGCATCTTGGCCATGGTCTCGCCGACGATCGCGTCCATCTGCTGATAGGCCTTGAGGATGGAACCGCCCCACTTCTTCCCGCCCTCGGCGGTGTAGCCCGGATGCTTGGGGTCGAAGAAGCGGAACATGATGTGCTGCACGCGGTCGGTGAATTCGAAATACTGGAAGTAAACGTCCCAGTCGTCGGCCAGCAGGCCGTTCAGCATCTCGCGGTCCTTGGCCACGGTCTGGTCGACGTCCTCCAGGAACACCTGCTCGTCCGCCGTGCCCTCGCTCACCGACCAGGTGTCGATCTGCCAGCCCTTGGTCTTGAACAGGCCGAACCGCGCGGTCAGGTCCTTCACGAAATTCGGCGGCGTGGTGATCGGCAGAATCGGCGGCAGGTTGGCCGGATCGAATTCGATCGGCGACAGATACAGCCGCACCTCGGGCTCCAGGCTGATCAGGCGGAACTTGCCGATGCCGTGCACCTTGATGAGCGAGTTGAAGGGGAACACGAAGGACACCCAGTCGCTCCACTCCCCCGGCTTGAGGGAGAGCTTGGTGGCGCCGACCGCGATGTCGAGATGGGACTTGTCGTCCGCCACCGTGAGGGTCATCGGCAGCGTGATGTACTCGGTCTGGCCGGTCTTGCTCGGGAACAGCTTGTTCGGCGGCCCCTTGACCTCGGCCGGAATCGTGCCCTTGTTGTCCAGCAGTTGCACGATCTCGCCTTTGAAGTCGCCGCCGCCCTTGGGCTGGAAGAACAGCTCCGAGGTGAAATAGAACGGCTTGCCGATGCGCCCCGAGGTGTCCGGCACGCCGAGACCGGCGAGCATCTCGCCATGCTCGAACTCCTCCGGCGGGAAGGTCACGGGCATGCGCATCACCCGCACGCGCTTGCCGGCGGCGCCGAGCATGTGCCAGAACGTGTCGCCCTGGCGGCGGTTGAAGGCCATCGGGTAGGTCTTCGGCAGCAGCTTCCCGGCGAGCACGTACGCCGCGCCGGCGCCAATCAGGCCGACCACCATGGCGATCGCGAACGCGAGCGGCGTGCGCGTGCGGAAGAGCTTGAGCAGCAACAGAACCAGCAGCGCGAGGATCGGGAAAGCGATGAGCCCGAGGACGAGGCCGTTTTTGTCGCCCCAGAGGAACTTCTGCTCGCGCTCGTCGAAGGCGGCGAAGCCCGGCTGGTAGGTCTGCGTGTCGCGCTTCAGGAAGTCGAAGATCGAGTGCCGACCGGGGTTCAGGCCGGTCGAGAAGGTCGACCACGAGACCGGAGTCTGCGAAGGAATCGTCGAGCGCAGCGGCGAGAAGGTGCCCTGGTCGCGCAGCTTCGCGAGGTTGGGCAGCTTGCCTTCGTTCATCCACTGCTCCGAGAGCTTCGCGTCGGCGCCGTCGAAGCCCAGGATGACGACCCGCGTGCCTTCGGCGCGCGCCGCGCTCGCCGCGCCGGCGAGCAGCACCAACGCGCTGCCGCAGAGGAGGTTACGCAGCGCTCTGCGGTACGCGAAGAAGCTTGGCAATCGACCTGATGTCATGAAAAGGCCCCGATCGAAATAAGGTTACGGAGTGAACTGTGCGCGGGCGGCTAGGCCCGGAGTCCCGAAATGCTACCAAATCATGGGGTGGCCGCGGTGCGTTTTCTGGCCCCTCGGAGAACGGTCCGGCACGTGCGAGGTTCTCTCCCCGCCCGGCGTCTCCGAGCCGTCGGCGAGTCCTGTCCGGGCGCGGCTTCCCGTGTACGTGCTCGCCCCGACCGGCTCCGCGCGGTCACGGGATCCCTCCGCGCCCGGCCACCCGCCGACGGCTCGGAGACGCCGGGCGGTGTGGCTGCTTTTGGCGTCCTCGCTGGGACTTGCGTCGTGCCAACGGGATCTGCGTGTTCCCGCGGACGGCGCCGTCACCGTCGCGGTCGAGAGCGCAGCCGCGCACCTCGACCCACGGGTGGGCGCCGACCAGGCCTCGTCGCGGGCGCACGAGCTGCTGTTCGACGGGCTCGTCGAGTTCGATCGTCGCGCGCGGCTGGTGCCCGCGCTCGCCGAGCGGTGGGAGGTTCTCGATGCCGGCCGGCGCGTGCGGTTTCATCTGCGTCCCGGCGTGCGCTTTCACGATGAGCGGGCGTTCTCTTCCGCGGACGTCGTGTGGACGCTCCAGAGCGTGCTCGACGGCAGCGTCGCCACCAGCAAGCGCGGCGCGCTCGACGGCGTGCGGGCGGTGCGAGCGATCGATCCGCTCACCGTCGACCTCGAGCTCGACGAACCGTCGGCGGCCTTGCTCGCCGAGCTCACCACCGGATTCGGAATCGTCCCGGCGGGCACCACGGTCGCCGAGGCCGATGCGCATCCGGTGGGCACCGGACCCTTCGCCTTCGTGGCGCAGTCGGCGGATCGCCTCGAGCTGCGCGCCAATCCCGAGGCCTTCCGCGGCGCGCCGGCGATTCCGCGCCTGATTCTCCACGCCGTGCCCGACACCACCGTGCGGGCCCTGGAGCTGCGCAAGGGCAGCGCCCAAGTGGTGATCAACGACCTGGCGCCGGACGCGGTGCCCGCGTTTCAGGCCGATCCACGATTTCAAGTGGTCGAGAGCTCCGGGGCGAGCTTCGTTTACCTGGGCTTCAACCTCCGCGATCCGGTGCTCGGCCAGGTCGCGGTGCGCCACGCCATCGAGCTCGCCATCGATCGCGCGCAAATCGTGCGCGCGCTCTGGCGAGGACAGGGCGCGGTGAGCGAGAGCATCTTCGCCCGCGGGCACTGGGCGCGCGACGAAGCGTTAGCGCCGGTCGAGTACGACCCGGCCGCGGCCGCGGCGCTCCTCGACCGCGCCGGTTTTGCCGATCCCGACGGCCCCGGCCCCTTGCCGCGGTTGCGCGTGGTTTACAAGACCTCCTCGGCCGAACAGTCGCAGCTGCAGGCGCAGGCGGTGCTGGCGATGCTGGCGCGAGTCGGCATCGAGGTCGAGATCCGCAGCGTCGAATTCGCCACGCTCTACGACGACCTGCGGCGCGGCAACTTCCAGATGTTCAGCCTCACCCGCACGGCGGTGCTCGAGCCCAACATCTTCCGGCTCATGCTGCACTCGCAGAGCTTCCCGCCCAACGGTCAGAATCGCGGCTTCTACGCCAACCCGGCCTTCGACGCCGCCATCGAGGCCGCGGGGCGAAGCGGCGACGCCGAGGCGCGCCGCCGCCTGTACGGCGAGGCGCAGCGCATCTTCGCCGCCGACCTGCCGTACGTGATCTTGCTGATCAAGGACAACGTGGCGGTGATGCCGCGCCAGCTCGAAGGGTACGAGAGCTATCCGAGCGGCTCCTTCGCCGCCTTGCGCGAGCTGCGCTGGCGGCACTGATCATCGGATCCGGCGGCGACGTATCAGAACCAGCCCGCGGGCTGGGCGTCGGCACCGAGTGAGGAAGATACTCACCGCCCCGGCCCGCAACCAGGGCCACGACGGCCGGGCCAGACCGGCCGCGGAGCGCGAAAGCACGAGGGCTGCCGAACGCATCGGCGTCCGGCGGCCCTCGTCCTGAATCTACCGGTTCTCGAGAAGAGTCAGCGGCGCGCGAACTCGATGCCGGCCTGGACCTCGTCGATGGCTCGCTGCACCAGGCGCAAAGCTTCGACCCGATGGCCGCCCTTGTCGGCCTCGGCGCGCTCGAGCTCGGCGCGCGCCGCCTGCAGCTGGTCGAGAGCGGCCTGCATCCGCGGCTGACCGGGCGCCGAGCTGGCGCATCCCAGAACGACCCCGAAGCCGAGCGCCCCGGCCGCGAGCAGGGCGAACCGCGCGCCGCGCCGGCGCGAAACCTGGACGGTTCGCATCGCGCTCAGTGGTGCCGGTCGAACTCGAGGCCCTTCTCCACGTGCGCGATCGCCTCCTTGACCGCGGCGAGCGCCTTCACCCGGTGGCCGCCCTTGTCGGCCTCGGCGGCTTCGAGCTCGGTGCGCGCGGCCTTCAAATGGTCGAGTGCCGCCACCATGTGCGGCTGATCGGCGCTGGCGCGGCCGGCCAGGAACCCGATGCCGGC
>WBZN01002442.1_pt1 | contig 10342 bp, 9 predicted proteins | sample 5204281 | NCBI WGS metagenome assembly WBZN01 (sample SAMN12344347, study PRJNA552823) | activated sludge metagenome | biome: Activated sludge suspended growth; feature: Nitrification reactor; material: Wastewater; isolation source: activated sludge from nitrification reactor of wastewater treatment... | reverse complement strand
ACCGAGATCCGCAAGGTGCCCGTTACGGTGCTGTCGCGCTGCCAGCGTTTCGATTTGCGCCGCGTCGAGCAACCTGTGCTGTGTGCCCACTTCAAGAAGATCGTGGGCAACGAAGGCGCGCAGGCGGACGACGATGCGCTTGCGCTCATTGCGCGCGCGGCGGAAGGTTCCGTGCGCGACGGCTTATCGATCCTCGATCAGGCGATCGCCATGGGCCAGGGGCATGTCACGGCGCCGAGTGTGCGTGCGATGCTGGGTCTTGCCGATCGCGCGCGTATTTTCGATCTCGCGGAGGCGCTTTTCAAAGGCGATGCCGCGACGGCGCTGTCCAGTCTGAAGGCCTTGCATCAGGACAGTGCGGAGCCCACCCAGATCATCTCCGATCTGGCGGAGGCGGTGCACATCGTTGCCCGCATCAAGGCGGTCGGCGAGGAACCTGCGGGTGAGGCGCTCTCGCGAGAGGAAAAGGCGCGGGGAGCGGCGCTCGCGGAGCAGCTGTCCATGGCGTATCTGGCCCGTGCCTGGCAGATGCTGCTGAAGGGCATCGAAGAGACGCAGCGCGCACCCGCCCCCTACGCCGCAGCCGAGATGCTGCTCATTCGTCTCGCCTACACAGCCGATCTGCCGACGCCCGACGATCTCATCGCCCGCCTCGGCGGCGGGACAATGCCATCCCGTCACGCGTCTGCGCGGTCTGAGCCGCGCCAGGAGCGTGGCCCGCTCAACCAAGATGCCGCCCAAGGCCCGCAAGCGGCTCTTGGAGCGCCGGGCACGGAGGGCCAGGATCACGGCGCCAGCGCCGAAGCGGCAGAGGGCGAACTTTTCCCGGTGCTCGACCCGGAGGCCGATGCCGCAGAGTTCACCGACCCTGGCGATCTCTCCGAGGACGACGGACCCGCCGCACACGCGCAGCCCGTCATGATGCCCGACCCGCACACCTTCGCAGAGGTCGTGGCGCTTGTGGGCGCGAAACGCGACATGATGCTGAAGGTCCATTTGGAGGACCACGTCAGCCTCGTGAAATTCGATGCCTCGACAGGTTCCCTTGATCTGCACCTGCTGACCGGCGCGCCCGCAGAGCTTGCCAATGATCTGCGTGAGAAGCTTAATCTGTGGACCGGCCGGCGCTGGATGGTGATGCTGTCGAAGACGCCCGGAGCGCCCGCGATCGGAGCGGTCCGCCGTCAACGCGAGGCCGCCGAGCTGGCCGCTATCAAGGGTCATCCGGCAGTGCGCGCGCTGCTCGAAGCGTTTCCCGATGCGAAGATCGCGGATATACGGCGCATGGCCGGCAGCGGTCTGGATGGCGCACCCGGCGATGGCGAGACCGGCGACGAAAGCAAGGCCGTCTGATGAGACGGCAGGTTACCAGGAACAAGAGCGACACGACCAACCGCGAGGCTGCGATGAAAGACGTAATGGGTTTGATGAAGCAGATGGGCCAGATCCAGGCTCGCATGAAGCAGGCGCAGGACGAGCTTGCAGCTCTCGAAATCGAGGGCCAATCCGGCGGTGGATTAGTCAAGGTGACGCTCGACGGGAAGGGCGAGGTCAAGCGCGTCCGCATCGACCCCTCGCTGGCCAAACCCGAAGAGGTGGAGATCCTCGAAGATCTCATTATCGCGGCGGCGGCCGATGCAAAATCCAAATCCGACGCCGCGATGCAGTCGAAGATGGCGGAAGTGACAGGCGGTATGCTCCCGCCCGGAATGAAGCTCTTCTGATCGGGACCCCATTGACAGCCGAGCCGGCACACGCACGCGGAAAGCGTTTCGATGTCCAAGAAAATCGCAGGGCCCGAAATCGAGCGCCTGGTGCAGTTGCTGAGCCGCCTTCCCGGTTTGGGGCCGCGATCCGGGCGCAAGGCCGTGCTGGCGCTCCTCAAGCGCCGCAATGATCTGCTTGTTCCTTTGAGCGAAGCTCTCAACGTTGCGGTCGAAAAAATTGCCGAGTGCCCCAAGTGCGGCAACCTCGATACGGTCTCACCTTGCAGCATCTGCCGGGATCAGCGCCGCGACGCCGGATTGATCGTGGTGGTCGAGGAGGTCGGCGATCTGTGGGCGCTGGAACGTGCCGGCGTCGTCTCCGGGCGCTATCACGTCCTGGGCGGACATCTCTCGCCGCTCGATGGCATCGGACCCGACAAGTTGAATATCGCGAGCCTGGTCGAGCGGGCGCGCGCGGGAGAGGCGAGCGAGATTTTGCTGGCGTTGAACGCCACCGTGGAAGGCCAATCGACTGCGCATTACGTCTCCGAGCAGTTGGCGCCCCTGGGTGTCGCCGTTTCGCGGCTCGCCCAAGGGGTGCCGATCGGCGGCGAACTCGATTATCTCGACGAAGGAACACTTGCGGCGGCAATCAAATCGCGCCGCCGGCTGTGAGGGAGCCGCCGGCATGAAGGTCAGCAAGTCGAAATGACATCGCCGAGCCGCCCGCGCCGCGCGAGCGGGACGCCCAAATTCGTGACCGGATCGGTGCTGCGCCACATCCTGGAAATGACCGGGGCGGGCGCGATCGGACTCATGGCCATTTTTCTTGGTGATCTCGCCAACATCTATTTTCTGAGCATCTCGGGCGACCATACGGTCGTCGCATCGATCGGCTATGCGAGTTCGATCCTGTTTTTTTCCACTTCCGTCGGTATCGGGCTGTCGATTGCCGCCTCCACCATGGTGTCGCCGGCGGTTGGCGCAAACGTGCGATCCAAGGCGCGGCGATTGGCGACCCATGCGCACCTGCTGGCGTTTGGAATGTCGGCTGTGTTCAGCATCGTCTTATGGTTCTTCATTCCGTGGCTGTTGGACCTGCTGGGTGCAACGGGTCGTGCCCATGCCCTGGCCAGCGTCTATCTCGCCATTCTCATTCCGACGCTGCCGCTGCTTGCGGTCGGCATGACGTCGTCGGCTGTCTTGCGATCGCTGGGCGATGCCAAGCGCGCCATGTTCGTGACGCTGACGGGCGCGGCCGTGAACACGGTCCTGGATGCGATCCTCGTTCTTAAAATGGGGCTTGGTGTCGAAGGTGCAGCCATCTCCACGGCGCTGGCGCGGTGCGCTATCGTCGCGATGGGGCTCTACGGCGTCATCGGCGTCCACCGCCTGTGGGGCGCGATCAAGCCGAAAGCGCTCGATGATGACGCGCGCGCTTACTTTCTGGTCGCGTTCCCGGCCGTGCTGACCAACATCGCCACGCCCGTCGGCAATGCCTATGTGACGACCGCGGTCGCCCCCTTCGGGGATGACGCCGTCGCGGGTTGGGCCGTCATAGGGAGAATTATTCCCGTGGCATTCGGGGCGATCTACGCGCTGTCGGGCTCCGTCGGCCCGATCATCGGGCAGAACCTGGGCGCCCGCCAGCCTGCGCGCATGAGCATGATCCTGACCCAGTCCTTGCTGGTGATGGGCGCGTTTACACTGGTGGCCTGGTTGGCGCTCGTCATACTTGCGGAGCCGCTGGCGGCGGCATTCAATGCCTCGGGAGAGACGCGCGCGCTGATCGTCTACTTTTGCCGCTGGCTCTCGCCCATGTTTGTTTTTCTAGGTGGGGTGTTCATAGCCAACGCGGCGTTCAACGTGCTGGGCAAACCCCATTTGTCCACAGTGGTGAATTGGGCGAGGGCCACCTTGGGAACTATTCCGTTTGTGGCAATTGGAGCCAGCATGGACGGCGCCCGGGGGGCACTGACGGGTCAAATGCTCGGCGGCGTATTTTTTGGGCTGCTTGCGGTCGTTCTTGCCTATAGACTTATCAACAGGATTGCTTTTCGTATGCGTGAAGCAACGTAGCGATCATGAATCGCGAATGTTGTGGAGCTACGCCATTCGACGGCCATATTGGCCTTGGCAGTAAGCATACGGTCGATTAGCTGAAGTTGGGACGAGCCGTAGGTTTTTTCGTCCGGGGACGTGTTTGCATCGGTTGATTTGCGGGCGGGAGAAGACGTGAGCGGTTCAGCAGACGACAACTCGGCCGCCGCGCGGATTCGGCACTGGTTGCTGGAGCTCACGAGGCATCAAAAGCGGGCCATCCTCGCTGCGACAGACCTCATCGCTCTGATCGGGATACTCTGGTCGCTCACGTCGCTGCGCTATAGCTATGCCTTCTGGCCCAACTCCTGGGTCGGCCATGTCGTGTATTGGTCCGGGCCGTTCATCACGGTCGTCGCCTTTGCATATATGGGGCTCTACCGCTTCGTCACCCGGTATCTGGGGTCGCAAGCGAACACGCGTATCATTGGCGGCGTGGCGGTTTCGGTGTTGGTATGGTCGCTGCTCGTCTTCATGGCGGGCCAGCTTGGAACGCCGCGCTCGGTCATTCTCAGCTACGGCGTGTTTGCCGCCATTGCGGTGATCGCCATCCGCTACGTCGTTGCGCGCTTTCTCCAGTCGTCGGGCATTGAGCTGCCGAAGGTGAAGCAGGGCCAGGCGTCTCATCCCGTGTTGATCTACGGCGCGGGTGAACGGGGTGTCGATCTCGCCATTGCTCTTCGCCGCAGTGCGGACCGCGATGTCGTCGGCTTTTGCGACAACTCGCCGTCCATGTGGGGGCAGTACATCGCCGGCTATCGCGTGTACCGGCCGGAGAAGCTCGGCTACATCATCGAGCGTTACGGCATCAAGGAGATCCTGCTTACGATGCCCGCAGGCGCCCGCCACGAGCGGCGCATGGTGCTCAAGCAACTCGAAACCTTCCCTGTCACGGTCAAGGTTCTTCCTTCGCTTGCTGAAATCGCTTCCGGCAAGGTGGCTCTGGCGGCCCTGCGGCCGCTCGAGGTGGAAGATCTTTTGGGCCGCGATTCCGTACCGCCCAACATGGAACTGCTATCGCGCGACACGAAGGATAAGAGCGTGCTGGTAACAGGTGCCGGCGGCTCCGTTGGCTCCGAACTGGTGCGTCAGGTTTTGCGCCAGGGGCCGCGCCGCCTGGTGCTTTTCGACGTCTCGGAACCGGCGCTTTACGAGATCGAAATGGAAGTCCGCGGCATCGTGAACGCATTGCCTTCCAGCGCGCGCAAGCCCGAGATCGCCGTAATCCTCGGCTCCGTGCTCGATCCGACCCTTGTCACGGAAGTTCTGCGCAAGTGCGCGGTGGACACGATCTATCACGCCGCAGCCTACAAGCACGTGCCGATCGTTGAACATAACGCGGCTGTGGGGCTGACCAATAACGTGCGGGGCACGGAGATCGTCGCTGATGCCGCGATGGCTTGCGGCGTCGATCGCATGGTTCTCATTTCCACCGACAAGGCCGTGCGGCCAACCAATGTGATGGGCGCTTCCAAGCGCCTTGCTGAACTCGTGCTGCAGGCGCGCGCGGCTCAGCAGGGTACGACCGTCTTCACGATGGTGCGTTTTGGCAATGTGCTTGGCAGCTCCGGATCGGTCGTGCAGCGCTTCCGCCGCCAGATCGAAACCGGCGGGCCCGTCACTGTCACGCATCCCGAAGTCATCCGCTATTTCATGTCGATTCCCGAGGCAGCGGAACTCGTCATCCAAGCCGGCGCCATGGCGCGCGGTGGCGAGGTGTTCGTGCTCGACATGGGTGAACCGGTTAAGATCCGCGATCTCGCAGAACTCATGATCCATCTGAGCGGCCTGGAGGTGAGCTCCGAGGCAAATCCCGAAGGCGATATCGAGATCGTGTATACGGGCTTGCGCGCGGGCGAGAAGCTTTATGAAGAGCTGCTGATCGGCGGCATGCACACTTCCGCGACGGAGCATCCGAGAATCCTGCGCTCCGACGAGCCCGCACTCGCAGCGAAAGATTTGCGGCGCGAACTCGATCTGCTTGAGGTCGCCACGAAGACCCGCGATATGGAGACCATTCAGGCCGTTCTGATGCGCACCGTTGAAGGCTATCAGCCAGACCCAGTTCTTACCAAGGCGCCCCTGTCGTCCTGGGTCCTGCCAGGGCGCACGCTCCATTAAGTCGAAGAGGCATGGGATTATGACCACTGAGGCGTCACGCGGCAGCTCGAGGCGGCTGGTCGTCGTGGGGCCGTCAGTGCGCGCCCTGGCACGGTTGCGTGGCCGGTTCATTAGTACTTGCATTGCGCGTGGCGTAGACGTGCTGGCCCTCGCTCCGGAATCCTCAGCCAGCGGCTCGGAGAGCCTGCTGCGGCTGGGGGCTCAGGCGGGCGCAATTCCTCAGGGACCGGAAGGCTTCACCCTGTTTCGCGCCCGCAAGGCTGCGCGTGCGTTCGCAGAGCAAGTCCGTCAGTTTCATCCCAATGCGGTTCTGGCCTTCGGTGCGCACATCGCGCCTGCTGCTGTCGCGGCCGCGCGCCGGGCGGGCGTGCAGCATGTCGCTCTTCTCGTCAACGAGATGCCAGCGAACGGTGCCGCAAAGCGCCTGGCGCGTGCCGTGAAAGGCGCGAACGTCGTGATCGTCCACAACGCCGCCGATGCGCAGACTGTGAAGAACGAACTGGGAGCACCTCACGTCGTGCGCGTCCAAGGCGCCGGCGCTGATTTGGCGCTTCCCATGGGCGTGCCGATGCCCGCGGCCGGCGAGGCGGTCGTATTTCTCGCCGCTGCCCGCCTCGACCGCGTCAAAGGCATTTACGACTACCTGGAGGCCGCCCGCATCGCCCATGAGCGTGGGCTTGACGCACGCTTCCTGCTGGCCGGCCCCGACGGTTTTGAGACCGGGTCCGTCAAGCCCGACACGCTGGCGCGCTATGCGCCGTTCGTGACCTACATCGGGGACGCGGCAAACCTCGCGGATGTGGTTGGCCAGTGCCATGTTTTCGTGTGTCCCTCCCATCGCGAGGGAATGCCGGGCGCGGTCCTGTCAGCCTTGGCAACCGGCCGCGTCATCATCGCAACGGACATCCCAGGGGCCCGCGAGACAGTGGATGAAATGGTCAATGGCACGCTGTGTCCGCCGGGCGATCCCGCAGCGCTTGCTGATGCTTTCGCCCGCCTCGTGCGCAATCGGGCGCTGTTGGCTCCCATGAGCCGTGCCAGCCGGGCAAAGGCGGAGCGGAGTTATTCCGACACCAAGGTGCACGAAGCCTTGCTCGACGCACTCCACCTCGCTTGATGGAGGCATAGGATGCGCGTGCTGGTGACTGGCGCAACAGGATTTGTCGGGCGCGCGCTCGTGCAAGACTTGGCGCGGCGCGGTTATCACGTTGTGGCCGGTGTACGTACGGCTCTACGCGCGCCCCATGCAGCCGCCGATAAGATCGTGGCGGGGGCAGCCGGCACGGTGGCCATGCCCGATCTCTCTGCGCCTTTCGAAGCCGGTTCCATCGTCAAAGGTGTGGAGGGCGTGGTGCATCTTGCGGGCCTTGCGCATTCCTCAGCCGAAATTCCCGAAGCAGCCTATCAGGCGATCAACTGCGCCGCTGCGCGCACGCTCGCGCAGGCGGCACGGGAGGAAGGCGTGCGGCGCTTCATCTACGTATCGTCCGTGCGGGCGCAATCCGGACCGGGCGCTAAGACCGTTCTGACCGAGGACGATGTGCCCGCGCCGAGCGACGCCTACGGCCGCTCCAAGCTCGCAGGCGAAACGGCCGTTGCCGGCGTGCTGAGGGGATCGCAATGCGAGGCCGTCATCCTGCGCCCCGTCCTGATGTACGGTCCCAATCCCAAAGGAAATATGGCCACGCTGGAACGGCTGGCGCGCAGCCCTGCGCCGTTGCCCCTGGGCGGCCTGCCTGCGCGCCGCTCCTTGCTCGGCCTTGCCAACTTCAGCGATGCGGTCGCCTTTGCGCTGGATGCGCCGCAGGCCGCTGGTGGGACGTTCCTGCTCGCCGACGCAGGGCCGCCGTTGACGCTGGGCGATATGGTGGCGGCGCTCCGGGCTGGCCTGGGGCGAAGGCCCGGCATCGTTCCGCTGCCGCTGCCGGGGGTGCGCGCCTTGCTGGCCCGGGCTGGCAAGCCGGATACCGCAGCGCGGCTGTTTGAGGATCTTGTCGTGTCGACCGGCAAACTGGCGGCGGCGGGCTGGCGTGCGCCGTTGACCAGCACCCAGGGCCTGGCTGCGGCGATCCTGAGTTCGCGAGGCGATTGACCGCGGCTTGCGTTGTGCCTATTTGACCCCCATGAGCATCCTGCCGATCATCACCATCCCCGATCCGGTCCTGAGGAAGATCTCCGAGCCCGTCGAGCGTGTCGACGCGCAGACCCTCCGGTTGATGGACGACATGCTGGAAACCATGTATGCGGCGCCCGGCGTCGGCTTGGCGGCGATCCAGGTTGGCGTGCCCAGGCGCGTGGTCGTGATCGACACGTCCGAAGAGGATGAGGAAAAGAGCCCGCTTTGTCTCATCAATCCCGAGATCGTTGGGCTTGGACAAAAGACGCGGCTCTACGAGGAAGGCTGCTTGTCCATTCCGGATGTGCGCGTCGAAATCGAGCGCCCCGAAACGGTGACGATCCGCTACATCGATCGCGGGGGCCGGCTGCAGGAGCTGTCGGCGGACGGGCTTCTTGCAACCGCGATCCAGCATGAGCTCGATCATCTCGACGGCCAGCTCATCATCGATTTTCTGTCGCGGCTGAAGCGGGATATGATCATCCGCAAGTTCAAGAAAGCCAAGCGCGAGTAGCTTTGAAGCGCGGCCGCGCTTCATAGACAGACCCCACGGCCTTTAGGGAATACTGCAAAATGGCGTTGCGCATCGTGTTCATGGGCACGCCCCAGTTTTCGGTCCCGGTTCTTGAAGCAATTATCGCGGCGGGCCACGAGCTGATTGCCGTTTACACGCAGCCCCCCCGTCCCGCGGGCCGCGGCATGGCGGAGCAAAAATCGCCCGTGCACCTGGCCGCCGAGGCCCACGGGATCCGTGTTCGCACGCCACGCAATTTCAAGGCCGAGGAAGATCGCGCCGCATTTGCAGCTCTGAAGGCGGATGTCGCGGTCGTCGCCGCTTATGGGCTGCTGCTGCCGAAGGACATTCTCGATGCGCCGCGCCTCGGCTGCTTCAATGTGCATGCCTCGCGTCTGCCGCGCTGGCGCGGCGCCGCACCCATTCAGCGCGCCATCATGGCGGGAGATGAGTCCACGGCCGTCATGGTGATGCGCATGGAGGAGGGGCTCGATACCGGACCCGTCTGCCTGTCGAGAACCGTTCTCATCGGACCAGGGATGACGGCGGGCGATCTTCATGATGAACTTTCCGCAGCCGGTGCGCCGTTGATGGTGGAAGCTCTCGCGCAACTGGAGTCGGGGACGCTTGCTCAGACGGCACAGTCTGAAGACGGCGTCACATATGCGGCCAAGATCGACAAACGGGAAGCGCGCATCGACTTCGCGCGGCCAGCCAAACTCGTGGCGGCACATATTCGCGGCCTGTCGCCCTATCCGGGTGCGTGGCTTGAATTGCCCGGACCCGCGTCCGAGCGCCTGAAAGTCTTGAACGCTGTCGAGGTGCCCGGCGCCGGGGAGCCGGGAGAGGTCATCGGCAACGATCTCACGATCGCATGCGCGACCGGCGCGGTGCGACTTATCCGCGTCCAGCGGTCTGGAAAAAAGGCAGTGACTGCTGAGGAATTCATGCGCGGGTTTTCGTTACCCCTGGGCACGCGCCTCATCCAATACGGTTGATATTAAGTATAGCCCGAAATCCTCTCTTCTTGCCGGCGCACAAGCCTTTAGAGTTGCCTTGAAGGCCTCGTGCCGCGTTCAAGTCGCATAAGGATAAGATCCATGCTTCGCGCTCTCAGCATCTGCGTCGCCGCTGCTGCCGGTTTGACACTTTCCACTGCTGCTACGCTCGCCCAGAGCACGACGCGCATCGAGACGCGCCCCTTCTATGGCGCAACGGTCACGCTGGAATCCGGCGTGCGTGTGTTTCGCCCGCTGCCGCCGGAGCGTCAGGTCATCATCAATCCCGAAGGCAAGACGCCGCTGTCGCTCGGGTTCAACGAAACCAACATCTACGAACGCCGTGTGATCAAGAGCTACAATTATACCGAAGGTGGCCAGGGCAGCGCGCCGCGCGACAACGCCGTGGGCGGTTTTTACGGCTGGGGCCTGCCTTATGGCTACAACCGCGGTTACGGCAACCGAGGCGGTCATGGCGGACACCACGGCCATGGCGGCGGCGGCGTTCCTGTTCCCTAAGAGGGCGCGACTCCGTCTCGACAATCGCGTTTCTTGAGCCGGTGGCCGGGAGCGGGTAGGGATGGGACTTCGCCCATCCTCCCATGCCGCTCATTCAGCTATGCCGCGCTATCGCATTACCATCGAGTATGACGGAACGTGCTTCGTGGGCTGGCAAGCCCAGGCGCAGGGCGTCTCCGTGCAAACCGCGTTGCAGGAGGCGATCCAGCGCTTCTGTGGCGAAAGCTCGATTGTCAAGGGAGCCGGGCGCACCGATGCCGGGGTGCAT
>WBZN01002440.1_pt1 | contig 10347 bp, 10 predicted proteins | sample 5204281 | NCBI WGS metagenome assembly WBZN01 (sample SAMN12344347, study PRJNA552823) | activated sludge metagenome | biome: Activated sludge suspended growth; feature: Nitrification reactor; material: Wastewater; isolation source: activated sludge from nitrification reactor of wastewater... | reverse complement strand
TGTGGAGCTTGTCGTTCCCAATCAGTGCGAAAACAATACAGGCAGCGTCATGTCACGCATAGTATTGCGCGTCGCGCCGCCGAGCACGAATTCCCGCAGGCGCGAGTGTCCGTAGGCGCCCATGACCAGCAGGCCCGAGGCGCTGCGGCGGGTCTCTTCGCGCAGAGCGGCGGCGACGCCTTCGTCCTCGGCCTGAATGGCCCGCGCGTCGGTTTTCACGCCATGGCGCGCGATCGTCACGGCGAGCTCGGCGCAGGGCAGATCGCCGGCCGCCTGACTGCCGGTGCGTGGATCGATCCAGACGATATCGGCCTGCCCGGCCTTCTCGATGATGGGCAAGGCGTCGAACGCGGCGCGGGTGGATTCCTTGCGCCCGTTCCAGGCGATCGTGACGTGCGAGGGGGTGGGCTGAGGGTCGCCTTGGTTGGGCACGACGAGCACCGGGCGGCCGCTTTCCATGATGGCGGCTTCCGCCCCGTCGAGCGTGTGGGTGAGATGCCAGGACAGATCGGCTTGCGGCGCGATCACGATGTCGGCCATGCGCGCGTTCTGAACCAGCGCCTCGGCCACCGTCGCATACTGGCTCTCCAGTTGCCGCCATTCCGCCGGGCGGGAAAGAAAGGCCGTCTTGTCCTTGAATATCTCGGCGATGCGGCCGCCTTCCTCGCGATAGGATTTGCGCTGTGCCTCGATCATCTCGGCAATGGCGATATCGGGCCATTCGTTGAGCACCACAGGCAGCGGCACAACAAACAAGCCTATCAAATGCGCGTCGTGAGCCTTGGCAAAGAGTGCGGCGAACTCGATCAGCCGGGCGGCGCGGCGCTCATCGTTAACGTGCGCGACAACGGTCTTGTAGGACATTCGAGCATCCTTCGGTTCTGCAATCATGTTATGCGATGCGGCCGCCTGGAGGCGGCCGCTGTCGAGTTCAGGCCTTCTTGATCTCGATCTTACGCTCGGCCGAGGCCGCGCCGGAGCGTTTAGCCGCCGTAATCTTAAGGACGCCCTTGTCGATGTGCGCCTCGATCTTGGACTCATCCACGCTGTCGGGCAAACGGATGGCGCGCTCGAAGCGGCCGTAGGATCTTTCGCTGACGTAATAGTTGTCGTTCTTCTCCTCGTGCTCCGACTTCTTCTCACCCTTTACAGACAATACGCCGTTGGTGAAAGTGACGGAAACGTCCTTGTCATCGACGCCGGGAAGTTCGGCTTCAATGACGAAGGCCTTGTCAGTTTCACGAACGTCGAGCTGTGGTGCGATGGCGCGCCCTTCCGCGCCGGTCAGGACCGAGGGCCATTCCTGGGGGCGCAAATCGAGCGTCCCAAACATCTTGTTCATCTCACGGCGCATCGCATCCAACACGTTATGCGGACCGGCAAAGGAAAGGTTGGAGGATTTTGACAATTGATTTTCAGCCATGGGGTACCTCACACATGATCTTCCGAATAAGCGAGCGGGGCTTGGCGAAAAATACGGCCGTCAAGGCAGGCTCAAGAAGGGGCGATGCCTATACCAAATTTAACGATGCCGGCATGCCAGCATATGCCATGTTGGAATGCGTGCGCGCGCCTTCAATGATCTGCGGCAACAAATCCGAGATGTGAATATTGCGCAGTGCGAAAGGCCACACAGCGGGTGACCGGTTGATCGCGATCAAGGGAAGGCTGCCCCTGCGTACCCATAGATATTATACAAATATGCAAATCGTCCGGAGATATTATCATGAAGTGGGGAATTGCGAGACTGTTGGGGTTGGCTTCCTTCGCCGCGGCCGCGGCGTTGTTTGGCGCGGGCAGCATTCGCGCTCAGCAGGATGGCGCCGCCCCGGAGGAGGGTGAACCGTGGGCGCTGTCGTTGGCCGCTCAGCTTCACGCTGAAAAACGCTGCGACGTCCAGGCCACCTATTTCGTCCGCGAGTTGCCTTCGGCGGAGGGAACGCTCTACTCGGGCCGCGTTCGTTGCATCGATGGGCGCGAGTTCGATTTTTCTCAATCCAAGCCGCATCTCAAGTTCGATCTGAAGGCATGCGAGCCTGCGGCCTGCTGAGTTCACCGCGGCCTTATGCAATGGGCGCGTGAGGCTCGTGCCCATTGCATTCATGTGTCCACTCGTGAGAAATATGCCGTCCCGTCGACCGGGCAGGCAGAAGGCATGAGCAAAGGCAACAATAACGATAGCGGCGAACTTGCGGAGCTTTATGCAGGGATAGGCACCCTGTTGAGCATCGCAGCAGATGCCATCATTGCCATAGACGCGGATCACAAGATCACTTTGTTCAACGAAGGCGCGGAGCGAATCTTCGGCTACAGCAAAGCCGAGATCCTGGGCCAGCCATTGAGCACCCTGATACCAGATCGCTACCGTTTACTGCATACCCATCACATCGCCGCGCTACAGATGGGGCAGAAGGCGTCGCGCCTCATGGGCGAGCGCCAGGAGATTTTCGGGCTAAGGAAGGGCGGAGCGGAATTCCCGGCCGAAGCCTCCATCGCCATGGTTGGGGGTATCCAGAAGAAATCTTTCCTGGCGGTGTTGCGAGATATCACCGAAAGGAAGCGCACCCAGGAAATTCTCGCTAACTATGCCCGCGAGCTGGAGCTGCGCGTGCGCGAGCGGACCGCGGAGCTTGAAGCCGAGATTGCGCGCCGCGAGGAGGCCCAGGCCCAGCTCATCCAATCGCAGCGCATGGAGGCCTTCGGGCAGCTGACGGGTGGCGTCGCTCACGACTTCAACAACCTGCTCACAATCATTACCGGCAATCTCGAGTTGATGTTTCCAGACCTGGAAACCCAAAAGGCGCGTGGGCATATCAAGCGGGCGCTCGAGGCGAGCGAGATGGCTTCGCGGCTCACGTCACGGCTGTTGACCTTCGCGCGCCGCCGCCGGCTGGAGCCTCGCGTGATCGATATGAACGAGCTGGTGCTGGGTATGGCCGAGATTGTTCAGCGGACCATTGGCGCACATATCTCGCTTTCGACCATTCTCACCCCGGAGCTGTGGCTGACGCGCGCCGACCCTAGCGAAGTCGAGAATGCGGTCCTCAATTTCGTCATCAATGCGCGGGACGCCATGCCCAGAGGCGGGCGGATGGTTGTGGAGACTCGCAACGCAGCATTCGGCGACGACGAGATCGCATCGGGCGTCCGCAAAGGGCAGTTTGTCGTGATCTCGGTCACTGACACCGGCGTCGGCATGCCGCCTGACGTGGCCGCGCGTGCGTTCGAACCGTTCTTCACGACCAAGCCCACCGGACGCGGCACCGGCCTTGGCTTGAGTACGATTTATGGCTTCGCCCAGCAGACCGGCGGCCATGTGACGCTTTATAGCGAAGTCGGCAAGGGCACTACGGTGAGCCTTTATCTGCCGCGCACGGCAGACCTCGCCCTTCCGGGTGAAGCCCATGTTCCAGAAGATGAGATCATTTTTGCGCGCAACAGCGAGACGGTTCTCGTCGTCGAAGACAATCCCGATGTGCGCGAGGTGACGCTGGAGAGGATCGAAGGGCTCGGCTATGTCGTGCTGGAGGCGGCAAGCGCGCCCGAAGCGATCACGGTTCTAGAGGCCAATCCCGACGTGCAACTTGTTCTCACGGACGTTGTCATGCCTGGGGGCATGTCGGGGTTCGAGCTGGCGCAATGGATCGGCGAGAACAGACCGGGCGTCGCAGTAGTCTGCACATCGGGTTTCGCGGAGGGGGCCAGCGGGCAGCAGGGCATGGGTAATTCACCTGCGTGTGCAATGCTGCACAAGCCTTACGGGCGCGCCGAGCTGTCGAAGGTTTTGAGCGTCGCCCTGATCGCCAAGGACGAGGCGGCCCCGGAGGGAGCGGCCTGATCGCGGCTACAAACGACGCACCGTGCCGGCAAATGCGTATCCCACGCCGCGCACCGTCTTGATAAGCATCGGGCGCTCGCTGTGCGGCTCGATTTTCTTGCGCAGCCGGGCGACAAGGGCGTCGATAGAGCGATCGAGCGGGCTCCAGTCGTGACCCTTCAACTGGTCCATCAGCTCATCGCGCGAGAGCACCCGTCCGGGCCGCTCCAGCAGGATGCCGAGCAAGTTGAACTCCGCGGTCGTCAGGTCGCAGACCTCGCCAGCCGGGTTGCGGACCTCACGGCGCGCCATGTCGAAGCGCCAGCCATCGAATTCGTAGCATGGTTTATCGGGGTGGGCGTTGTCGGCCGGTGTCGCCTGGCTTGCTTCGTAGCGCCGTAGAACGGCCCGTACGCGGGCAACCACCTCGCGCATGTGAAACGGCTTCACGATGTAGTCGTCGGCGCCCAGTTCGAGCCCCACGATCCGGTCGATGGGGTCGGCCTTGCCGGTAATCATGACGATAGGCACGTTACGGCGCGCGCGAAGCTCGCGGGCAATCCGCAAGCCATCCTCTCCCCCTAGATTGAGATCGAGTGTCACCAAGTCGATGGGTTCGCGTGCCAGCAAATCGGCGCATTCCGAGCCCTCAGACGCCTCGTGCACCTGCATCCCTTCAGCTTCGAAGGCGGAACGCAGAAGCTGGCGGATTTCGGCAGCGTCGTCGACGACGAGGATATGGTGGGGTGGGGAGGCCATGTCGAAGGTGTATCTATATGTATTTGCTAATGGAAGAGGGAACTGTGCCGTTCATGCGGAGGGACGCGGACGGGGTTGGCGGGGAGCACCCTGTTACAAACCGTTACAAATTCGAACACAACCTGCAAACCACCGTATCCGATCCCGTCTTTGATGCTGGTCAGATTTCAGCATCCCACGAGACGGAAAAACCTCATGTTGACCATGTCTTTGTACAGCGGTGAAAGCCACTCCGGTTTGGAAGGTGCGTTTGCCAAGAAGTCTGACACAGACGTCCGCCGGGGCGTGGAGGGGATCAGCAATTCCACCCTCCGCCGTCTTGAGCCGCGCGAGCATGTCTGCCGTGAAGGCGAGGCCAAGCACTACGTCTACCAGGTCGAGAACGGGGCCGTATGCCTCTACCGCTCGATGCCGGATGGCCACCGCCAGATCATGGACTTCGCCTATCCGGGAGATTTCGTGGGGCTGGGCACGTCTGAGCGCCATTTGCTGAGCGGGCAGGCTATCGGGCCGACACGCCTGCGCTGCATTCCGGTCAGCGCCATCCGTCAGCTTGCAGGCCGCAATCCTGAGTTCTGTTTCCAGCTTTATGAGGCACTCTCCGCCGAGTTGACGGCTGCGCGCGACCTGCTGGCGACCGTCGGTACCCGCAGTGCAACCGAGCGCCTTGCCTCATTCCTGATTGCGCTTGCCCGCCGTAATGAGCGCGGGGGGTTCAACTCCAATCGTATCGTCCTCCCGATGCTGCGTTCCGACATCGCCGATTTCCTCAGTCTGACTGTTGAAACCGTCAGCCGCACGTTTACGCGGTTGAAGCAGCGCGGGATCATCGATCTGCCTCAGAGCACCCTTGTGATCATCAACGACCGGGATGAATTGGAGCAGGTTGCGGGACTGACACAGCAGGCCTGCGCCTAAGTATTGGGTGCGCAAGCAAAAACCAGGGTGAACTGGAGCGGGCCAAGATGGCTCAGGTAGACCCTCAGTGGGATAGGGCAGGATTAGTCGTCGGGCTGTGTCCCGATACGGCGGTTTATCTGAAGCTCGCGCGCGTCGCGAACTCGAGCGGTCTTGCTTCCTCCTCGGTGCGCGCGGCCGGAACGATTGCCGCGGTCCATGCTGTCGAGGATGGATTGGCGCGCGCCGAGAGCGCAGTGGCCAAGGCGTGGCACAACCGTGTGGTGCCGCTCAATCAGTTCGAACATGAGCCCTACTTCGCCCTCGCCGACGAACCTTTGCTGAAAGCGTGCTTCTCCTGTTTGTCGAACATTCCCGCGGGCGGCGCGCCTTGGCAGGGATCATGGCGTGGGAACAAGCTGAGCGAGGTTCTCCGCGCGCTTGAAGAAGGGGCGATACTGCTCGCCGTCGAAGCCCATTCCCTTGAGGAGCAGCGAAGCTGGGCACGAACGCTGCTCAAGAGCGGATGTGCTTTCGTCCAGACCCACGAAGATGCGCACTGTCCGCACGGCGCACATAGTCCATCGCCCATAGAAAATGGACACCGTCTGACCTGACCGGGATCAGCGGCCGGCTGTCTGCCGCGCCGGACTGGCCGCGCTCTTGACCATATGAGCTTCGACCGCGTGCTCAATCCCTGCAGCATCAATTCCGTTGATTCGATAAAGATCGCCCACGCTGCCGGACTCTCCGAACTTTCGCACGCCAAGCGCCGTGGTGCGGTGGCCACCGGCGCCACCCAACCAGGCGAGCGCGGACGGGTGGCCGTCGATCACCGTGAACAGCAGCGCGCCCGTGGGAACGGCGTCGAGGAGGGCTTGCACCTGCGAGGGTGCGCGCGCCGCGTTTGACCAGCCTTCGTAAAGCCGGTCGTAGGAGGTGATGGCCAACAGCGCTGTTGGGATGCCGCGGGCGTTGAGCGCACGGGCCGCTTCGGCGGCTTCGGGCGCCACCGCACCCGTGTAAGCGATCACGGCTTGCGTGTGCGTGTCGGGCGCCGCGCGCCAGTAGCCGCCTTCCACGATATCCTGCGTCAATTCAGGCGTCATGATGCGCGGGATTTGCGCGATGGTGCGCGTGGACAACCGCAAATAAACCGAGCCGCCGTCCTGCTTTTGGATGTGCGCGAAACCCCAGGCCATAATGGCGGCGAGTTCGTCGGCATAGGCGGGTTCGAACGAGGAAAGCCCAGGCTGTCCCATTCCGATCAAGGGCGTCTTGAGCGACTGATGGGCGCCGCCTTCGGGTGCGAGCGTGATGCCGGCGGGCGTTCCCGCCAGCATGAAGCGCGCATCCTGGTAGCAGGCATAATTCAGCGCATCCAATCCGCGCTCGATGAACGGATCGTATACGGTGCCCACGGGAATGAGCCGCTCGCCGTTGATGTCATGTGACAGCCCGAGCGCGGCGAGCAGGATGAACAGGTTCATCTCGGCGATGCCGAGTTCGAAATGCTGACCCTTGGCGGAGAAATCCCAGGTGTAGCTCGACGGGATCTTCTCCTGGCGGAAGACGTCCACCAGTTCCTCGCGGGCATAAAGACCGCGCCGGTTCACCCAAGATCCCAGGTTGGTCGAAACCGTCACGTCGGGAGACGTCGTCACGAGGCGCGATGCGAGTTCGCTGTCGGCGCGTGCGAGCGCATTCAGGATCAATCCGAAAGCCTGCTGCGTGGACATGGACGACAGGGCCGGGCAGTCGAGCGTCGGCGGCGTGGGAATAACGCGGGCCTCGTACCGGCGCTTTCTTTCCTGGGCGAAAGGCACGGCGGCAAGGAACGCCTCGATCTCGCCGCGAGGGATACCGATCCCCTCCAAGGCGTCCCATTCGTGGCCGGCGCGCACGTTCTGCTTGGTGCGATAGGCCTCCATCTGAGCCGGCGACATGAGACCAGCGTGGTTGTCCTTATGACCCTGAAAGGGAAGCCCGATCCCTTTGATGGTGTAGGCAATGAAGCAGGTTGGCCGGTCATGATCGACGGCGTGGAACGCCTCCAGCAGGCTGGCCATGTCGTGCCCGCCGAGGTTCGACATCAGCGCGATCAGTTCATCGTCCGAGCGTTTGGCGATCAGGGCGCGCGCGGGGCTATTGTCCGGCAACTCGCTCAGAAGGCGTTTGCGGAAGGCGGCTCCTCCCTGGAAGCACAGCGCGGCATAGAGCTGATTTGGACAAGCCTCGATCCAGCTCTTCAGGTCCTCTCCGCCCGGCTCGGCGAAGGCCGCCTGCAGGAGCTTGCCGAACTTGATGACGACCACGTCCCAGCCGTAGTTGGTGAACATGGTCTCGAACTTCTTGTAGAGATCCTCGTGCACGACGGCATCGAGGCTCTGGCGGTTGTAGTCGATGATCCACCATGTATTGCGAAGCCCTTGCTTCCAACCCTCGATCAGCGCTTCGTGGATGTTGCCTTCGTCAAGTTCCGCATCGCCCACGATGGAGATCATGCGCCCTTCAGGGCGGTCGCGCATCAGTCCGTGCGACTTCACGTAATCCTGCACCAGCGAGGCAAACAGCGTCTGCGCCACGCCCAGCCCCACAGACCCCGTCGAGAAGTCCACGTCGTCGGTGTCTTTGGTGCGCGACGGATAGGATTGCGCCCCCTTGATCGCGCGGAAGTTCTCGATCTTCTCCCGCGTCTGCCGGCCAAGCAGATACTGGATCGCATGAAAGGCGGGGGAGGCGTGCGGTTTCACGGCGACGCGGTCTTGCGGGCGCAGCACATCGAAGTAGAGCGCGCACAGGATGGTCGCGGAGGAAGCGGACGACGCCTGATGACCGCCAACCTTCAGGCCGTCGGTGCTCTTGCGAATATGGTTGGCGTTATGGATCACCCACGTCGACAACCACTGCACCTTCTGGTCCAGCGCGTTCAGGATCTCAAGCTTGCGATGTGCGATGGCCATGGCTCCGCTCCGCTATGATTGCGTGCGGCAACTGTAGACAAGCATGAGCGGCGAAGGATCCCAATTTCGGCCACGTTACCGGCGGTTATTGGAACAGCATCCCGCTATTTCGCTTGTATCTGGTTAGATGTTCTAATAGTCGCTTTGATGGGCGAGCCCGTGTTCCTTTATCGGGCATAGGGCAAGAACGGCTCGACGCTCTGCACGTCTTCTCCGTCAGGGGGTAGGTCTTTCAGGGGGCCGGCCTTTCTGGTCTGCGACCAAGCCGCACCGTCCTTGAAATTGATGCGCGTTTCGATCGCCTTGAGGCCGCCTGTCATGGCGGATAGGGTACGCACCAGTTCGATCCGGCCCGCCGACACGGCATCGGCGATGGCGCCAAACAACGCGAAGTCGTCGATCTGCCGTTCCTCGAAGCGTTCACGCGCGAGCGCGAGGTCAAACTTCTGATCGTTCCGCAACACCAGTGTCATGGGACAAGTGCCGGGTGTCGTGGGCCGTGCGCTGATGCGCCAATAGCCAGTGCCTTCTTTGATGTCAAAGTGCGCCACGTCCTTCAGCCGGTAGGCCCAGTCTGATAAGGTGCGCGTAACCGCCGCCAGTTCGTTGCGGAAAACGTCATCGGGATACATTCAGCCCCCCACTGCACTGCTCGCGTATCGGCCGCATTGTCAAAAAATCTGTTCCCACGTTTTCGCAGGGCACTCTAGGTCGCAAGCGCGCCCTTGTGCGCCACCTTATGATCGAGCGCGGCCGCCAGCAACGCGCGCGTATAGTCTTCCCTGGGATTGGAAAACACATCGGCGGCCGGACCTTCCTCGACGACCTTGCCGTTGCGCATCACAATAACGTAATTCGACAGAGCCCGAACCACCTTGAGATCGTGACTGATGAAGAGGTAGGCGAGACTGCGTTTCTTCTGCAAGTCGCGCAGCAGATCCACGATTTGCGCCTGCACACTCATGTCGAGTGCACTCGTGGGCTCGTCCAGCATCACGAATTTCGGCTCCAGCACCATGGCGCGCGCAATGGCGATGCGCTGGCGCTGGCCGCCGGAGAACTCGTGCGGATATCGGTCCTGGGCGGCCGGGTCCAGGCCGACTTCGACCAGCGCCTGGGACACGCGCGCCCGCCGGGCGTCCTCATCCAGCTCCGGCTGCAGGATGACGAGGCCCTCCTCGATGATCTGGCCGACGGTCAGTCGCGGCGAGAGCGAGCCGTAGGGGTCCTGAAAAACGATCTGCATCTGTTTGCGCAGCGGCCGCATCTCCTTTGAGGAGAAGCTGTCGATGCGCTGGCCCACGTAGGCAATGGGGCCTTGCGAGGAGATCAGACGCAGGATGGCAAGTCCCAGCGTCGTCTTGCCCGAGCCCGATTCGCCCACCACGCCCAGCGTCTCGCCCGCGCGCAGTTTCATCGACAGGCCATCGACGGCCTTCACGTAATCGACGGTTCGCTGCAGCAGGCCGCGCTTGATCGGAAACCAGACCTTGAGATCGTCGGTCTCGACAACCACGGGGGCGCTCGGATCCGCCGCGGGTGGCTGGCCCTTGGGCTCTGCGGCGAGCAGGTGGCGCGTGTAGGGGTGTTGAGGCTTCTCGAAAACATCGTGCTCGCTGCCGTTTTCCACGATGACGCCGTTCTGCATGACGTAGACGCGGTCGGCCATCCGCCGCACGATTCCAAGATCGTGCGTGATGAGCAGCATGGCCATGCCCATCTCCTGCTGGAGTTGCTTCAGAAGCTCCAGAATCTGCGCCTGGATGGTGACGTCGAGCGCCGTGGTGGGTTCATCCGCGATCAACAGATCGGGCTCGTTGGCGAGCGCGATCGCGATCATGACGCGCTGGCGCTGGCCGCCCGAAAGCTGGTGCGGATAGGAAGTCAGGCGCTTCTCGGGATCGCGTATGC
>WBZN01000095.1_pt1 | contig 10353 bp, 8 predicted proteins | sample 5204281 | NCBI WGS metagenome assembly WBZN01 (sample SAMN12344347, study PRJNA552823) | activated sludge metagenome | biome: Activated sludge suspended growth; feature: Nitrification reactor; material: Wastewater; isolation source: activated sludge from nitrification reactor of wastewater treatment... | reverse complement strand
TCGGCCTCGGCGATGGCCTCGCGGACCTGCTCCGCGGCACGCGCGTCGCGCTTGGCCTTCTGGGTCGTCTTGCGGCTGACGATCCCGCGCACCGGACGCCGCAGCGAGAAGATCCAACCCACGCCGGGGACGGGCTTGCCGCCGATCAGCCGGCCGGGCTCGAAGAGCCACGTGTACTCGGCGTGGAACTCCTGGAAGGAGTCGTTGGAGACGACGGTCGCGTTCGTCCGGTTGGCGATCTGGAGGAGGAAGCCGTCGCCCCGGCCGACCGCGCCGGCGGGGGGCGAGACCACCTCGGTGGCGATCTCGGCCTTGGCGAACGCCGGCCGCTCCGACGGGTCGATGCGGTGCTCGAAGCTCGCGTCGACGACGACGGTCACGGTCGCGCCCGGGTGCTCGCCCCGGAACGCGTCGACGGCCTCGCGCAGCTGGGCGAGGCTCGGTTCGGTGCGACCCTCGGTGGCGAGGTTGGACCCGTCGATGACGAAGTGGTCGGAGTGGTCGGCCATCAGCGCCCGCTTCCCAGTTCCTCGGTGGCGATCGTGCGCAGCAACGTGTAGTCGGCCTTCCCGTTCGGGGCGCGGTGCATGTCGGCGACGGGCAGGACCCGCTTCGGGATCTTGTAGCCCGAGAGACCGCGCTCGCGGCAATGGTCGCGCAGGATCGCCTCGGTGACGTCCGCGCGGGTGGTCACGAGCGCGACGACCTTCTCGCCGAACCGCTCGTCGGGGATGCCGACGACCACGCAGTCGTCGACGGCCGGGTGCTCCCGCAGGACCAGCTCGACCTCCTCGGGGTAGACCTTCTCGCCGCCGGTGTTGACCGTGGCCGATCCCCGGCCGAGCAGGCGGATCGTGCCGTCGGCGTCGACGGTCGCGTAGTCCCCCGGGATCGAGTAGCGCACGCCGGCGACGATGCGGAACGTCTTCGCGGTCTTCTCGGGATCCTTGTAGTAGCCGAGCGGGATGCGGCCGCCGACGCCGACCATGCCGACCTCGTCGCTGCCGGGCTCGACCTCGCGGCCGTCGTCGGTGAGCACCCGCACGCGGTCGTTCACCGCGAAGCGGGCGGCCTTGATCTCCGCGTCGCCGGCGCGGGAGGCCGAGCGCGACATCAGTCCCTCCGACGCACCGAGCGAGTCGAGCAGCGTGACCGCGTCCCCGAGCTGATCGAGCAGTCCGCGCTTCACCTCGGGACTCCAGGTGACGCCGCTCGACGTGATCGCCCGCAGCGAGGCCAGCGACCAACGGCCACGGTCGCGCTCGAGCTCGTCGAGCAGCGGGCGCGCGAACGCGTCGCCGACGATCGTGAGGACCGCGACCTCGTTCCGGTCGACCTCGTCCCAGATCCGGGCGGCGTCGAGGCCCATGGCGTCGATCAGGACGACGGTGCCGCCGCCGGCGAGCGTGGAGAGCGCGATGAACAGGCCGGTGCCGTGCATCAGCGGACACGCGGGCAGCGCGGTGCCCGTGCGCTTCCCGGCGCGCACCGCGTCGAGCGGCTCGGGTGGCTCGGTGCCCGGTCGGCCCATCTGCCACAGCGACACGTACAGGTCGTCGTTGCGCCACATCACGCCCTTGGGCATGCCGGTGGTCCCGCCGGTGTACAGGAAGATCAGGTCGTCGCCCTCCGGCACCCGGTCGGTCACCAGCCGGTCGTGGGTCACCGCGGCGTCGTACCCCGGGCCCAGCTCGATCACCCTCGGTGCGGGATCGAGGCGGTCCGCGGCGGCGCGGACGACCTCGGCGAAGCGGGGCTCGGTGACGATCGCGGCCGCGTCCGCGTCGGCGAGCAGGTAGTGCGTCTCGTCGACGCCGTACCGGTAGTTGACGTTGACGGGTACCGCGCCCAGCTTGAGCGCGGCGTAGAACGCCTCGAGGTACTCGACGCGGTTGAGCAGGTCGATCGCGACCTTGGCGTCGGGGCCGACCCCCGCGGCGGCGAGATGGCCGGCGAGGCGCGCGGCCCGGTCCTCGAGCTCGCCGAACGTGCGCCGGACCTCGCCGCAGACCACCGCGGGGCGCTCGGGGGCCTCGGCCGCGATCGCGTCCCAGACGCGCGCGAAGTTCCATCCGGACATCCGGGGGAGGCTACCGGCGGGGGCCCGGCCCCCCCGAGGCGAGGGTAGGGTCGAGACCGTGAACGTCGACTTCGAGAGCCGCAGCCGGGAGTGGCGGGCCCGGGTCGTCCCGGAGCGCGAGCGTCCGCCGTCGACCGCCCGGGGCGTGCACCACGCGGCGTTCATCTGCTCCGACGTCGGTGCGACGATCGACTTCTACCAGGACCTGCTCGGCTTCCCGCTCGTCGAGGTGTTCGAGAACCGCGACTATCCCGGCAGCGCGCACCTGTTCTTCGACATCGGGGGCGGCAACCTGCTCGCGTTCTTCGACTTCCCGGGGCACGAGCACCCGGAGTTCAGCGAGACGCTGGGCGGCGTGCAGCACGTCGCCATCTCGATGGAGCGCGGGCAGTACGCCGCGCTGAAGGCGCGCCTCGACGAGCAGGGGATCGAGTACCGCGGACCGGATCTTGGCGTGAAGAACTCGGTCTACCTGCGGGACCCCGACGGGCTCCAGATCGAGCTGCTGAGCGCGCCGCTGCGCTCGACCGACTTCGACTGACGACCCTCCGGTACGCAGCGCCCGCCGGGCGGAAGAGTCCCGTCAGCCCACCGACCCGGGACCGTCGCGCGGGGGCAACCCGGACGCCACGGCGCCCTGCGATCGTGGGTCCCGTCGGAGGAACCGGAAAGGAGCCGAAGCGATGACCGAGGCGATGGTGGTGCCGATCGGAGTCCGTGTCGCCGTCCCGTGGTCGCGGGAGGTGTCGGCGCTACGGGCCCGACCCGGGATGCGGCACCCGGTGTGAGTGCGAGTGCGGCCGACGACTGCGTGACGCGTGGCGAGCGCCGACCGTCGGACCGCCATCGGATCGTGCGAAGGCCGATCGACCCGCCATGACTCCCCCCAAGTGTCCAGCAGGGTCGGTCGGCCTTCGCCGCGTCCGGACCCGGCGGTAGCGTCACCGCGTGGACCTCCGCACCGCCCTCAGCACGACCGGCGCCATCCGTGACTTCACCGCCGAACCGGTCGACGACGCCACCCTCGTCCGGGTGCTCGACCTCGCCCGCTTCGCACCGAGCGGCGGCAACCGGCAGGGTTGGCGCGTCGTGGTGGTGAAGGACCCGAGCGTCCGGCGCCGGCTGCGCGACGCGTACCTGCGAGGTTGGTACGAGTACCTCGCCCAACGGGCGGCGGGGCTCACGCCGTGGTCGCCGGTCGCCGACCGTGCGGTCGAGCGGGCCGCGCTCGACGGCGCCGCCGCGATCGCCGAGCAGGCGTCGCCCGACGGCTTCGCCGAGCGGCTCGACGAGGTGCCGGTGCTGCTCGCCGTCGTCGTCGAGCTCGATGCGCTCGCCGCGGTCGACCGCGACCTCGACCGCTACACGTTCGTGGGCGCGGCATCGGTCTACCCGTTCGTCTGGAACCTGCTGCTGGCGGCACGGGAGGAGGGCCTGGGTGGCGTGCTCACGACGATGGTGATCCGGGAGGAGCCGGAGGTGCTCGACGCACTCGGTGCCGGTCCGGGCACGGCGGTCGCCGCGCTGGTCGCGCTCGGGCACCCGACCCGGACGTACGCGAAGCTGACGCGGGCGCCGGTCGCGTCCTTCACCAGCGTCGACCGGGTCGACGGGCCCGCGTTCGGCTGAGGGCTCCGCCGGCTGCACCCGGGGTCACGGACCTGACCGGTGGCGGGTCGCCGTGTGAGACTGCCGCCCGCATGGATCTGCACCCCGAGCCTCGGCCGATCACCGCGTCCGACGACGAGATCCTCGCCGCGCTCGCGACGGTCGACACCCCGCCGATGCTGGCGGCGGTGGCCACGCTCACGGGTGAGTACGACCTCCTGCGCGACGAGCTCCGCCCCGACCCGAACGCCTTCTTCGATCCCAGCTGCGGCATCTCGGAGGAGCACCTGGCGGAGTCGCGCCGGTCGGCGGCGGCCGCGCTCGGCCGGTACCGCGACCGCGGCGGGGTGCCGGCCCCGCCTCCCGACGCGACGACGACCCGGCGGATGCTCGACTTCGTCGCGGGGACGTCGGTGGGGGACGACTACCTCGGCGTGCTGACCGAGGAGCTCGCGCTGGGCGGCATCGACCACCGGGCCGCGGACTGGCGCCACGCCGACGTCGCGCCGGACCGCGAGTTCCGCGTGGTGATCGTCGGCGCGGGGATGTCGGGGATCGCGGCCGCGCACCGGCTCGACCAGGCGGGCGTCGACTTCGTGATCCTGGAGAAGGACGCCGACGTCGGCGGGACGTGGCTGGAGAACCGCTACCCCGGTTGTCGCGTCGACGTGCCGAACCACTTCTACAGCTACTCGTTCGCGCAGGTCGCGGACTGGCCGCAGCACTACGCGACGCAGCCGGTCCTGCTCGAGTACTTCCGCGCCTGCGCCGACGAGTTCGGGCTCCGCCCGCGCGTCCGGTTCGGGACCGAGGTGACCGACGCGGTGTGGAACGAGGACGACGCCTGCTGGGAGGTCACCGTCCGCACCGCCGACGGCGCGACCGAGGTCGTCACCGGCCACGCGCTGGTCAGCGCGGTCGGTCAGCTCAACCGGCCCAAGCTCCCCGACATCCCCGGGCGTGACCGCTTCGCCGGGCCGGCGTTCCACTCGGCGCGCTGGGACGCGTCCGTCGACCTCGCGGGCAAGCGGGTGGCGATCATCGGGACCGGCGCCAGCGCGGCGCAGTTCATCCCTCCCGTCGCGGAGACCGCCGGCCACCTCACGGTGTTCCAGCGGACACCGCCGTGGCTGATCGAGACCCCCGACTACCACGACGACCTGTCGGCCGGTGCCGAGTGGCTGCTGCGCCACGTGCCGTGCTTCGCGAACTGGGACCGCATCTGGATCTTCTGGCGGTCCCACGAGGTGCTCGTTCCGATGGCGGAGGTCGACGAGGAGTGGGAGTCGACGGAATCGGTGAGCATGATGAACGACGTCGTGCGCCAGATCTTCGTCGAGTACTACCGGACGCAGTTCCCGGACGCGGAGCTCTTCGCGAAGGTGGTGCCGCACTACCCGCCGTTCTCGAAACGGTTCGTGCGCGACAACGGCATCTGGGCCCGCACGCTGGAACGGGACGACGTCGTGCTCGAGACCGGCGCGATCGCCGAGATCACCGAGACCGGCGTGCGGATGGCGGACGGGACCGAGCACGCCGCCGACGTGATCGTCTACGGCACCGGGTTCCAGGCCTCCGACTTCCTGACGCCGATGCGGGTGCGCGGGCGCGACGGTCTCGACCTGCACGAGTGGTGGGACGGCGAGGCGCGTGCGTACCTCGGCCTCACGGTCCCGCACTTCCCCAACCTGTTCCTGATGTACGGGCCGAACACGAACATCGTGATCAACGGCAGCATCATCTACTTCTCGGAGCTCGAGGCGCGCTACATCCACGAGAGCGTGCGCATGCTGCTCGAAGGTGGCCACGGCTCCATGGACGTGCGGCCCGAGGTGCACGACGCCTACAACGAGCGGGTCGACGCCGCGAACCGGCGGATGGCCTGGGGTCATTCGAAGGTGAACACCTGGTACAAGAACGCGTCCGGTCGCATCACCCAGAACTGGCCGTTCTCGCTGCTCGACTTCTGGCAGTGGACCCGTACGCCCGATCCGGCCGACTACGAACTGCGCTGACGGCCACCCCGATCCCCGTTCCGAGGAAGGACCCGCAATGACCGAAGTGGTGACGTACGAGACGCGCGAGAACGTCGCGTGGGCGCGGATGGACCACGGCAAGGCGAACGCGTTGTCCTTCGACGTGCTCGCCGGTCTCGACGCCGCGCTCACGCGGGCCGAGGAGGACCCGGCGATCGGCGCGCTCGTCGTGACCGGCAAGCCGGGCTTCCTGACCGGCGGGTTCGACCTCACGGTGATGCAGGGCGGTGACACCGCCGACGTCGTGCGGCTCGTGTCCGACGGCGGCGCGCTGTTCACGCGGTTCTTCGCGTCGCCGCTGCCCGTCGTCGTCGCCGCACCCGGTCACGCGGTGGCGGCCGGTGCCCTCATGCTGATGTCCGCCGACGAGCGGATCGGCGTCGACGGCCGGTTCCGCATCGGTCTCATCGAGACCCAGATCGGGATGTTCCTGCCCCGCTGGGCGATCGAGTTCGCGGAGGAGCGGCTCAGCCGGCGGCACTTCCAGGTCGCGACGGTCGGGGCGCGGATGTACGGCCCGGCCGAGGCGCGCGACGCCGGATACCTCGACGCCGTCGTCGCCCCCGAGGAGCTCGAGGACGCCGCCCAGACCGCCGCCGCGGCCTGGGCCGAGCTGCCGGCGGCCGCCTACTCGATGCAGGTGAAGGTGATCCGGGGCGCGCGGATCGCGGCGCTCGAGGCGGCGATCGCCGCCGACCGCGCGGCCGGGTCGAGCATCAGCGCCGGCTGACGCTCAGCGGGTCACCACCAGCTGCGGCGGGTTCGCCGACTCCCGGCTCGCGAACGCCACGGTGTCGGTGGCGGCCGTCGTGCCCGCGAAGCTGTACGTGCCGTCGCCCGTGATCTTCGCCGTCACGTCGATCTCGATCCACTGGCCCGCGGTCACCGGTCCGCTCACCGAGGCGAACGGGGCGCCGGTGATCGCCGGCGCGTTGCCCCAGTTGAGCGCGGTCTCGACCCAGCCGGTCGCGGTCGTGAACCAGTTGCCGCCGCTCGACCCGCCGTCGGTCACGAAGAGCCGGAGCTTCGCGGAGCTCGGCGCCCCGCCCAGGCCGGTCACCGCGAACTGGAAGTACGGGTGGTACTCGTACGAACCGGTGTTGGCCAGGATCTTGAGGTCGGTGTAGGTGGCGTAGTTCTTCGTCGGTGACGACCAGCTCACGTAGGAGTCCGCGCTCGGCGTGAACGTGGAGACCACCGGCGTGGCGGAGACGGTCACGTTCCTCGTGACCGCGGTCGACCCGAACGCGTTCGTGGCCGTGAGCGTCACCGGGTAGGTGCCCGCGGCGGCGAACGTGTGCTGCGGATTCCGCGTGGTGCTGTCCGTGACGGTGTCGTTGTCGAAGTCCCACGCCCAGCTCGTCGGCGCGCCGGTCGACGTGTCGGTGAAGTTCACGGTCAACGGGGGGCTCGCCGCTGCGCCACTCGTGAAGTTCGCCGTGGGGGCCGGCGGGTCGGAGACGGTGAGCGTGGTCGACTTCGAGCTCGGTCCGCCGGCGTTGCTCACCGTCAGCTTGACGGTGTACTGCCCGGCGACCGGATACGTGAAGGTCGGGTTCTGCGCGGTGCTGTCGACGGTGCCGTCGTTCTGGAAGTCCCATGCCCACGAGGTCGGCCCGCCGCTCGAGGTGTCGGTGAAGCTCACCGTCCGGGGTGGCGTGTCCGACGGGGTGGCGGTGAAGTTCGCGACCGGAGGCCCGGCTGCGTCGACGTGGACCGAGCGCGTCACCGAGTTGGAGCCGCCGCCGTTCGTCGCCGTGAGCTTCACCGTGAAGTCGCCGGCGCCGGGGAAGGTGTGCTGCGGGTTCCGCGCGGTGCTGTCGGTCGTGCCGTTGTTGTCGAAGTCCCACGCCCAGCTCGTGGGCGTGTTCGTCGACGTGTCGGTGAAGTTCAGCGTGTAGTCGGGGCTCGCGGCCGGGGCGGTCGTGAACGACGGGACGGGTGCCGGCGACGTTCCGCAGCACACGTCGAACACAAAGACCGCGTCACGCAACGGGTCGCTGCTCGACCGGCCGTCGTAGCCGTCGCCGACGTAGAACTGGTCGTTGATCACCTCGACGGAGCGACTGTCCTTCATGCCGAACGGCGTGAGGTCGACGTCCCAGCCGGTCATCAGCTTGCGGTTGACCCAGTCGACGCGCAGCACGTGCACCTTGGAGTTGGCGACGTACATCTCGGTCCCGTCGGCCGAGAAGCCGATGCCGTAGATGCCGGAGACCCCGCTGATGCTGAACGTCGGACCGGAGGCGTTGGTCCGGTAGTCGTAGGTGCGGAGGTACTTGCTGACCCCGACGTAGACCTTGTTGTCCCGCGCGTTCCAGTCGGCCGCGGTGTAGTCGGACCCGGAAGGGAGCGGCTGCCACGACTCGGGGTGGAACGTGTGGTCGGCGCCGCGCTTCAGCCGGTAGGCGGTCGGGAGCACGCTGCTCGTGCAGCACTTGCCGTTGAACACGTACAGCGTGTCGGTCGACGCGTCGTACGCGCCGGCCTCGAGGTCGGGATCGCGGTTGGACCCGGCGCTCGCACCGGTGCCGCTGTCGGTGCCGGCGTTGTACTGCTTCGTCGCCTGCCAGGTGGCCGACTGCACGCTCGACTTGAGCTGGCCCGTGTACGGGTTGATCTCCCAGATGGCCTTGCCGTTGTCCTCGACGAGCCACATCGAATCGGTCCCGCCGATGTTCGGGTGGGCCGGATCGTTGGGGACGAAGGCGGAGCCCTCGTTGTCGCGCATCGACGAGCTGGTGCCGGTGAACGGCGTGGTGCGGATGATGTGGTTCAACGTGAACTTGGGCGTCGTCGTCGTGGGCAGCGCCCCGGCGGTCGTGTCCGTCGTACCGAGCAGCGCGGTCGCGGTCGCGACCACGAGCGCGATCCGGACCGCGAGATTCCGTGCCCGCATGATCCACACCTCCGTGTCGGCGCCGCCCCTCACGTTCACTCTGGCACCGATGGGCGAACCGGGCAATGGTTTCCGAACACGACATTGCACCGGTAGTGCCCAGGACCTACGGTCCCCGGCCGTGCCGACCACCGTCCGTCGCTTCCGACTGCTGCTCGCGGTCCTGCTCGCGCTCTTCGCGGTCGCCGCGTGCGTGCCGCGGCCCGAGTTCCGCCCGCCCGTCGGGCCCCGCGCCGCCCTCGGGCACGCCGGGCGCTGGCTCACCGACCGCGAGGGGCGGGTGGTGAACCTGCACGGCGTCAACTTCGTGCAGAAGTTCCCACCGGTGAGCCCGGCCACCGCGGGCTTCGGCGCCGACGACGCGCGGTTCCTCCACGACGAGGGCTTCGACGCCGTCCGCCTCGGCGTCGTGTTCGGCGCCGTGATGCCCGAGCCGGGCGTCATCGACCGTCAGTACGTCGAGTCGATCGCGTCGACGGTGCGCGTCCTCGCGCGCGAGCACATCTTCACGTTGCTCGACATGCACCAGGACGGCTTCGGACCGCTCGTGCACGGCAACGGATTCCCCGAGTGGGCCACGCTCACCGACGGGTTGGCGAACCCGAACGACCCGTTCCCCACCTACTACCTCACGAACCCGGCGATGCAGCGGGCGTTCGACAACTTCTGGACGAACGCGCCGGGGCCCGACGGCGTACCCCTGCAGACGCACTACGCGGAGGCGTGGCGCGCGGTCGCGGCGGCCGTCACGGGCGAGGACTACGTCCTCGGGTACGACCTGATGAACGAGCCCTGGCCGGGGGCGGCGTACACCGCGTGCTTCACGGGCTGTCCCGCCCTCGAGGCCGCGCGTCTCGCGCCGTTCGCTGCGCGCATGACCGACGCCATCCGGACCGTCGACCGCGATCGACTCGTGTTCACCGAGCCGTGGGTGCTGTTCAACTTCGGCCAGACCGACACCGTGGTCCACGGGTACTCGGGGGCGCAGAGCGGCCTCTCGTTCCACGTCTACGGCTCCGACGCAGCCGGTGACGCGGCCACCATGGACCGCGCCGTGACCGCGGGCGGACGCGGGGACGCGATCCTGGCGACGGAGTTCGGCGCGACCGGTGACGTCGCGACGCTCCGCCGTCTGACCGGTGGGTTCGACTCCCGCATGATCCCGTGGCTGTTCTGGTCCTACGACGAGAACGTCGTCGCCGATCTGCACGCGCCGCCCACCGGGACCAACGTGCGGACGGCGGCGCTCGGCGCGCTCGTGCGCCCGAACCCGCAGGCGGTCAACGGGACGCCGACCGCCACGTCGTTCGATCCCGTCACCCGGGTCTACGACCTCACGTACTCCACCGACCGCCCCGACGGGACCCGCGCCGACCCGCGCCCGCGCACGAGCGTCGTGCTGCCGGCCCGGATCTACCCCGACGGCTACTCCGTCAGCGTCGACGGCGCGCGGGTCCGCAGCTGCTCGACGACGCTCGTGCTGCGCAACGACCGGCACGCCGCGTCGGTGCACGTGCACGTCACGCCGGGCGGCCCCTGCGCGCGTCCGGCCGCACCGTCGGCCGGCTGAGGCACACCGGGCGATCAGTCGGGTACCGGATGTGCGGGCGCCTCGGGATGGGCTGAGGCGCATCAGACCGCCGGGCTGCCAGGAGTCCTGGTACCGGGCGATCAGTCCGACGCCGGACGTCCGGGCGCCTCAGGATTTGTCCGTGAACGCGGCGCGCGCC
>WBZN01002439.1_pt1 | contig 10357 bp, 9 predicted proteins | sample 5204281 | NCBI WGS metagenome assembly WBZN01 (sample SAMN12344347, study PRJNA552823) | activated sludge metagenome | biome: Activated sludge suspended growth; feature: Nitrification reactor; material: Wastewater; isolation source: activated sludge from nitrification reactor of wastewater treatment... | reverse complement strand
TTAATAGCGATTATGAATTTTTCACTGATTAACTGCATGCTTTGGTCTATTAATTGATCGTTGTTTTTGCTGAAATTGTTTTGTTGTGCATTAATCAGCGCATTGGCTTTTTTGCTGGTGACTGTTTGCCACTGATTAAAACTCTCTTCCAAAATTGCTCGATACTTACTTAATAGCTCAGCATGAGCCTTTTCATTTTGTTCCAGCAATACTTCGTTGAGCGTATGCATCATCAATACCGGATCATCCTGCGACAGAACAATGCCGTGTTCTGTCGCTATTCTTTCAATGAGCGCAGCTAATTTGTCGCTACTCATGTTAAAACCGCAGCCACATTTTCAATGTTAGTAAAGAGCTGCCTGCGGATAATCGTTAATCTTTGGCGTACCATCACCGGCAAAGCACTATTTTTAAGCGCTTCATCAAAGGTAAATTTTGATTGCAGGATTTCACTTAAATCTTTGCCGAAAGTCTCAGGCTTGTAGTGCGGGATTCGGATAATGGCGGATACTCTAGCTTTGTTATCCACATACGCTTTCATTTCTTCAAACTGTTTGCCATTCATGGTGATTTCTCCCCAATAGGGATTTAACCAGACAACAAACAGTGCTTCTTTCGGAAACTGTTTAATCAGATGTACAAAACCATTCAATGTATCCAGCAAAGCCTGACTACCCGTGATGACGGTATGCACAACCAATTCATGACCCATATCCAAAAGCAACGCGGGTATCTGGTTGCTGATGAGATAATGTGACATCGGTACAAAGGTGCTGGCACCATTGTCAATAATGACGTCATTGTCTGCTTTAGCTATCAATTCAATTAAATCATCAAACTTTCTTGGATCAATCTCATCATTGTTCATCACATTAATCTGCTTAACATTGAGCTTCTTAAATCCATAAAAAGTAGCATTAACCGGATCTGTATCAATGCATAATGGATTGCCGCCTTTGGCAAACTTATGTTGTGCTAGCGTGGATGATATGAAAGATTTGCCTACTCCGCCCTTTCCTTGCAAAATCATATGTATTTTAGCCATCAGACCAACTCCTCTTTTTCAGTTGTAGAATTAAAACGAAATCCTTCATGACCATTCCCGGCTGAATTTCCTTGATCAATGCGTAGATGTTGCTTTCTGTCCTCACCAATATGTCGATTGACCAAAGTCCTGAACCATTGATAAGAACATTTGATTTTTTCTTCCTGGTGCAAAATGTTCCAGATCTGGCGAATCGTCCATCCATCCTTGAGTGCCTGCTCAATATCAGGCTTTAACGCGATGAACGCCGGTAAAAATTGCTTACCGGTACTTTTGTTTTTATCCGCATAAAGTGCGATTCGATCGGATAAGGATTTAGTCATCACACAATTTCCACAAAAATAGTTATCTTGGCGTCCAAACAGCTTTTTGTTTTTTTGCTTACCTTTCTGTTTCTTTTTGTTGCTTTCAGTATCAATTAATTGCTTATCCTTTCTTTTTGTTTCCAAGTGACTGTTATTTAGTTGGATAAAGCTTCTTTCAAGTGTTTTTATACTGTTTTAAATTATGATATAACGAAAAAAAACTATTTGCAAACATCGATTATAGTGTTAGTATATTTCTTGAAACTCACAGAACCGGGCAAGATATGTGGAGATGGCCATCTCCACCACAACTTATTCGCACTCTGTGCTCAACGTTGATCTTGCTCTTCGAGGAAAACTGAAATGATTGACAAAATGAACCCCGAGACAATCAAAAAAGAAAGAAGAGATAAGAAGCTCAGGGTTCCCGTTTTGCCCATAGAAGAAGCTGAAATAAAGACTAAGGCGCAGGATGCAGGATTGCCCGTTGCCGAGTACCTGCGCAATCTGGGCCTGGGTTATCAGGTGCCCAGTGTTATAGATAACCGGAAAGTGGATGCTTTGTTAAAAATCAACGCGGATCTTGGCAGGTTGGGTGGGCTGATCAAACTTTGGCTTACCAACGACAAGTGTACAAAATTAATTGGCAAGTCGCAGTTGCATTTAACCTTGGACAGTATTCGAAATACGCAAAGCACGATGCTGGATGTCATTATGAGGCTTAAAAAATAACTTTTGGAATAGTCATTTTTACTTAAGCAGCTTAAATACGATGATAGCTAAAATCATACCCATCAAGTCAGTGCGCAAAAGTAACTTCTCTGCGCTGATACAGTACTTAACTAACCCTCAAGACAAGAGTGAGCGTATCAGTCAGATCAAGGTATCAAACTGTTATTCAGATGATCAGACAGCGGCACTCATTGAGATACAAAATACACAGGAAATGAATAAGCGCGCCAAATCAGATAAAACCTGTCATTTGGTACTGAGCTTCCCGGAAGAAGAACGTTTGCCACATGCTGATCTGAATGCCATTGAAGAGCGATTTTGCGATGTCTTGGGTTTTAACGGTCATCAACGCATCAGCGTAGTCCACGATGATACCAATAACCTGCACATCCATATCGCAATCAACAAGATTCACCCCAAAAACCTCACCATTCATAATCCCTACTATGATTTTATTAAAGTAGCGAAGCTTTGTGAGCAAATCGAACAGGAATATGGCTTAATAAAAGTTAATCATGAAACTGTGAGTGATAAAGCAGCCAGAGTAGTGCAAGAAATTGAAGCCAGAACCGGTGTTGAGAGCTTGCTGGGCTGGATTAAGCGGGAGGCACTCACTGAAATCAAAGACGCGGACAACTGGCAGGATTTACATCAGGCTCTAGCTAGACATGGCCTTGAAATCAAGGAACGTGGTAATGGGTTTGTATTGGTTGCCAACAATGGTGTGGCTGTTAAAGCCAGTTCAGTTGATCGGTCTCTATCCAAGGGGAATTTAACTCAAAGACTGGGTGCATTTGTTACTAGTGATCAATCTGAGCAATCGTCACAACAAAACGCCAAACAATATCAGCCAAAACCATTACAAAACCGGATGGATACTTCAAAGCTTTATGCGCGATACCAGCAAGAGCAGAGCGATTCTACCAGACAGCGAACAAACCAATGGATCATGCTGCGACACACAAGAGATCAACTCATTGAGCGCGCCAAACGGGAAGCGAAACTCAAGCGCAACATCATTAAAAGTATCCAAGTTGGGAAATTGGCCAAAAAAGCACTATACGCAACCGCACATCAGCAGTTCAAAACAACGATAGCAATCATTAAAAGTGATTACCAAAAAGCCTATCAAAGTTCTAAAACCTGTCATTCCAGAATGGGGTGGCTTGATTGGCTCACAAAAGAAGCAAAAAATGGTAATGCTGAAGCGTTGGCGGTATTACGATCCAGAAGATCCGGTCAATTTAAGGGCAACCAGGTATCGGCCAAGAAAAGCCATGATGGTTTCAGCACTGATGGCCACTTCAAGGGTAGTTTGGTGGAATCGATCACCAAAATCGGCACAGTCACTTATAAAGCAGGATCAACCACCATTCGTGATGACGGTAAACGGCTCATCGTGCTGCCAGATACATCGCACGAAGCCTTGGTGGATATTTTACAAGTGGCCATAAATAAGTACGGCAGCCACCTGGCAATCAATGGAACTGAATCGTTTCGACTTGAGATCGCTGAAGTGGCCGCACAAAATCAAATGCGCGTGACTTTTGATGACAAGCGGCTTGAACAATACCGTCAGCAGTTAACGAAACAGCATGCTTTAAGTAGAGCGCAATCGGTAGGTCAAAAACGATCCACCACCTCCAACACCAGAAGGAGCCTCTGATGAATAACATCAATCTGAGTTCTAAAGACAGCAGAAATATCAAAAAAGACAAGATTATCGTTCGCTCTTTATCCATTGTCTGTCTCGTTGGCGGATTCCAAATCGCTACCCAGTATTTTGCCCACCAATTCAACTATCAGTCGCAATTAGGCGCGTACTTTTTTAACATCTATGAACCCTGGGCAATTCTGCTATGGGCAAATAAATGGTATGGCGAGTATTCGGGCATCTTCGATCTAGCGGCAGGTTTTGGTATTTTATTTTCCAGTATTGGTTTGATTCTGGTACTGGTCATTAAAATGGTTCTGGCCAATTCATCCCGGACCAATCAGGGATTGCATGGCTCAGCCAGGTGGGCGGATAAGCAGGACATTGTAGCCGCAGGACTGCTTGCAACAGCCAAGAATCACAAAAGTAACAAGAGCGATGCGGTTTATGTCGGCGGCTGGCGGGATAATTCCGGCAAAACCCACTATCTGAAACACAGCGGCCCGGAACATGTGTTGTGTTATGCCCCGACCCGCTCTGGCAAGGGGGTTAGTTTGGTCATACCGACTCTGCTTTCCTGGACTCAGAGTGCAGTCATTACTGATCTCAAAGGTGAGTTATGGGCCTTGACCTCCGGCTGGAGAAAGCAGCATGCCAGAAACAAAGTGCTGCGTTTTGATCCAGCTTCAACAAGTAGCGCACACTGGAATCCTCTGGATGAAATCCAGATTGGCAGCGGCATGGAAGTCGCCGATGTTCAGAACCTGACCACCTTAATCGTTGATCCGGATGGCAAGGGATTACAAACCCACTGGCAGAAGACCAGTCAGGCACTGCTGGTGGGTGTCATTTTGCATGTTTTGTATAAATCGCAGCGAGAAGGAATCCCTGCCACATTATCGACTGTCGATGCAATGCTATCCGATCCTGATCGCGACATCAGGGAATTGTGGATGGAAATGGCCATGCAAGATTATCTGGATGGCAAGAGTCATCCAGTGATTGCAGCCAGTGCGCGCGATATGCTGGATCGCCCTGAAGAAGAAGCCGGTTCGGTATTATCGACAGCCAAATCGTATCTATCTTTGTATCGCGATCCGATCGTCGCCAACAATATCAGTGATTCCAATTTTAAGATTCGAGACCTCATGCACCATGAGCATCCTGTCAGTTTGTATATCGTGTCACACCCCAATGATAAATCGCGGTTACGTCCTTTAATCCGCATTCTGATCAATATGATCATCCGAAAGCTGGCCGATAGAATCACGTTTAAAGACGGTCAACCCAGCGCGCATTACAAACACAAGTTGCTATTAATGCTCGATGAATTCCCAAGCTTAGGAAAACTGGAAATCTTTCAGGAGTCTCTCGCGTTTATCGCAGGCTATGGCATGAAAGCCTATTTGATCTGTCAGGATTTGAATCAGCTCAAGAGTCGTGAAACCGGATATGGGCATGATGAAGCGATCACCTCCAATTGTCATATTCAGACCGCGTTTGCACCCAACCGGATTGAGACAGCGGAGCACTTATCCAAGCTGACCGGACAAACCACCGTCATCAAAGAGCAGATTACCACCAGCGGCCGCCGATCATCGATGATGCATGGACATGTCACACGTACCCTGCAGGAGACGCAGCGCGCGTTATTAACGCCGGATGAATGTATGCGATTGCCAGGCCCCATGAAAGATGCTGATGGCAAAATCACCAAGCCGGGCGACATGATTATTTATGTAGCCGGTTTCCCTGCCATTTATGGCACGCAACCTTTGTATTTCCAGGATGAAACCTTTAGTGCACGGGCACAGGTCAATCCCCCGAGCTTTAGCGATAAATTAACCGGATTTTGAGATACCTCGAACTCTACTGAGTCAATTTCATGAAAAAACCAATCAAGATCCTGGTTATTTCTTTACTGGCATTGAGCATTAGCCTGTTTGTGCTGAGTATTGGTTTTCAGATCAGCGGGATTTATATCAATACCACACCAAGTTTGCCAGTGGGTTTCTACAAAGTGGTTGATGAACCAATTGTCAGCGGCGCTTATGTTGCTTTCTGTCCACCACAGAATGCGGTTTTTGATATGGCTAAGGACAGATCCTACATCAATCGAGGGGATTGTCCGGGCGGTTATGGTTTGTTGCTGAAACGGGTGTTTGCACAATCCGGAGATACGGTTTTTATCGATCAGGATGGCATCTCTGTGAATGGTGAACATTTACCTAACAGCGCTCAGTTAACAGCAGATGCTGAGGGCCAACCATTACCGCAATACCGCCTTCAAGCGGTACTGAATGATGCTGAATACCTACTGCTATCCGATGTGAATCCACGATCCTTTGATGCGCGCTATTTCGGACTGATTGCGCGTGATCAGATTCAACAGGTTGTCCGTCCAGTTTTTACCTGGAGTCATTAATTAAAATTTAAAGGAGACAATGTTATGAATAGACCGCCGATTGATGCTGAAACCAACAATCCTGATATAACAGAAATCATTCAGGAAAAGCTACTCGATGCAGAAATACCGGGTTTCCAAGCTGAATTCGATCCCTTAGAAGCTGAAAGGTTGGGTGCATTCAAAGAAGATGCTTTGAGTGAGGAAGATGCGCTGGAGAGCAGCATCGATCAGACAGCGGAGGTTGACGATGAAAGAGGCTAAGAAAGCTTTTCATGAACAAGTCGCCGAGAATCTGATTGAGCAACTTAAAAAAGGTGTTGCGCCCTGGCAAAAGCCGTGGGAACCCGGTGATCTGCTGGCCGTATTACCCATGAATCCAACAACGGGGAAGCGCTACCGGGGCATTAATAGTCTGAACCTGATGAGTCGTGCGTATACGGATCCACGTTGGTTGACCTACAAGCAAGCGGTAAACATTGGTGCACAGGTGCGCAAGGGTGAAAAAAGCACGCTCGTGCAATACTGGAAATTTACTGATGAGCACATCAAAACCGATGACAACAATAATCCTGTACTAAATAGTGAAGGCAATCCTATTAAAGAACAGGTGAGACTAGAGCGCCCCAGGGTGTTTTATGCCGCCGTATTTAATGCACAGCAGATGGATAATCTGCCTGAACTCAATATTAAAGCGCCTGACTGGGATCCACTGGAGCGTGCCGAACAAATATTACAAACATCCAATGCCGTGATCCGTCATGGCGAGGCTGATCGCGCATTTTACCGGCCATCCACAGATAGTATCCACTTACCCCATAAGCACCAGTTTCCGACACCCGATCGTTACTACGCAACCGCCTTGCATGAACTGGGGCACTGGACCGGTCATGAATTGCGCTTAAATCGTGATCTCGCGCATCCATTCGGTAGCGAAGGCTATGCCAAAGAAGAACTGCGTGCCGAGATTGCCAGCATGCTACTCAGCGGTGAACTGGGTATCGGTCATGATCCGGGACAGCATGTCGCTTATGTGAATTCATGGATCAAAGCGCTACAGGAAGATCCGTCAGAAATATTTCGTGCCGCTGCTGATGCAGAAAAAATCCAGGATTATGTGCTGGCATTGTCACAACAACAGGAAGTTGATGCAGAGGAGACAGTCAAGATGGATCAAATCAAGCAAAACACCGCAGCTTATTTACTGAATCTTTCACCTGATCTGGCAACTATCGTTACCAGCAATATCCAACGGTTTAATGATCTGACACAAGCTATGCCAAAAAAGGATCAGGATGCCATCGTTTTGGTTGCCGAGGCACTCAAATTTTTGAGAAATGGTGGCATTGATAATCTGGAATTTGAAGAAGTATCTTCAGACAAACTAGGCTTTAGCATTTCCGCTGATTGGAACGGACGCACCCAAGTGCAGGGTAACGTGATTCAAACCGATGAAAATGGTATTGAGTCTATAGTATCCGCTGATTCAATAAACACGGAGCCACAATTCTGGGGCGTGACTATGCAGCGTGATGATCAAACTTTCCAATGGGTGAAAGACTGTGAGTCCAAACAGGAAGCGCAAGATTTAACCAATTTGCTTGCACTCATTGATGTCGCTGCCGAAAAAAATGAACATGAAAAGGCCGCTAAGCTCGCCAACATCCATGAAAATCGTATTCGAAATGATCCAATTAGTACTGAAGTATCGATATCAGGAGCCAAGACCGAGCAAAACGATGGCAATGCTCGTCAATATTTGATTGTTCCTTATCGTGATAAAGACTTGGCAAAAGCTGCCGGGGCTCGTTGGGACAAAACCGTCCGTGCCTGGTATGTAGGGCCAGAAGCAGATATTCAAACATTACAACGTTGGCTGCCGGAGAATGTTGCCAATCAACAGGAACCTGCGATAGATCCTCACGTGGAATTTGCTGAATTGCTGCGCGCAAATAGTTGTCTGGTTGATGGCAATCATCCGGTGATGGATGGCGGCACACACAGAATTAAAGTTATCGGTGACAAGTCCGGTGAGAAATCAGGTTTTTATGTGGCGCATCTGGATGGTCATCCTGCCGGGTATTTCAAGAATAATCGAACCGGTATTGAGACTCGTTGGAAGGCCAAGGGGTATTCGTTAACGGATGAGCAAAAAGCGGAGCTGATCACCCAAGCTGCTATCAAGCAGCAGAATAGAAAAGCCGAACAACAGGCGCAGCAAATTAAAGTTGCTGATGCAATTCAACAATTGCTGATTATCGCACCTGCTGCCGATTCCGAGCATCCTTATCTGAAAGACAAGCATGCCCGGCCAGGCGATCTGAGAATTGTGCCGCAGAATGCTGATGATTTACCCAATGACTCAATCATAAAAATTGGTCAGAACTGGCAGGAAGTCAAAGAACTACGAGAAGAGAATCCAGACTGCATTGTACTGACAGCCGGTGATTTATTGCTGGCCGCCCAAGATGTTCAAGGACAGATCTGGAGTGTGCAAACGATACAACCGAGTGGTGCAAAGCTTTTTGTAGCGGGTAGCAAGAAAGAGAATAACTTTCATGTCGTGAGTGGTATGAGTCAAGGATTGGCAGCACTGGATTCAGCACCTGCCATTGTGATTGCTGAAGGCTATGCCACCGCAGACACGCTATCCCAGGCGCTGGATTATCCTGTCATAGCCGCATTTGATTCGGGTAACTTACCCAAAGTAGCTAAGGATTTGCATGAAAAGTATCCGCATAAGCCCATCATTATTGCGGGAGACGATGATCATCACCTGGAATCCACCCTTGGCAAAAACCCCGGCAAGGAAAAAGCGCTTGAAGCAGTAAGTTTAGTTGATGGTGTGGCGGTATTTCCGGTTTTTGCGCCGGGTGAGCGGGACTCAAAGAAATTAAATGATTTTAATGATCTGGCCAATAAAAGCGCGCTAGGTATTGAGGCGGTTAAACGACAAGTTGGATCGGTTGTTGAAAAAATATCTCAGCAGGCTAAACAGGACAGCTTAATGAAGTTACAAACCTGTTTTGAGCCCAAGCGGCAGGAAATCAAGCAAAAACGGGCATTGGTCAGGTAATCTGATAAGGAGGCCGCAAGATGCGCGATAATAGGCTGAAGATTCCAGGAAACCCATCCAATTCTGATGAAGCTGATCTTTATGAAAACATTGAGACTCGTCCCGGTACTACAGACAAGCAAAAAGAAGCAGGGCGAGGTGCCTATACAGAACTGCTTGAAGCTCATGCTCGATGGGCAGGTGGCACCTTACTGGGTTGTGATTTCCCAAAAGACTTCCGAGAAAAAGGAGGAACCACCTTCCTGAATCAGTCCATCCAGTCAGGCCATGATCTGGCAATAATGGCGCAAATATTACGCGATCCGCGTTATGAGACACTGAGAATCTTCTATACCCGTATGAATCGCATCGTTCATCATACGGCTGTGAGTTCCAGATTGCCGGGTGCAGTCTATCTGGAGAAGATTGGACATGCCAATCATGATCTGGGTACTTTAGTAGAAAAGACTAGACGGCATGTTAAAGCAGATGGGTACTGGTTATTGCATAATCATCCATCGGGTAATGCTACGCCATCGAGTCAGGATGTCAGACTCACAGAAATAATCGCATCATTTGTTCCGAGTTTCAAAGGCCATGTCGTTATTAATACCAGTCAATACAGTGTCATTGATAAAGACGGTCATGTCGATTTTGTGGATTGGATGGGTAATCAGGCAGGAGGTTATCAGAATAACCATTACAAAAGTCATGAGCTGCTTTTGGAGAAAATAGCCTCACCGGAAGATCTTGCAAAAATAGGCCATGCTCTAAAAAAACGAGATCAGTTTTTTAACTTGATAGGACTCAGTGCAACAGGTTTTGTATTATCGTTAAGTGAATTACCCCTATCTGTACTGAATCGTCCTCAAAATCTACTACTGGCACGACTACAAAATTTTGCACGCAATTCCGGCGTCAATACCGTATTTGCCATCACGAACGCTAATGATTACAGACACCCGGTATTATCCAAAGCCTGTGAAGTTGGCATACTAAAAGATGTGCTAACCGTAGAGGGCTCTGATTATCATTCATTGAGGGAAGATGTCAACAGCAATTGAAATCTGACCCACTTATCAAGTAAAAACGTCAATCTAAATTTGACCCATCCTGATGCTTATCATTGTTTAACTTGTTCGGCAGTGGGGGCTATCCCTGC
>WBZN01002438.1_pt1 | contig 10358 bp, 7 predicted proteins | sample 5204281 | NCBI WGS metagenome assembly WBZN01 (sample SAMN12344347, study PRJNA552823) | activated sludge metagenome | biome: Activated sludge suspended growth; feature: Nitrification reactor; material: Wastewater; isolation source: activated sludge from nitrification reactor of wastewater treatment... | reverse complement strand
ATTGTGGAACCGTGATAACCGCGGCCTTCGTGCCTGGGATTATCGTCGCCGTCGACACTGTCGAACGTGATCCGCACTTTGGGCATGCCATTGACCTTCGCGGTCCACTCCGGCATGTCCATCTTGCAGCCGTCATCCACCAAAGCCAGCGTCTGGCCTTTGCCGAACGAGAGTTTGTCCCCGTACTTTTCCCAGGACGCCACGATTCCGGCGTGCTTGAACGACACCGGTTCCGTCGGCTCACCCGCCTGACCAACGAATGAAACCAGGGCCAGCCCGGCACACAGCACGCAGAATTTCATCGGTGTCACTTTCTGATGATCAGATTCAGGGAATGGACGGAAGCAATCATGACAGAACGTCGATGCGTATTGTATAGTTGAACACGAAGAAAGATCAGCGACTTTCTCCTTCAGGAGACATGCGTGTTCTCCATCTATGACCAGGGCCGTGCGTGGTCGCGTCGCGAGATGCTGCGGGTCGGCGGTTTGTCCGCGCTGGGCTTGTCGTTACCACAATTGAAACGGGCCCAGGCGGCGACCGCGGAATCTTCCGGCGGGGCGATGTTCGGGCGGGCGAAAAACGTGATTTTTCTCTGGCTGCAGGGCGGGCCGCCGCAGCACGAGACGTTTGACCCCAAACCCGATGCCCCGCTGGAAATCCGCGGCGAGTTCAACCCGATTTCCACCAACGTGCCCGGCATCCAGATTTCGGAACTCTTGCCGCGCACCGCGGCGATGGCCGACAAATATGCCATTGTCCGTTCCCTCGAAACCCACAGCGATCTGCACGATGCCAGCGGGTACTGGGTGCTCACCGGCTACAAATACAACGGCCAGCAATCGCGGCAGATCAGCCGGGCCACCGATTGGCCGTATCTTGGCTCGGTCATCCGCATGCTCGCGCCGAGTCCGACGCTGCCGGCGTACACGTCGGTCTGGCTACCGGACATGATGCGGCTCAACGACAACGTGACGCCGGCCGGTCAGACGGCCGGGTTTCTCGGCATGGGCTGGGACCCGGCCCGCATTATCTGCGATCCGAGCGATCCGAATTTTCAAATCGAAGGCCTGTCGCTGCCAAGTGAAATTCCGGCGATGCGATTTTCCGCCCGGCAGTCGCTGTTGTCACAAGTCGAACGGCATTTCGACCGGCTGGCACGAGGCTCGGCCGTGAATGTGTACGACCGGCAGACGCAGGAATCGTTTGACCTGCTGACGTCGGGCCGGTCGCGGCAAGCGTTTGATCTCAGCCGTGAACCGCAGGCAGTTCGTGAGAAATATGGTCTGCACGAATGGGGCCAGAGCGTGCTGCTGGCCCGCCGGCTCGTGGAAGCTGGGGCGAAACTCGTGCATGTGAACTGGCCTCGCGAAAAAGGCGACGAGGCGGTCAACAACCCGATGTGGGACACGCATGCCCAGAATTCGGACCGGTTGCAGGAGGCGTTGTGCCCTCTGTTCGATGTGACGTACACCGCGCTGCTGGACGATCTGGAACAGCGCGGCTTGCTGTCGGAAACACTGGTCGTCGCGATCGGGGAATTCGGCCGCACGCCAAAGATCAATTCGCAAGGGGGCCGCGATCACTGGGGCCACGTCTTCAGCTTTCTGCTCGCCGGAGCGGGAATCCGCGGCGGGCAGGTGTACGGGTCGAGCGATCAGCATGCGGCTTACCCGCGCGATAACCGCCTCGAACCGCAGGACCTGACCGCCACAATTCTGCATCTGCTCGGTGTCGGGCATCAGGCGATGTTTCATGACATCGGCGGCCGGCCGATGCATGCCACGCTGGGTGAGCCGCTCTATCAATTGCTGGGTGACGAACCGGCGACGAATGACCGCTGCACGGCCCAGGGAAATGTGCAGTTGGTCCCGCCCTTCACGAAGGCTCCCATCTTCGAGGGGAGTTTCGAGGAAAATCAGGTGCTGGCGGAGGTCGGCCGGAAACAGCGATTCACGCGCTGGCAGGCGAAACCATTGGCTGTGTCGACTGCGGTGCTCGACTTCGGAGCCACACTCATGGACGATGCCACGCTGAGTCGAACCGGACACCGCTGTGCCGCGCTGGGGATTGGCCTCAGTCACCCCGAAGGGCAACGGGCCGACGCGATCCTGCCGGCGAACGCCCGTGCCGTGCTCACGCAGCAGATTCGCAATCCGCGGGCGGGAACGTATGTGGTGAAACTGCACGCGGCCGCAGGCGGTTCCCCCGCCGACTGGGACTGGCTGGCGACGCATTTCCAGTTCCGTCTGTCGCTGTTCGGCTATCAGAGCCTGGAGAAAAATCCGTGGGATGGCGTGCGGGAGTATGTTTCCCTGCCCGTCACGCCGCGCTTCGCCGACGACGGCACGGCCCCGTATCAGGAGTTCCAGCTCACGAAGTTTCTGCGGAGCCAGGACGGGGGCGCGAGCGAAATCGAAATGGGCGTGGGGCTTGCCGTCTGGCTGGAGCGGAAAACCCCCGGCGACCTCCCCATCCCCGCTCACCGCCGCGCCTTCCTGCGCCTCGACGACGTGGAAGTCACCTTCACGCCGCGACCGCGGAACGACAATGTGACGGTGTGAGGTGGAACATGAATACGACCAAGTCGGTGGGTGGCTGGGGACAACCGCTCTGGGTTGCCCCCAGGGGATGTGTCGTGTGTCGTGAATCCGGGCCGAAGGTTCATCGTCTGGGGGCGGCCCAAAGCCGCCGTCCCCAGCCACCCGTCGCTAAAAGTTCCATGAAAATGTCTTATCGGTTATATCCAGATTTCCGTCAAAGACCATTTCCAATATCCACATTGGCTGTGGTGTGCGCCACCAATGATCTCTCCACATCCGCTTCGGCCGCAGAAGGGTTTTGCTTCGTAATGCTTCACGGCTTCCTATAAAACTATATTCCAAAATAAATTCAGCCTGTGTCATCAAAAGATGTTCACTTGACGCTAGTACCTCCAAAGTTGCGCAGGAACCACCTGAATCGGATTGCTCAGCATCGCTAGGCTTGAGCGACTTGTCTTCTTGCCGCTTTCTTCTGCAGCACCAAAACTGGCTGGGCTGATGGCCTCTTCTAATCGCAGCGTCGACTTGCGCTACTGCTGAACCTAAATCGGTATACTCTATAGCTCCTATGAACGGAAACATGTCAGTTCCAGGCGTGGTCAAGGTGTAAATCTCGCCATACTGCAAAAACTGAATCAACTCGTTGTAATCAGATTCCGTTATAACTCTCAGAATGCCTTGTGCTATCAGCGATTCACAACACTCTATCGCATTGCCACTCCCTGCGCGATCTGATTCACTCAACGATTGTTCGTAGTGGTATACCAAATCCGTTAAAGATAGCTTAACGTTTCGCACTATAGACAAAATATGGACGTACATGTCGTCCCAGTCATGAAAAAACTCTCTAATTATGTGACTACGATTATTGGCCGACATGTCAAAGTCTCCGCGGATGGCCCAGACGTTGCTCTGAACGTCTGGGCCATCCTGACGTGAATCAGCGCAGAAGGTTCATTATCTGGGGGCGGCCCAAAGCCGCCGTCCCCAGCCACCCGTCGCCCTCCTGCATGAGCGTTGAATCGATTTCAGCAAACGCCTATCTGGCCACCTTCACCGCCGGCGGAGCCCATGAGCCGTCGAGGATGGAGGGGGATTTTTCCTGGGGCCAGTAGAGGCGCAGCATCAGGATGAATTTGCCCGCGGGGGCGGGAAGCCAATTCGATTCTTTATCTTTTCCCGGCGAGGCGTGCTGAATGTAGAGGTCGAGTGAGCCGTCGGCGTTGTATTTCAAGTCGTTCCGCGGGCTGAGAGTGTAGCGGTTCAGCGGGTTATCGACGAAGAAGTATTCGCCGTTGTACATCGTCAGCGACCAGAAACCTTGCGCGGGCGGGGTCTGGTCTTTCGGGAAATGCATCACATAGTTCTTCGATCCGTCATAAGGTTTGCCGTCACCATCGACTTCCGAAGTGGGATAAACGGCGTCTTGCGGGCGGTTCGCCCCCAGGCCGATCGCCGTGATCAAGGCACGCTGCAGATAATCGGTCTGGTAGAGTCCGGTGTTCGTGGTGAAGACCCAGCCGTTCTGATTTTTGCCGGCATCCTTGAAGTGGCCCATGATTTTGGCCTGTGCGGTTTTCGGGACATCGCTGAGCGTCTTCGCCACCGCCGGGTCGAGCTTGCCGAGTGAAAATTCCTGGCCGGGGACGATGCCGAGGTTCGCAAGTTGCTTGACCATCGGCGCATCGGCCTCGGCGGGCGGATTGTCCTTCATCAGCCGGGCCAGGAGAGAGAAGTATGCTTCAACACTCAAGGCATGCACCTGATCACGCACCGGCGTCTGCATGTCGATGGCAGGATCGACTTTGCCACGGGGCGGCGTGTACGGCTTGCCGTGGCTGCTGAGCGGCACGAGCGAATACTTCGCCTGCAAGGCGTGCACGGCTTGATAATCGTCCGGTGTGCCGGTGCAGTACGTGCGTCCGAGCAGCCAGACCAGGCTGGTGGGCGATTTCAGTTCTTTGACACCGTCCGGCAGTTTTCCCTGCCAGTTCGGCCCAGTGATAGCATACTGCTGAGCCTTGGTGCCGGTGGTCCGCTTGCCGGGCACGGCGAAAACATCGGTCCAGCCGGAGAGCAGCGGCATCAGGAAAAAGCGGTCGGCCTCATCGGGGATGGTCAGAATGTACGGTTCTTTGCCCACTTCAAACCAGGCGGTGGAGTACAGGGTATCCGCGTTCGGAGCTGTCACGTCGCGGAATTCCGCGGTGGGATAACTTTCCATATTCACGATCCAGCCCACCGGTGCCCGCGTCCCTGCGCGCTGGGCCGCATTCGTCATCACGCGGCGTGTCATTTCCATCGTGACCAGCGGATAGCCGTAGACATACGCATCAACTCCCTGGGCTAACGGATCAGCGGCATTCAAAGCGGGCGGTGGGCTGGCATAGAACGTCACGCCGGCCATCACCAACAATAAACGGAGTGCGCGAACTTTCATCGGGGACATAAATTGCCTTTGTATGAGATGGAGAGCGGGAGCGCTGCTGCGGAGATCATACGCCAGGCGAACGGTGCTCGCCAATGATGTGATCATTCGGCCTTGCGGCTTCATTAAGGGCGCGGTTGGTCCTGGGAGGCCTGATCCGTCCAGCCGTTCTGCTTGAGCCAGTCGGCAGCCCGCTGCGGCCAGGTCGCGATGAGATGTTTCGAGGGCCGCAGTCCGTAGCCGTGGCCGCCGGTGGGATAGAGATGCATTTCCGCGGGAATTTTGGCCTGTTTCAACGCCAGATAATAGAACAAGGCCCCTTCCACGCGCACGCCGTCATCCTCCGTCATGGCGATAAACGTCGGCGGCGTCCGATCGGTGACCTGGATTTCCTTCGCGAGGTGGTTTTCGTTGTCCACCAGATACGCCGGATAGATCAGCAGCGTGAAATCGGGACGGCAACTCACTTCATCGGCGGCATCCACCGGCTCGTATGTCCGCTGCGCGAAATTTGTGCTCGCGACAGCCGCCAGATGCCCGCCGGCAGAGAATCCCAACAGCCCGATTCGTTGCTCATCAAGGTCCCAGTCTTTGGCATGTTGCCGCACGATTCCGAGCGCGCGCTGGACATCCTCCAGCGGTGCCGCGAACCGCTCGCGATTCGGGCGAACCGGCACACGGTATTTCAGCACGACCGCTGTCACGCCCAGTGTATTGAACCATGTGGCGACTTCCGTCCCTTCCTTGTTCCAGGCGAGAATGTTGTAGGCTCCGCCGGGACAGATGACGACGGCCGTGCCGTTCCGTTGCTCCTTCGGCGGCTGAAAAACGGAGATCGTCGGGGCCGACACATTTTCGATGCGGATGGTGGTGTCATTCGGCTTGGGAGCCTGCGTGCCTTCCGCGGGCAGTGCTTTCGTCTCTTCGGGCGCACCATTCGGCCAGAGTTTGATTGGCGGGAACGACGGCTCTTGAGCGGAGAGCTGCGCGGCGAAGCTGCCGCAAAAGATCACGAACAGGAGGTCTCTCGAAGAGACGCAGAGAACGCGGGAAGTGAAAGAAATACTTTGTCGCTTCATAGTGAATTTTCCTCTGCGGCTCTGCGATCTCTGCCTGAGAATTCTATTCTGATTCCACTGCCGGGAGTGCGATGGTGAACTGGGTGCCGCGGCCAAGTTCGCTGGCGCATTGAATGCTGCCGCCGTGCGATTCGATCACGCGGCGGACCATCGGCAGGCCGAGGCCGCTGCCGCCGGATTTGGTGGAGTAGAACGCTTCAAACATCTTCGCCTGGGTTTTCGGCGTCATACCGTGACCGGTGTCGATCACTTCGAGCACGACGTCGTCACCGAGCCGATGCGTCTGCAATTCGAGCACGCCGCCGTCGGGCATGGCCTGGCAGGCATTCTGAGCGAGATTGATCAGCACTTGGCGAAAGAGCTGCTGATCCAGTTTGACGTGCGGCAGGTTGGCATCAAAATGCGGGCTGATCTCGACTTTGCACTCTGTCGCGCGCGGCCGATAAAAGTCGATGAAGGCCTGCACGACATCATTCAGATCACAGACTTCAAGTTCCAGGCTGCCGGCCCGCACAAACTGCAGAAAGTCGTTCAAAATCCGTTCAAGGTTTCCGCATTCGGCTTCAAGGAGCTTGAGCCGCTGCAGCACACGGCGATCGCGGGCCGTCTGCGGGTCGGTAAAATCTTCGATCAGCAGATCGAGATTGAGGGCAAAGACGGAGAGCGGATTGCGAATTTCATGCGCCAATCCGCCGGCGAGCGCCGCCAGTTCGGTTACCGCATCCGACGAAGATCGATGGCTCGATTCCCTCATCGCGGTTTCCTTCAGGACAGCGATCCATATGGGGTGGTTCGTCGCACCTGGCAATGTGCCCTGCCCACGGTTGGACGTGGGCAGGGTTTAGATTCGCGAGGAGCATGCCCGCGCAGAGCCGTGGGCATGGCACATCTGCCGGAAATAAACCATTGATCAGTCGTTGCGGCGCGGGGGCGGGGCTTCACCGCCGCCTTCGCCTTCTTTGCGGCGCGGGTTGCCGTCGGTTTCACCCGTTTCGACCAGGACTGCCTTGCGCGACAGCTTCACGCGATTCTGGTCATCGATGGCGATCACCTTGACCTGAATCTTGTCGCCCACTTTGCAGATCTGATCAATCTGTTTGACGAACCCGTCGGAGAGTTCGCTGATGTGGCACAGGCCGTCCTTACCGGGAGCGATTTCAACGAACACGCCGAAGTCCTTGATCGAAGCGACCGTGCCGTTGTAAATCCGGCCGACCTTGATGTCTTCCGACATCGCTTCGATGCGGGCCAAGGCGTCCTCGGCACCGGCGGCCGAATCGCTGGCAATGATGACGGTACCGTCGTCGTTGATGTCGATGACCGTCTGCGTCTCTTCCTGCAGGGCACGGATGTTCTTGCCCCCCGGACCGATCAAGAGGCCGATCTTGGACGGGTCGATCTTCGTCCGGAGCAGGCGCGGAGCCGTCAGCGAGATTTCCGCACGCGGGCGGCGAATGGTCGACAGCATCGTCTTCAGCAATTCAATCCGGGCTTCACGAGCTTGAACCAACGTGGCCCGGATGATTTCCTCGCTGATGCCATCGATCTTGAGATCGAGCTGAATGCCCGTCACACCTTTTTGCGTGCCGGCGACTTTGAAATCCATGTCGCCGAAGTGGTCTTCATCGCCCATGATGTCGGTCAGCAGCGTGAATTTGTCGGCTTCTTTCACGAGGCCGATGGAAATCCCGGCCACCGGCTGCGTGATCGGCACCCCGGCGTCCATCAGCGACAACGTCGCGGAACAAACCGAGGCCATCGAACTGGAGCCATTCGATTCCATGATGTCTGAGATCACGCGAATCGTGTAGGGGAACTTTTCTTCGCCGGGAATCACGCTGGCCACGCTTCGTTCCGCGAGGGCACCGTGGCCGATTTCGCGGCGGCCGGGACCGCGGATCGGACGGCATTCGCCGACCGAGTACGGCGGGAAGTTGTAATCGAGCATGAACCGCTTCGAGTATTCCTCGACCGGTCCTTCCACTTTTTGGGCATCGCGGACGGTCCCCAGGGTGATCGTGGCCAGCGACTGCGTTTCGCCGCGGGTGAACAGGGCCGAGCCATGCACGCGAGGCAGCACACTGACATCGCAGGAGACGCCGCGCAACTGGGTCGTGCTGCGACCATCGAGGCGTTTCCCCTGCAGAATCAGATCGCGGAAGACACGATATTCAAGATCGTGGAACGCATGTGCGAACTGGTCTTTCGTCGCCCCTTCCGGTGTGGTGTCGGCACCGTTCGGAAACAGGGCGTTGAGCAGTTCTTCCTTGATGGCCGCCGTTCCGCCGCTGCGGTCGGCTTTTACATTCGACTGCTTGGCGACCATGAGCCGGTCGTAAGCTTTCTCGCGGACATAGGCCTCGAACGGATTGACCTTCTTTTCCGGCGGAGCCGGTCGTTCGCGGCCGGTCTGCTTGCGGAACTCTTCTTGCAGGCGGCAGATATCGACAATGGCCCGATGCGCGAACATGATCGCATCGGCCATCTGGTCTTCGGGCAACTGGTGTCCGAAACCTTCGATCATCAAAACCGACGTGCTGTTGCCCGCCACGACCAGATCGAGCGTGCTGGTCTTGAGCTGTTCCAGCGTCGGCATCAGCACAAACTGGCCATCGAGCATACCAACGCGGACGGCACCGATCGGACCGTTGAATGGAACGGGAGCGACAGTCAGTGCGGCACTGGCTCCGATGATCGACAGAACATCCGGATCGTTGGCTCCGTCAATGGCGAGGACGTTCGCCATGACCTGCACTTCGTCGAAATAATTTTCCGGGAACAGCGGGCGGATCGGCCGGTCGGTGAGCCGGCTGGTGAGAATTTCCCGCATCGTCGGGCGGCCTTCGCGCTTCAGGTAGCCGCCGGGGAACTTGCCCGCCGCGGCGGACCGTTCGCGATAGTCGCAGGTGAGCGGGAAGAAATCGGTGCCGGGCCGCGAGGGACCGTCCTGGGCCGCGACAAACACCACCGTATCGCCGTAGCGAACCAGGACGGCACCGGCGGCCTGCTTCGCCATTTCACCTGTCGTCAGACTCAAGACCCGTCCGGCCAATTCACATTCAACAACTGTTTTCACGTCGGATTTCCTTCCAGAGGTTTTGCCAATAATTTGGAGTCGTCCCAGGCGGATCCGCGAATTCCGGACGCATCACCACGGGAACGAATCCCGCGATCATCGCCGATCAACGAATCACCCTGATCACGGAGCACCGGGCGCACAGCGTGCATCACCGATGACTCCGGAGAACCTGGGCAAAGCAGAAAGAAAACTGCGAATGTGCCGCAAGATGTGCGGCGAGAGGCTTGCGGCGGAATAACAACCGCTACTTACGCAAGCCGAGCCGATCGATCACCTTGAAATAGGTCTCCGGCTGCCGGTCTTTCAGGTAATCCAACAGGCGGCGACGACGACTGACCATCATCAACAATCCGCGGCGTCCCGCATGATCCTTGGCGTGGCCTTTCAAGTGGTCAGTTAGCTGGCGAATCCGATGGCTGAGTACCGCGATCTGCACTTCCGGCGAGCCGGTATCGGCTGCCTCGCGCTGGTACTCCTTGATAACTTCGGTTTTGCGCTCTTTCGTGATCGACATGCCCTGACCCATTCGTAGTTTTTGCGGCCGGCGGATTTTACCTTCCGATTGCTGCCGCCGACCCAGACTTCACTTGCTTTGACCTTCTTCTCAGTCGGACAGTGTAGCAACCTCAACGGAACTTGCAATGCACTCATGCCCCGGCATTTGCCTGAGTTTCGCGGATACACCCTACGGAACGGTCCCACAGGTCGAGCGAGGTTTGTCCCATGTTCAACTTGTGGCGAAGCGAAATAACGCACTGCCGCAATTTGCTGTGCCACCCTGCTTCAGTCGGTCAAATGACAACACTTGGTCAACGGTACCGTTTACTGAAAATCAGGCCGTATTGAGCCTGAATTGCTAAGCGATGAGTTTGGCACATGACGTGCATATGTAATCCTTCGCCTTTGAGGCAGGCGTTGGCCCGCACTTGCAGCTTAGGCAAATCTGAAGGCGTCTTGAGCACATCCCGGTTCAAGACGCCTTCTTTTTTTGATCGTCTGACAATTTCTCACGACGGCCGCCACCTATCCGGGAAGTGTGCCTGGCGCTAGAATGCGGGGCATGCGTGCCCACTATCAACTGCTGACACTCGGCCTGCTGTTGTTGTTGCCGGTCCTGTTATTTGCCGGGATCGGTGTCTGGGCGTTGTGGGAAACCCATCGGCTGTTCTGGATCAGTTGGTCGATTCCTGTCTGCTGGGGAACCGCCTGGATCTTGCGTCGCTGGTGGG
>WBZN01002437.1_pt1 | contig 10358 bp, 6 predicted proteins | sample 5204281 | NCBI WGS metagenome assembly WBZN01 (sample SAMN12344347, study PRJNA552823) | activated sludge metagenome | biome: Activated sludge suspended growth; feature: Nitrification reactor; material: Wastewater; isolation source: activated sludge from nitrification reactor of wastewater treatment... | reverse complement strand
ATGCGCCAGTGCCGCGCCGACGACGAAGAGGAAGCAGGGGAAGACCGTGTCGGTGAGCGTCAGGCCGTTCCAGGCCGCGTGCAGCAGCGGCGCGTAGGAACGCTGCTCGTCGATCGACATGTTCACGACGATCATCAGCGCGAGCGTGAGCCCGCGCATGACGTCGATCGAGAGGATCCGCTCCTTGCCAGCCATCCCAACCCTCCGCCTGGAAGCGCGACGAAAAGGGGCGCCGCGCCGGCCTGTTGGCCAACGCGGCGCCCCGGGACGCACTCTACATTCAATCGGCCCCGAAGTTCACGCCGGGCGCCCGCCCGGCGGCGCCAGCCGCCGGCAGGCGCCGCGACGACACCAGGACTCAGAACTTGTAGCTGGCCCCCAGCAGGTACTGGCGGCCGAAGGCGTGGCGCTCCTTCAGCGCCTCGACGCCATCCACGGTCTGCGTCGTGACGTAGGCCTCGTCGGTGAGGTTGTCCACCTGGAACAGGATGTTCAGGTCGGCGAGCGCCCCGGAGCGGATCGTGTAGCCCACCTGCGCGTCGACGATGCTCTCCGGCCTGATCGAATCGACCACGTTCCTGAACGAGTTGTGGCGCTTGGCGACGAAGGCCGAGCGGTAGCGGTCGCCGATGCGGAACTGCCAGGAACCGTTCTCGTAGTAGAAGGTCAGGTCGGCCACCTTGCCGGACAGGCCCGGCAGCGGCGTCGAGGTGACGTTGCCGTAGATGTCGGTGCCCGGGAGGTTCGAGGTCGTGTGCGAGAAGGAGCCCGTCAGGCCAAAGCCCTTGAGCGCCTGCGCGACCGAACCCAGCTCGAACGAACCGGAGAGCTCCCAGCCCGAGACGCGCCCGCCGTTGGTGTTGGCCGGCGCCGACAGGATGCCGATGTTGGAGACCGGCACGACCGGCGTCGGGTTCTTGAAGCCCGTGAAGTCGTAGGGGATGGACTTCACGTAGATGCCGGACGTGACCTGCTTGTAGAAGCCGGCCAGCGCGACATACGTGCCGGGCGAGAAGTACTTCTCGAGGGAGAGGTCGAACTCGTTGGCGCGCCACGGCTTGAGCCTCGGGTTGCCGCCCGAGCCCGACCACAGGCGGTCGGTCTGGCTGACGCCGGCCGTGAAGTTGGCCTGCATGTAGATCATCTCCGGGCGGGCCTGCACCTTGGCCAGGCCCAGCTTGAGCAGCGTGCCGTGGCCGAGTTCGCCGACCAGGTTGAGCATCGGCAGCACGTCGGTGTAGGAGGTGCCGTCGTGCGCCGGGTAGGTGCCGCCGGCGCCGTCATCCTGGGTGCCATCCGACGACTGGGTGGTGTGCACGACCTGCACGCCCAGGTTGCCGTGGAACGGGATGCCGAGGTGGAACTTGAGGCCGGTCTTCAGGTAGCCCGTCGTCAGCGACTCCTGCACGCCCCAGTTCCAGTTGGCGTTCCTCGAGACGTTGGTGTCCTTCACGAACGCGGAGCCTGCCAGCGCGGCATCCGCGTTGAAGCTGACCAGCGCGGGAATGCCGCCGAACCCGAGGTTGACGGGCGCCTGCAGGATGCCGGCGGGGATCGGGGCGCAGCCCGAACCCGGATCCCAGCTGTAGTAGTGGATGCAGGCAGTGCTCTGGTCCGGATTCACGAGCAGCATGTTGTAGCCGAGGTAGTGCACCGCCTTCTCGCGGTGCGAGTACATCACGCCGCCCTCGAACGAACTGAAGACGCCCCAGTCCAGGTCGCGCTTGGCCGACAACCGGGCGTTGCGCATCTTGTCGTCGATGGTGGCTTCCTGCACGTAGCCGCCGCCGCCGCCCCACCAGAAGGTCGCGTAGTCGAAGTTCGCAGGGTCGCCCAGGTCGACGCTCGTGCTGATCGAACCCCAGGAGTCGAACCCGCTGCGGATGACGGCCGTCATCGTGATCGGCGTCTTGAGCGCGGCGTACACCTCCGACGTGCGCTGCGTGCGCGTGCCCTTGGAGAGGCCGGCATCCAGCCCCAGCGACCAGGCGCCGGCCACGATCGTGTTGTTCCAGGTCGCCTGGTCGATCTTGTCCTTGCGATGGTCGCCGCGCATCGTGGCCACCGGCGCGATGTTGGTGACCGTCAGCCCGTTGATGCCGTTGTTCTGCGTGACGGTCGGAGTGATGTTGGCGATGCCCCAGTCGGCGAGCACGCCGGCGAACTCGCGGCCGTTCATGTCCTGGTTGAACTGCGTGTGGAACACGTTCAGCTTCGACGAGAACGCGTCGTTGGGCCGGAACTCCAGCACCGCCATGGCGCTGTCGCGCACGCCCTTCCAGTTCATCACGCCCGTCTCGAAGCCGTCGTACACGAGCTGGTCGGCGGGCACGCCGACCACCGGCAGGTCACCGGCGTGGCCGAAATCCCAGGGGTTGAAGTACTTCTTGTTGGTCGGCGTGTCGAGGTGCACGTAGCCCAGCGCCAGCCCGAACCGGTCATCGGCGAACTTGTCGATGTAGGAGGCGCTCAGGCGGTTGCCCATGGCGCTCGTGCCGGGGACCAGCTTGCCGTAGGAGTTGTCCTCGAGGCGCGCACTGAGGTTGAACTTCTTGCCGTTCGACGCCAGCGGGCTCACCGTCGTGAGGTTGACCGTGCCCGCCAGGCCGTTGGAAGACAGCGCGGCGTCGGGCGTCTTGTAGACGGTGGCGGCGGTCACGAGTTCCGCCGGGAACTGGTCGTACTCGAACGAGCGGTCGTCGCCCGATGACACCATCTCCTGCCCGTTCAGCAGGGTCACCGAGAACTCCGGCGCCATGCCGCGGATCGAAATCACCTGTGCGCGGCCATCGACGCGCTGCGCGGCCACGCCGGGCAGGCGGGCCAGGGACTCGGCGATCGACACGCCGGGCAGCTTGCCGATGTCCTCGGCGGTCACCACCTCGACGATCGACTCGGTGCTCTTCTTGGCCTCGATCGATGCTTCGATCGAATGGCGGATGCCGGTGACCACGATCTCCTCGATCTGGTCGCCGGCCTCTTCCGCATGCGCCACGGGCGCCTGCATGAGGATGGCCGAGACCGCGGCCGGGATGGTGCAGGCGACCAGCCTGCGGGTGTTCGTACGGGCTCTGCGGCCCCTGCTGTCGTGCGTGTTCACTCTCAAGGCTCCCCTGTGATGCCGTGCGTTATGCCGCTGAAGTACTCAATGCGTGCCCGTGTCGATGGCCGAGGCCGGCCCCGCGCGCCCGTCGCGCGCGAAGGCCGCCACCTTGACCAGTCCGTGTGCGTCGATCGGCCCCGCCACGGCGGGGCTCTGCGCGGTCGGCTCGGCGCCGCCCAGCGCGTAGCGCAGCGTGAAGCCGGGCAGCAGGCTGTTCGCCTCGATGCCCTTTGGCGTGGCGCGCAGGCCGGGCGGCGGAATGCGGTAGCCGATGCCGGCGCGTTCGGCGTCCAGCCGCGGCAGCACGCGCGTGCCGAGCTGGGCCGCGAAGCGCGCCCAGTCGGCGCGGTGGAGTGACGCGGCGCGCGCCGGGTCGGGCTCGTGCGTCCACGCCGGGTCGGGCGACCAGGCGCGCTCCGCCAGCGCCAGCAGGCGCGGCATCACCATGTAGTCGAGCCGCGCGGGGTCGTGCACGAGCTCGGTGAACAGCGTGGCCTCGAGGCCGACGACGTGGCCGCGGCCCTCCGCCGTCAGCTGCAGCGGCGCGCGCGGGCCGGCGGGCTGGAGGGGCACGAAATCGAAGCTCGCGTCGAGGTCGACGTGCGCGGCCCAGTCGTGGCCCGGCTCCGCCGGGCTGCGCAGCTGCATCATGTCGAAGTAGTAGCTCGAGGCCGGCGCCAGCACGACGTCGAAGCCGGCGTTGGCGATCTGCACCGCCACGTTGCCCCGGGCGGAGGGCGCCGCATCGGCCGCCGGCATGTTCCAGACGTAGGCGCGCGGCGCGAGCAGGCGCAGCGCGGTGGCCGGCGTGGCGGGCGAGCCATCGGCGGATTCGCGCAGCGCGATCTCCTCCCAGCCCGCGGGCCGGATGCCCTCGTGCGCGAGGATCGCGCCCACGCGCTCGTAGAAGTGCTGCCACACGTCGGCGCGCGTCGCCAGGCCCTCGCGCGCCATCAGCGCGCGCACGGCGGGCGAATCCTGCCAGGCGTGCGCCGGCAGCTCGTCGCCGCCCACGTGCAGCATGCGCAGCGGCACGCCCGCCGCGCGGTGCCAGCCGGCCAGCGTGGCCACGACCTTCCCGATGAAGGCATAGGTGCCGGGCATCGCCGGGTTGAGCACGTTGTCGCCGTACAGCTGCGCGGAGCGGTAGCGTGAGGCATCGTCGGGATCGTCGAGCCGCTGGCCGTCGTCGGCGAGGCCCGCCGCGGCGCGCGTGCGTGCGCGCCAGGCCATCGCATGCACGGCGGCGCGCGCGTGGCCCGGCATCTCGATCTCGGGCAGCACGTCGATGTGCAGCGCCTGCGCGTGCCGCAGGATCGCGAGGTAATCCTCGCGCGTGTAGTAGCCGCTGCCGTACGGGTTGCCGATGTCGGCGCCGGAGCCGTGCGCCGGCGGCAGGTGGTCGGCATCGGCGCCGCCCGGGCCGCGCCGCGCGCCGTAGCGCGTGAGCTCCGGCAGGCCCGGCACCTCGAAGCGCCAGCCTTCGTCGTCGGTGAGGTGCAGGTGCAGCGTGTTGAGCTTGTAGCGCGCCATCAGGTCGAGCAGCCGCAGCACCCGCGGCACCGGCTCGAAGTTGCGCACCACGTCGAGCATGAAGCCGCGGTAGGCGAAGCGCGGCGCGTCGTCGATGGCGACCGCGGGCAGCTCCAGCCCCGCGCCGGTGGCCGGCCCGGCCGGCAGCAGCTCGTGCAGCGATGCGATCGCCATCGCCACGCCCGCGGCGCTGCGCGCGCGGATGACCAGGCCCTCGCGGGCATCGACCCGCAGCTCGTAGGCCTCCGGCCCGAGGCCGCGGGCCCACGGCCCGAGCTCGCGCGCGAGCTGCAGCTGCACGCCGGGCTCGTGGCCCGCCGGCCGCGCTTCGGGCAGCCACGTCGCCAGCAGCTCGCGCACGCGCCGCGCCTCGACGGCCAGCGACGCGGGCGCGCGGACCGGCGGCAGCGCGCTCCAGCGCAGCGTGCCCCCGGTCGCATGCCAGGCGAGCGGCGCCGGGAACACCGGCGGCAGGTCGACCGGCGCCTCGGGAGCGAGGCGCGCGTAGCGCTCGTACAGCTGCGCGAGCGTGACGGAGTCGGAGAGCATCGGCATCGGCTGCACGATGAACCGCGCCAGCGGATGGCCTTCGGCCGGCGTCGCATCCTCGCTGAAGTAGGGGCCATCGAGGCCCTTGGCGGGATTCCCGACCGCGCCCTCGTGCTCGATCGTCGCCTCGAGCTGCGCGCCGGGCGCGAGCCCGGCGAAGCCGGGGCGCGGCCGCAGCCGGTACTGCGTGCCGATCGTCCGCTCGACCAGCAGCACATCGCTGGCCGGGCCTTCGGCGACGCCCGCCTCGCAGGTGAAGCTGATCGACCAGCCCGAGGCGGCCAGCGGGCCCGTGCCGATGTTCGCGAGGTGGATGCGGGCCAGCGTATGGCGGCTGCCTGGCATGAGCTGGCCACCCGCGTCGTGGTCATCCACGTCGCCGAGCGACTGCCATTCGAGCGCCAGGGGAACGGGCGCAGGCGGCTGCGGCGGGGGCGGCACGGGGACGCCCGGGGCGCCGGCGAGCGCGCTGCCCAGCCAGCACAGGCACGCGAGGGCGCAGCGCCGCCCGGCAGGCAGGCCCAGCCCGATCATGTGCCGCCCCTCTTTATCCACAACCCCGCCCGATGAGACCACTTCAACGCCACGATAATACCAGTTGCAGTGCAATTCAATCGGGACCAAACCCTAATTGCCCGGCAAGTCAATTATTTCCCTTTTCTTTCAGTTAGATAAAAATTTCACGGTCGCGACGGCCCTTGTCACTGGTACTTTTTTGGTATCAAATGCCGGGGCCAATGGATGCCCATACCTCAGCCACCAACCCGGCCCGCAGCCTGGCGCACCGGGTCGGCCCCCTGGACGGCAACAGCCACCTGCCGCTGTACCGGCAGCTGCAGCGCGCGCTGCGTTCGGCCATCGACCAGCGGATCCTGGCGCCGGATGACGCCCTGCCCGCCGAGCGCGACCTCGCCACCGACTTCAGCGTCTCGCGCATCACCGTGCGCAAGGCGATCGACGGCCTGGTCGGCGAAGGGCTGCTCATGCGCCGGCAGGGCTCCGGCAACTTCGTCTCGGCGCGCGTCGAGAAGAACTTCGCGATGCTGACCTCGTTCTCCGAGGACATGCACGCGCGCGGCCGCACGCCGCGCAACGTCTGGCTGCGGCGCTCCGAGGGCACCGTCAACCCGGAGGAATCGCTGGCGCTGCGGCTCAGCCCCGGCACGCCGGTGTTCCGCTTCCACCGCCTGCGCTTCGCGGACGAGACGCCGATGTCCATCGAGGTGGCGACCATCGCGGCCACCGCCCTGCCCTCGCTCGATGCCGTCGGCGAGTCGCTCTACGAGGCGCTCGAGCGGCACGGCCAGCGGCCGGTGCGCGCGCTGCAGCGGTTGCGCGCGGTGCTGCTGAACGCGGAGCAGGCCACGCTGCTCAAGGCGCGCCCGGGCGACGCCGGGCTGCTGGTCGAGCGACTGGGTTCGCTGCGCGATGGCCACGCGGTGGAGTTCTCGCAGTCCTGGTACCGCGGCGACATGTACGACTTCGTCGCCGAACTGGGCGTGCCGTGAGCGCCGGGCGCGCGCTGGATCCCGCGCGCACGCGCATGCACCTCGAGGCCGGCGAATCGCCGGCGGTCGTGGCGCGCCAGCTGGCCGCCAATGCCCGCGCGGTCGCCGACATCGCCGCGCACCTGCGCCGCTCGCCGCCGCGCGCGGTGGTCACGTGCGCGCGCGGCAGCTCCGACCACGCCGCCACCTATGCCAAGTACCTCATCGAGACGCGCGCCGGCGTGCTCACGGCCTCGGCCGCGCCCTCGATCGCATCCGTCTACGGCGTCGCGCAGCACCTCGAGGGCTGCCTGTTCATCGCCATCTCGCAGTCCGGCCGCAGTCCCGACCTGCTCGCCTCCGTCGCGGCGGCAAAGCGTAGCGGCGCCTGGGTGCTCGCGCTGTGCAACGACGCGAGCGCGCCGCTCTGCTCGGCCGCCGACGCCTGCCTGCCGCTGCACGCGGGCCCCGAGCTGAGCGTCGCGGCGACCAAGTCGTGGATCGCCTCGCTGGCCGCGATCGCGCAGCTGGTGGCCGCCTGGACCGCCGATGCCGCCCTGGCGGACGCGGTCGCATCCCTGCCCTCCCAGCTCACCCAGTGCTGGTCGCAGGACTGGAGCGCCGCCCTGCCCACGCTCGTGCACGCCGAGCACCTGTACGTCATCGGTCGCGGCCTGGGGCTGTCGCTCGCGCAGGAAGTGGCCCTCAAGGCCAAGGAGACCTGCGGGCTGCACGCCGAGGCCTGGAGCAGCGCCGAGGTGCGGCACGGCCCGCTCGCGCTGCTCGGCGAGCGCTTCCCCGCCCTGCTGTTCGCGCAGGACGACGCCACCCGGCCCGGGCTCGAGGCGCTGGCACGCGAGCTGGGCGCGCGCGGCGTGCCGGTGCTGGCGGCCGGCTGCGGCGAGCCGCCGGTGCTGTGCCTGCCGGTGCCAAGGCTGCCCGCCGCGACCGCGCCCATCGCGCTGGCCGCCAGCGCCTACCGCCTGTACGCCAGCCTGGCCGTGGCGCGCGGGCTCGACCCCGACAACCCGCCGCACCTGCGCAAGGTCACGGAGACCACGTGAGCACGCGCGCGTTCGTCGGCGGCCGCATCCACTCGCCAGGCGGCTGGCTCGACGGGCATGCGCTGCTGTGCACCGACGGCGTGATCGAAGCGGTCGTGGCGCGCGACGACCCGCGCGTGCGCGCGGCCGAGGCCGTCGACCTCGACGGCCGCCTGCTGCTGCCGGGCTTCGTCGACGTGCAGGTCAACGGCGGCGGCGGCGTGCTGTTCAACGACCAGCCCGACGTGGCCGGCATCGCCGCGATCGGCGCCGCGCACGCGCGCTTCGGCACGACGGGCTTCCTGCCCACGCTGATCACCGACCAGCTCGAGCGCGTGGCGACTGCCATCGCGGCCGTCGATGCGGCGATCGCCGCCGGCGTGCCGGGCGTGCTCGGCATCCACCTCGAAGGGCCCTTCCTGAGCGAGGCGCGCAAGGGCATCCACAAGTCCAACCTCATGCAGGACCTGCAGCCCGCGCACGTGCCCCTGCTCTCGTCGCTGAAGCGCGGGCGCACGCTGCTCACCGTGGCGCCGGAGCGCGCGTCCAGCGAGGCGCTGCGCGCGCTGCACGAGGCCGGCGTGGTGCTGTCCGCGGGCCACAGCAACGCCAGCGCCGACGAGGTCGAGCGCGTGCGCCGCCACGGGGTGAGCGGCTTCACGCACCTGTTCAACGCGATGTCGCAGCTCACGGTGCGCGAGCCGGGCGTGGTCGGCGCGGCGCTGCTGGCCGACGACTGCTGGTGCGGCATCATCGTCGACGGCCGGCACGTCGACCCGCGCGTGCTGCGGCTGGCGCTGCGCGCCCACCCGCGCGAGCGCTTCATGCTGGTGACCGATGCAATGCCCTGCGTCGGCACGGATGCGCGCGAATTCCTGCTGCAGGGCCGGCGCATCCACGTCTCCGACGGCTACTGCGTGGACGATCGCGGCACGCTGGCCGGCACGGCGCTCGACATGGCCCGCTGCGTGCGCAACGCCATCCACATGCTGGGCATCGACCCGCTGCTGGCCGTGCGCATGGCCAGCGAGTTCCCGGCCGACTTCATCGGCCTCGGCGCCAGCCACGGCAGGCTCGCCGCCGGCTGCCGGGCCGACCTGGTGGCGGTCGACGCGCAGTATGATGTGAGCCAGGCATGGATCGGCGGCCGCACGCTGGCCGAGCACGCCGCAGACACCGGCAAGGAGCACGCCGCATGAGACACGCCCAGGCCAGGCACGCCACCATCATCCGCAGCACCCTGGCGGCGCTGCTGCCCCTGTTCGCCCTGCTGCAGCCCGCACGCGCGGACGATGCCGCGCCGCTGCCCGGCGTCAGCGCCGACCCCTGCGTCGGCGTGCCGGTGCAGCCGACCGCCGCCCACAAGGCCGGCGGCCACGTCTACGAGGACTGGATGCGCGACTGGCTGGTGGTCGACTGGGCGCAGCGCTGCCGCTACCGCGCCGAGAACGCGACCCTGCCGAAGGCCGGCCCGCATCGCGTCGTGCTGGTCGGCGACTCGATTACCGAGGGCTGGCGGGAGCAGGTGCCGGCGCTGTTCGACGGCCAGTTCATCGACCGCGGCATCAGCGGCCAGGTGAGCGAGCAGATGCTGCTGCGCCTGCGCGAGGATGCGCTCGCGCTCTCGCCCGAGGTCGTGCAGGTCATGGCCGGCACGAACGACCTCGCGGGCAACCGGGGCCCGACGACGCTGGCGACCATCGAGGGCAACATCGCCTCGATGGCCGAGCTCGCGCGCGCCAACGGCGTGCGCGTGCTGGTGGCCTCGATACCGCCGGCCAAGGCCTTCCCGTGGCGACCGGACATCCACCCCGCCGCAGACATCCGCACGCTCAATGCCTGGCTGCGCTCGTATGCGCAGCGCCAGCACCTCACGTACGTCGACTACTATTCCGTGCTGGCCGACGCCGACGGCGGCTTGAAGGCGGAGTACTCGGGCGACGGCGTGCACCCGAACGCGGCGGGCTACGCCGCCATGCAGCCCGTGCTCGAGGCTGCCCTGCGCGGGGCGCGCGCGACCGCGAGGCACTGAGCCGCGGGCTGCGGGCTGCGGGCCGCGGCGCGGCCGCGCCCGGTCGCCGCCGCGCTCAGGCCACCCAGGCCCGCGCGTTGCGGAACATGCGCATCCAGCCACTGTCCTCGCCGGCACCGGTCGGGTACCACGAGTTCTGCACGGTGCGATAGACGCGTTCCGGGTGCGGCATCATCAGCGTCGTGCGCCCGTCGAGCGTGGTGACGGCGGCGATGCCCAGCGGCGAGCCGTTCGGGTTGGCCGGATACAGCCGCGCGGCATTGCCGCGGCCGTCGCTGTAGCGGAACGACACCAGCCCGGCCGCCTCGCAGGCGCGCTGGTCGGCATCGTCGGGGAATTCCGCGCGCCCCTCGCCGTGCGCCACCGCGACCGGCAGCAGGGAGCCCTGCATGCCCGCGAGCACGACGGACGGCGAGTCGAGGATCTCCACCAGCGACAGCCGCGCCTCGAACTGCTCGCTGCGGTTGCGCACGAAGCGCGGCCAGTGCCCGGCGCCGGGGATCAGCTCGTGCAGCAGCGCCATCATCTGGCAGCCGTTGCACACGCCCAGGCTGAACGTGTCGGGCCGCGCGAAATGGCGGGCGAACGCATCGCGCAGCGCCGGGTGGCAC
>WBZN01002435.1_pt1 | contig 10366 bp, 8 predicted proteins | sample 5204281 | NCBI WGS metagenome assembly WBZN01 (sample SAMN12344347, study PRJNA552823) | activated sludge metagenome | biome: Activated sludge suspended growth; feature: Nitrification reactor; material: Wastewater; isolation source: activated sludge from nitrification reactor of wastewater treatment... | reverse complement strand
AGATCGGTGTTTTGTGGACAACCAACTTCGGTCTTGACACCATCCTGGCACAAGTTGAATCTCGTCGAGGAACCAGTGCACGATTGCGCGCCCCCGCAGAGCCGGCGCGCGCCGGTAATACTCTTCGAGCAAATTCCCAAGCTGGTCCGCGCCAAGCCCGGCCAACCTGTCATCGTCGAAGCTGAGGTAGACCGCCCGCTCCGCAGGCAAGTTCGCCCGACGCTCCTGCAACAACTGCCGCAGGAAGGTGGTCTTGCCGGCCCGGCGCATTCCAATCACTGCGTGCGCCTTGCCGGGCACGGCAGGGAGGCGCGCATCGCGCCGGGTGAACGTCGGCAGGGTTTCCGCCGCCATGGCGGCGCTCAGTTTTTCGGCAAGAACGGGATGCAGGCTCATGGCGTAAGCATGTCCCATAGGTGTCCTTCTGTCAAGGACACATTGGACATTATGGGTACTTCATAGAAGGACACCTTGCCGCTCACCTGAATAGGCCGCCTGTTGTTTCAACCCTGGCCTTGCCCTCTTGCTCTTCACGAGCGAGTCGTGTGATCTCGGGCCAGCTTTGGACCAAAGTGCGGCTGCTCCTTCTCCACCTGCGTCAAGTACGAGAATCAGATGATGAACCACTTGAATTCAAATCCGAAGTGCAACACCTGCGACCCGAGCGAAGACTTCGGCTGGGGTCCGATAGGTGAGGCATTTACGAGGTCGATGATTCAACGCTTTCACCACCGATGCAAGCCGGTGTGCAGTGATCGTCGGGCAGTCCGTCTGTTTGGGGAAATAATCGCGCAATAATCCGTTGGTATTCTCATTCGTCCCGCGCTCCCACGCGGCAGAGGGAGCGGCACAGTAGACCTGGAGTCCCAGCGTTCGTTGAAGACAGGAAAACATCGCCCATTCACTCCCGTTATCCACGGTACGTGTCCGCCTCAGCTGCGGTGGGAGCGCCTGTAGGATGTTTCGCGTAGCGGCCGTGACCTCCTCGGCAGTCCGGCGTGCCACCTTGGCTGCAAGAAGGACGCGCCTCCGCCGATCGCCGTACATGGCTACGAAGCCGCGTTGCCCTCGACCGACCACGAGATCCCCTTCCCCATCTCCAAGACGCCCCCGGCGGTGGACGATGGCTGGCCGATCTGCAAGCGACACTCGTCCTGGGATATGAGCGGCACGCGGCCCACTCCCATCGCGTTTCCCACGCCGACGATGGTGGCGGAGGTACCTCGACCAGGATCCTCCTGTGCGTTGATCGGTCGCCACCCAGGTACACATCGTTTGATGGCTGATGCGCATCTGAGTGGTGTGAGGATACTCGAGCCGCACCCGGTGGGCAATCTGTTCAGGCGACCAGCGGCACCGCAGCTTCTCCTGGTGCCAGTTCACCACTCGTCAGACATGACCGCCGAACGGCACGGCGACGGCGCGGCACATCGCGATGGGCCCAGTAGCCGGCATAGGCTCCGGTTCAATCATGGCTCCACCGAAGTTCGCGACTGATGATGCTGGGGGCGCGCAATGGAGCGGATGGACCAGCCCAAAATCCACATCGGGGCGATCATCCACCGTTCTTCTCACGTCAAGTGCTGATACCGCATGGTAGACTCCTCTATGCGAGAGGTGAAATGTCTGCCTCAGTCTATCAACCACCACATATCCAAATCCCTTCGGCGCTGCCGCGTTGCACTTCGAATTAGAATTAATCCACTGTTTCCTTTAATAAAGGTATCCGACCCCTTACTATCTTTCTCGGAGGTGGATCTGGTGTTTCAATCCTCGCCCGCCCCGAAGGACGGGCGCTACCGTTCTACTGCACCAGAGCCTGAATTCAACGAGTTTGACCCTGGTTTCCGCGAACCAGCAGATTGCTTATCCAACCACTGGACAAACGATCTGCGATTTATGACAGAACTCATTGTAAAACCACTCAAGAACAACCAGCGCGATCCTCCCGGCCACGGGCCATCGCATCCGGTGCGCGCAGCAGACTTACAGGACCAACGGCTCACCAAAATCGACACTCCCATCCAATCCATACACCTGCATATACTTCTCCTTCGGCTCGACAAGCCGATAGACGCGAAGACTATCTTCTGTCTTTTCGATAATCTCCAGCAGACGCCGCACCACCTCCTCAAACTGGGCCTCATTCACCGAACACTCAAACACCGATTTCTGCACTCGTTGCCCAAAATCCTGGCAAGCCTGCGCGACCTTTCGTAACCGTCGACGCCCTGCCGCAGTTTCCGTCGAGACATCGTAGCAAATGAGCACGTTCACACAGATATCCTACCGATAGAGAAACGGCGGATAACTTTCCAGATCACCGCGCAACACGCGCGCCAACAACCGCGCCTGCACATGCGGCACCAATCCCAGAGGCATCTTCTGATCGAGCACCGGATGCGTGATCTCTTCCTGCTTGCGCTTCTGGTAGGCGACGATGACTTCCTTACGAGCGGCATCTTCCATTTGCACCGCGCCACCCGAGCGCTGTATGAAATCTTTGGCACTGACCTGACGACGGTTGATCAATGTCAGCACCAGCCGATCCGCCAGAACACTCCGCAGCTCTTCCATGAGATCCAGTCCCAATGCAGCCCGGCCTGGGCGCAGCGCATGTAGAAAGCCGATTTGAGGATCGAGCCCCACTCCTTCCGCTGCTGCGACACAATCGTTCATCACCAGTGCATAGAGAAACGACATCAACGCATTGACGGGATCAGTCGGCGGACGCCGGTTGCGGCCATCCATCTTGAACGTCACACGGTCTTCCTTAATCATCCGGTCAAACGTGGAGAAATAGTTGCGCGCCGATTCCCCTTCAATACCCCGTACCGTATCAAGGTCCTCGCACTGTGGAAGCCGGATGACCGCATTCCCCAACGCATCGGCCGTCGTCCGTAACGCCTCGGCATCGGATGCATCATCGGCCTCTCGCGCGCCGCGCAGCACAATCTGGCGTGAGTTCTGAATCTTCCCCGCTACCATATGGCGCGCGATGGCCAAGGTGCGCGATGAATCCCGCATGGCCTCATACTGGGCACAACGAAGCAGAACATTCCCGCTCACCGGACCTTCCACGCGAGCCTTGAACCGGCCATTGCGATCCAACAGCACCACGAATCGGCCATCTTCCGCACAGCGCTGCATCGCCGCCGGGCTCATCAATACATCACCGAAGCAAACGACGCCGCCGAGATGGTGGACCGGAACTTGAAGCTTGGTTTCCTTCTCCACCTCAACCTTGAGCGTCTCGTGGTCTACTCGCACATAGGCCCCTTCGGTCGTAATGTAGAGCGTGTTCAGGAGTTGGTGCATGACCGTTTCACGGATGAATAGTAAAGAGGTCGCGCACCACAGCGCATGCCCGCCGGCCCTCGTCAATCACGGTCGGCATACAGGCTTCTTGAAGGGAGCACTTGGTACAACGCCGATCATTGACTGGCGGCGGGAGCTGTTTGCTTGCCAGCATGTGGCGAATCGCTTGAATGACCTGCACCACCTGAGCCCGTAATTCCGGCGTACAAATCACTTCACGACGCTTCCGAGAACTGTGGTGATAGATCGCCCCGCGCGGCACAACCTGGCCCGTCATCTCCTCCAAACACAGCGCCTGGGCGCAAAGCTGAATATCATCATGCTCTTTCTCACGATGTGGTCCGTGCTTGTACTCCACTGGGTATGGCGCCTCCCCATGAAACTCCACCACATCAGCCTTCCCGATCAATCCCAAAGCTTTGGACCACAAGGGCAGCGCCCGTTCAATACGCACCCCCGCCTGCTCTTCCGTCTCCGGCTCATCCACCCGTTTATGCGCCGCCTGCCCGCGCAACGTGTACAGATTCTCATCGAACGTCTGCTCGACATGAATCAACGCGCACTGGCGCGGACAATAGCTCCAGTGCTCCAGCGCAGAGATCATGATGGGATCGGCTGCCTTGTCATCCAGCATTTTCTAGTGCACACCCAAATCAAAAACCATCAATGACCTCAGGAGTGAGAACATTGAGCGGAGCCAGCTCAATGTTCCCATCAGGCTTCACAGTCAGGGAGCGGTGCACTTTAGCGGAGGAATACTGCCCGGTTTTACTATTATGCTGCCACCAAATCACTTTCAGCACCTCCATACTCCCTTCTGGCCTGGCTGAAGAAGCGTCATTCTCAAATAGTTTTGGCAACACTTGCTTGATGACGTGGGCATCGCTATCACTGAACCCTGTTTTCTCCGCTAACTGGGGGTTCATACTTCCAAAGAAGACATAAACACCACGATCGATTCGGTGCTTCATACCCATGGTGTCGGAACTGCGCTTAGAGCCATCCCCCTCGCCGCTCACGCTTTTGGTGATCTGCGTGCTTGTAAGACGTGAAGTCACTGGCTCCACACTGAACGCAGAGTGAATAGAAACCGGCCCCCGAATTCCGATAGAGATACCGGTGTCACCTTCTTCATCCTCTTGTTCTTTTTTCTTTTTTCCACTTTTAGGCAGAGCAAATAGCTGACCAAATGTGCGCACATCAAGCCATCTTTCACACGCAAGCCTGCGCGTTTCCATCGATCCCAACTTGTTCCCAAGCGCTGCCTCAGCCCTTACCCTTAAACTTCCTGCCTCATCCTCCTTACGATCATCCGACTGGACAAAAATCATACTACCGTCCTCTTTGCGACCATTCTCAACCCAGCGCTCAAGAAGCCGATCTCGCATCTTGCGCTTGATACAGACATCCGTGACTTCCCCATAGCCATCATAGTCCGTACGAGGCCGATTCCCGTTAAGTGGATCGCCGTTCGGATTTGCTTTTGTGACACGAAACACAACCGCAAAGTCGATTTTCTTCTGTAACGTCGTCATGGCTTCTCTCCTGTGGTTTCCTTGGCATCATTCTCGCCAGCTTCATTTGATTCCGCTTTATTCCACAATGCCTGCCGCTGGCAGTGATAACCGAGCAAAAACTCTCCGGAAAGGCGGCCATCATCTAAAAAATGCTGGGCTTGAAACTTGCCATTAATCTCATCGAGTTGCTTCTCCATTTCGTTCAAGAACGACAGACGTTTCGCCCGCAGGCGATTCTTGTAGGGAGATAGCGACAGCTCTATATTGCGCCATGTCGAATACGGATGGTCCGCGAACCGTTGCATCAGCCTCGCAGCACTGGTTTCTCGGTTTTCACCAGCTAGGTGGAGTGCTCGTCCTTCAACATGGTCTGCCACTGCCAGCAAGCGACCATGGAGATAATCTCGGTCAGTTCGATCCCGTTCCAACGCCATCTGATAGCTCCTTTCGCTGAAGTATCCTCTGAACAATGCGCAGGCGATGCCTAAATTCTTCTCAAATTCGCAATCATCCAAACCAGCTCGATTACATGTCCTGTGTATTGTCGCTTCCATGAGATCGCGAGGAATACGGTGGCCATCTATAATGCAGGGAAGTAGTCGTTCCACTGTCGCCTTATGCAATTTCTTCAGGCCATCATCTTTCGCCCTGCCATACGAAGCTTCAGCGATGTCCTTGGGGGATGGCGCTCCAACAAACTTGAGATCCTTGGAGTAGTTCTGGCTCCACGCAAACGCCTCATGCCAGGCCCGCAGACGGTCAAGAAATTCCGAACCGGTAAGCTCGCGATAATAGGTGATGGCCATGCGCCCTGGCGTAGCCGAGTCAAGAGCTATGATCACAATGTCGTTGGTCACGCCTAGCGTTGTCCGATAGCCTGCGACATACTTATTGAGACGGAGAGCAAAAGTTTGTCCAGCGTCCCCCAGCAACTGATTCGTGATTTCAGACGTGTGAGCTTCCAGCCCGAGCATATCAGCAGAATTTCTGAACGGATCTGGGATCTCCTTTCCGCTCACAGCCCAGGCAACAATGGCTTGGTCGCCATTGCGAAATCCCTGGCGCTTGATCAGCCACTGCAAAGCGCTATGCGCTTTTTGCGAAACTTCAATCCCGACGCCGGCTGCCTGACTGGCCTGCAAGAACCGTCCAAGATAGACGAAATCCGAGTCTTCTTCCTTCTTATTTGAAATCAGCTTTGCATTGTCCTTCCCACTGCGAAGCCTGTTTGGGTGCTTCGCGGCAAGCGCTCTCTTGAGTCCCGTGACCATGCACAGATCAACCGCTTTGGTTTCTTCGTTGGCCGTACAGCGCCTAGTCCAGGCATCCTGCAGAGTCGTATCTTTCCAAACCTCGGATACGGGATCGTTTGGAATCTCAACACGCCACCGGATCAAGGCATTCTGAGGCTTGTATGTGCCTTTATCCGGCGTCAACTGCTTCAGGAGTTGAGGTTTATCTTCTTTGGATTTCCAAGTTTTTAACACGTGCCCTTTGGAATCAACCGGCACAACGCCTTCCTTAATCAGGTCGTACAAAACTGTCTTCTTCTCGACATACTTAAGAATTGCAACCGCCTTTGGATGGGAACAGCTTGATGCGCACCATTCTCGCAGGTTTTCAAGATATGCCTCGAAGTAGTCGTTGTGCGATTCATCACCTTCTTTATAGTCGCCAGCACAGTATTTCACATGATCGCAGAGAGGATGTGGCACGACTGCACTGGTCCGTGCAGTGGCCGATTTCTCGGTGGCAGGAATAACGGTGTTATCCTTATCAATTACACTGGCCCTTCTAAAATTGCCCTTGCCATCCAAAGCTATTTCGATGTGGGCTTGCTGAATTACATGATAGAGAGGCGTTAATGCCACTTCCGACGACGCATGCGTCCGAGCAGCGCAATGCTCGTATGTTTCATACAGCTTCTGAATCCAGCTCATCTCAGCACCCTAACGCCGCGGCTTCGACCTCAACATTGACAAGATTGTGCCCCCGTCTGAATTGCTTGGGGTGCATTTCCCTGATGAACTTCCGGATATCGCATTGTTCAGGAGCGTCAAACCTAACAACTCCATCAATCATCCTGGGGCGCCAAAACCTGGCCTCAAGCTTGTTCTCGCCGGTCTCGTCCGGATAGTCGAAGCCATGGAACATAAGCCCATAGGCAACTTCCGAATCACTGTCGTAGGCACCCACACCCGAACCAAACTGGCAAGGCTCAACATAGCCCTGACAATCCCGTGTACCAAGAAAGATGTCCTGTCGTCCCCCACGTTCGAGCATGCGCTGAGCAATAATGTGGTGTTTGGCTTCATTGCGATCATCAATTAATTCTGGCCGATGTTGATTCCACTCAAAATGAGCACGTACTTGATACTCCACGTCGGCCAGAAAGGTATAGATAGCCAAGTCATTCCCGCCACTAAACATGAGCGGCTTGGTGCCCTTGGTTTGTGTCCGTATGCGTTTCATTACCCGCACTTCATCAATCACCCAAATGATCGTGGGCTTCCAGTAGATGGACTTGGCGATGCCCTTCAGCGCCTCATAGGTCGGTAGGTGATAGGAGCACTTTTCACCGCCGATGCGGGTCAAGGGGTCCGTGAACAGGGCGTATCGGCCCCACACCTTAAATTCGATGCTGCTATTGCGCGAATCAGACATTTAGCACCTCCATTATTCCTTCTGGCGTCTGGCTCAGGCCGAACGACTGGTTGTAATAGCGGCCATCCGACAGATAAAGGATGTACACGCCTTCTTGGATTTCATGCACCGCCCCAGCTTTCAGCAACCGCTCCAGATCTTGAGGAAAGACGTTGACAGTGTGTTGCTGTGCTCGACGCAAAAGTTTGAATTGCCTCTCCACCTCGAAGGCCGAACAAAGGTCATTGATCAACTTCTGCCCCCTCACCCCGTAGGGTACGATGATGCCTCGTGTCGGCGCGTCGATGACTTTGAAGGCACGGGCAGCGGACATGAAAGATTGCCGAAGGTAGATGTTGGGAGCCGCGCTGTGGTCGCGTTTAAATTCATCCACAGCCAGCGAATTGAGGGAGAGAAGATTCAACAGTGTGTCATTACGCCCGACGGTCTGAGCGGGTACGGGGTAGTCCATTTCCTGGTGGCGTGCAAAGAAAAAGTATTCGAAATACCGTCCTATGGCTTTCGGCCCGATTAGGTTGCCGCCGAAGTCCTCGCTGCCAGCCTCAACATCATCAAGCAATCGTTCAGTGACACCTTTGCCGCACTCAATGTCCTTGAGCCTGTCTATATTTTCCACCGCCGGATTGACCACGTGAACCCGCCCCGCCTTGGGATTTCCACTAGCATCTTTTTGCTTTCCATTGCGATTGCAGCGGCCAGCAGCCTGGGCGATGGAATCGAGACCCGCCGTGTAGCGAATGACTGCGCCGAAATCCACATCCACGCCAGCCTCGATCAACTGGGTACTGACGCAGAGCACGGGGATCTTGTCATCTAGCAACTTCCGAATTTTGTCGAGTATTTCCTTACGGTGCGCAGGGCACATGCTGGTGCTCAGGTGAAAGGTCTGTATCCCTGCAGCTTCCCGGCATAGACGGTAAAGTGCCTGCGCGGACTTTTTCGTGTTGACGATCACGAGGCAGCTTCCACTATGCACGACCTCACTCAAGGCAAGTCGAGCGATTTCCTCGTCTGTCCATCCACCCGGCTTACGCTGATTCACTACCTCCACACGCTTCAGGTCGTCGAACAGCCCCTTCACATCAGGCATGAGGTCATCGTTCTTCGTGAACTTCAGCGCACCCTTGCCTGGGTCTACAAGGTTCAGCAAAGGTTGTGTCGCCGTGCAGAGCACCACTGTACTGCCGCAGTGCTCTACCAGGAAATTCATGGTATTGCAGAAGAGATGCACACAGTTAACAGGCAGGGTCTGGATTTCGTCAAAGATCAGCACGGCATTGGCCAGCTGGTGCATCCGACGCGCACCGCGCGTGCCTTCACTAAAGATCGCTTCCAGAAGCTGCACGCTAGTGGTGAAGATGACCTGAGCATCCCAGTTCTCCGTCAGCATCTTTTCCCGCCACCCCTGTTGTTCTGACGTGAGGTTGGAGTGATGTTCGAGCACCACGCGACCACGGTCGTCCTTCGTCGGCTCTAGGATGTCACGAACCACTTTGGCATTCTGGTCAATGATGGAAGTGAAGGGAATAACGTAAATCACCCGATCCATCTTGTGACGTTCTACGTGGTGTAGGGCAAATCGAAGGCTGGCGAGGGTCTTACCACCCCCTGTGGGTACGGTCAGAGTATAAATGCCTTTACCACGAATGGCGCCATCAAGGCAGTGATCGGAAATGCTCCGTCTGATTTCATCAATAGGATTCCGGATGGTGAATCCTTGCAGATGTTTCTCAAGACGCTCGATCAGCAGAGGCCAATCAGTGTATCGCCCATTAAGTCGATGCCTCGCCGCAGCAGGTTTCTCGAAGTCAGCCGTATCGATACGATCTGCGTCGATCAGGCAACTGAACAGAAAACGTACGAGAAGACCAACCTTGAAACGAATGATTGTCTCAGACTTTTCACCGCGTGCTACCTTCCGAATAGATTCTTCAATGCCACTTATCAAGCTTGGCAAGGATGACAACTCCCGAAACCGCTTGTAGATGAGCGCGTCCATTTTGTTCATGGCTTCCCGGAGATGGGATCGGTCATCCCGCTTGCCAGTTCGCCTGGTAAAAATATCTTCAACCGGTTTATTGACGTTCGAAGACAGGCAGTCAATCAAACCCGAATGGTGTGAGGCGATACACAAGGCGAGAAATTGGCCAACAATCCTCCCCATATCGCCTTGCGTGGACAGTTCCTCCCAAACAAGCTGCGCCCCTGCGGTGGAATGGTCCACCTTTCCCTTGAGTCCACGCGCATCGACAAACTCATCCTCATCCTGATTGATTAGCCCGGTCGCAGATTTCAGATAGGCCTGAAATTCAGCGCTGTACTTTCCTAAATCATGCAGTAGCCCTATCAACTCCCCTTGTGATTCGAGGCCGATTTTTGAAGCCAGACGTTTGGCGATTTCAGCAACCCCCAATAGATGTTCCTCAAGGCTCTGAGCGTCACCTCCAGTTTTTCGGATGTGGGCGATGTGGCGAGGCAACTCTTTATTCATTCTCTAACCTTTAGCGGCCGAACTGCTCTTTCGTTCTTGTGATCGAAAGTTTCGAGGGAGGTTGACGCAAACTTCCCTGCGGGATCACCCACCGCGCACAAATGCGCTTCAAGGTCATGGATGGCGAACGATCCGTCGTCGTTCCGGCACACATGAGCAAGGTATCGCGTTGTCATGTGCTGGGTGCTTCCAAAGCATAGTCATCTCTCATTTGCCCATCCTCCTGGTCTTCTCATCCAAAAGATGTAACCGCCATGGAGGCATTTATCCCTGTTGCCCTGTTTTATCTAGGGCGTGTCATCAGTTGAGCCAGATAACGGTAGCGGCGAGATAGATGGCACCAAGGAAGTTGGTAGCGCGTTTATCGTATCTGGTA
>WBZN01002432.1_pt1 | contig 10373 bp, 6 predicted proteins | sample 5204281 | NCBI WGS metagenome assembly WBZN01 (sample SAMN12344347, study PRJNA552823) | activated sludge metagenome | biome: Activated sludge suspended growth; feature: Nitrification reactor; material: Wastewater; isolation source: activated sludge from nitrification reactor of wastewater treatment... | reverse complement strand
CATGCGGCAGCGATTCCGGCAGGTCGAACCGCAGGATCCGGAACGGCGCCTCCGGGCCCGCGCGGAAGCGATCGACCGTGGCGTACCCCGGGTCGCCCACCACCGCCCCCAGCAGGCCGAGCTCTCCCAGGATCGCGATCTCCCGCGCGCCGAAATCCGCCGGGCCGCCATTCGGGTAGCAGTAAACGGGTACCGGCCGGGCGACCTCGGCCTGGAGTCGAGTCCACGAACCGGCCAGCTCTCCGGCAACCACGGCATCCGTGGTGCGCGAGAGGATCGGGTGGGTGACGGTGTGGGGGCCGAAGCGCATGCCGCCCCGCTCGCACCCGCGCGCGTGGTCCCACGTCATCGGGGCATAGGCGGCCGGCGCGAGGTCGGGGAGGTCCACCTCCGCGTCCGCTGCCAGCCGCGCGATCGCGGCGTGCTTCTCGGTGTCGGCCACGAGCTTGCACTGGAGGGTGAATGCCTCTTGCGCCTCCCGCCTGGCCGCCGCGGAGTCGAGGGTCCAGGCGTACTGCCGGCCGTCGAGGGTCACCGAGAGGGCGGTCCGCCGCGTGGCGCGGAAGATGAACTCGATCCGGTCCCACCAGAACCAGAGCTGGCGATCGATGAAGCCCGTCGTCAGGAACGTCGTGACCGGGCAGTCGAACTCCGCGAAGACGGGGGCGCCGAGTTCCGCCTGATCGAGGTACCCGTCGTCGATCGTGAACACCACGGCGTCCCGTGGCACCTCGCCGCGTGCCAGCCCGAGCACCAGGGCCTCGAGGTCCAGGAACCGGTAGCCATCCCGACGCAGGCGAGCCAGCACTCGGCGGAGCTCCGGGACCGGGTAGCCGCCGGAGTCCGTGCCGCCCGCGCGGAACCGGTGCAGCATGAAGACGGTGGCATGCCCGGCAGTGACCGCGCGGAGGGGCCATGTCACCACCGGCGTGGTGAGGGCCGAAAGGACAAGCCGCTTAACGAAGGACACGCGACGGCTCCTGCGCATTGGTAGTGGGCCGGGGCGCCCCCAGCCGGTCGCTGAGCAACTGAAACAGTGGCGCCGCCTGCGCCCGTCGGCTGAGATGCTCCACCCCGGTCGGCCGGCCGGGTCGACCACCGGCGCGAAACGCCTGGAGGCGATCCCGGAGGACGCGCGCCATGCCCTCGACATCCGTGGGCGCCACCACGTCGACGCTCGACTGGGCCAGCGCCTCGGCCGTCGCGGAGCCCGGCTCGGCGAGCGCGAGCACCCAGGCGTCAAACCGGAGGTACTCGTAGATCTTGGACGGAATCGCGAGGTGGCTGTCCTGGGGCAGGCTCACCAGCATGGTGGCGCCGGCCAGGAACTCCATGGCTTCCTGCCTGGGCCGAGCCGGCCCGGTCAGCACATAGGCCGCGATGCCCTCCTCGCGTGCGATGGTGCTGACCGGGACCCCGCCGTAGTTGTCGGCATTGCCGATGAGTTCAATGCCGAAGTCGGCGGGCTGGACGCCCAGTTCCCGGATCACCCGCGCGGCCGCCTGGAACAGGGGCCGGGGATCCCGGTCGAGGTAGATCGTGCCGGCATACGCCAGCAGGAACCGCGCGCCGTGCGGCTTCACCGGGAGCGGCTCCTCATCGTATCCGTTCATGACGGTCAGGATGCGCGCCGCGGCTTCGGGATATCGGGCCGCGAGCGCCCGACCCGCGGCCGTCGTATTCGTGACCACCACCAGCGCCTCACGGACCGCCTGTGGCTCGTACCGTCCAGCCAGCCAGTAGACGACCGGACTGGCGAGATCCTCCGGAAGGCGGTTGACGAGGCTCCAGGGATCGCGCATGTCCACGACCAGCGGCAGCCCCGTGTCGCGCGCCAGGCGCCGGGCGGCCTCATGGACCATGTGGGGCGGCCCGCAGCTCACCACGGCCCTGTGGACGCCGGGCCGAAGCAGCGTCCGGGCCACCGTGGCGGCTTCCGTGCCCCAGGCGAGGTCGGCCAGGTTGGTCCGAAGCGCGAAGTAGGCGCGCAACCAGTCCCGCGGCCGGGTGGGGCGCCAGCGGACCTCCTCCTGGGCGTAGGAGCCGCCTCCCCGCGTGGGTGGGGCGGCCTCGGCACCCGCTGTCGCGACGGCGGGTGCGCGACGGGCCGGGCGGAGGGACCGCACGACTCCAGCCGCGAAGTTCTCGATGCGTTCCATCCAGTGGGTCCGGACCGGGATCCCAAAGACTCGGGTGTCCGGTGGTAGCGCCGCGAGCCGGGCCAGATCCGGCGCGGGCAGGCTCGAGGGGTGCACGGTGATCGCGTCGATGCCCCAGCCCTGCTGGTCGGCCAGCGCGGCGAGCATCTGCCAGCGGAGCCCGCCGACCGACTGCCCGGGGGGGAAGTGATAGGTGACGAGGAGGAGGCGCGGCCGGTCCGCAGGTACCTCCGCCGGTCCGGCGAGCCGGGCCCCGACCGCCAGACCGCTCACCGTCCCGCTCCCATGCGCCGCGCCACGGCTCCCCGCACCCGACGCAGCATGCGGAGCACCTCCTCGAGATAGCCGCCGGATGGGCGTGAGGCGAAGGTCTCGTAGCCCATCGCCGTCAGCACCGACCAGGCCCGCTTTTCGAAGCCGATCCGTTGACCCGTCGTGAGGCGGGTCTTCCAGCGGCCGGCATTGTCTTTTCGGGGGGGCTGGTTGAGCAGCGGCCAGAGGCCCTTCTTTTCGTCCGGAACGGATCGATCTACGTGCCGATGGTACTCCAGCATGGCAGGCTCCCACCGCACGCCGAGGAACGCGCAGATCCGCTGCAGCTCCCCGGCGGGGTCGCCGAGCAGGTCCTCGTACTTCAGTTCGAGGTATCGGTGGCCCAGCACGGCACCGATCCGGCGTACCCATTCGACTTGTTCACGCCAGCATTCAGCGCACTCGAAGAGGTCCTGTATCCCGAAATCCTGCTCGCGTTGAGAGAGGCAAGCGTCGCGACCGTCTCGGACGATGTGGAGGATGCGAGACTCTGGAAACCAGCGATGCAGCCGGTCGATGCGTTCCATGTTTCCCGGGTCCTTGTCGCCCCAGAGGCGCTTGCCATGCGCCGTGGCATACGCCACATGGAAGGCGTCCACTATGCCGGGATACCCCGGCAGGCGCCGCAAGCCCATGACGGTCTCGGCGTCGAGCGGAGTTTGCCACAGGCGGATCCGTTCTTCCTGGAGCAGTGCCTCGACCAGGCGACGCGCGTCCGCGTCGGAGGCCAGGTGGTGGAAGTCCCCCAGCTTGTCTTCGTAGCGCGCCCAGAGTCCTACCGTGTCGAGCGGGACGGCAATCTCAGGGTGATTGTCGAGCATCAGGCGGAGCAGCGTGGTCCCGCTGCGCTGGAAACCGACCAGGAAGAAGGGGTGATTCACCGGCGCAGTTCCCCGAAGAGGGCGCGGACCCCGGCAAGGCGGGCCCGGAAGCCTGCCAGGAGAACCAGGCTGTAGGTCAGGGCGCCGACGCCGACCGCAGCGAAGAACTGCAGCGGGAGGGGCGTCGTCGCGGGCATGAGGCCTCGGGTGACGGCAACCATCGTCATCATGGCGGTGGCCGCCAGCAGCGACGGGCGGATGGCCTCGAGCAGTTCCGTCATCCGCATGTCGGTCACGCGCTGCACCGCACGCAGCATGGGCCAGGTTACCAACGGATACCCGATGACCCAGGCACCGGCGACACCCGCCAGCCCCCAGCGGGAGCCGGCAATGAAGAGCGGGAGCAGGACAGCCACCCCAAGCAGGTTGTAGCGCATGGCGCGGCCTGATTCGCCGACGGCCTGGAGGGCATGGGGCAGGGTGGAGGTGAGGGAGCGGAAGGCCCCATAGAACGCCAGGATGGCAAGCGGGGCGATGGCGGGCCACCAGCGGTCGCCCATCACGACGACGACGAAGAGGTCGGCCACGCTCGCGAGCCCCATGGCGACAGGAAACGTCAGCAGGGCCAGGCCTTCCGTGATCTTGAGGATGTAGCGCCGCAGCTTGGGACGGTCGTCCTGCACGGCGGAGAAGACTGCCGGGGTGACCTGCGACACCAGGGCACTGATACGGTCCACGGGCAGGCTCGCGAGGGTCCAGGCATGCACGTAGGAGCCGAGCAGGATCTGCCCGAGGCGCTTGCCCACCACGGCGTTGTCCCCGTTGCTGTACCCATACCACGCGAGGCGGGCGATCATGATGTGTGTCCCGAAGCTCACCGCGGAGGACACCTCCGACCACCGGGCCGGCCAGCCGAGACGGTGAGGCTTCCAGTACACCGCGAGCACCATGCTGAAGATGCCCCCCAGGACCATGCCGGCCATGAGCGACCAGTAGCTTCCGCCCAACAGCGCCAGCACCAGCATGCTGATGCCGGAGACGGCCTGCTCGCTCGCGTCCAGCGCGGCGACCCGGCGGAACTGCATGTCGCGCGACATGATCGACCGCGGGAGCACCTTCACAGCCGTCGTCACAAACAGGAAGCTCTGCAGGATGAGCGGCCCGGTCAGCGACGGTGTATGGAAGAACTGGGCAACGAGCGGCGCCGCGAGAAACGAGAGCCCCCAGAGGGCTAGGCCGAGTGCCAGGGACATGCCACCGAGGGCCGAGATCTGCTGGTCCGTGAGGTCGCGCCGGCGGATGATCGCCGCCCCCAGCCCGAACTCGTTGACCAGTTGGACCAGGCCAACGTAGAGCGCGGTAAACCCATACAGCCCATAGTCGGAGGGTGTGAGGATCCGGGCGAGGACGATCGTGATGCCCCAATTGAGGATCTGGGTGGCCCATCGCAATGCGCCCGTCCACGCGATGCCGCGCAGCAGCGCACGATCGAGCTGATCGCGTTCCGGCGGCGCAGCCGCCGGGCTTCCAGGGGCGGATTCCAGGTTCACGTCACTACCCACGCGGCTCCCGGGTCAGGATGAGAGCGAAACAGCTCAGCAAGATCAGGGCCATTGGGACGTCCGGGCCGGACCGTCGAGTGTCGACTAAGATAATGCCGATCAATATCTTACGTGAAAGAGGAGGCGCCGCCGTGGCCCCACGCTCCCCTGCGGGATGGCGAGCGGCACCTTCCATGCTGTATTTGCCACCATCTCAAGCCCCCCGATTCCGGATCCGATGCCCTTGGCCGCCCTGCCCCGCCGTGTCCTGCGTTCGCTTGCCGCACGCTGGCGAAACCTGCGCGCTGCCCCACTGCTCAACCCGCTTGGCCGCGCCGAACTCCGCCGCGAGCTCGCCGGGGGGCACCCCGCCGATCCCGACCATCGGCCGCACCTCGAGGAGGCGATCGCCTGGGTCCGCCGGGCCCAGGACGCCACGCCGGATGACGGGATCGCCCGCGGCTACAGCGTGTTCTACAGCCCGTATTTCCGGGGGCAGGGCTGGCAGCCCTCCTATCCCGAGACGACGGGCTACCTGATCCCGACCCTGCTCGAGGCCGCCCGCGAGCTCGAGGCCCCCGACCTCGCCGAGCGGGCGCTCCGGGCGGCGCGCTGGGAAATCGCGATCCAGCTGGAGACGGGGGCGGTGCAGGGCGGGGTGATCGGCGAGGGCCGGACCCCGGCGATCTTCAACACCGGGCAGGTCATGTTCGGCTGGCTGGCCGCCTTCGAACATTCCGGCGACGGGGTCTTTGCCGACGCCCTGCGCCGGGCGGGCCGCTACCTGGTGCAGTCGCTGGACGGCGAGGGGCAGTTCCGGCAGGGGGAATCGGACTTCGCGCGGAAGGACGCCACGCTCTACAACGCGCGGGTGACCTGGGCCCTCGCAGAGGCCGGCAAGGTGCTGGGCGAACCGAGCTTCGTGGACGCCGCGGCGCGGCACCTGCGCATGGTGGCCGGCCGGCAGCACCAGAACGGGTGGTTTCCCCACTGCTGCCTGAGCGATCCCGAGCGCCCCCTCCTGCACACCATCTCCTACACCGTGCGCGGCCTGCTCGAGGGGGGCCGAGTGCTCGAGGACGCCGCCATCCTGGGCGCGGGCATCCGCGCGGCCGAGGCGTTGCTGCCCCTGGTGCGCGCGGACGGGTTCCTGCCGGGCCGGTTCCGGGCCGACTGGTCGGGGGCCGTGGCCTGGAGCTGCCTGACCGGCGACGTGCAGGCCGCCAACAACTGGATGCGGCTGCACCTCATCACCGGCGAGGCGCGGTGGGTCGAGCCGGTCCCGCGCGTGCTGGCCTTCGTGAAGCGCACCCAGAACCGGAGCTCGGACGATCCCGGGCTCCGGGGCGGGATCAAGGGCTCGGCGCCGATGGATGGCGACTACGGCCGGCACGAGATCCTCAACTGGGCCACCAAGTACTTCGTGGACGCGCTGATTCGGGATCGCCAGCTGGCGCGCGGCACCGCACGGGACCGGATGGCCGCCTACCGGCTGGCCTGACCGGGAGGGATGAGCTCGACACGGCGGACCCGCGTACGCCCCACCTGCACCTGGTCGGAGACCGCCAGCGAGTCGTCCGTGTACTGCGCCAGTATCCGAAGCGCTGAGTCCGGCGCGATGACCCCGCGCTCCACGAGCCAGAGGGTACCCGCCGCGCGCGCCTGGGCCAGGGCCTCGCGGGCCAGCCTGGCGTCCGAAGGTCGCATCGTCAACTGGGTGCGGGGCCGCCGCCAGTCTGGCACCGGCAGGGTGTAGACCGGGTTGGAGCGCGGGAGGTAGTAGGCCAGCGGAAGCGCACCGTCCGTGGCAAAGAAGACCACCGGGTCGTCGGCCCTGATGTTGGTGTTGAGGTAGCGGCCCACCGTCTTCCAGTCGGCCTGGCCGCGGTAATTGCGCACGTAGCTGATGGTGCCGAGGGCAAAGGTCAGCACCAGCCACCCGGCCGCGGCTCGGCGCGGCCAGCCGGGGGTGGCGCCGGACAGGAGGAGCCCCGGCAGGAGGAGCAAGCCGGGGACCGCCACCACCCAGTGCCGCTCCTCGACGAGAGCGAGATTCGTGGCGCGCAGCACCAGCAGCGCACCGATCGGGACGGCGGCGGCGAGGAGCAGCTGGCCCTCGGTTCCGCTCAGGCGTCGGTGCCCCGGCCCGAAACGGGCCGCCAGCACGCCGCCAGCGCTGGTGCCGAGCAGGGCAAGGCCTGCCGGGGTCTGCATGAAGGGGGAGAACCGGAAGACCGACTCGACGACCGTTGCCACGGTCCAGCGGACCGCTTCGCCGGCCTGCGCAGGTCCGGCGGGAAGCGTGGTCCAGTGCAGCGGGGAGAGGTAGTTCAGCCGAACCTGCATCTGCTCGAGGACGCCGGGTACCCACGGGAGGAACAGGAGGCCGACAGCACCCAGCGCCACGGTCATCTCGCGGCCACGGGAGGACGTGAGGGCGGCGATCCCGTGCCCCAGGAGCACGAAGCCGGTGTAGTAGAAGGTGAGCAGGCCGAGGTAGGCCACCGCGGCATAGGCCAGGATGTCGCGGTCCCGCACGGGGCGGTCCGGATCGATCAGGCGCAGGAAGAGCCAGGTACTCGCGGTGACGGACAGGATGGCCAGCGCGTACACCCGCGCTTCCGAGGCAGCCCAGAGCAGTTGCGGGGCCAGCCCACCGATCAGCGCCAGGTTCCAGGCGCGCGTGCCGAGGCGGAGGTCCCGCGAGAGACGCGCCAGCAACGTGATGGTGCCCAGGCTGATCGCCACCGACAGCAGCCGCAGGAACTCGATGGACGGATGCATCACCCGCCAGCTCCACGCCAGCAGGAAATACAGTGGTGGCTGCTGCTCGAAGCGGAGGGCCCGGCGCAGCGCATCCCCCGCACCCGCCGCCGTGGTCGCGAGGGTGCAGGCCTCGTCATACCAGAGGCTGTTGTGCAGGCTCATCAAGGTGCCGACCGCCGCCACGATCGCGACCCCGGCCACCCAGGGCCAGTCCGGCGTACCGCTTGACCCTGTTCCCGTCCCGACCCTACCTTCGTCCGTCCCCACCATGCCTCCGGTTCCCCGGGATATCCGGACCACCCCCTGATGCCCCACACCCTGTCACGCCCTTCGGTCTTCCGTGGCCGACACCACGACCTGCTCGCCCTCGCGCTGGTCCTGCTCGTGGCGCTGCTGCCCCGCGTCGTCGTCCTCGGCGCCGACCCGCCGGCCCGCGTCCTCGGCGCCTTCCTGAGCGACGAGGGGTGGTGGGCCCAGAACGCGCGGCAGCGGGTGCTCTTCGGCGAGTGGGTCATGGACGAACACAATCCGGCCCTCTTCGCCGCCCCGGCCTACACTGCCGCGCTCACCCTCACCTACCAGGCGACCGGCCTGGGCCTGGCGGAGACCCGGCTGCTCAGCGCGCTGGCCGGGGCACTCGCCTGCGGCGTCTTCTACCTGGGGCTGCGGGCGGTGCTGCCCCTCCGTCGGGCCCTGCCGCCCGCACTGCTCCTGGCCCTCGGTGGATTCGGGATTCTCCTCAGCCGGCTCGCCCTGGTAGAAACATTGCAGCTCGCCTTCGGCATCGTGGCCATGGCCGGGGTGCTCGCCGCCACCCGCTACCCGCCGCTGGGGGCCCTCGGGGGGCTTGGCCTTGTCGGGGCCGTGCTCAGCAAGCCCAATGCCGTCATCCTGGGGCCCATCTTCGCCGCCGCCTGGTGGCTCGACTATCGGCAGCGGCGCCAGTCCGAGGAGCCCCTCCGCCCCCTGGCGCTGCAGGTCGCCGCATTTTCGGGCGCGGTCGCCTGCAGTGTGATCGCGGTACTGGTGTTCTTCATCTGGCCCAATTGGACCGACATACGGGCGCAGCTCGGAGTGAGCATCGCCAATGTCACGGCCCAGAACAGCCGGCTCGCGGATGGTGGCGTGCTGGTGCTGCTCCTGCCGTTCCTGAGCCTGCGACCCAGCCTGCTCTTCCTGGAAAGCGTCGTGCCGATGGTGGGCCTTGCCCTGCTGGCCTGGCGGCGGCTGGCCCGGCCAACCCCGGCGCCGCTCGATGCCGCGGAGCGGCTGGCGTGGCTGTGGTGGTGGGGCGTCCTGGCCTACGTGGCGAGCCAGGCCTACCAGCCCGACCGGCGCTTCCTCCTGCTGGTGCCCGCCGTGGCCCTGCTCGGTGCGCGCGGCCTGTTCGAGCGCGACGAAGTCCCCGTGGAGACGGCTTCTCCCTGGCGGGGGGCGATGGCCGGCGCGGTGGTGGGATCCCTGTGCGGGCTCTATGTCATGGCCTGGGGAATCCCTCCGCTCGAGGGGCTGACCGCGGGTCTGCATATCGGTGGGGAGGACGGGATCTCGGTCTACCCGCTTCAACTGGGACTGTGGCACGCCACGGTGCTGGCCGGGGCGGCGGGCGGGGCGTGGCTCGTGCGTCGCCCCGCGGCCTCGCGGTGGGTGGTGCCGGCAGGCGTGTGGGTGGCGCTGTTCGCCCTCACCGAACCGCTGCCCATCGCCCGCGACCTGCTGCGACCGAGCTTCTCCGAGCGTGATGCCGCGCGCGCCATCGCCCACGTGGCGCGGTCGCTCCGCCCGGAGCGCCGGGTGATGACGGGTTTCCTGGCCAACTCCCTGGCGCTGGAGAGCGACATCTTCCCGTTCTACATCCGCAACGAGCCGGCGATCGGCGCCGCGATGAACCTCGACGGCTGGGAACGGTTTCGTCCCACGCTCGCGGTCACCGCCGCCCGAAACGGCGTGCGGATGGGCCTGCCCCTCGACCCGGGGCGTCACGGCCTGCGCCCGCTCTGCCGGATCCCGCTCTGGCACGAGGTGCGGGACGCGACGCCGATCGAGGTCACGCTCTGGTTCACCCCGGACCAGCCGCCGCCGGCCTGTCCCCCGCCGGCGCGGCCGGCGGCGGGAGGCCCGGCCCTGCCCCCCGTGCCGTGAACAGCGCGCCGCCGACCAGCCCCGCCAGCAGCGGACACGCGAAGTAGCCGAGGCTGAGCGCCACGGCATCGCCGGCCGGCACGCCGTACGGGGCCAGGAACCACACCCAGGCCCATTCACGCACGCCGAGCCCCGCGAGCGACAGCGGCAGCATCGTGGCGAGCGAGACCAGCGGCACCCCCACCAGGAAGCGTTCGGGCGGGAGGGGCAGCCCGACCCCCCACGCGATCACCATCCAGAGGAGCACCATCAGTCCCTGGACCGCGAGCGAGACCACCAGGGCGAGCGCCGCCTGCCGGCCGCGGGCCAGAGTGCCGCGCAGGGTCGAGGCGAGCGTCGCCGGCAGGGCCCGGAATCGTGGGTGGCGCCGTGCCGCCACGGCGACCGCCAGCAGCCCGGCGAGGCTCGCGCCGGCGAGGACCAGCAGTCGCCCGGGCGCCACGGCCCCGGCGAGCCGGAGCCCGAGCCCGCCGGCGCCGGCGGGATCGAGCAGCAGGCCGATCACGCCGAACAGCAGCAGCGCCAGCACGCCGAAGGCGCGATCGAGGACCACGCTCAGCACGGCGGCCTCGGGCTCCCGGGAGGCGCGTGCCACCATCGTGGCCCGGAAGGCATCGCCCCCCACGGCCGTG
>WBZN01002431.1_pt1 | contig 10375 bp, 7 predicted proteins | sample 5204281 | NCBI WGS metagenome assembly WBZN01 (sample SAMN12344347, study PRJNA552823) | activated sludge metagenome | biome: Activated sludge suspended growth; feature: Nitrification reactor; material: Wastewater; isolation source: activated sludge from nitrification reactor of wastewater treatment... | reverse complement strand
CACGGTCCACGGCGAATAGGCTTCGCCCACGTAAGCCGGGCCGTTGTATTCCAGCGGCGGATTGAGGCCGATATACGGCGGCAGCGGGCTTTCGCGCGGTCCCGCCTGGGCGCGTAGATAATTGGCCACGCACATCCAGTCGGGATAACGCGGCTTTGGTTTGTCGCGGGTATCGGGATCGCCGGACAGTAACTGCATGGTACCAGCCGGATGACCGCCGGCGGTCTGGTTCATCGACCGCAGCAGCGTGAACTTGCCGGCAGCCGCCGCATGGCGCGGCATCAATTCACAAATCTGCATGCCGGGCACGGCGGTGGAAATCGCGCCGAACGGCCCGGCGTATTCCGTCCCGGAATGGGGCTTGGGATCGTAGGATTCGAGATGCGACATCCCGCCCGGCTGCCAGACCATAATCACGGCGGTTTTGTCGCGCGCGGAACGGGCGGCATCACCTGCGGCAGACCGCAATCGTAATACGCCCGGCAGACTGAGAGCCCCCAGTCCGAACCGCAGAATCTCGCGTCGCGATGCGGAGGACATCAGCGGGCCGGGACAAACTTTCGCTGCGGGTTCAACAGACGATCGACGCATCAAGCCACCACCATCATCGGAACAAATTGGTTGCGAGGCGAGCACTGCCTCAACCATTCAAGGATAGCATTCGCGGCAACCGGCTGGCCAGACAGATTGGCCGCGAACTCAGGGTGGTGCTATTGATCCTCACAATTTGCCTTGCAAATACGCCTTTCCGGCGGCGAGGGCCTCGGCGAGTTTTTCGGGGTTTTTGCCGCCGGCTTCCGCCAGATCGGGACGCCCGCCGCCGCCACCGCCGGCGACTTTCGCCGCGGTTTTAACCGCTTCCGAGGCGCTGACGCCCTTCGCCACGAGGTCTTTACTCACCGCGGCGATCAACGCGACTTTCCCGTCCGTCACCAAGCCGAGCAGCACCGCGACTGACGGAGCCTGCTCGCGGATGCGGTCGATGAACTCCTTCAGATTGTCGCGTGGACAGTCGGCTTCATGGACGACCAGCTTGACTCCGTTGACGGTCTCCGCCGCAGCCACGAGTTTTGCCGCCGTGCCGGCCAGGGACTGAGCCGTGAACTTGGACAGTTCCTGCTTCGCATGATGCAGTTCGTCCTGCAGCAATTGAACTTTTCGCGGCAATTCATCCGGCTGCGAGGCTTTCAGCAAGCCGGTGAGTTGTTCCACCAGGTGTTCCGTGTCGCGAATTTTCTGGAGCGCTTTCGGGCCGGTCAGACACGAGATGCGGCGGACACCCGCGGCGATGAGTTCGTCTTTGACGATCCGGCACAGTCCGACCTGGCCGGTGTTCGACAGATGCGTGCCGCCGCAGAGTTCGCGACTGAAATCGCCCATCGTCACCATGCGGACATTGTCCGGGTATTTTTCGCCGAAGAGCGCCATCGCACCGAGTTTTTTCGCCTCGGCAATCGGCATCAGGGCCGTGGTGACGGGCGAGCCTTCCGCAATGCGGGCATTGACTTCGTCTTCAATCTTGAGCAGTTCCTCGTCGGTCACGGACTTCGGGTGGGCATAATCGAACCGAAGCTGATCGGGTTCGACTTTGGAGCCGCGCTGGGTCGCCGTGTCGCCGAGGAATTTTCTCAGGGCATGATGCACCAGGTGCGTGGCCGAGTGGGCGCGGCGCAGGCCTTCGCGGCGAATGGCATCGACATGGGCGTGCACTTTCGCGCCCGTCTGCAGTTTGCCGGAAATGATCTTGCCGATGTGCACGACCAGTTCGCCGTTGCGCTGGGTGTCTTCGACGGAAAACTCGCAACCATCGGCGACAATGCGGCCCGTGTCGCCGACCTGGCCGCCGGATTCGCCATAGAACGGTGTCTGATCGAGGACGACGCCGATCACCGTGCCGGCCCGGTCGTAAGTGGGGGCCAGTTGCTTGTCGGCAATAATGCCGACAATCTTGCTCTCGCCGGACAGGTTGTCATAGCCCAGGAACTTCGTGCCCCCCTGCTTGCGGAGCGCATCAATCGGCCCTTCGGACATGACGGAATCGGCAAAGGCACCGGACCCGCTTTTCTTTTTGTGCTCTTCCATGCAGGCGTTGAAGCGATCGCGGTCGACCCGCAGGCCTTCGTTGTCCGCGAGCGACTGGGTCAATTCGATCAGGAAGCCGTCCGTCTGATGCAGATCGAAGGCTTCTTCGCCGGACAATGTCGACTGATTTCGCGCTCTGGCCTGATCGGCCATCTTGCGGAATTTCTGAATGCCGCGGTCGACGACGCCGAGGAACTGCTTTTCCTCGGCCTCAATGGCGACTTTGACGTTGTCGATGGTCTGCTTCAGTTCCGGATACGGGTTCCGCATCATCTCGGCGATGAGCGGGACGAGTTGCGACAGACACGGCTCGTGCTTGCCGAGGCGGAACGCTTCCATCGACGCCCGCCGCAGCAGCAGGCGGATGACGTAATTTTCCTTTTCGTTGCCGGGCAGGCAGCCTTCGTGAATCGCGAACGTGCAGGCACGAACGTGATCGGCAATGCGGCGGAGCGGGCGGCCCTGCGGGCTGTTGAAATCGTATTTCGCACCGACAATTTCCCCCGCGGCATCGCACAGGGGACGGAGAATGTCGATCTCGAAGTTGCTTTCAAAGCCCTGCAGCACGGCGGCGGTGCGCTCCAGTCCCATGCCGGTGTCGATGTTTTTCTTCGGCAGCGGACGCAGATTGTTGGGCGGTGCGCCGACCCGGTTGAATTGCGTGAAGACCAGGTTCCAGATCTCGACTTTCTTTCCGCCGGACGGAGGCGAGTAATAGATTTCGCTGCAGGGGCCGCACACGCCGTCGGGGCCGTTGGTCGGTGAACCGGCGGGCCAGAAGTTTTCGTATTCGTCTTCGCGGCTGATGCGTTCGGAAGGCAGGCCGACCTCATCGCGCCAGATTTTGGCGGCTTCATCGTCGTCGAGGTACACGGTCACCGACAGCCGGTTCGGTTCGAGTCCCAGCCATTGTTTGGTGGTGAGAAACTCCCACGCCCAGTGGATCGCTTCGCGTTTGAAGTAATCGCCGAACGAGAAATTGCCCAGCATTTCAAAGAAGGTGTGGTGGTACGCCGTTACGCCGACGTTATCGATGTCGCCGGTGCGCAGGCATTTCTGGCAGGTGGCGGCCTTGGTGAATTCGAGCGGGCCGATGCCGAGAAACTGGTTCTTGAACTGGTTCATGCCGGCGGGCGTGAACAGCACGGTCGGATCGTCTTTGGGGACGAGGACGTCGGAAGGGCGGCGAACGCACCCCTTGGAAGCAAAGAACGAGAGATACTTTTCCCGCAGCTCATCCGTTTTCATAAATCGGCCACCGTGCCTGTTGGAGTAAGAGACGTTGATTTCTTGGAGGGTTTGATCGAGCGACTAATCGAGTTGGGTGACCGGGGTTGTTCTCACTGGCGGCCCAAAGCGACCGCCAGTGGCACCCGTCACCCGGCGCGGGACCGTCGACTTATTCGCGGATCGTGGCGCTGGCGGGATCGCCGGGTTTGGCGAGAAAATGGACGACCACGTTGCCGGTGAGGTTCGCCACGGCGCGCTGGAATTCTCCGGGCGTTCGGACGGTTGTCCCTTCCACACGGGTGATAACCTGGCCGAGTTGCAGTCCGGCTGCATCCGCGGCAGACGCCGCCGCGACGCCCACCACCGTGACTCCCGGAAGAAAACGATCATCATGATATTTCTGACGTGCCGAGGGGTAATCGACGCGCAACCCGCGCCAGGGGGGATATTTCGGACGCGTGGCGACGATCCCCTCTTCATCTCTGACGGGCCATTTTCCGAGTTTGGACCGGACTGTCAACACCTGTCCGCGGTCCGGCTGGTTTCGCTGCGGACGGTACAGTTCCACGGTGACTTCCGCTTCCGGCGGTTGCTCCCCGACCACCCGCATCAAATCCGCAGGCGAAAGCAGCGGCGTGTCATTAATCGTCAGCAAAACATCCTGCACACGGATCTGTTCATTCACTCCAGCGGGCGAACCGGCCGGCACGCTGACGACTTCCACGGCGGACGGCTGGCGGTCCAGCAGCCGGTATTCCCGCATCTTGACCGGCCCCACGGCGGCGGGTGACACACCCAGCAGGCCGTATTCGACTTCCTGACCGGCCAGCAGTGTTTCGATCACGCGGCGCATGCCACCCCCCACGGGGATCGCGAACCCGGCGGATTTTTCGTAACCCTCGATCACGGCGAGCGACGTGCCGATGCCGAGCAGGCGGCCATCCAGATCGACCACCGGCCCGCCGCTGCCCCCCAATTGCAGGCGGGAATCGAGTTGCAGGATGGTGCCGAGACTCGCCAGCAACTGGTCTGAATCGCGCTTGAGCGACGGGTTGGGCCGGCGGGCCACATTGCTGATGATGCCCCAGGAAACGCTGGCCGAACCGTCGCGGGCCAGTGCATACGGATTGCCGAGGCAGACCACGATGTCTCCCTTCCGCGCCGGAGCCGGCGACCGCCAGTCCAAGGGTTTCAACTCGCCCGGGTCACCGCCGAGCTCCTCGGGATCAAACGTGACGATCGCCAGATCGCTGCGGGGGTCCGCGGCGAAAATCCGGCCGTTGGCACGTCGCTGGTTGGCGAACTTCAACTGCAGAATCGATTGCTGACCGTTGCGGGGTTGGCCGTCAATGGCACCGCCGCGCACGACATGGTATGCGGTCAGCACAAAGAGCTCGCCGCGTTCTGCGGCCTGAATCAACACACCGGTACCATAATCGTTGGGCAACAGCTCCCGGTCTTCCGGATCGAGCGGGACCGCGGTCGGGTTAATGATCTCGGCGGGATACGGATGGATTTTCAGAATACTGACGACGGCCGGTTCGACGCGCGAGACAACGCGGCGAATCGTGCCGGCGGTCAGCGGACGGTCATCCGGTTCGTCCGCGGTGCCGGAAGAAACGGCGAGTCCCCACCAGGCGGCGAGAAATAAACTGCGGAGGATCACGCGGCGCGACATGGTGGGGAGCGACAACTTCGTTGTCGGCTAAACAATTTTGGTGCGGGTGAAAGTTATTCGCCGCTGTCGGTCGATCCGCCGCCCTCCGACGGCAAACGCCGGCCGTTGGCAACAAAGGCATCCAGCACCTTGGTCCGAATTTCGTCCATCATTTCGGGATGCTCTTCGAGATACAACCGGGCTTTGTCGCGGCCCTGGCCCAAACGAGTTTCGCCATACGTGAACCAACTACCGCTCCGTTCCACGATGCGGTGGGCCGCCGCCAGGTCGAGCACGTCGCCCGACAGGCTGATGCCGCGGTCGCTGAGCATGTCGAACTCGGCGATCCGGAACGGCGGGGCGACTTTGTTCTTGACGATCTTCACCTTCATCCGCATGCCGATCGTGTTCTCGCCTTCTTTCAAAGTGGACAACCGGCGGACATCGACCCGGCAGGAACTGTAGAACTTCAGCGCGCGGCCGCCGGGGGTGGTTTCCGGGCTGCCGAACATCACGCCGATCTTCTCGCGGATCTGGTTGATGAAGATCACGACGGCTTTCGCCTTGGAAATCGCCCCGGTGAGCTTGCGCATCGCCTGGCTCATCATGCGGGCCTGGAGGCCGACGTGGCTGGCCCCGATTTCCCCATCGAGTTCCGCTTTCGGAACCAGAGCGGCGACCGAGTCGATGACAATAATGTCCACTGCATTCGACTTGATCAGCATTTCAGCGATCTGCAGCGCTTCTTCGCCGTAGGACGGCTGGCTGACGAGCAGTTCTTCCAGATTGACGCCGAGCTTTTTCGCCCACGCCGGATCGAGGGCGTGTTCGGCGTCGATGAACGCCGCGATGCCGCCGAGTTTCTGAGCATTGGCGATGGCATGCAACGCCAGCGTCGTTTTGCCGCTGGATTCCGGGCCGAAGAGTTCGATAATGCGGCCGCGGGGAAAACCGAATCCGCCGAGTGCGAGATCGAGGGACAACGCCCCGGTGCCGATGCCGGAAATGGAACCCTCGCCCCCTTCGGCGAGTTTCATGATCGAGCCTTTACCGAAGGCTTTTTCGATCTGTCCCAGGGCATTATCGAGTTGCTTGTGATCAGCCGCACCGTTTTGGGAAGCGGTCTCTTTTTTGGCGGCTTTCTTTGCAGTCGGGGCCATCGAGCAATCCTTTATTGTCGCTTTATGTGGGATGGTAGCGATGAAATTGGAGATGTGAACAAGGGAATAGTATCGAGCCGCACTCCAAAGTCAAGGGCCGGAAAAGGCTGATTGTCAGACTTGTTCCGGATGCATTTCACTCGTTCTCAAGTCATGCGGCAAGCTCGCCGGGCGGTTCCATTCTTGAAGTCGGGTGAGGTCGAGGCTTTACGAGGCCCACCGCAACCAAATTGTATTGTGGTGGGACTCGAAAGACTCGTCACACCCTACAGCGACTCGTCCCATCCTACAGCGACTCGACCCACCTTACGGCGGCTTGCTGGTCGAAAAGCGGTGGCGTTATACTGCGCGCGGCGGCAAACTCGCCGTCGGGAGACGACAATCGTGCTTGTGCAGATGGAGCTGGTGCGGATCATCATCAGCGAGATTAACGATCAGCAGGTGATTTTCCTGCGTGAAGTGGACGGCGAACGGGCTTTTCCGATTTTGATCGGCCTGTTCGAGGCCACCAGCATCGACCGCCGCGTGAAAGGGGAAATTCCCCATCGCCCGCTGACGCATGACCTGCTCAAAAACACAATTGAACAGTTGGGTGGCACGGCTCAGGACGTGGTGATCAACAACCTGCAGGACCACACCTATTTCGCCACCATTCGCGTGCAGAAGGACGGCGACCTGATCGAGATCGATAGCCGGCCCAGTGATGCCATCGCACTGGCCGTTCATTATCAGCCGTTTCTGCCGATCTATGTGGAAGATGAAGTGCTCGGCGAAGTGGCGTCGTGAAAGAGGAAAGCAGCGCGGACTTTGTCCGCGGCTAAACGGGGTTTAGCCGCGGCGGAAAGCCGCGCTCACATCGCGCTATTTCAATGTCGCGGCGAAGAGTTCTTTCATCTTCTTCCATGAGGCTTCGTCGGCTTCTTTCTGATATTTCAGGCCTGGGTTGCCGTGTTTGTCGGCGTCGGGAACCGTGAAGCTGTGCACGGCACCCGGATAGGCGATGAATTCATAATTGACCTTCGCCGTGTCGAGTGCGCTGCGGAAGGCTTTGATGGCGTCTTCCGGAATGAACTTGTCGTCCGCACCGTGACAGATCACGATTTTCGGCTTGATCTGCTTCGCCTCGGCAGCGGTCGCCGCCGGCAATGCCGCATGGAACGTGGCCACCGCCTTCAGATCGGCACCGGTGTAGGCCAGTTGCAGGCAAGTCGAACCACCGAAGCAATAGCCGATCGCCGCCAATTTGCTGCCATCGACCTGCGGCTGTTCCTTCAGCACCGCGAGCGCGGCCTGGGCCCGCTTCCGCCAGTCTTCGACATTCATGCGGACCTTACCGGCCATTTCGCCGGCGTCCTTGGGATGCTCCACGACTTTCCCGTCGCCATACATGTCGGCACAGAATGCCACGTAACCCAGCTCTGCGAGCTTTTTCGCCCGGTCCTTGGCGTAGTCATTCAGGCCCCACCACTCGTGGACCACCAGCACGCCGGGCTGCTTCCCCTGGGCGGCATCGTCCCAGGCGAGAAACCCGATCGACTCCTGGGTGCCGGCTTTGTATTTGATTACCTTCGTCTGCACGGCGGCGTGCGCGAGGGTGGGCAGCATCAATAGGGCGGCAATTCCTAATGGACAGCAACGCATGAAAATCACTCCTGAATGGTCCATCACACCAGAGGCGAAGCAGAAACCGCTTCGCACGATCAACACGTCCATTCTTGAGATTTTCAGACCGCTGCTCAAGTCGCCCGCGCCGAAACCAAACCTTGCCGTTAGAATTTCTGCACGATGACCACCACTTATCAGTCCCTCATCGGTCAGCTTCGTCAGGCGTTCCCGCAACCCGTATCGGACCGGGTGCACGATGCCTATTTTGTATTCTCATTCCTGCGGGCTCTCGATCAGGTGGATGGGATGAAATCGGTGTCGCCGGTATTGGGTGAACCGGTCCAACTCGATTACGACGCCGCCCGCCAACAACGGATGGAGCTTGAGCCGCAGTCGCTGGAACAGGTGACGCGGCTGCTGGTCGAACATCTGTCCGGAATGTTCATCTGGGGACACCCGCGCGCACAGATCAATGTCGTGCCGCATCCCACGATTCCCAGCGTCATCGGCGGGCTGCTGCCGTCGCTGTACAATCCGAACCTGGTCAGCGAGGAATCGTCCCGGCTGGTGGCGGCGGCGGAAGTGGAAGTCTCGGCGATGACGGCGGACCTGCTCGGATATGACCCCGATCAGGCGGCCGGTTTATTCACCTTCGGCGGAACCGGCACGCTGTTGTATGGTGTAAAACTCGGCCTGGAAAAGGCCTGCCCCGGCACGCGGAAGACCGGGCTGCCCGAACAACCGGTGATTCTCTGTTCCGAACGCGCCCATTATGCCTGCCTGAGTGTGGCCAACTGGCTCGGCATCGGACAGGACAATGTCATTCAGGTCCCCTGCACGCCGGAAAACGAAATCCGCACCTGCCTGTTCGAGACGATAACCCGTGATCTGTTGCATCAGGGTCGCAAGATCGCCGCGATTGTGGCCACGATGGGGACCACGGACCACTTCGGACTGGACGACCTCAAAACGCTGCACGAACTGCGCGAGAAGTTTGTGGCGGAGTTCGGGCTGGATTACCGTCCGCACATCCATGCGGATGCCGTGATCGGCTGGGCCTGGAGCGTGTTCAACGATTACGACTTTGATGTCAATCCGCTGGGATTCCGTTCGCGCACCGTCCGCGCGTTGGCGGGCACGCATCGCCGGATCAGTCAATTGTCGCTGGCGGATTCCATCGGCATCGACTTTCACAAAACAGGATATACCCCGTATGTGTCGAGCCTGTTTCTCGCCAAGGCTGCGACCGATCTGGAATTGATCAGCCGTGATCCGACGGAAACGCCTTACCTGTTTCACGACGGGCATTACCATCCCGGCCGCTACACGCTGGAGACCACGCGGTCGGGAGCCGGGCCGATGGCGGCGCTCGCAAATCTCCGGCTGTTCGGCAAGAACGGGTTACGGTCGCTGCTGGGACATGTCGTGTCGATGGCGGAAGCGTTGCGGGAACAACTCAATGGTCATGCGGCGACAACAGTCGTTAACAAAGGCAACTTCGGCCCGGTGACGTTGTTCCGCGTCTATCCCGACGGCGTCGATACGTTCAGCATTTCCGAAAAAGAGCAGAAAGATCCCGCGCACCGCGAGACGCTGCGCCAACACAACGAATACAACCGCCGGATCTTCCAGCAGGTGCAAGCCGACGCGATCCAGGGGCATGGCGTCGTCATTTCCATGACCGACTGCTATCGCGAAACGGATTACGGCGAGCCGATCGTGGCTCTGAAATCCTACATTCTCAGTCCGTTCTCGGAAGAATCGTCGATCGATGCGGTGCTGGAGTCGCTTTGGAAAGCGCGACGGGAACTCGCCTTGGGGTGATCAGGGATTGTCTTTCGGCCCGACATACTCGGTGCTGAAGGCATCCAGCACGGCGATTTCCACTCGGTCGGCTTGCGGAGCGTCTTCACCGGCATCGAGTTCCGGCGGCTCGTGCTCCGCCAGCGCGATGATGCGCATCCGGTCTTTTTCGATTCCCGCCGCCGTCAGGTGATCGAAGACCGTTCGACCCCGAGCATACGAGAGGGCGAACAGATCGGGATAATTCGCATTTTTTGGCAAGGGTGATGCTGCCGTGTGACTGCGGATTTCGATTTTGTTGGGTTTACCGGACAGCGACTTGGCAATCGCCGCCAGTTTGCGTTGGCCATCCTCGGACAGGTCTGCTTGAAAACGTTTGAACAGAATCGGCGGACCGGCCGGAATCGGTTTGCCATGCCGCGGCATCCAGACCCGTTTGTCGTCTCCCTCAATGGTTTGGGGAGCCTTAATGCCGCCACGTCCCTTGTCCGATTCCGAATGCGCTCCGAGAGTTTTCAGTTGTTCAATCATGCTGTTCACGGGGAAATTCTTACCGGGTGGTGACAACCGGCCCGCGCGGTAGCCGATGCCCTTTTGCAGGGACTCCAGTACCTGCAGGTATTTTTTGTCGCCGGCGACTTCACTCAGCGAGACCAGCATGATGAAGAAGGTGAGCAGCAGCGACATCATGTCGCCATAGGTCACGACCCATTCCGGCACCCCTGGCGGCGGATCATCTTCCGGCAAAGCCATGCCCGTGCGCTCCTGAAACCTCGAAATCGTCTCTGGTGCGCTTCGGACAGCCGGGTCGGGTTCCGCAATCAATTTCGTGCTGACA
>WBZN01002430.1_pt1 | contig 10376 bp, 11 predicted proteins | sample 5204281 | NCBI WGS metagenome assembly WBZN01 (sample SAMN12344347, study PRJNA552823) | activated sludge metagenome | biome: Activated sludge suspended growth; feature: Nitrification reactor; material: Wastewater; isolation source: activated sludge from nitrification reactor of wastewater... | reverse complement strand
CAAATTCCAATTTTTGGCGCAACCTGGTGATAGGCATCACGTGCTTTGCGATAGGACTGTTCTTTGTGGTCTCATCAGTTATATGGCCCTTCCTCCGACCTATAGTCGCACCCAGCAATTGGGAAAGAATTGCCAGTCAGGCGCGCAGCAATGAAAGCAATGGCAATCACGAATTAGCTAAATCATTTTTTCGACAGGCAGTTGCAGAGGCAGACAAAGAAAAACTTCCTGAGGAAAAGCGGGAGATGCTGTATCACGACATCGGACAGTTTTACAGCAAAAATGGAAACTACAGCGAAGCAATTAAATACCTCGAGAAAGCTCTGGCAATCAACAGTACGCATGGGCAGGATTTTCTAACAGGTTCCTTGAATGACTGGCTTTGCGACGCTTATTTAATGGATAACCAGGTAGCGCCAGCCGTGACACATGGCGAAGCGGCGGTCGCTATCAAGAAGAGGCTCTTAGGGGAGCATGAGTACACCTTGTATGCGCTGCTTCATCTTGGACAAGCCTATCGGCGTGCGCACAACTACAGCGCAGCTGAAAGTACAGACCGAGAGGCATTGGTGCTAGCTAACAAACTATATCCTGACGGTAACAGTATCAACTTGTCAGACGCAAATCTGCAACTGGGAAATATTCTCGCTGACGAGGGAAAAAATGAAGAGGCAATCGAGCCATACAAGATGGCGTTAAAAACATCTCTGGTGGCGCGCGGCAACGATAGCCAGCTGACAGCAAAAGCGCGCAACGAACTGATCAAGCAATTGCGTGCGCTGAAACGATACGATGAGGCAAACAAAATTCCGCCGCTTACAGGACAGCAGTAATGGCTTCTACCACTTCAGCAGGTTGAATTGCTCCATATCAACGGTAGCTGTGTTGCGGTACATCGCCAAAACGATCGCCAGTCCGACAGCCGCTTCAGCTGCAGCGACTGTAAGAATGAAGATAGCGAATACCTGACCCTTCACTTCAGACGGATCGATATATCTAGCAAAAGCAACTAAGTTGATGTTGACGGCATTCAGCATCAATTCAATCGACATCAAGACTCGCACAGCGTTTCTGGATGCGACCATGCCGTACATTCCGATCGAAAACAGAACGGCACCCAGCGCAAGGTACCGCACAAGCGGTTCCTCTTGATGAATTGATAAAACGAAGAAACCGAAAAACGTTCCGGCTGAAAGCACAACCACCGGTGAAGCGTTCATAAAGATGGCAGTAGCGGCGACCAGCGCGATGATTGAGAACGACGCCACATCCGCAGGCAACTTGATTCCCGCAGAAAGCAGCGCTGCACCAAGTGAACCGTTGAAATAGAGAATGGCGATTAACGCTGCAACAACGGCGTATGCGAATCCCATAAGTGTTTGTTGAGAGAATTTCGGCATTATGGTTACCTCGCCGTCGTCAGTGCTTCGGCTTCAGCATCAGGTGCTGCTCCCGTCGCTTCGCTGTATTCCAAAACTTCCGGCTCGATTGGTTCGTTCTTGGCTAGCATAATTGCTCCCATCAATGCTGCTAAGAGCAGAACCGATGCGAACTCAAAAGGTAACGAATACTGCCCGGTGATCGCTGCGCCTATGACCGCGACGTTGTTTGCAGCGGGCAATTCGGGTTTGACGACCCAAGTGTCAGACCGAATCGCCATATAAATGACGGAAAACAAAACAAAAGACACCACAAAGCCTATTAGCTTGCTGTTGCCTGCCGCAGGCTTCAAATCCAGATCCATTCTGGGATTCGTGAGCATCAAGGCGATGACAACGACGAGTGTGATACCAACCGCGTAAATCATCACTTGAGCCATGGCGATAAACTGAGCTTGCAAAATCAAGAACAGTCCACTTATCGCACCAAATACACCGATCAGAAGGAAGCCACTACGGATAATGGCTCGGTCGAGGATCACACCGAAAGCAAAAGGAATTGCCAGGGCGGCGAGGATATAAAACATCCAGGTCTCGATTGATACGGAATTCACATCCGCAAAAGTTGCCAGGTTTTCCATTTTCTTAGCTCTCGATCCTCTTGCCTTAACTTCTCGCGATGATTACTCTTTCGGTTTTTCTTCTTCGGACTTTTTGGCGTCATCAACTTTCGCTTCTGCCGGTTTGGCTTCAGCAGCAGGCTTAGCGTCATCAGCTTTCGCTTCGGCTGGTTTGGCCTCAGCAGCAGGCTTGGCGTCATCAGCTTTCGCTTCGGCTGGTTTGGCTTCGGCAGCAGGCTTGGCGTCATCAGCTTTCTTTTCGGCTGGTTTAGCTTCAGCGGCTGGTTTAGCATCATCGGCTTTCGCTTCAGCAGGCTTAGCGGCAGCATCAGCAGCAGGTTTCGCAGCAGCATCAGCTGCAGGCTTAGCCGCGGCTGGCGCGGGTTTGGCAGCAGCAGCGGCTCCAGCAGCAGCTCCGGCAGCGGGCGCAGCCTTAGCTGGTTTTGGCTTCGGAATCGGAATCTCTTTCTTCTCGAAGTAATAGGCTGATTCTTCCTGACTCAGTGTCAGCTTCTTGATGTCGTAAATCAGCGACTCACGCGTGTAGTCCGCCATCTCAAAATCATTTGTATTGATGATGCAGGTGGTTGGGCAAACTTCGGTACAAAGACCGCAGAACATGCAGAGCCCGTGATCGATTTTGAAATTGATCAATTCAAGCTTGTTTGTTTCTGGGCTCTTGTGAGCAGTAATTTCAATACATTTGTCAGGGCAAACGCGTTCGCACTGTCGGCAGGAGATGCAAAGATGCTCACCCGTTTCAGGGTTCACGCTCAGTGCCAACCGACCTCTAAACTCCGCGGGTAAGTTGGGCGCGATGTCTGGATATTGCTCGGTAATCGGCTCCTTAAAGGTATGGCCGCCAACCGTCGAGAGTCCCTTAAAAACCTGATAGATACTATCGAAAGCTCGTGAAATCAAGTTCGGCATCAGGGGGCTCCTCCCGAAGGCATAGCAAGGTGCACGTTAACAAGCACTCTCGCAAATGCCATCACTAAAAACACAATCAAAGACAACGGAATCAGGCGCTTCCAGCCGAAGTCCATCAACTGGTCGATTCTGAATCGAGGCAAAGTGCCGCGAATCAAAACGGCGAAGAAAACAAAGGCGTAAGTTTTGGCGATCACCCACAGAGCAGGGAAGAATGTGTGCTCATCGAGCAGCATCAAACCTTTGCCGGCGAATGGTTCAAAGATTGGTGCAACTGAGCTGGCGAAGCTGCCCCACCATGGGTCGAGCAACCAGGACGGAATCGGGTTGCCGCCGCCGCCCATGAACATCACAACTGCAATCGAGCTAACGATAAAGAGGTTTGTGAACTCAGCGAGGAAGAAGATAGCGAACTTGATGCCACTGTATTCGGTGTTATATCCGCTTACCAGTTCACTTTCTGCTTCGGGCAAATCGAACGGGATTCTGTTGATTTCAGCGCATGCGCCAGTCAAATAGAGCGCGAACATCACAATCGAACAAACGATCAGCGCGGCGGTTGCGATGTATGAAAGGATGCCGCCTGGGTAAGCAGCATCGAGAATTGTTTTCGCTTCAATAGTATTTCCGGTTAAATTCAAGGCGATGAATTTATCGATACCGCGCAGTGCACCGCCGCCGAAGATATTCCAATCAAGAATTCCACCAGCTTGCTGGTTCGCAATCTGCACGACGTCCAACGACTTCGCCATCATGCACACTGAAATCAAAGACAGAACAAGAGGAATTTCGTAGCTGATCGCTTGAGCGGCACTGCGCAAGCCACCAACCAGAGAGTACTTGTTGTTGCTAGCCCAGCCACCCATCACGATTCCCACAACGGGCACGGAGGATGCCGCAAGTGCGTAGAAAATTCCTGTCGGCAAATTGACTATGTGGAAAAGCTGATGGTCATTGGTGACAGCGGCCAGTAGTGGAATTGCAGCGAAGACCGACGGAGCGAAAAATGTAATCGGTGCGAGCGTGAACATGGCGATATCAGCGCCGCGAGGCGTGATGTCTTCTTTAAACAGCAATTTGACCGCGTCTGCGGCTGTTTGCAATAAACCGTCCAGACCGACGCGATTGGGACCGCTGCGCACCGTGAATAGTGCCAGTCCTCTTCGTTCGAACAACACCATGAACATCGCATTGATAGGAATGAAGACAAGCACAGCGATGATTGGCACCAGTGCCTGGCAAATATCAAAGAGAATGTTGGACGGATCCTTGATGATGAAATACGGAATGAAGATTCCGACCGCCCAGGCTACAAGCCACACAGGAATGAAAATCAAGCAGAGCCAAACGGTGCTCAGCCTGACGAATTTGAAAATCTCTGCCGTATTTCCCATTGTGTTGCTTGCAGTGCTCCCTTTATCGGTCTACATCAGGAATGATTACGTCGATTGAACCAAAGATTGCCATTACGTCTGCGATCGGATGACCGACGAGCAGCTCTGGCAAAACGGACAAATTGCTGAACGACGGATTTCTCCAACGGAATCGGAATGGTTTGTCGCTGCCGTTTGAAATTATGTAGCAGCCGAGAACTCCGCGTGGACTTTCGACAGCTTCGAATCCTTCACCAGCTTTGATACGCATACCGGCAACTTGCTTTTTCGCCATGATTTCGCCAGGCTGAATCATATCGAGACATTGCTTGAGAATTTTGTTCGACTCACGCATCTCGCGAACACGAGCAATGTAGCGCTCTTGCGTGTCTCCATCGCCGGAGAATGTTGGCACTTCGAATTCCAATTTGTCGTAGACGGAATATGGTTTGAATCGACGCAAATCATAGTTCACACCAGAGCAACGCAGTGTTGGACCTGTAACGCCGTAATCGATAGCAGTTTGCTTGGTGAGAATTCCCACGCCCTGAGTACGTTTCAAAAAGATGGGGTTCTCACTGACGATTGCTTCATACTCATCGACGCGGTCTGGAAACTCATCAGTAAACTCTTTCAGACGCTTGAACCAGTCAGGCTTTGGATCACGTTGCACGCCGCCGATTCTGATGTAGTTGAACATCATGCGCTGCCCTGCAATTTCTTCCAGCAGAACGAATAATTTTTCGCGCTCTCTAAAAGGATAGAAGGGGAAGCCGAACATGGCGCCAAGGTCAATGAGGTAGGTTCCCAACCACAGCAAGTGCGATGTGATGCGGTTCATCTCTGAAGCGATTACACGCAGCCATTCTGCACGCTCAGGTACAACAAGACCGTCGACCTTCTCTGCAGCACGAGCCATAGCCCATGAAGTAAACATGCCGGAGAGGTAATCCACCCGGTCAATCAGAGCCTGATACTGGAACCAGGTGCGGTTCTGACCCTGCCATTCTTGCCCGCGATGCAAATGACCGATAACGGGCTCGACGTGTTTAACGATTTCACCATCGAGAGTGACGATCAACCGCAACACACCGTGGGTCGCAGGATGCTGCGGTCCCATGTTGATGATCATCTCATCGGTCTTTAGTGCATGTGTCTTTAGCTCGGTTGCCATAAATTAGCCTCTGGTGCTCGATTCGTTAGCGCATACTGTGGGGATTTTTGTCATTTAAAGCATCCACCGGTTGCTTGTAGTCGCGACGCAGCGGGTAACCATCCCAGTCCCAGGTGTTGAGAATGCGACGAGGATAGGGATGTCCGTTGTATCTGATTCCAACCAGGTCATAAGTTTCGCGCTCGTGCCAGTTGGCAGTCGGCCAAAGCGTTGCGATGCTTGGCACGTTCGGAAGTTTGTCGGCAGGCACGTCTGATTTTTTAATTCGAACTTTCAGCACCAATTCGTTTTTATTGGAAAACGATTGAAGGTGATAAACCGAATCGAATGTATCGACATTATCGACACCGGATACGGTGACAAGAAAATCCAGAGCGATTTCAGAGCTGCTGCGCAGTAGGCGCAGGGCAGCAGCAAGATTGCCGGGTTCGATCTCAGCAGTTTCGCAGCCGCATGAATCAGCAAGCGGAGTTGTAGCGATACCATGCTCTTTCAAAAACTGACCAGCTGGCCCCACCGTAGGTGGTGCGGCTGCCTCTGGTTTAGCGGCTCCATGAGCAGCGGCAGCAGCTGGGGCTGCCGGTTTAGCAGGAGCAGGTTTGGCTGCATCCGCAGGCTTAGCGGCATCCGCAGCTTTGGCAGCATCCGCAGGTTTCGCAGACTCTTTAGCTTCTTCAGGCGCAGCTTTTGGCTCTTCCGGTTTCTTCTCTTCTTCAGTCATCTCGTTTCTCTACTTTGTTGAGCCACTTGAGTTTTCTTTAGCGCCTTCACCGGTTGCGAGGATAAGCGCAGTCTCATGCTGAGCCTCAGCCACCAGGTCTTCCATAGGCCGTCCACAATCGTAGTCAACATAGCGAACCGCATTCTGCGCATAAGTGCGATTGCGTCGTTCGTTATATGACTCTGTACGAATCTTCTGTTGTAACTTCAACAACGCATCCAGAATGCCTTCCGGGCGAGGAGGGCAACCGGGCAAATAGATATCAACAGGAATAATTCTGTCTACACCTTGCACTACGGAATAGGCATCGTTAAACATTCCGCCTGTGACTGTGCACGCTCCCATTGCGATTACATATTTAGGTTCAGGCAATTGCTCGTATAAAGTGATCAAAGCCGGTGCCATTTTTCTTGTAATGGTGCCGGCAGTAATGATCAAATCCGCTTGACGAGGGGTTCCGCGAAACACTTCAGAACCAAAGCGCGAGATGTCGTAACGTGACATGCCAACGCTCATCATCTCAATGGCGCAACATGATGTTCCAAAAGTCAGTGGCCATACCGAGTTTGCGCGAGCAAGGTTTGCGATAGGGTCGATCAGCTTCGTCAGCATCTCAACGGCGCGATCGACCGATGTCAGCGTCACCGTATCCTTGAGCTCATCAGGCACAGGCAATGAGGGAATTTGTTGAGGACCTGGATTTGAATCAGTCATGACATTACTCCCACTTCAGGGCTCCCTTTTTCCAGGCATACGCTAAACCGAAGGCGAGTATGACGAGGAAAACTAACATTTCGACAGGGCCAAGCCACTTCCAGCCGACAGCCTGTCCGATATCATCAGTTGCCAATATCCACGGCACGATGAAAACGATTTCAATATCGAACAAAATAAACAGCAATGCATACAGGTAATAGCGGATGTCGAATTGAACATGAGCTGCCTGCATTGGTTTCATACCGCATTCATAAGGCTGATTTTTAGTTTTACTCGGTCTGTGATATCCAAGAAAAAGCTGTAAACACCAGGCGAGCAGAACCATTCCAAGAGCCGGCAGGGCAAACCCAACCAACACGAATAGCCCAATTTGACCCAACTGCAACTGATACATGGCGCCTCTTTATGTCCTTTGCAAGCCCGTTTCGCAACCGCTTTCACGACAGATAAAGAATAGCAGGCCACGCGCGGACTATCGTCCACTTCAAATTATAGCCAGGTAATCCAGCTAATTATTTTGTGTAAACCTGGTTGCAGTCTCATTTTTGTGACGCCGCTGCGAAACACTCAGATGCGCACAAGTTCAGCCCATGTGCTACGCAGCTATTGTTGCTCTTGGTAATCCACAATTCTTCGCAAATACCTACAACGCTGCTGAGTAGTTGTAAGTTGTTATGTGGCAGCATCAAGAGCCGGAAATATTGGTTAACAAACTATCGGTCCAATTGATCAGCAAAGCCGCTTGGCTCAACGATATCCGACATCAGAGCTGCCAGGTCGGATTCGAAAGGCAATCCCCGGAACGTTTTAAAAACGGACCTCTCAGAAGAAACGAAAATGTTGCATACTGGCATAGATACCTCCTTTTACCGCGTTAGTCACATGACTGGAAACCCACAAATAATCCCTCAGAAGAGACTCAAAGAGCTAGAGCAGCTCTGCGATCGTCTTGGCATGCATTTTGGTCGCATGGCAATTCTTCACGAGGCGCTCTGCCATTCCTCCTATGCCGCCGAGGTGCCTGGTTCTCGGGACTATGAGCGGCTCGAGTTCTTCGGTGATGCCGTTCTCAAGTTCGTCATCAGCGAATATCTGCTCGAACGTTTTCCTGATTACGATGAAGGTCAATTAACCGAAATTCGTTCAGTTCTTGTCAGCGACAAGACTCTGGCGGAGTTGGCAGGAACGCTGAACCTCAGCAAATATATTTTGCTCGGTCGCCAGGTGCAGATGCGTCCATCCATCGTCGCTCAATCATTCGAGGCGGTGCTTGGCGCCGTCTACACTGATCTCGGTCTCATCCACGCACAGAATTTGGTCGTTCGTTTGTTTGGTAATCTCGCAACCAGCGTTGACCGCGATGAAATCAAGGAAAACTACAAAGCCGAGCTGCAAGAATTCACTCAGTCGAAAGCGCAGGGGGTGCCGGTTTATTCAGTTTTGAAAACAGACGGACCTCCCCACGATCCCATCTTCCTCGTCAATGTCGCAATTGCAGGAAATGTCATTGCCGAAGGTTCGGGCAGGTCAAAAAAGATGGCCGAACAGGAAGCTGCTAAAGCGGCTTTGGAAGAGCTTTCCAGAAAGAAAGCAAAGCCATCACCGAAAATTTCTGAACAAGCCGTTCCTGAAATTTCTGAAATCAACTAATTGCTGTCGCTCTCGAACTGATATTGATCGGGAACGCGATAGCGGTTGTTTTGAAATTTACCGAGTAGTTCTTCGGGAAAAGAGCACGAAGATGCAGACACGCTCGTGTGCACTTGCTTGAGCGATGAACTGTCAGCAAGGAGCTTCAGACCTTTGCACGTAATGGGAGTGTCATCCAGCTCCAGGTACTGCAAGCGCGACAACCGCTTGAACGTTTCCATGTCGTCGTCAGTTGCGTTAGTTCTGGCAATGTTGATCACCATGCACTGAGATCCCTCGAAAGCTTCCAACGCACCATCATCAAACCGGTTCTTGCTGAGTTCGGCGTGAATCAAACTAGGCGACCTGGCGAGATCTTTGACCAGAGATTTTGTAAAAATTCGATGTGAGGTTTCACCACACTTTCGAAACTTGATCAAACGAACCTTGGAGACAGCGAGATTTGTCAACGCATTGCTTTGAATGTCGCAGCGGAACATCTCAAGCGTTGATAGTTTCGGTATTTCAATAAGGCAGTCAATCAGTGTCTTATCTACCGGTACATCGCTCAATCCGACTGTTTTCACATTAGAGTCTTTAAGAACATCAAAGTCTTTAGCATCGAAATCGCATCTCAGAATTTTCAATTTTGTGTAGCCTGGCTTATCGACAAACATTTTCAAATCAGTTCTAGTGATCGTTTGATCCGAGAAGCGCAGCTCGTTAGGAGGCGTGCCCGTCTTAGCCAAAATTGCTTTTGCATTATCGGCACTTTTTACAATATCCATAGAAATGTCATCGGGACTGCTTTCTATGTTTGCTTCCTTGATCTCCTTCACATGCTCATATGAACTATCCACGATATGAGTGCCGATCACCGCGACAGCGACCGCTGCAACTGCTACGACTATGATGAAAATCATTTGCAATCGGTCCATCGGGTCACGCATCATTAGCTTTAAGCCTCGATTATGAGCACTGTATCTGGCATCACAAGACTTTCCAGGTCAACAACTTTGATCACTTTATCTCGCATCACCATTTTTTTAACCAGGAGCACTGTATTTGGTGTCATAGATTTTTCGTCATCGACAGCCCGGATGCAATTCAGCCCGCTAACCCTTTCGCTCATTATCGCATGCAGAACGTTCAATAACTGCTCTGTCGTGCTACCCTTCAAAACAACAAGGTTCCCCGCCCCCTCAAGGTCTTATGCGAATAAGTCACTTCAGTAATTTCCGCAATTTACAACGGCTTTAATAGTCATGGTCGCGAGCTTTTTCTCTGTATGCGCGCCAGCATCGCACTCACAGGACAAAGAGCAACAATCGAACAAAGTTTACGACTATTCAATAGGTTGCTGGTGGCGGAAGTTTATTGTCGACAAACTTATGACACTCAATCTATCACCAGCAATCTGGACAAAGATGATGGAAGACGATGGTTTGGGCATGTGGCGAATTTCCGGAGTCCGTCGTTTAAACCCAAAAGGCAATCTTGCCATCATCACGATGGTGGCAAGCCCTGCTGCTAAAGACGTCTCAGTTGTGACTGCTCCAGATGGGCAACATTTCACAGTGACAGTGCCGACCCTGGTAGAGCCGGCACAGTGGGATTCCAAAATTTAGAAAGGATTAGAACGCGGACACTAGCGCTCTAATTTTTCTTTTCGAGATTCTTGAGAGCTGAAATCATCGAATCGGCAGCGACAATTCTGTTCAACTTGTAGTGCTGCGGGTCTTCCTTGGCGTGCACTCTCAGAAGCTGTCCAACATCGGTGTCTTTGAGATACTGAGTCCACTGCTTTTTGTATTCGTCGGGGTTGCACGCCTG
>WBZN01001951.1_pt1 | contig 10377 bp, 8 predicted proteins | sample 5204281 | NCBI WGS metagenome assembly WBZN01 (sample SAMN12344347, study PRJNA552823) | activated sludge metagenome | biome: Activated sludge suspended growth; feature: Nitrification reactor; material: Wastewater; isolation source: activated sludge from nitrification reactor of wastewater treatment... | reverse complement strand
AGAGTTGCGCTCAGATGGCTTGCCGGCAGTATTCCAGGCGGCCATACCGCCTTTCAGACTTACACACGTAACACCGGCATTGGACAGGTGCGCGGCGAAGCGGCGCGATTGATCTCCAACCGGGCAGACGATCAAAACTTTCTTACCGCCTGAGAACGGCACGCCCTGCTCGCACATTGCCTCGAAGTGATCGACTGAAATGTTGATGGCTCCTGCAATTCGCCCCGCTTTGAAGGCTAGTGGACCACGCAGATCTATTACGACAAGGTCGCCAGCATCGATTAGCGCGCTCGCCGCATCAACATCAACCTGTGGTGCATTTTCGATCTGCTCTGCCGAAAGGCTACGGATACCCGACTTCCTGGTCACGCCAAACAACTCGGGACGTAATTTTTGCAAATAGGAGAGATACCATTCAGCGCGATCGCAGACAATGAAAACAGCACGATGAGTTCTCGTTAAACCCGAATCGAGCGGTCGCAAGTATTTGAGTGCAGCAGCCAGACTGCCCCCTCCGGTTGGGCCGCTCAGGACGCCCGCTTCTCTAATCAAAGACAACATGGCGTCAATCGATTCTTCGATGCCAACCTCTACGATGCCATCGTAAAAGTCTTTCTTAAACAAGCCGACTTCATACATCTCATCGACATTACGAATACCGGGCAGCAGATCTCCTTTTGAGGCTATAACTCCGATGTTCTTAAGGTTCGGGTTGCGTTCTTTCAAAAACGTCCCTGCACCACGGGTGGAGCCAGTGGTGCCCAGCCCGCCGAAAAAGAAATCGATGTCTTGCAGGTCACGGTCGATCTCTTTACCAGTAAGCTCATAGTGAGCCAGAATATTTTTCTCGTTCGTAAACTGACTGGTATGGAAATATTTTGCAGGGTCAGCACTGATTATCTGTTCGATGTATGCAATCGGGTCGTTTGGATCCGTAGGATCGGGACACTCGGAGAGCCCCGGCAACTCATCGACCTCAGCGCCCAAAAGCTGCAAAATTTGCTTGGCTTCCGGTACTTTTATTCTGTTTGTAATAATTTTCAGAGGCACTCCATGTATGGAGCACAAAACTTGCAATGCCTTCGCCATGTTGCCGCTGGACGACTCTATAACAGTTTTTCCGCCGGCTGCTATTTGCTCTATATCGTCCTTTAAAACGGTCCAGGCGCTTTTGTCCTTAATTGAACCAAAAGGATTTAGCAAATCAAGCTTGGCGTAAAGTTCCACATTTTTTAGCCCGTGCAACTTCGCATCCAGTCTCAGGAGAGGCGTATTACCAATTAGATCAGTAATTGATTCGATCAGCATACCGGAGACTCCTGTTTGTAAGGCCAGTAACATTCGTCGAGATACCAACGTAAGCGCCCTTGTTCTCTTCTTATGGCGACTTTTCGCCCAAGCGGATTCATAATGGCTTGAGTAGCGCTGAAATCCATAAAATATCCGGCAGTATTGACGAAGATGATTGCATCCCCAGGCTCAGGCAATGTATCTACGAAAGTTTTGTGGCGGTAGATCAAATCACTCTCCAGGCAGAGATTACCTGCGAAGTAGACTGCCGCAGCTTGCTTGTCATGGGGTGTTTGCCTGTGCACTATCACCGGATCGACAAATATTTCCTGGTCTAAAAACGAAATGTCCTGTCTCTTCATGGACAGATTTACGATCACGTCGCCTGTGCTGGAAGGGTGCACATTGTTGACGCGGGCGAGCGTGATTCCGCACTGGTCTACAAGTGCCCGTCCCGGCTCAATCCAGAGTTCGAGCATGTTATCTCTCAGGGCCGACGCAACAGAAACGTTTCCCATGTTGGAAAGTTTTTGGCTGAGCAGCTCATTCAAAAATGCTCCGCCAGTAGCTTCGTCGAAGTATGCATAGCTGTTAAAACTTCCCTTTAGAACGCCTTTGTCGGCGTGCAAACCGAAGCCATTGCCCTGCCACGTCAGTGGTGGTGCCGCTCCCAAAACAGATTCTTTCAGAGCCGTTGTGTAGCGATTCCAGTCGTCGCCGCTGGCGAGGTAATTGACCTTGTAGCCGCCGCCGATGTCCAGAATATACGGGCTGAAGCCACGTGCTATGGCGGCATCAAAAGCTTCGAGGCAACTTTCGATAGCTACTGTTCTCTCTGGCACAGTTACCGTGTCGATATGAAACGAAAATCCCGACAGCTGGATTTGAGTATTGTTTTCGAGCTCTGAAAAGGCTTGTTCCAACTCATTTACGGGCATTCCGAAGCGACTGCTCTTATTCAGAAAACGTGAATGATCTGAACGAAAACCGGAAAGACGTAGAAGAATTCTGATCGGAGGATGCTCCTTAATTTGGCTTTGCAAGGAGACGACTTGCCTCAGTTCAGGCAGGCTATCGACGTTAATCCACACGCCATGCTGAATGCTCAGAGCCAGCAGTTCAATTGTTTTTGGACCAGTGACTTCAATTCTTTCCGATACAAAACCACTGGAAAGAGCGTGCTGCAATTCTCTTACAGACGACACATCAACACCGCAGGCTTCTGCGCTGAGCTGACGTGTCAGGCTATCTGATTGGTTGCATTTATGTGCGAAAAAGACACGGCCCGTTACGTTATTTTTGCTGAACGTTTCATGGAATTGCTTCAAGTTGCCCTGCAAATTCTCTGGAAACAAGACGTTTAGCGGGCTGCCGAATCCATCCACAAGATCAAAGAGGAGAGTTTTATCTTTGAGAAAATCGAGCACATGCGGGCTGACTGCAGGGGTCAACTTCAACGATTGATCGTTTGTCGCGGGCGCAGTTATCGATTGCAATACCACGTTGATTCATCTCCCTTCAGTGTTTCTATCGCCTCAGGCAATATCAACTGCAGCTCCGAAATCCCCCCAGGGGGGATGTCTAGAGCGTTCCCGCAAAAAGATAGCATTGCTATGACAACCGCCTCAATTAAAAAACAAGAAGGTTGGCTCGCATCTGGAGCGCATCTAAAGATTCAATGTAGAATCAACGACCGACTTCGGCTATAACGCAAGGAGACCACTTCCTGATGAGAATCGCTTTTCACGGTAAGGGTGGAGCAGGCAAGACCACAACTACAGCAGGCTTCGTCAAGTACGCGGCTGGCTTACATTCATTTGTACTTGCCTTTGATGCCGACCTCAATGCTCACCTTCAGGGCAGTCTCGCTTTTCCAGGCACCCCAAAACTGCTGGGAATGCACTTTGACGAGATCATGGGTTATCTGAAAGGCACTCGCAACGACATTGGCTCGCGTCCCATGATTGGCAACATTCCACCCTCTCCTGAATCCCGCTTCATTCGTCTTTCAGCAGAAGATCCGTTTGTAAAGAATTATGCGCTCACGGTGGCAAATATAGGTCTGCTCACAGTTGGTGCTTACGAAGAAAAAGATGTGGCCAGCACTTGCTACCACGAAAAACTCAAGTCGATGATCGGAATATTCCATCACATGCTCGACGAAGACAACGACATCGTCGTGGCAGACAGTATCGCAGGAACAGACAACATCGCTACATCGCTATCGTTCGCTTATGACATGAATGTTTTTGTCGTCGAGCCGACAATAAAATCGATTCGCGTCTATCAAGACTACGTAGACCTTGTGCCTCAATATGCGGATCGCTTATACGTAATTGGCAATAAGATCGCAGACGAAAAGGATCAGGACTTTATCAAAGAACACATTCCAGCCCACGCATATCTCGGTTCAATTCCATTTTCCAAAAATCTAAAGCAGTTTGAGCAAGGCAATTCAGCAAGCCTGGAAGCTTTTCAGCGGGAACAAGAACCAGCATTCAAGAGCGTTTACGAGACTTTGAAAAGCAAGAAGCGAGATTGGTCTGAATATTTGAATTTATTGCGACACGCGTACAAGTGGGATTGTGAGCGCTGGTACAGTGACTTTTATAAGGTTGACATGTTACGTGGAATAGATGAATCGTTCTCTTACGGTACGGTTCTCGCACAAGCAGAAGTACAGGAACCGGTAAAACTGGAGGTTTAACAATGGTTGAGGAGAGCGTTATCTCTCGAGCTCGGGCCGAGACTATTTCATATCACACTCAGTACTACACAAAGCACAAGCTGTTTGAAAGCGGTAGTTGGTTGGAATCTCCAGATCCAAAAATTCCTGAACTGATCAAGCGATTCTGCTCCACACAATGTTGTCGGGTTCTCGATCTGGGAGCAGGCGTGGGACGAAACGCGATAGCCTTAGCTGAGGCACTGCCTGAGGGTAGTCGCATATCTGCAGTGGAGTTGATTCAGACAGCTACCGATTTGATGAGTGAATATGCGAAGGAGCGCGGAATCAGTGAAAAGATACAGGTAATCAATCAAGATTTTGAGAGCGTCTCATTTCCTGAAGAAGAATTCGACCTGGTTCTCGGCATCTCGACGCTCGAACACTGCTCGAATCAAGAAAATCTAGTCAGCTTGATCAGTCGTGCTCAGCGTTGGACGAAGAAAGGAGGGCTGCACTTCATTTCCTTTTCCACGGGCCGTCAGGTTGTAGACTGCATTACCGGAGAATCAATTGAAACATTGGTTGAAACCCGACTGCAAACTGAACCCTGGCTTGCTGAACTGGCGAGGCTCTATGAGAGCTGGCACATTGAGTTTCTGGGTAGCGTCGCTCCATACAAAGAAGTACTGAACTACAACGGCAGACAAGTAATCTGGAGTTCTAACGAAATTGAATTGACGGCGCATAAGCGCTAGCGCGGTGGTATCGGATGGACCTCTTCAGTGCCGCTTTGAGCCTGGTCATACACAAAAAGGGCTCGGTAACCGAATCAGATGTTGACGATCTGCTCGATCGATATAAGACAAAGCAACAGGTCGTGGTAGACCGAGCACTTTTTTTGAAGGAGCTGTCGAACGCTGTGCTACATTACCAGGCTCGTACTAGATGCCTGTTCGTTTGTACAGAGATTAGCTGTCGAAATAAGAGCTTTCTGGATCTGGACAATAGCTCGCTACAATTGCTCAGCATCAATCTGGGTTGCGACGTCGAAGCCACCGGCTGTCACTGGGTTTGTGAAGCAGCGCCTGTTTTGACACTTAAAGTCGGCAGTGAATTGAGAGCCTTTCCCAACTGTGCTTCCAGGGAAGCGCTCCGCAGCGCAACCGAAACCATCAAGCAATTACTCTGGTAGGTTGATCTCAACGTGTGAGCTGGAACTAAAAGTATGCTGGTGTAGGATCGTAAGCTCATGCCAACGCGGTACTAAATCCTCACCAAGGGGTGGGCTTGCAATTTCATCCGGGTTTGGCAATTATGGAACCAGAAGGTGTCCCACGATGTGCAAACTTTGAAGATTCAAAATGGCAATCTCTTGCTTTGCCTGATTGCAGTTCAATCTGGCTTTGCCCTGCCTGCGCTCGCCGGCTCGAACAGCTGGACAATAGATAGTAAGAACTCTAATGTGCACTTTTACACCAAAAACGGTGCATCGATGAGTGTCCAGGGCACATTCAGCGGTGTATCAGGCGAGGTGCAGTATGACCCTGCTAAGCCTGACAAATCCAGAGTATCTGCCACTATTCCGTTGAGCACGATTTCGACAAGCATCGTCAAAAGAGATGAAGACCTGAAAAGTGCCGGTTATTTCGATGTGGCGAAATACGCCAATGCAGCGTTTGTTTCGACTAAATTTGGCAAGCAGGCGGGCAGCATCAGTGGCGCTAAGAATGCTTCGATTCAGAAAGGATCGAAGCCATTAACGAATAAGTATGTGTTGACAGGCAAATTCACCCTGCATGGTGTGACCAAAGTTGTAGATGTCGTTATGGATTTGCCCAAACTAAACACTGACAAAGATGGTCTAAGCCGCTTATCTGCCATCGGCTCAACTGTTGTGGACCAAGGTGATTACGACCTCACTTTAAAGAAGCTCCATCCAGAGGGTTCTGTCTGGATCAACAAGGCAATTACGATCGTGATCAAGATAGATGCCCTCAAGAAGCGCTGAGCGAATGATTCATTTCCGATGGGAATAACACTTTGGTACGTCTCCAGTTTCGTTTACTTTGCGCGAAAACAGGTTTAACTGATTGCTAAAAATAGCTTGCTGGTAATTAAGCAACAACTTGGTAATCATGATTCGCTAATCTAGAGGCTCTGCCGTGATTGGTGATGCTTGGAAAGGTACTCTGCTGCATCTTTTAGAACTAACACAGAGGCGCCCGCAGCGCTTGAATTGCGGAGCGACCACCAGGTAGGACTTAACGACGTCATTCATGCAGCAGCCTATGCTGCCATTCAGGTGCCGGCGGCGGCTGTCAGCCAGTTGCTGGATAAGGCGACTGAGCCTTGCGGGAGGTGCTTCCGGGCTGATCGGGCTGAAAGTCGATGAACTGATCACAGGAAATCGCCGTTCGGGCGAAGAAACCGTGCAGTCTGTCTATCAGGCTGCGTTCACGGGCGCGGCGCTGGGAGGCATGGCGGGCCCTCATCTTCGACTGCATCAGCCTGGCGATAGCAATCCTTCTTTGAGTGAATTTGTTGCCCGCGACAAAAACTTTTTTGCAACTAATTCCATATATCTGGACTATCTGAGAAGGTCCTCGACACTCTGGAATGATCCTAAAAAGCCGCTTGAAGGGGGGCGTTCACCTTACGACACGACCAGTCTGGAGCGCTTTTCGCCAATGGCAAAAGCGGAACTTGTAAGTATTCTCAATCGTGATGCCGACCCATTATTGCGCAGACCAGAAGTGATAAAGGCATTTATCGACAAAATCGAGACGGTCTGGAATGATGATCTGGCTCGTCGCAATGAGGTTTATGGCGCCGCTCTGGATCGAGCCCACACCTGGCAAGAATCACTTAACCAGCGCCCTGACGATGGATCGGGCAGCAAACAAGACGGTCGAGATTATGCCGCCATAAAACGATTGCTGAAAAAGGAAGACAAGAAACTCGACGATCTCATGGATTGGAGAGATGAGGCACTGGAATCGCATCGTCAGCGCCTCGAGTCAGCCGTCAATGAATTTTTAGCCGAGCAGAAATTGCCCACCGTTGGCATCAAGCTGGTACGAAGCCTCGAGACTGATGCAGCGTATGGCGCTGGAAATATTTCTCTTAACGGGCTGCAATTTGAATCCAAATGGTCAGAACCGACACAGGTCAATCATCTCTATCATGAGCTTACACATTTACGTCAGGACACATTGGTGATTCGTCTTCTGGCCGACAGATTAGGACTGCCTCAACATCCAACATCCGAACAGGTTGCGCAGGTTCGCGACGAGTTTTTGCGACAAACCATTAACACGATAATTCCTGGTGGTGAAGCAGAAGTGGGTGCAGCTGCAATCCGCAAGTCAAATAACCGAAGCATTCAAGAATTGGCTGCTGACCTTGATGGATTGGTAGACAGAGTCATGGCTTTGCGCAGCCAGGGTGATCCGCACTTATCTGAAGCAGAGACTGCCCTTGCTGAGAAGATGAGGGTCAGCACACACGAGTATCGCAAGCAAACACAAGTCGAGCCAATCAGGGTGATGGAAGAACAAATGAACAATGGCAGGTATTTCATTGATCATGATTCTGCTCCCGACCTCACCGCAACTGTGTTGAACGAGATCGTATCGGATCCGCTTAAATTCAAAGCTACATACGGAATGAGTTCCATTCCGACCGAACTGGAGCAACTGGCTCGCGAGCATACACAAAGTCCTCAACGCCTCAGTGACGAGTATCTATTAGCAACTGATCGGTCGAGCCCCACGCCCGAGCAATTGGCCTACTACGCATCGCTGACTGACAGAGTGCATCCACTTTTTGTCGAACACCTGAAAGAGATGATTCAGCGCGTTGAAACCGCTTCCCATGAAAGGTCGATCCGCTACTTGAGCAGCGATCTGGAGCGGCAAGCTTTTCCGACCGGCTTTCTTGCTGAAATTACTCACCGCGCTACAAGGTAAGTGCTTTGAATGCTCTTAGTTTTGAAATTCAGGCTTTCGTTCAGAGAGCATGAAGGCGAGCCAATGCGACATTTTGGGCGATGGAATTTGAATTTTTTTCCGAGATTGGACAAAAGCTTGAATGTTTGGCGCCAGTGCGAGTTCTTGTCGGGGTGCCCGAACATTTATACTATATCACCAAGTAGCAAAAGGGGAAAACAAAGGTGTGAGAGAGCAGAGATTACACGCTCAAGACTTGCTCAAGTTCGGTGATTGCAGAAGCCGAACTTGAGCGGAGCGTGACCTAATACTTGCGGCTTACCAGTTATTCAGAGCCTTCTGCTGGGTACCGAGCCGGTCAATAAATGGCAGGTGCACTTCCCTGACGACGGCCATTGCCACCTCAGTCTGGCAGCGCTGCATTTGCAGCGCTGCTCAGATAGTCGCTTCTCACTTCTGTTTCGGCGCTGCAGGGTCGAGACGCGCACAGGTCATCGCGCTGACCGCCAGCTCGGTGCCGCCTTCGAGGTCCAGATAGGAGATCGAGACGGTATCGCCTTCTTTGACCATGGCGATCTTGCTGTAGGTTTCGCGGGTGATCGTGAAGACGCGCGCATCACCTTCGATGAGCACCGTCCACACGTTCGGCGTCTGCGTCGTGCCGGGCACGATGCCGAAGCCGATCACCTTGCCTGAAAGCGACTTGGTCTGCGCCTGTTGAGCGACGCTGCTCAGCGAGCTGTGCTTGCGCGCGATCTGTGACGCATACTGGCTCAAAGCGCGGTTCATGTCGGGGGCGAAGATCACCTCCGACGCGTTCTGCGTGTGCGCATGCAGCAGCGCGACGCCGGCAAAGCCCTTGCCGATCGACTGCGGGTTGGTGATCACTGCCATCCACGTCAGCTCGCCGTAGATGGAGTAGAGCTGCACCTGGTCGACTTCCAGGTTCTTGCCCAGGAAAACGGGAGCGTGTTGGATCGTCTCCACCACGGTTTTGCCCGTATTGAAGCCGCGCACTTTCGGATAGAGCACCGCTTCGTTCTTGCGCGTGTCGTAAACGATCAGTCCCGCGACCGCGTGGTCAGAGGCGTTCGTCGACGTCATCGGAATGACGTAGACGCTGTGGTTGTCGGTGGTGTAGTTGAGGTCGTATTCAGACGGGCTGAGCGAGCCGTCCTTGCGGAAGCCGAACCAGACCGTCCACGGATTGGCGCGAGCGTAGTCGTTATTGTACATGCCGTAGTCGGTGACGTAGCTCGTGATCATGCCGAGCGTCATGACACGCTCGATCCACTCGGGCTCTTTGCCCAGGTCGAACGTCGACACCTTCGGCGTTTCGTCTCCAACATCAACGACGATCACTTTGTCGACCTGCGCACCGCCTACGCCCTCGAAGCGATTCTTGGCGTAGGACACGATCCAGTGCGGACGCCAGTTGTCGTCGACTTCGAACTTCGCCTCGACCATGTCGCCGTGGTCGAAACCCTGCTGATAGAGAGCGCGCAGCAGGTTTTGATGGAAGGCACCATCGGCGAAGAGGGTGATGTGGAAGTCGAGGCGCACGGTCGCGTCTTTGTTCGGATCTTGCGCGTCGACGACCACGTAGCCGGGGCTCGAGAACGTCTCGCCGCGCAGCGGACCCCAGAAGCCTTCAGCCGAGTTGGCGAAAACGAGCGGTGCAATCCAGTAGCGATGCCCCTGAACAGCTTGCAGCACGTAGTCGCCTGAGTTGACCTTGAAGCGGCTGCCCAGGTTCTGAGTCGTGCTGGTCAGCGCCGTCTGCCCTTTGAACACGGCGACGCTCTTCGAGACCTGCACCATCTTGCCCGGGTCGCTTGGCGGTATCGTCTCGTTGTCCGTCGCCAGGCGCACGTTCGCCAGTTCGGCATAGCGCATGGCGTTGGTGGGTCCCCAGGTGCTGTAGGCGATCTGCACGATCGGCACCACGAGCAGTATCACGATTGGAGCGGTTATGCCCCAGCCGATTGTGCGGCCTCGATGCCCGTTGCAGGCTAGACCCGCTACGACGCCAGGCACGATCGAGAGCAGTGCGAGTGGCCAGAAGCCGCCCAACGTGCCCTGAAATGATGGCGTCAGGTAGTACATGGTGAATCGCGTCAGCAGAAGCACGCCGACGAAAAGAGCGGCGCCGATTGCCTTCGTATGCGTGGAACGTTCGTTGGCGATGGCGCTGAGACCCGCGAAGATTCCAGTCGCCAGCCCTGCCACAAGTAGTGTCAGAGGCCAGAAGTGGGTGTCGAAAATCATATCGAACTTCTCCATGGCAAAAATTACCGGTGTGCGAGTTGCCCCTTCGCACACCGTTGGTCTGTTGAACAACAAGAAAGTTGTGTTCAGACCGAATGAACTGACTTCAATCAGCTCATGAGAACAGCGATTGCAGCTTCCGTGCTTCCGCCGTCTGAACAGGCAACACCACCTCTAGCATGCGCTCCTGATTCCATCTTCTCC
>WBZN01002428.1_pt1 | contig 10383 bp, 6 predicted proteins | sample 5204281 | NCBI WGS metagenome assembly WBZN01 (sample SAMN12344347, study PRJNA552823) | activated sludge metagenome | biome: Activated sludge suspended growth; feature: Nitrification reactor; material: Wastewater; isolation source: activated sludge from nitrification reactor of wastewater treatment... | reverse complement strand
ATTTCGCCCTGCACCTTACCGACCGTCAGGCGGTCTTCCTTGATTTCAGCCCTGTTGCCGCCGCAGCCTGCGGCCACGAGGAATAGGCACAGACACAGCGCGCTCCATCGATAGGTCATCGTAGGTTTTCCTTTCCATTCACTTTGTGCAGTTTGGGCATGATATGGGGATAGGCTACTGTTCCTGAAAGAATCTGTCAACGAGCGTGATTGGAAAAGATGGTAATAGAACGCACCCGTCAGGCCTATCTTGTCACCAGGCAACTTATTGCATGGCTTGCCGGGAAAACCAATGCAATTGAGAAAGTCACCAATGGCGACTCTCAGGGCATGACAACCCTGAAAGCATGAGCTAGCTTCGCCGCTGACCGTTGTGCTGTTGGATCGCCAATTCAACGCGGAATGGACCTCTTGGTCTGATGTCCGTACCAGCATGGGCAGCCGTCGCAGTGCTGATGGGAGCGCCGATGCAAGATTGGGGATTCCGTTGTGGGGTAAACCGACCAAAGCTTTTAAGCTCATAGCTGCCCACCACATGCTGCCCACCACATGCTGCCCACCACATGCAGCCCACTCGTTCTATCCTGAGAGCGATTCCGCCGCAAGTAGGCCCTGTCCTTCAAAGACCCTGGCATAGCACACCAGGGCCATCCTGTACGAGTGAACTCGACTCAGTTCTCGCCCCGTCTTCTGGCGGCCTTGCGTACAATGGTGGCGAAGCAGGGGAAAGGCTATCAGACGTGGAGTCACATGTTGTTGGAGAAAGCGGCGTCACGTGCGGCGCGAGATGGCGGATTTGTGCCTTATTGTGAGCCGAAGCCTCGTGGTGGAGCGGCAACGGCCTTGGTCATGTTGCTCACGCGTATGTGCCGCTGCAGGCAAGATAGCCAAGATAGCAAAGTCTTCCTCTGATTCTCATGACGGTCCCCCTCTGTCCATTCGCTCGCAACGCTTGGAAGCCTACACTACATGTGTATATACTGAGCAGTGCAGTTTGAATGGGATGAGCGCAAGAACCGACGCAACATCGAAAAGCATGGTATTGCCCTTGCGGATTCCTGGCGAGTCTTTGAGAAGCCATTGCTCATCCGCCTTGACGAACGGAAGGACTACGGCGAACCTCGTTGGATCGCGCTGGGCAATCTGGATGGAACGATCGTCGTCTTGGTCTTTACCAGACGAGGAGACACCATCCGCGCAATTTCTATCAGAAAGGGGAACAAACATGAGCGCAAAATCTACCAAGACCGAGTCAAAACGGCGTCGCACGGCCTGGGCCAAGCTGCAGAAGATAACTGACCATGAGATTGATTATTCAGACATCCCGCCGACCGACGCCAAGTTTTGGGAAAAGGCGCAGGTCGTGCTCCCGCCCGTCAAAACGCATTTATCCTTACGGCTGGATGAAGATATCGTAGAGTGGTTTAAGCGGCAAGGAGCCGGATACCAGACCAAGATCAATGCGGTCTTGCGGTCCTATGTTCAGGCCCATTCCACGAAGAGTAAGGCCTAAGTCACCTGCGAGCACCTTGTCTATACAAGAGCGTGAAGCGCCGTCACTATCACGGGTCTGTGTCTGTATTTGAGCTGACGAAGGACTGTGTGTGCCTGTGACTTCCGTGGGAAATCGTTTCGTTGAGTATCTATTTCTTGATCTCCCGCACTTGTGTTAGGCAGGCAAGCCGGAAAGAGCGTACCGCCTATTTCCGACTCACAGATTAACTTCTCGGACATGCCGGAGTTGTCTTATGACCAGCTGAAGTGGCTGCATCGTGTTGGTTGCCCGGCAACTGAGGTCTCCAAGCAGTTGATCGCTACTCGACTCTCACCACGTCTCCTGGCGACCTTGCGCACCATGGCGGAGAAGCAGGGCAAGAGGTGCCAGACATTGATTCACATGTTGTTGGAGAAAGTGGCGTCACGAGCCGCCTGACAGGAGGCGATGATTAGCCAGTTCATTTGATCGGTGCGTTGTTAGAAAACAACCCCGATCCATTTATCATCTCTATACGAACGCTTCTTCTTCCTGCTCAGATAGCAGAGTGGGGCCGGCTCAGGTGAGCCGGCCCCGGATTTTTACTGGGCAGTACTATGGTCCAAAGGAATTATAAGTCTGACCGCTGTCGACAGCCGTATCTTTCACGCTCTTGGGTACGGAGACCTTGACCATGCCGGTACAACTGGCCCCGTCCGGATCGGCCGCCCGAAATTGCACCGCATAGACTCGCCCGTTCCCCGAGCCAGCCCGCTCGGCACGCAGCAGGATATTGTTTCCCGACTCGAAGGCATCCGGACTCGTGTCCCCATCGCCCAAGCCGTTGATCGGCTCATCCTGGGTCACACGAGGATAGGAGATGGTGATGGCACTGTTGTTTGGGTCGGTGACACCCATGATGCTCACCTCCACCATCGTATGGTTCGGTGGCCAGAGCACTGCAACACTGGGCTGCGCTAAGGTACAGACCGGTGGATCGTTGACATCTTGGACCGCGACCTGCACGGTATCAGCCCCACCGCTCGCTTGCCCATCGGTGACCACGAGTTGGAAAGTCAACAGCGCCCCACCAGGGCCGACATTCGGAGCGGTAAAGGTTGGACTCGGCGTGTTCGCCCCCGTGAGTGTCACGGTTGGCCCACCGGTCTGGTTCCAAGTGAAGTGGAGAGTATCCAGATCGGGGTCTGTGCTGTTGCTTCCGTCCAACGTCACGAGCGTGTTCTCGTTTCGGGTTTGATCCAGGCCGGCGTTGCTGACCGGTGGCTGATTCACGTTCGAAATGAAGACCGAGACATAATCGGCGTGAGTCGAGCCCCGCGCATCGGTGACAATGAGTTCGAAATCTACCTGTCCTCCACTGGCCCCAACAGGAGGTGCTGTGAAATTCGGTGTAGCGCTATTCGGGTAGGCCAGCGTCACCGTCGGCCCAAAGACCTGGAGCCAGGTATAGGTGATGGATTCAACATCCGGATCGTAACTGGCACTCCCATTGAGTAAGACCGGACTGCCTTCTTGCACGGTTTGATCCGGTCCCGCCTCGGCGACCGGCGCACGATTGACGTTCATAATATGGACATTGACGGTGTCAGGATCGCTACAGTTGCTGCTGCTCCCTTCGCAGACGACCAGCTGAAAGGTGACATTGCCCCCGGCAGCGGGCACGTTCGGTGCCGTAAACGTCGGATGGGCAGTCGTGACTCCACTGAGTGGCGCGGCAGGTCCACCCGGAACCTGGGTCCACTGATAGGTCAAGCTTCCACCGCTTGAGCCCGTGCCATCCAGCGTGACGACTGTGCCCATGTGCGCCGATTGATCTGGACCGGCGTGGGCGAGGGGCTTGCTGCCAATTTTCATGACGAAATCATCGATCATGCCACCGGGCGAAGATTGCACCCCATTGACCATCGGAAAATTCGCAGATCGTGTGAAACCAGTGATGTAGGCATTCGAACTCGCATCCAACGCTAGCCCCAGAGGCTCAGTATCCCCGTTCGTGCCTGCAACTGCGGTGGTTCCGCCGAGATAAACTGAAAATTGAAGACTGGAACCAGAAGGATCTAACTTCGAAAAAAAAGCCCACTGGGTCGGAGATGAGACCGGGCTTCCTTCTAGTGGAACGATAGCCGGAAAGTTGAGAGATCTCCCACGCCCTGCAATATACGCATTGCCAGAACCATCAGCCTTGATCGCCCACCCTCCGTCGTAACTACTGCCGCCGAGATAGGTGGAATACACCGGACTACCAGCCGCGCTGATTTTGGTCACATAGGCATCGTACTGGCCAGCGGCATTGCCCAGTGTCTGTTGAAAACTTCCGGCTGTGACAAAAAAGTCAGTTGAAGCCGTTTGCCCTGTGGCATAGGCATTCCCGAGGGGGTCAAGGGCGATGGCACGGCCTACGTCATCTCCTGTGCCTCCTAAGTATGTCGACCAGTCCAATGCGGTTCCGCTGGAATTCAGCTTGAACGCAAACGCGTCGAAGCCTCCAGCATTAAAGCTTGGCTGGATTAGACTGCTTGCCGTACCAGGGAAATTTGTAGAGTTCGTCTGCCCAGTGACATAGACGGCACCGGAAGAATCGAGAGCCATTCCCAAACCAATATCCTGCCCGGAACCACCAACGTAGGTTGAATACACAAGTCCCGTGCCTGTGGTATTGAGTTTCACAACGAAAACGTCAGCATTCGTATTCGAGTCTCCAGGTACAGTCTGAAATGCTCCGGATGTGACAGGGAAGGTACCCCGAGCTTCCCCTACAATGTAGGCGAAACCCGCCGCATCGACCCCAATTCCCCACCCAATATCCCGATCACTGGCTCCACCCATTAGTGTGGAGTACAGCAAGGTTGATCCATCTGCGCTGATTTTCGAGACGAATACTTTATTTGGAAAACCTGTCCTCTGAAATGCCCCCGCAGTAGTCGGAAATGTCGCTCCGGTTGTCGTTGTTGAAGCAGTAAGACCAGTCACGTATGCGTTGCCCGACGGATCGAGGGCAATCGCTGCGGCTCGGTCATTGCCGGTTCCTCCGAGGTAGGTGGCCCAGAGGATTGAGGATCCTGTTGAGTTGAGCTTCACCACATACGCATCAAAAGCTCCACCACCGTATGTAGACTGTATGGAACCGCTCGCCACTCCAGGAAAGTTGATCGAGGCTGTTGCTCCGGCAACATAGGCGTTCCCTGCCGAATCGACGGCGATACCTTGTGGACCGAACTCTAATCCGGCCTCGTTCGCGCTTCCGCCGAGATAGGTGGAGTAGAGCAGCACCGGATCAATCACCAGCGGCTTTTTTCGGTCATAGGCGGCAAGCTGAATCTGCACATTTTTTGGAGAGGCAACATAGTTCCCCGCCACCAGCGTTTTGTGCCCATCATCCTCAAGTTGATAGACGATTGGCTTCTGCACTCGCACATCACCCAGCGCCGTGGTCAGCAGCAGATCGCCGCTGTCGGCCACCTTGATCTCTGACGCGCCATCAAAGGCCAGCTTGATCTGACTAGGATCGGCTCCCGGCGAGACGATGAAGTCATATTCCAGTTTGCCCTGATTGCCGTAGTAGGCCAGATCGATCCCAGGATAGGCGTCTTTGTACTGCACCTTGGCATAGGTCGGAATCTTGGTGCGCCACTTGGCGGGGGCGTTGCCGATGAAGTAGTTCACGATGCCCGGGAGCTGTTCCATCCCGTCCATGCCCGGTGAGGGGTTGGCCCCTTCGAGCTTCATTCGTACAACCGCTTGTTTCAGCGGCGCGGGTTCAGCCATGGCCAATGGATCATGCCCGGCTTGAGCGGGTTTCTGTTTCGAGACTTCCCGTTGATGCAAGACCATGACTGATTCGGTGGGGGTTAGAAAGAGATTGTACCCCTGGCCTCGCGCGAGGAACTTGACCGACTCATCAACTTGGCCCTGGTTGGCCTCGAATTGGATAGGCAGGTTGAGCAGTTGTGTGGCGGCGGGTTGTGACTTACTGGAATGATCTTGCTGGACTGATGGGGCCGTCTTTGCCACGGCCACCTGACCGGTCAGGCTTAGCCCCATAAACAAGATGCTCAGTATGCTGGCCCGTTGTGTTTGCCTCATGCTTTCCCTCCTCTTGTATGATTCAGTCGCACCGTCCGGTCCTTGCCTCGATTTGTATGTTCAGGTACGTGACATCGAAAGATGGTCGTGCGCTTGCGTCACGTACAGGTATGCTTGGTTGGTCTCTTGCTTGATGGAATCGACGTACTGGTGGGGAACTCCGGCAGGCGATCCCAGTGTGCCCAGTGTAAGCCGACCATTTTCGGCGCCAGATCATGAACGTATTGTCCATTCTTTCATCGGTTCCCTTGCCGGCTGAGGGTGAACCCTCGCACGCTCAATGGCATCATCCCGATGCCCTGTCCCTGGCGTAAATGCGTTGGAAGAACCGTTGTTCTGGAGTCCTGAGTGCTTCCGTCTGTGGTCGAGGCGCTGCTGGATGGAGATCGAGCCATCAGTTGATCATGACGATCTGCAAGCCCGATGGTCTCCTCCTGCAAGTAGCGCACTTCTTCATGGAGGTCCTGCTCGGTCGTTACGGAGCACCGGGGGATCGGTGACGAATTCTGTGCCCAACTGTGGAACGGGGTCGAGCACCAACAGATTGCCAGCATAACTATCGTGCACCATCTCAGGTCAGAAGATGTCATCGGACAGACACCTCATTTGGGATAGGGGGTGCCTGTGTTCTGATGCTGTGCGTTGTTATTTCAGTTCGCTCCGAGGATATGCAGTCCTCTTTCCAGGCAGCTCCGCATGTCCCTCCAAGTGCTGCTCTCCCAGGATGCGGCATCAAACGGTCTCGTAGCGTCGATGGGCAGCATCTCGTATCATAGTGATGTGAGCCGATCATAGTTCCAAAATGGCGTACGGTGAACAACGTAGCTGTCGAAAAGTGAAGATGTGTCGTCAGGCCCGTTGACTGCGGTTGCCGCGTGCATAGAGCGCCACAATGGCCTCGGCCCTTGTTTGGACACCGAGATGCCAATAGATGCGCCGCAGATAGGTTTGAACGGTCCGAGTCGAGATGCCCAAGGCCGCACTCATCTCTTTGTTCGATTGACCCCTCCGCAGCAGCGCCAGCACCGCTTGCTCTCTCATCGACAGGTCCTTTCCCACCACTGCGCTCCTGATTCGACCCTTTGCGCTCACGATGCCGTTTCTATCGCCGAGGCGGATGCACCATAGGCGAATCACTCGGCCTCGTCGATGCGCCACCATGAGTACGGTGCTTTCTGTAGGTGCATGAAGCATCTTGCTTGCTGCAAGATGAGCGCGATACAGTCGCCGCTCGGGCAGTCCCATCAGTGGTTGTGCCGGACGGGTAGCAGATGCGATGAGCTTCGATGAGAAGACGGCCGACGGGGCTATGCGGGTCGTTTTTGTTTGGGGGTGACGGTCTATTTCCTCGTGACGGTTCTCACGATTGGGCCGGGTCGTGAATGGTTCCGACTAACCAGCTGAAAGCCGGTGTCATGCGTCGATTGCGCCATCGGGCAATCAAACAGGTCCTGGAGTTTCTTCATGACCTCTATGCCTTTCGGTCATGGGATGATCTGACCACACATCTGGTTGGTGCAATCCCTTCGCTGATTCCCACCGATATCTGCTCCTACAACGAAATGAACTCTCGGCGCCGTCAGGCTGCCTATCGGATGTGGCCCCCCGATCGCTCGATGATTGCCGATGCGCCGGAAATCCTCGGCACGTATTCTCATCAGCATCCGGTGGTCACGCACATTGAACAGACGAAGGATTTGAGCGCGAGAAAGATTACCGATTTCGTGACTCAGCGCCAGTTTCGAACCACGGAATTGTACAATGAGCTCTACAAGCCTCTTAAGATTCCGTACTGCATAGGAGCCGGCCTTGCAGTGAACAAGGATTGCCTGATCGCCATCGGCTTGAATCGTGGCGGAAGAGACTTTACCGAAGAGGAGTCGGTCGTGCTTGAATTACTGCGACCCCACGTCGCCCAGGCGTTCGGCAATGCCGGAGCCGTCACCAGAATGAGTGAAGCGCTGTCCACACTCAACCAGGCAATGGAAGAGCTAGGCCGAGGGCTGGTGTCTGTGACCCAGAAGGGACGCATCCTCTGGGCCACGTCCGAGGCGAAGCGGCTGTTGGAAACCTATCGCCTTCGCGAGGGGCGGCGATCCGTATGGCTGCCGAGTCTTCTTCGGGAATGGACGACTCAGGAACTTAGGCGGATGGATCGCCTGACGGACCTTCCCGCTCCATTCAAGCCGCTCGTGATTGAACACGGGGGATCGACGCTCACCATCCGTCTTCTGAAAGATGGGCAGAACATCTTGCTTTCGCTGGAAGAAAGCCGAGTCGGTTGTGCCCCGGAGGATTTGGCTTCCTTGGGGCTGAGCCCTCGCGAAACCGAAATTCTCTCTTGGGTTGTGACTGGCAAGACCAATCCGGAGATCGGCGCAATTCTTGGCATCAGTCCACGCACGGTCCACAAGCATTTGGGGCGAATCTATATGAGGCTTGGCGTGGAGAATCGTCACGCGGCGATTGTCGCAGCCATGACGGCTGCACGACGAAGATAGAGCACGGCCTGGTAGCCACCGACGTAATCGGATTGGCCCAGGAGTCGAATCGGATCATGGTGCTTGTTGAATCGAGCTTCCGAGGCGCTGAGAGGTAGTTTTGGGTACCATCAGCCACCGTGATCTCCGGAAGTGTTCGGCGTTTCTCCACGAGCTTTATCGGCTCAGAAACTGGGATGACCTCACGACACATGTGATCGGCTCGATCCCGACGCTCATCGCGACAGATATCTGTTCCTACAATGACATGAGTGGTCACAGGCGGTTTGCTGCCTACCGGGGTTGGCCGGACAACCATCCGGCCATCCCAGACGCGCAGGCCATCCTGGGTCGCTATGCGCATCAGCACCCGATTATTACCCATGTGGAACGCACAAAAGATTTCAAGGCACGTAAGATCACTGATTTTTTGTCGCAACGGCAGTTTCGCACCACCGACCTCTACAACGAGTTTTTGTCGTCCGTTGCAACTGCCCTACAATATGGGAGCGAGTGTCGCTATCACACGTAACTCGGTGCTGGCGATCGGATTGAATCGCGTGAAGCGGGACTTTGCCTACGAGGATATTGTCCTGCTGGATCTCCTTCGCCCGCATTTGGTGCAGGCCTATGCCAATGCATATCGCGTGAGCACGATTCAGGAAGAGATGGCTACCGTAAGCCAGACACTCGAAGGGCTTGACCGTGCAGTGATGGGAATTTCACCCGATGGGATAATTTTGTGGGCGACCCCACAAGCCGGACGCTACGTCTCTGAATACATGGCTAATGGACGGTACCGCCCTGACCGTGTGCCGACAGCGCTACGGGATTGGGTCAAGCGGCAGGAGTCAGCTCTCGATAACCGATTGGACATTCCCGAGCCTCTTACTCCACTTGTCATCTCAAAGGGCCCTCTTGCGCTTTCGATTCGGTATATACGAAAGGGAACCCAGCGATTTCTGTTCCTTGAACAGCAAGGTTCCGATATCACCCCTTTAACGCTTGCCTATCTGGGTTTAAGTCCACGTGAATCGGAAGTGTTGAGTTGGATTGTTCAGGGGAAGACCAATCCGGAGATCGGCGCAATTCTTGGCATCAGTCAGCGCACAGTGCATAAGCATCTGGGGAGAATCTACTCGCGGCTTGGTGTGGAAAACCGCCATGCGGCGATGGCGCTGGTGATGGACAACATTCGGCGGGGAAGGTGAAGGAAGCGGCTACCTGTGATTCCGACTCTGTGGCCACATCGTGGTGCATCATGTTGCCGTGCCACGAGAGCAGCAGATGTTCTTTCAAAATGCCTGCACCGAAACACCTCCAAAGAAGCTGATCGGTCATGAGGGAAAGAATAATCGGGACGTGCCGGCGTTGGCGCCATTGACGCCTCCGGCGGCTACCGATCCGGCGTAGTTTTGATCGGTCAAATTCCGGCCTTCGAAAAACAATGTCCATTGTCTGACAGTGTAGCCAAGTTTGAGATTGAGGAGGCCAAAAGACGGGTTCTTCAGCCGGTTATTGAAATCCATGAAGTACCCGGCGGGAGACCATTCGATATTCGGCGCGATCCACCAGCCGCTCGGGTGACTGTACTTCAATTCGCCGGTGATCCAATGTGCGGGAATGCCCGGAATGGCGTTGCCGTCCTTCGCATCGATCACCGCAACGCCGTTACTGACTTTAAAGACATCGTCCAGAAATCGATAATGGCGCCAGGTGTAGGCGGTCCGCAATGTCAACCGGTCTGGTGGCTGATCGGCACTTGACGCCGCGAGACCTTTGGCTAACAGTACGCTCCCGCCCGCTTCGATCCCCAGGTGACGGGATGCGCCGGCATTCCGCCACGTTGCCACTTCTCCCACTCCCGGGACGCTCACGGCAGTGATCAGGAGCTCTTTGCGCATTTCCAGATCATATGCCGTAAGGTCCCATGCCAGGTTCCCCTCATGTGCGGTTCCGCGATACCCCAGTTCGAATTGCCAGGCCCGCTGCGCATCAATGTCGAGAAAGGCGCCGGTCGGCAGCATCCCCTGCGCGCTGATTGGTTGCATGAGGTGGATATTGATGGGGGCTTCATACCCGCGGCTGATATTGCCGTAGAGTTGGGTAGTGGCACTCGTGTGTATCACCAGACCCACTCGAGGATTTACCGCGCTATACACCCGATCCCCAGTCCGCTCACCCGCGAGTGCGCCGGGCGTGTACCGCTCCCGATTTCTTGGACACAGTGATTGCCATATATTGGACCCGATCTCCGGGTTGCCTCGTGGGCCGATCGTCGCTCCTGAGCCAACGTGGTGCGCTGGATTTTCTCGCCCACCCAGGA
>WBZN01002427.1_pt1 | contig 10385 bp, 8 predicted proteins | sample 5204281 | NCBI WGS metagenome assembly WBZN01 (sample SAMN12344347, study PRJNA552823) | activated sludge metagenome | biome: Activated sludge suspended growth; feature: Nitrification reactor; material: Wastewater; isolation source: activated sludge from nitrification reactor of wastewater treatment... | reverse complement strand
CATGTACAGAACGTACACGATCCGCAGGTAGTAGAAGACGCCGATGAGGCTGGCCACGACGCCGACCACCGCGAGCCAGGTCTGTCCGTGCTGGACGGCATGGCGGAAAACGAAGTATTTGCCGATGAACCCCATGGTCGGCGGAATGCCACCGAGCGACAGCATGCAGATCGACAGGCAGGCGGCCTTGAACGGGCGGCTGTAGCCCCAGCCCCCGAGGTCGGAGATCAGGTGCTGTTCACCGGGCTTGTCGTACAGCAGCGTCACGACCGTGAAGGCGCCGGCGTTCATGAGCGCATACGCGAACAGGTACACGAGCACGCTCAGCCAGGAGTTGCCGTCGACGCTCGTGGTGTCGAGGCTCGCCAGCGGAATGAGCAGGTAGCCCATGTGCGCGACGCCGGAATAGGCCAGCATGCGCTTCACGTCGCGCTGCACCAGGGCGAGCAAGTTGCCGCCCAGCATCGAGAGGACCGCGAGCAGGGCGATCACGCTCGACCACTTGGGGGCGAGCGCGCCGGCGGCAGCGACGCCCAGTACCCGGATCAGAACGGCGACGCTGGCCGCCTTCGGCGCCACGGACAGGAACGCCACGAACGGCGTGGGTGCGCCCTGGTAGGTGTCGGGCGACCAAGCGTGGAAGGGTACGAGGCTCATCTTGAAGCCGAAGCCGGCGATCAGGAGCAGGATCCCGAGCGCCTCGAGGGCGAGCGAGCCGCGACCGTCGCGCAGGGCCTGGGCGATCGCCGGCAACTGCGAGGAGCCGGTTTCGCCGTAGAGCAGCGCGATGCCCAGGAGTACGAAGGCGCTCACGAAGGCGCCCATCAGGAAGTACTTGATGGCCGACTCGGCGGACACCGCGATGCGCCGGTGGAATCCCGCCAGCGCGTACAGGCAGAGCGATAGCAACTCGAGCGCGATGAATACGGTGAGCAATTCGTTGGCGCGCAGCATCAGCGTCATGCCGGCGGCGCTCCACAGGAGCAGCGCGTGGTATTCGCCGGAGAGGATGCCCTCGCGCCGCAGGTAGCCGTCCGAGGCGAGCAGCGCGAGCGAGGCCGCGAGGAGCACGATGACCGCAGCCACCGTGGTGGCGCCGGTATTGTCGAGCGCGGCGTGGAAGGCGCCGCCGATCGGCACCGTGGTCACCGCCAGCCACGCAGCTCCCGCCGTGCCGACGAGCGCCAGGGGAGTCCACAGGCGGCGTAGAGGCGGGACGAACGCGTCGAGCAACAGCAGTAGACAGCCGACACCGGTCAGCCAGATTTCGGGCGCGATCGACCACAGGTCGACGGAGGAGACGGCGTACGAGGGAATCACGGCTTCGTCTCCGGAGCGGGCGATGCGACCGGCGCGGGCGGGGCGGCTTGCGCCTCCACTCCGAACGCGGCGCCGGGTGAAGTTACCGTCGGACGCAGGGCCAGCGTCGTCGTCGCGACCTCGTGCACGCGCAGCTCATACGAGCTGAGCAGGTCGGCGAGGGCGGGTCGGCTGGGCGCGAGGAACGGCTCCGGCGCGACGCCGATCCAGAGCATGAGAGCGCACAGCGGAGCGAGCAGCAGCTTCTCGCGCAACGAGAGGTCCTTGAGCCCGCGATTTTCCTCGTGACGGATCGGACCCCACAGCGTCTCGGCCAGCATCTTCAGCAGATAGACCGCGGCGAGGATCACGCCGATGCTGGCGCCGGCGGCGTACCAACGCAGTTGCACTGCCTTGGAGGTGAAGGCTCCGGCCAGGATCAGGAACTCGCCGACGAAGCCGTTCAAGGCCGGCAGGCCGACCGAGGCGAGGGTGGCGAAGACGAGGAAGAACGCGAACCACGGCATGACCTTGGCGAGGCCGCCGAACTGCGCGAACTCCTTGGTGTGTCGGCGCTCGTAGATCATGCCCACGAGGAGGAACAGGGCCCCAGTAGACAGACCGTGATTGATCATTTGCAGCAGGGCGCCCTGCCACGCCATCAGATCGAAAGCGAAGAGCCCGAGCATCACGAAGCCGAGGTGAGCGATGGAGGAATACGCCACCAGCTTCTTCATGTCGGTCTGCACCCAGGCGACCAGGGCTCCGTACAGGATGCCGATGAGCGCCAGGCTGGCGAGCAGCGGCGTGTAGCGCTGGCTGGCCTGCGGGAAGAGGGGTAGCGCGAAGCGCAGGAAGCCGTACGTGCCGAGCTTGAGGAGGATGCCGGCCAGGATCACGGAACCGCCCGTGGGCGCCTCGACGTGCGCATCCGGCAGCCAGGTGTGCACCGGGAACATCGGCACCTTGATCGCGAAGGCCAGAGCGAAGGCGCCGAAGAGCAGGGCCTGCTGGGCTGCCGGAATCTGCAGCCGCAGGAGATCTGCGTACGCGAAGCTCCAAGCGCCACCGGACGTCTGGCTGAACGTCCAGCCGAGCCACAGAATCGCGAGCAGCATCAACAAGCTGCCGGCCATGGTGAAGAGGAAGAACTTCACTGCGGCGTAGATCCGGCGCTGGCCGCCCCAGATGCCGATGATCAGGTACATCGGGATCAGCATCACTTCCCAGAAGATGTAGAACAGGAAGAGGTCGAGCGCCAGCAGCGCCCCGAGAATGCCGGTGGTGAGCACCAGCAGGGACGCGCCGAAGCCGCGCCAGTTCTCGTGGATGCCTTCCCAGGAACCGATGATCACGATCGGCAGCAACAGGACGGTGAGCACCACCAGCGGCATCGAGATGCCGTCCATGCCGAGGTCGTAGCGAATGCCCCAGGTCGGGATCCACGCCAGCGGAGCGCCGTCGCGTACCAGCGGATACGGCGCGCCCCAGCGCGAACACACCAGCCAGAGCCCGAGCAGCGCCTCGATCACGCCCGCCACGAGGACGTAGGCCCGGGCGACGGCGTCGCGGCGCAGGAACAGCAGCGGCACGCACGCCAGAGTCGGCAGGAACACCAGACGCGTGAGCGTGTTGCCGGCGAGGAGTTGGAGGAATGTATCCATCGGTCGCCGCGCCTTTAGAACAGGATCCAGGCGAAGAGCGCGAGCACGCCGCCGAAGAAGTAGAGCGCATAGTTGCGCACGTTGCCGGTGGTGGTCAGGCGGCCGAGGTCGCCGGTGATCTCGGTGAGGAACGCGCCGACGTGGATGGCGCCGTCGATGAACAGCGTGTCGATCACCTTCCAGCAGAACCGAGCGAATGCGGCGAGCGGGCGGACGACGGTCTTGTCGTAGAGCTCGTCCACGTACCACTTGTTCTCGAACAGGCGCTGGAGGAACGGGAACCTGGCCGCGAACGCTTCGTCGCCGGCCACCCCGCGGCCACGGCCCCACAGCGCGCGCGCGATCAGGATGCCGACCACCGCGACCGCGACCGATCCGAGAACCAGCAGCCATTCGGTGCTCGTGGCGACCTCGTGCTCGGGGACGCGCTCCGGGAACTTGGCGATCACCGGCGCCAGCCAGTTGTGCAGCCAGTTCAGATGCTCGTTCCCGATCAGCTTGCCGGGCAGGCCGAGGAATCCGGCGAAGGCGGCGCCGACCGCGAGGATCATCAGCGGTACCGTCATCACCAGCGGCGACTCGTGCAGATGGTGCTCCTGCTCGTGCGTTCCACGGAACTCGCCGGCGAACGTGAGATACACGGCGCGGAACATGTAGCAGGCCGTGAGGCCAGCCGTGATCATGCCCACGATCCACAGCGCGTAGTGGCCGGTCGCGAACGTCTCGCCGAGGATTTCGTCCTTGCTGAAGAAGCCGGCCAGCGGCGGAATGCCCGCGATGGCGAACGTGGCGAGGATGAACGTCTTGGACGTGATCGGCAGGTGCTTGGCCAGGCCCCCCATCTTGCGCATGTCCTGCTCGCCCGACATGGCGTGGATCACCGAGCCCGAGCCGAGGAAGAGCAGCGCCTTGAAGAAGGCGTGGGTGCCGACGTGGAAGATCGACGCCGAGTAGGCGCCGACGCCCGCGGCCAGGAACATGTAGCCGAGCTGGGAGACGGTGGAGTAGGCCAAAACTTTCTTGATGTCGTTCTGTGCCAAGCCGATCGTCGCCGCGAGGATCGCCGTCAGGGCGCCGATGAGGGCCACGAAGTGGCTGACGCCCGGGGCCAGCTGGTAGATGGCGTTCGAACGCACCACCATGTAGACGCCGGCAGTCACCATCGTCGCGGCATGGATCAGGGCGGAAACCGGCGTCGGGCCGGCCATGGCGTCCGGCAGCCAGACGTAGAGCGGAATCTGCGCGCTCTTGCCCATCGCGCCGATGAAGAGGCACAGCGCGACGAAGCTCGCCAGTGTGAGACCGAGCGCATACGGCTGCTGCACGGACTCCGGATTGGCGACGATCGCGGCGGTGATCTTCGTGTAGTCGAGAGTGCCGAACGCGCCCATCAGCGCGAACAGGCCGAGCAGGAAGCCGAAGTCGCCGACCCGGTTGACGATGAACGCCTTGCGTCCCGCGTACGGCGGGAATTCCTGGTCGTAGTAGAAACCGATCAGCAAGTAGGAGCACAGGCCCACGCCTTCCCATCCCACGAAGGTCACCAAGTAGTTGGCGCCGAGGATCAGGAACAGCATCGAGCCCATGAACAGGTTGAGGTACACGAAGTAGCGCTGGAAGCCGCCTTCGTGGCCCATGTAGCCCACCGAATACACGTGAATCAGGAAGCCCACGAATGTGACCACGAACAGCATCACGCACGAGAGCGGATCGAGCAGGAACGAGACGTCGAGCTGCAGGGGCCCGGCGACCCAGGCGTAGAGCGTCTGCTGGAAGGGAGCCGTGACGTTGCCCGACGCGTACTGCCAGATGCAGGACAGCGCCAGCAGGAGAGACAGCAGCGGCGCGCCGACGCCGACGACGGTGGTCACACCGTGCTTCGAGCGCGGTCCGAGGATGCCGTTGAGCGCCGCGCCGGCAAACGGCAGCAGCGGGATCAGCCAGAGGTAAGAGAGCGCGTTCATCGGGCTACCACCGCATCAGATTCATGCGGTTGACGTCGATGGTGTGGCCGTGGCGGAAGATCGAGATGAAGAGCGCCAGGCCCACGGCGGCCTCGGCGGCCGCCACCGCGAGCACGAAGAACACGATGACTTGTCCTGTCAGGTCACCGAGCTGGCGCGCGTACGCGACGAGGATCAGGTTGACCGCGTTGAGCATGAGCTCGATCGACAGGAAGATCGAGATGCCGTTGCGCCGGGTGAGCGCACCGATCGTGCCGACCACGAACAGCATGGCGGCGAGCAGCATGTACCAGGACGCCGGGACGATCACTTCTCCTCCTCCACAGAGTCCGCCGGAGCAGCGCTCCGGGATGCGAGCGCTCCCGTGGGCCGGCGCGCGAGAACCGTCGCCGCGACGACGCCGGCCAGCAGCAGCAGGCCGATCGCCTGGAACGGCAGCATGTATTCCGAGAACAGGAGGCGCGCCAGATGAGGCAGGGACACCTGATCCTCGGTGATCGGCGCCAGCGCGCGATCGCCGCTGTGCGCGCGCCAGAACAGGCCCAGGAGGAGTCCGGCGAAGACCAGCGCGGCGAAGATCGAGGCCCAGCGCTGCATGCCGCCCGACGGCGCGGTGTGCTCCTCGCGCTCGATGTTGAGCAGCATGATGACGAACAGGAACAACACCACGATGGCGCCGGTGTAGATCAGCACCTGCAGAGTGGCGATGAACGGTGCGCCGAGCATCAGGAACAGGGCCGCCACGCACACCAGTGTCACGACCAGGCTCATTGTCGCGTAGACCGGGTTGCGATGCGTGACGACGACGAGGGCGGAGCCCAGGGCGCCCAGCGCGAAGATGAGGAAGATCGCGAGCTCCATGGCTAGAGCACGCCTTTCAGCGTCAACACCGCGACGATGAGCAGATTGAGGATCGATAGCGGCAGGAGGACCTTCCAACCCAGGCGCAGCAGCTGATCGAAACGATAGCGGGGGAAGGTCCACCGAACCCAGACGAAGAACAGCAGGAACGCGAAGACCTTGGTGAACAGCACCAGCGCCGCGAGCAATCCGGCCCATACCGGCCCCGGGATCATGCCGAGCAGCGGCAGGGAGGAGAGCTTGGCCCCGACGGCGAACAGGTCGATGCCGAAGCCGGGCGTCCAACCGCCCAGGTAGAGGGTCGCGGCCAGCGCCGACAGGGCGGTCATCGCCATGTACTCGCCCATGAAGAAGAGGGCGAATTTCATGCCGCCGTATTCGGTGTGATACCCGGCGACCAGCTCGGACTCGGCTTCGGGCAGGTCGAATGGCGCGCGGTTGGTCTCGGCGAAGGAGGCCACCATGAAGACCACGAAACCGATGATCTGGGGCACGATGTTCCACAGCCCGTGCGCCTGCTGGTACGCGACCACGGCGTCGAGCTTGAGCGAACCCACCGGCAGGAGCACGGCCACCACGGCCAGCGTGAGCGCGAGCTCGTAGCTGATCATCTGGGCCGAAGCGCGTAGCGATCCGAAGAGCGAGTATTTGCTGTCCGAGCTGTAGCCGGCGATGATCAAGGCATAGACGCCGAGGCTGCTCAGAGCCAGAAGCAGGAGAACTCCGGTGTCCGCCGAAACGACGGTGAGCGGAATCTTGGTGCCGCTCACCTCGATGGTCGGACCGAGAGGTATCACCGTGTAGGTGGTGAGCGCCGGGATCAGCGCCAGCAGTGGCGCCATCAGGAACAGCGGCTTGTCGGCCCCCGTGGGCACGATGCTTTCCTTGAAAATGAACTTCACCGCGTCGGCGAGCGACTGAAACAAGCCGAGCGGGCCGACCCGATTGGGTCCGGGGCGATCCTGCATCAACGCGGCTCCGCGGCGCTCCACCCACACCATGATGGGCGTCACTTGCAGCATGAACACGACCCAGACGAGCAGGGTCGCCGCCATGCCGAGGAATTCGATCTGGCCCGGCGTCACGCGGCGGGTCCTCCCGCCGGCGCCGACGGCGAATTGGGCGCGGCAGCCGGCGCCGCGACGGCAAGCGGCGCGCCGGTGGCCGGGAGAGTGCGGTAGGCCAGACCGGCGAGCGCGGGCACGGTCTGCGTCATGGCATCGAACACCGCCGCCGGGTCCGACATGCCGGCGTTCTTGGCGTCGAAGCGCGTCAGCAGCTCGCGCAGCACGTCGAGCGCCGGGCGGGCCTCGCCAGTCGCAGGGAATGCCCGGGTGAAGCGCTGAATGCGGTTTTGTGAGTTCACGAACGTGCCTTCGCGCTCGGCGTGCGTCGCCAGGGGCAGCGCGATGTCGGCGGCCTGGGCGAGAGCGGTGTCCGCCCAGCCCAGCACGACCAGGAAGCGTGCCTGACGGAGACGCTCGACGACCCGCGGATCGTGCGCTGCCTTGCCGAAGTCGCTGTCGGTCACGATGAGCACGGAGCAGCGCGCCGCGGCGTCGCCGGTCAGGAGGTCTTCCGCGTCGAAGCCCTCGGCGCCCGGCAGCAGGCCCGCCATCTCGGCGCCACGCCGGTTCGGGGCCGCCTCACGCCCAGTGATGCCGCCGTGGGTGTTGGGAATCGTGTGCGGCGAGCCGCTGTCCACCCAGACGCCGACGTTGGGGGTGCCGACGTGCTTCGCCAGCTGAGCCCAGAGGTAGGCTTCCTCGGTGGTGAGGAAGCCCGAGCCGAGCACCGCCACCTGGCTGTCGGTGCCGCCGCGCACTCGCAGCTTGGCGTACAGGGACTCGATAGCGTCCTTCCACGACACCGCCATGACTTCACTGCCGCGACGGACGCGCGGAGCGGCCAGGCGGGGCAGCTGGCGGTAGCGCTCGAAGGTACCGCGGCCGTAGTCGCACATCCAGTAGTCGTTGACGTCGGGGTTGAAGCGCGGCTTGTAGCGCTTGATGCTCCCCTTGCGGTGCTCGAGCGTGATGTTGCAGCCCGCATCGCATCCCGTGCAGAGCGACGGCTTCTTGTCGAGGTACCAGACGCGCTCGGCGAAGCGGAACTGCGTGGAAGTGAGCGCGCCCACCGGGCAGATGTCCACCACACAGGTGGAGAGGTCGTTGTCCAGCGGCTTGCCGGGGAACGTGCCGATCTCGGTCTGCGCACCGCGTTCGAAGAACGAAAGCTCGGACGTCTTCGAGATCTCACGCGTGAACCGTATGCACCGGGTGCACTGGATGCAGCGGTTCATGTTGAGTAGCACGGTGGGGCCGAGCGGGATGCGTTCCTTCTCGGGATAGGTCCGCTTGTCCTCGAACTCGAAGCGCGAAAACGATTGTCCGTGCTTGAAGGAGTAGTCCTGCAATCCGCACTCGCCCGCTTGATCGCAGATCGGGCAGTCGAGCGGGTGGTTGATGAGCAGGAACTCCATCACGCCTTCCTGCCCGGCCTTCACCTCCGGATGGTCGACGTGGACGACCATGCCGTCCTTGAAGACTTGCGTGCTGCACGCGGTCTGCAGTTTGCCCATGCCGTCGATCTTCACCAGGCACATGCGGCACTGCCCGACGATCGAGAGGCGCGGGTGGTAGCAATAGTGTGGAATCTGGACGCCGACCTCGAGTGCCGCCTCGACCAGGTTGGTTCCCGCGGCGACTTCGACCGTGCGTCCGTCGATGGTGACGGTAGGCATCAGTTGGGCGCTCCGGCGAAGAAACGCTGGGCCGGCAGGGGGCAGCGCTGCTCGCGGATGTGCTGCTCCACTTCCTCGCGGAAATTCATCACGACGGACCTGGCCGGGCCGACCGCGGCGTCGGAGAGCGCGCAGATCGTGGTGCCGCTCATGTTCTGCGTCATGCGCAGCATGAGATCGAGGTCACTCGCCTGTCCGTGCCCCTTCTCGATGCGCTTGAGCACGATCGCGGCCCAGTTGGTGCCCTCGCGGCAGGGCGTGCACTGGCCGCAGGACTCGTGGGCGAAGAACTTCGCCAGACGGGCCGCGGCGCGCACCATGCAGGTGGTCTCGTCGAGGATCATGACCGCCGCCGACCCCAGCATGCTGCCGGCCTTGGCCAGAGTATCGAAGTCCATCTTGATGTCGCGATGTTTGGCCGCGAGCATCGGTGCCGAGGCGCCGCCGGGGATGAAGGCCTTCAGCTGGCGGCCTTTGTACATGCCACCGCAGAGATCGATCAGCTCCTGCAGCGTGACGCCGAGCGGCAACTCATACGTGCCCGGACGCTCGACATGACCAGAAACGGCGTAGAGCTTCGGCCCGGTATTGCGCTCGTCGGTGCCGATCGACTTGAACCAGTCGACGCCGCGCGTGAGGATGTGCTGCACGTTGCATAGCGTCTCGACGTTGTTGATGACGGTCGGGCAGCCGAAGGCGCCCACCACGGCCGGGAAGGGAGGCTTCACACGGGGTTGGCCGCGCTTGCCCTCGAGAGATTCCAGCAGACCGGTTTCCTCGCCGCAGATGTACGCGCCGGCCCCGCGGTGCACCACCATGTCGAGCTTGAACCCGGAACCGAGGACGTTGTCCCCCAGGATGCCGGCGGCGTAGGCGTCGCGGATCGCCGCGTCGAGCACGTCGGCGGCGTAGGTGTACTCGCCCCGAATGTAGATGTAGCAGGTATTCGCGCCCACCGCGAAACAGCAGATCGCGCACCCCTCGATGAGGGAGTGCGGGTCGCGCTCCATCAAGAGGCGGTCCTTGAAGGTTCCGGGTTCGGACTCGTCGGCGTTGCACACCAGGTACTTCGGCTTGTTGAGGCCCTTGGGAATGAAGCTCCACTTCATGCCGCAGGGAAACCCGGCGCCGCCGCGACCACGCAAGCCCGACTTCTTGACCTCGTCGGTGATCGCGTCCGGCTCCATCTTGAGCGCCTTGACCAGGCCCTCGTAGCCGCCCGCGTCGCGGTAGCCCTTGACCGTCAGAACGGCAGGGTTGTGAATGTTCTTGGTAAGAACCGGCTCGAACGCCATCTATTTGAGCTCCCGGGCGATGCGAGCCGCCGAATCGGGGGTCAGATTCTCGTGGTAGTCGTCGTCGACCATCATCATCGGCGCCGTGTCGCACGAGCCGAGACACTCGAAGTGCACGAAGGAACAGCGACCATCCGCGGTGACCTCGCCCTCCGCGACGCCCAACTCCTGTTGCAGCGTCTCCATGATCTCCTCGGCGCCGCGCAACATGCAGGACAGGTTGGTGCAGACGCGAATGCGATGCCGGCCGACCGGGCGTTCGTGGTACATGTCGTAAAACGTCACCACGCCCATCACGTCCGATGGCGCCAGGTCCAGGTAACCGGCCAGGGCCTCGATGGCGGGTTCGGGAAGCCAGCCGCCGTTTTCCTTCTGAACGATGTGCAGTGCCGGCAACAACAGCGCCCGGGAGGTGGGGTAGCGGGGGCGCAGTGCCTCGATACGGCGCCGGGCATCCTGGGAGAGAGCGCTCTCTGGGGGCGAACTGGTCACGGCACGAGCTCCGGCTTCACGTCACGGCGAGGGGTCAGATCCAGGCCGCCCTTGCGCCAGACGTAGG
>WBZN01002425.1_pt1 | contig 10392 bp, 9 predicted proteins | sample 5204281 | NCBI WGS metagenome assembly WBZN01 (sample SAMN12344347, study PRJNA552823) | activated sludge metagenome | biome: Activated sludge suspended growth; feature: Nitrification reactor; material: Wastewater; isolation source: activated sludge from nitrification reactor of wastewater treatment... | reverse complement strand
CGCGGTGCAGGCGGGGAGTGGCGCCGCACAGGCGAGCAGCGGCGCAGGTCTGGGCAGCGGCGCGGTGGCGACCGCGGGTAGCGGTGCAGCGGTGGGCAGCGGGGGCGTGAAGGCGGGCAACAGCGGTGCAGCGGTGGGTAGCGGTGCAGCGGTGGGCAGCGGGGGCGTGAAGGCGGGCGGCAGCGGTGCAGCTCCTGTGAAGGAGCCGGCGCGGGTCGCGGTGAAGGTCTCAGGGGAGCTCGCCGCGATCAAGCTGGGCCTGCTTCCCAACTGGGAGCGCGACATCGACGAGGCAGGCACGTTCTCGCTGTTGGTGAAGATCCAGTCTCGCAACGAGAGCGAGGTGTTCAAGTTCTCGTACGGCTACGATGCTGCGAACGCGCCGGCCGATCGCGAGGAGTACAAGAAGTTCCTCGCCGAAACGAAGTTGCTCAAGGTCACCGCGGATCGCCAGCGTGGCGCCGCCTGGTACCTCGAGGGCACCGACAGCTCCGGCAAGTCGGCGTTCCGGGTCCTCATCAACTACGGAGGCAAGCGGCTCGTCTGCTTCGGGTCGAACTACAAGGACAGCACGTTTGGCGACTTCCGCGATGAGGTCGTCATCCAGGCGAAGAAGATCTGCGAGACGTTGACGTTGTAGCGTCCCCGGCCACGGGTATAGTGGCCCGCCGCCCGTCGCCATGTCCTATCTCGTACTCGCTCGCAAGTATCGACCGACGACCTTCTCCGAGGTGGTCGGCCAGGAGCATGTCACCCGCACGCTCTCCAATGCGTTTGCGAGCGGGCGCGTCCATCATGCCTTCCTGTTCTGCGGTCCGCGCGGCTGCGGCAAGACCACGGTCGCGCGCATCGTCGGCAAGGCGCTGAACTGCGAGGCGATGGTCCCGCCGAGCACGACGTCCGAGCCCTGCGGCAAGTGCGCCGCGTGCGCGAGCATCGGCAACGGCAGCGCGGTCGATTATCAGGAGATGGACGGCGCCTCGAATCGCGGCATCGATGCGATCCGCGAGCTCACGGAGGCAGTTCGCTATCAGCCCGCGGTGCTGCGCAAGAAGGTCTACGTCATCGACGAAGTCCACATGCTCACGACCGAGGCGTTCAACGCGCTGCTCAAGACCCTCGAGGAGCCGCCGCCGCACGTCACGTTCGTGCTCGCCACGACCGAGCCGCACAAGCTACCGAACACGATCCTGTCGCGCTGCCAGCGCTATGACTTCAAGCTCGTCACCGCGTCGAGGCTCGGCCAGCACCTCGGGAGCATCTTCAAGGAAGAGAAGCTCCCGGCCGACCCAGGCGCGATCAGCCTGCTCGTCCGCGAGTCTGGCGGCAGCGTGCGCGACGCGCTCTCGCTCTCGGACCAGATCATCTCGTATGTCGGGGACTCGACGATCACCGAGGCGCACGTCGCCGAGGTCCTCGGGGTCGCGGATCGCTCGCTGACCCGCAGCCTGGTGCGTGCGCTCGGAGCGGGCGATGCTGGCGCGGCGCTCGGAGCGGTCGAATCGGCGATCGAGCGCGGCGTCGATGAGATCCAGCTCGCCCGCGCGATCGTGCGCTACCTGCGGGATCTCTCCGTGCTGCAGGTCGCCCCCGAGCGGCGCGAGCTGATCGATGCCTCCGACGAGGAGCGCGGCGACCTGGCGGCCTCCGCCGCGGAGCTCACCGGCACGCGTGGTGGGTTCGGGCTGCGGCAGATGTTCGATCGGATGCTGCGCTGCTGTGATGAGCTCGGGAAGACCTCGCAACCCCGTCTCGTCCTCGATTGTGCGCTGATCGATGTCGCCACGATCGAGCCGCTCGTCCCCCTCGGTGATCTGATCGAGCGCCTCGGGGATCTCGAGGCCCGGATCGGGCGTGCCGGCGTGCGCGTGGCCGGCGGCGGCGGCGGTGGTGGTGCTCGTACGCCCAAGGCCACCGTCCCGGCCACCCCGTCCGGGATCTCGCGAAGCTCGTCCTCGTCATCGGGATCCCAGGCCGGCGGAGCGCCGGTCGTATCGACCGCGTCGCAGTCGGGTTCTGGCCCGGTTCCCGGGTTGGTTTCTGGATCGGTTCCCGGCCCTGCGGCCGTGCCGTCCGACCCTGGTGCGGCGGTGTCCATGCAGCCCTCCGGCCCCATCCCCGCGATCGCGTCCGAGACGGTCGCGACGGGCAGCGGTCCGCACGAGCAAGCGCGGGCGCCGGCGGTCGCGGTGCCCGATCCGCCGCGGGTCCCGGCTGCGGTGCTGCCCACGATCGCGGTCCCGCGGACCTCCGCCGAGGCGCTCGAGGCGTGGCACGTCGTGCTCGGGCAGCTCGAGGAGCGGAAGAAATTCTCGCTGCTCGCACCGTTCCAGCACGCCCGCGTCCTCAAGTGGACCGCGGATCAGATCGAGCTCGGGTTCCCGGTCGACGTCCACGCGATGGGCGAGATGGCGGCGGATACCAAGAACATCGATGATCTGCGGGCGATTCTTCGCGAGCTCGGAGCGGAGCTGAAGAACCTCAAGGTCTCGGTGCGGCTCCTCGACGATCGTGAGTCCAATACCGCCGGGGCGCGCTCGGTGCTAGAGACCACGAGAGACCGCTCGAGCGCGGAACGCACCAAGCGCGAGGCCGAGGCCCGCGAACACCCGATCACCAAGCACGTCCTCCAGACGTTTGGCGCCCACATCAAGGAGATCAAGACCGATGTCTAACCCGAAGATGCCTGATCTCAACGCTCTGATGAAGCAGGCCCAGAAGCTCCAGGGCGACGTCGCTCGGATCCAGGAAGAGCTGGCGCTGATGGAGTGCGATGGCGCCGCGGGAGGGGGCCTGGTGACCGCGACGGTGAACGGTCAATTCGAGGTCGTCCGGGTCAAGATCGATAAGTCGGTCGTCGACCCGGCCGACGTGGGCATGCTCGAGGATCTGGTGACCGCCGCGATCAACGCCGCGGCGACGAAGGTCCGCGAGACGAGCAAGGAGAAGATGTCGTCGGTCATGGGGGGAATGGGCGGGCTGCCGGGCATGCCCGGGATGTTCTGAGTCGCTCGTCGTTCGTTCATGAGCGACCCCATCCGCCGACTGGTCCAGGAACTGGCCCGTTTGCCCGGGATCGGCGAGAAGACCGCCACCCGCCTCGCATTCCACCTGATCCGTGGCAACCGGCAGCAGATCCGCGAGCTCGCGCAGGCGCTGCTCGATGTCACCGACAAGATCCGGCTGTGCTCGGTGTGCATGACGATGACCGAGGCCGATCCGTGCTCGCTGTGTATGGACCCGCGGCGCGACGCAGATCTGATTTGTGTGGTCGCGAGCCCATCGGACCTGATCGCGATCGATCGCGGCGGGCACTTCCGTGGCCGCTACCACGTGCTCCACGGCCTGCTGTCGCCGCTCGAGGGGATCGGCCCGGATGATCTCCGGCTCGCCGAGCTGGTGCGCAGGCTCGGCGGTGACCCGCCCGTCCGCGAGGTGATCGTCGCGACCAGCCCGAGTGTGGATGGCGAAGCGACGGCGATGTACATCGCCCGCACCCTCAAGCCGCTCGGTGTCCATGTCTCGCGAATCGCAACGGGACTCCCCGTTGGCGGCGAGCTCGAGTACTCCGACCAGGCCACCATCGCCCGTGCCCTCGCCGGCCGGGCGACGATGTAGGACGCATTCGGCATCGATCGCCGTGCGCCCATCGCTATAGATGGGTGGAAAGGTTGAACGAATCCTGGCGCGTTGCTACCGTGACTCGTCGGCGGGGAGCCCAATTCTGTTGGTCTTTCGACTCTGCGGGCGAACCGGTTAAGGAGCCAAGGCGCGATGATCCAACAGCTCGTCATGTACGAGGAGGAGCTGCAGCAGATCAATACAATCTGCGAGAACCTCCATCGAGACTCGAACGCGAAGGCCGTCCTCTTGATCGACAAGAATGGACAGGCCATGGCGCAGGCCGGAGACGTTCACGAGCTCGACGTTACGTCTCTGTCCTCGTTGACCGCCGGCAACGTTGCTGCAACGGGCGGCATCGCTTCACTCCTCGCCGAGAAGGAGTTTGCAGGGCAGTTCCTCGAGGGTGAAAAGATCAGCTACCACGTCTCGATCGTGGGGCAGCGCGTGATCCTCGTCGTCCTGTTCGATGGACGCAGCTCCCTCGGTCTTGTCCGACTTCGTGTCCGCAAGGCCGCGTCCGAGCTCACGCTCGTCATGGAGGTCATGGTCAAGAAGAGCGCAGCAGGCGCTGGCCAGCCCTCGGTGTTCTCCGAGATCACCGATGACGACATCGACAACCTGTTCAACGATTAGGCGGGTGTCGTCATGAGCTTCATCAATTATTCGTCCCGCGAGATCAACTGCAAGATCGTCTACTACGGCCCGGGCCTGTGCGGGAAGACGACGAATCTCCAGTACATCTACAACAAGACCAATCCCGAAGCCAAAGGCAAGATGATCTCGCTCGCGACCGAGACCGAGCGCACCTTGTTCTTCGACTTCTTGCCGCTGTCACTCGGCGAGATTCGCGGCTTCAAGACCCGATTCCACCTCTACACGGTGCCGGGCCAGGTGTTCTACGACGCGAGCCGCAAGCTGATCCTGAAGGGTGTCGACGGCGTGGTGTACGTCGGCGACTCCCAGATGGAGCGAATGGAAGCGAACATCGAATCGCTCGAGAACCTGAGCTCGAACCTGCAAGAGCAGGGATACGACCTCAACAAGCTCCCGTACGTCGTCCAGTACAACAAGCGCGATCTGCCGAACGCGATCCCGATGGCCGAGCTCGAAGAGGCCCTGAACCCGACTAAGGTTCCGTCGTTCGAGGCTGTGGCCCCCAAGGGAATCGGTGTGTTCGACACCCTCAAGGCAGTCGCGAAGCTCGTGCTCACCGAGCTTCGAAAGGGCAGTTAGCCAACATGGGCACGATGCAAGCTGCAGGCGCTGTGCATGGCCGACCGCGGTTCCGGCAAGATCTCGTCGCCGAGGCCGTGGAAGATCAAGGTGCCCGGTTCATCGATGTGATGGACCCCGACAGCGGCCACATGTTCCGATTCTACGAGGTCGAGTATTCGCTTGCCTGCGCGATGGATGGCGAGCGCGACGTCGCCGGAATCGTGAAGTGGGCGCAAGAGGAGCTCGGCCTCACTCCGTCCACCACGGAAGTCCAGACGGTGATCGCCACGCTCGTCGATCTGAAATTCGTCGATGCCGGCGAAGCTCAGGAGACCAAGGCCGCGGCGGCGATCACGCCGTCGGCGAATGATCAGGAGCTGGCGCGCGGCATCGTCGTCGGTGCTCGTGCGAGCGACAGCGGAAGGGCGAGCGCGGCGAATGATGTCGAGCTCGGACATGCAGGGGGTGGCAAGGCCGCTCACCAGGCCGAGATGCCGAAGGCGCCGGATCTCGCGCTGGGTTCGTCCGGTGCTTCGGCGGTCCGCGGTGGCCCTGGTGCGCCGGTCGAGGACGTTGCGCTGGGTGCGTCCGGTGCACGCGCAGCCGATTCGAAGGTCGCGGCCAGGTTCTCCGACAAGCCGGCGGACGTCTCGATCGATCTCAGCGAGCATCTGTCGGTCAAACCTGACGATGTGAAGGAAGCGGTTCGCGCCTCGAAGGTCATGTCGGCCGCAGAAGTTCCGAAGGATCTACTCGACGCCATCGAGGACAAGCCGGCGGAGAAGGCCGCGGAGAAGCCAGCCGCAGCGGCGAAGGTCGCGGAAAAGCCAGCCGCCCAGGCGAAGGCGGCGGAGAAGGCCGAGCCCGCCGCGGCGAAGGCGGCGGAGAAGGCCGCGGAAAAGCCAGCTGCAGCGGCGAAGGCGGCGGAGAAGGCCGAGCCCGCCGCAGCGGCGAAGGCGCCGGAGAGGGCCGAACCGGCCGGCCAGGGCAAGGCGCCCGAGAAGGCGGCGGACAAGCAAGCCGGCCAGGGCAAGGCATCCGAGAAGGCGGCGGACAAGCAGGCTGGTCAGGGCAAGGCATCCGAGAAGGCGGCGGACAAGCAAGCCGGTCAGGGCAAGGCGCCCGAAAAGGCGGCGGACAAGCAGGCCGGCCAGGGCAAGGCATCCGAAAAGGCGGCGGACAAGCAGGCCGGCCAGGGCAAGGCATCCGAGAAGGCCGCGAAGGGCAAGTCTGCCGGCGATCAGACGAAGCCACCCGTCGTGGAGAAGCCGCCCGTTGCAGCTCCCCGCGGCGGCATCAGTCCGATGCTGGTGATCCTGTTGATCCTCGCAGTCGGCGGGGCAGGTGCGTTCTTCGTGTGGAAGTACGTGATCGACAAGCCCGAGGCGCCCGCCGCCCCGAGCGCGCAGACCTCACCCGCGCCCGCCGATCCGGTGCCAGTGCCGGTACCGGCTCCGCCGGCGGTCGTGACCTCGAAGGTCGCGATGCAGACCCCGACGCCGACGGACGTGAAGTCCCAGGCGGGCAAGATCGACACGCTCGAGGCCGACGATAAAGACGTCAAGACGGGTGATGTGATCGGGATGCTCGTCGGTCACAAGCCGATCACGGCCGAGATCGACGCGATCAACAAAGACATCGAGAAGCGCGTCCAGGTCGAGTTGACCACAGCCGAGAAGGAGCGCGACGCCGCGCAAGCAGCTGGCAACAAGGCTGGTGTCACCACGGCCGAGGCGAAGATCGCCGATCGCAAGAAGAGCCTCGCGACCAAGCAAGCCACCCTGACCACCAAGCGAGCCGCGATCGACAAGCTCACGCTCAAGTCGCCGGGCGACGGCAAGCTATCGCTGATCGCGAAGGTCGGGCAGGTGGTCGCCGTGGACGAGGTCGTGGCGAAGATCGTGCGTCCGACGGTGCCAGTGGCGACGTTCAAGGTACCCGCGGGCACCAAGATCTCGCCTGACGGCAAGCTCAGCATCTCGATGGGCGACAAGCCGGTCGTTTGCACCGTCAGCGACGCGCAGCAGGAGACCGTGACCGTCACGTGTCCCACGGATGCCGGCCTGACCGACGGTGCCGATGTCACGTTCACGCTGCCTCGTTGAGTCGAGTCGACCCGACGTCACGTTCACGCTGCCTCGTCGAGTCGAGTCGACCCGACGTCACGTTCACGCTGCCTCGTCGAGTCGAGCCGTCCCGACGTTCACGCTGCTTCGTCGAGTCGAGCCGTCCCGACGTCACGTTCACGCTGCTTCGTCGAGTCGAGCCGTCCCGACGTCACGTTCACGCTGCTTCGTCGAGTCGAGTCGTCCCGACGTCACGTTCACGCTGCTTCGTCGAGCCGTGTGGTTCGGGTTACCTGACCTGACCGTTAAACCCGAGCGCCGCGGTCCCGGTCTGGGTGTTCCCGACGCGCGACGCGCCTGGTCGGGATGAAGCTCAATGCACAACGTACCGTGAGCGGGGCGATACCCCGACGCGCGACGCGCCTGGTCGGGATGAAGCTCAATGCACAACGTACCGTGAGCGGGGCGATACGCGAGCGGCAGCGCCCGCGTATCGCATCCGGTCATCGACGGCGTGCAGCGCGCCCGATTCAGCCTCGTAGCCGATGAGCGGCAAACCCATCTAGAGAGCGTTGATCTTATGCACGGCGAGCTGAGGTCCCACCATCCCAAACCCCATCGCGTTCTTGTCTACCTTGCCCTCGACCTCTGCCTTCATCCCGTCCTTGAGTCCATCGAGGGCACCGGTCAGCTGGTAGGAGTCGCCCGCGTCGGTCTCCAGCGTCCATAGCCCACCCTCGAGGTCACTCCGGCGGATCGTGCCCTTGAGCTTCTTCATCCCAAGACGATAGCTGTTCAATGCCGAGGCGGCCATTCGAGGAGCCGATCGATCTCGAGGTTGCCGGCGACTGGACGAGCCTACCAGCCTTGACTATGCAATAAATTCAAACGCTTGCACCGAGCAATCTCGTGGAACACGAACTGCACACGTGATTGGCATGCGGAAACTAGTCGCCCTCGCGCTCCTTGGTTCGCTGTCCTTCACGACGGCGTGCGCTACCGAAGAGGCCGTCGATGATGGCCAGACGGATGGCGGTGACGGCAAGGCCGATGGCTCTCCCAACGTGAAGTGGCAAGGCACGATCAAGAACATCGTTCCCAAGGCCGTTCACGAGTACCTCGAGAAGTATCAGTGGGGCGATTACCACATCGTGTTCCACATGAGCCGCAAGTGGTTCCTCATCGGCGACCAGGGCCGCGGCTGGCTCAAGCGCGTTGGTGAAGCCAGCTCCGACCTTCAGGAAGGCGACCCGGGCAACGGCCTCGAGTTTCTCGTCATGCACCGCGCGATGATCCAGCACCTCGGCGCGCGCTGGGGCGAGGAGAAGGTCACCAACGATCCCGATGGCCGGACCACGTTCAAGGACGTGCTCAAGGGCTGGACCACCGACGCCGAGCTGATCGCCGCGCTCAAGAAACAGGGCGGCGATGTTGCTCACTTCCAGGCTGGACTCGCCAAGATCAACGACTTCGCGTCGTTCGCGACCGAGGACGAGTTCGGCAACTTCATCCAGACCACGCTGCGCCTGTCGGGCGAGGTCGACCCGAACGACTCGTCGATCAGGGCCTATACGCGGGACGCCAACCCCGGCGCCGGCGTCCACAACTGGCTTCACGGTCAGTTCATGGACGGCTCGTCGCCCATCGACGTCGGGAACCCACAGACCAACCTCTCGAACATCGTGTTCTGGCGTATCCACGGCTGGATCGAGGCGAAGTGGGAAGCGTTCGAGAAGGTCCACGTCCGGACGCCGCTCGAGATGATGTCGTACCAGCAGGAGCTCGAGCGGTTCTTGCTGCACATGCAGCTGCACTCGGACTACTCGACCACCAGCCACGCGGTGAATCGCCCCTCGAAGGCGCTCGTCCAGTCGGTCAAGGCGATCCTGTTCGCCAACGAAGCGGATTGCGCGCTGCTCGCGGCCGGCACGACGACCGACAATTGCCCCTGACCCGACACGCGGGTCACAAGCTGCGTCGCGGCGGAAATACGGCGTTCGCGATCAACAGGCCCGCGACGATCGCGATCGCGACGACGAACATCGCGAACACGGTCTCGACCCCGGTGAGCGTATCGCGCTCGAGCAGCGACGTCATGCCGCGCAGGCCCATGCTCCCCGGAACGAGCAGCAGCACCGCGGGCACCAGCACGACCTGCGCGGGCCGCTCGAGCAGGCGCGCGTAGATATTGCCGAGGACGCCGAGCGCGAAGGCGCCGACCAGCACGCCCATCTGCGCCCCGAGCCACGCGGTCCCGATCCGGTTGCCAAGATAGCCGGTGACGCACGCCGCGAGGATCCAGCCGAACGCGCGCGGTTGCGCTTGCACGACGATCGCCACCCCGATCGACGACGCGCCGAGCGCGACCCATTGTGACCACTCGGGCAACGGCACCGGGACGGCTTGATGGACCTGCACGAGCGCGGTCGCGGCCCGCTCGCCAACCGCGACACCGACGACCAGCTCGAGCAGCACGATCACGGCGGACATCAGGCGCGCGGTGCCTGCGATCAGGTGGCGGGTGGCGAGCTCGGTCATCGCGACGGTGAGCGACATGCCGGGCAGCAGGATGATCAGCGCCGCCACCGTGACGAGGGACGGGGTCACCGCGTGCCACATCGCGGACATCACGCCCGCGGCGAACGCGGCGAACGCCGCGCCGACGAGCTCGAACACGCGCGCTTGATCGGTCGATCGCTTCGCGTACTGCGCGAGCACCCCGAGCGACAACCCGATCGCGCCCGCGACCGCCACGTCCTCGAGGCTGCCGCCGAAGAACACCGCGAGCGCGCCTGCGGTCACGCCGTGCATCAGCGTCGACAGGCCATGACCGAACCGGGGCGCTGCGGCGATGATCGCGTCGAGCCGCTCGAGTCCCTCGGCGGACGTGATCTGATGTGCCGCGACGGCATCGGCGATCTCGTCGACCTGCGCGAGCTTGCCCATGTCGAGCTCCGCACCTTCGAGCCGCATCATCCGGGTCCGCAGCTCGGTCGGCGCCCCGAAGCTCATGATGATCGCGGTGGGGGCGGTGAACACCTCCGCATCGAGTCCGAGCCGCTGGCAGCAAACCTTGAGCGCCTGCTCCAGTCGGTCGGCCGGCGTGCCGTAGCGATGCAGCGCCCGGCCCATCGCCAGGACGAAGGCGATGGCGTGGGGCTCCTCGAGCACGAGCCCCACACGGTCCGCGGTGGGGCGAAGGGGCGCATCGGATTCGAGGGGCGCGATCTCCACGCGCTCCACGATAGAGCGCCGGCGCCCAGTGTCCGAATTTCGGATCCCCTGGGAACGGGAGGCCGAAAACACGAACGCCCGTGCGGCATTAGAGCGCCAGCGCGGTCCGAATTTCGGATCCTCTGGGAACAGGAGGCCGAAAACACGAACGCCCGGGCGGCAACCCAGGCGTTCATTCTAAGTAAGGTAGGACTAAACTAGTATAAATACCCGGGTCTTAAATCATAACCGGGTGAGTAGCCGACACGGCAAT
>WBZN01002424.1_pt1 | contig 10393 bp, 4 predicted proteins | sample 5204281 | NCBI WGS metagenome assembly WBZN01 (sample SAMN12344347, study PRJNA552823) | activated sludge metagenome | biome: Activated sludge suspended growth; feature: Nitrification reactor; material: Wastewater; isolation source: activated sludge from nitrification reactor of wastewater treatment... | reverse complement strand
TGGAGCTCGCTCGCCAACAAGCCGCCGAGACAGCCGGCAAGCAGTCCGATCGAAGCCTATGATTACGAGCTAACTTCGATCCTGTACTGGGATGGTCCGCTCGCCGATCGGCGATATCACGGATTCCACGCGAACATCGTCTCGGCGAATGGTCCGCTCTCGCTCGTCGAGATCTGGAATCCGGGGACTGGCAAAGCCGGTGTCAGCCCCGCAGGTACTTGGTGGATCGATCTCGCGACCGGGGCACATCCGATCGATCCGATCGCGACGCAGATCTCGGCTCCGGGACAAGCCGGGGCCTTGTTTCTCGACGAGCAAACGACGGCAGGATTGAAGCTATTCGGTCCGAAGCGCCCGGCAGGTCAGGGCCACGACCTTTTGCCTGGAACGAGATAGGACGCGACGACCCGCCACTAGCCGCATCTATTGGCAATCACCTGTGACTCCGGTGACGCCAACACAAGCTCGCCCGCATCCATCAACTGATGTAACATAAGAACTCGTCGATGGGCGTGGCGAGCGCAGACCTGTAGATGCAGTTCGTCGTCGGCGATCGGTCGGAGCTGGTGATCGCGCTGGACTGGACGAAGTTCGACGGCGATAGGCCCGCGACACTATCGGCGCAGGTCCCCACCGGCCATGGCCGGTCGACACTACTCGTATGGCTTACGGTCCCGAAGGCTACGTTGCAGGGGCAGCGGAACGGGTACGAGTATCGCGTGATCGAGCGGATTGCACATGTGCCTCGCTTTCACCGATCTCACTTGACGACGATTCGGCCAACGGACGAAGTAGCTTCACGTTCAGATGGCTACCGCAAAGAGATACGGAATCAAGGTCAACTGAACAGAGCGACGACGTCTCGGCAGCCTCAGTGCATATTAGATATGCAGCGAAGCCCGGTCCCGAAAAATCGCTCGACCGTTGCACGTGGATTCTCGATCGCCATGAAGTTGGCGAGCTCGCCGAGAGTTGACTCGAACCAGTTGCCACCGCGCACCACGCGAATTCTCGTCGTGTCCGAGGCAGTCGAGGTCCATTCCGTGACGTTGCCCGCCAGGTCGAGAATGCTCTCTGGGCTCCGATCCAATGGAAATGACCCGACATCGGCGGCACCGGGAGAGCCGACGCCCGCAAGCTTTGCGGCGATTGTCGCAGCAGCGGTACCCCACGGAAAGTTCCGTCGAGGCATCGGATTCGGGGTTCCGTCGGCAAGACGCTCGCCGCCCCTCAGCGCTCGCGTCCACTGCTCGGAGCTCGGCAGTTGTTTTCCGAGGAACCGGCAGAAGGCACGCGCTTCTGTCCAGTCGATCCCCGACACAGGCTTGCGGGGGTCTCCGGCAGCTCCGATATCCGCAGAGGACGGATAGGAAGGAGCCGCAACGTCCGTCATGCCCGACATGCTTGCGAACACTCCAAACGCAGCGTTCGTGACCTCGGTGCGATCCATCCGGAACGTAGGCAATGTGAGGATCTGCTCTTTGATCAGATCCGGATATTTCAGGATGTCGTTGGACGGTGGCTCACCAGGACCGCCGTAGATGAATCGGCCTTCCGGAATCTCGATCGTATCTACGACGCTTGCCTCGCACGTCGGGACGCGGATGTGAAACACGGGCGGCTCGAGATCTCGTCGCGCGTAGCCTGGCAAGTGACGCAACGGGACGATCGAAGGCGCGCAGTCTCCGCGAGACACCACGAGAAATCCGGGGGCGCCACGCGCTTCGACGTGCTCGACGAGCGCGCTGCCTTCGAGTCGAGGGAGCCCGCGCACGACCAGATCTGCGCCGAGCGTCGGCCCGGGTTGGTCCGGATCGCCTGGGTCGGGTGCGTGGAGGTCCCATCGCAGCGTAGGCATCGCCTCGGTCGTGACGGGCGTCGCACGTTGCGTCGTGGGGTCCCAATCGAAGGGCTCGAGCGAGAGCACGAACCGTCCCAGGTCACGCGCACGCAACGACTCTTGCTCGCGGACCCGCGCCTCCTCGACGTGACTGCGGTAGACACCAGCGCCCGCGATCGCCAGCAACGCGCACACCACCGTGGTGGCGATCGCCGTGCGACGCCGGAGTGAACGTCGCGAGTGGGCGATCAGCCGCGCCGGACTCCACGCCTCCTCGGCCGTGGTCCCGCGCTTCTGCCACTCGGCCTCGAGCTCCGCGACGGCGTCGGCGTGCGGCTTGAGCTCGCGCAGCTCGGCGCGACTGAGCAGGCTCGGGGTCTCGGGCCGCGAGCGACGAACGTGATAGCGCACGACCTCGATCGCGAGCCGGCGCGCGAGGTCGCGGCGGTCGAGCCAGGCGAGCACGCGCGGCACCAGGCTGTCGTGCACGAGCTCCCATCCGGGCTCGCCGCCGGGGTCCCGCACGCGGACGAGCAGCCCGCGCGAGCGCAGCACCTCGAGCACCGCGGTCACCTGCTCGGCGCCGTGCTGCGCGCCGACGATCGCGACGAGCTCGGACTCGGGGCGCACGGCGCGCTGGTGGGCGGTGGTGACCAGCGCGACGAACAGGTCGCGCGCGATCACGTTGCGCCCTTCGGGCAGCTCGGTGTCGAGCACGCGCTCGAGGTGCTCGCCGACGATCGCGTCGAAGCCGCCGAGCTTGCGGTAGTGCGCGAGGGTGAGCGTGGCGCCCGAGCCGAGGGCCTCGTAGAGCACCGAGCACGCGAGCTGGAGGTGCGGCGGATACACGGCGGCGGTGGTGCCCCAGCCCATCTCCGGCTCGATCGCGGCGGCGGCGCGCTGCAGATCGCCGAGCAGCACGTCGAGCAGGTCGGGGTCGATCGCGAGGCGGCTCTCGGCGAGCGGACCGGCGATCGCGGCGCGCGCGCCGTCGAGGCCGAGCGGTGGTAAGCGCACGAGGGGAATCCCGGGCTCGATCGCCTGGCTCCGCGCCATCAGCCGCGCGAGGTAGTCCTCGCGGATGCTGAGCACCACGGCGACGTCGGCGTCGGCCGGCCAGCGATCGAACGCGAGCACGTCGTCGACGAGATCGGTCCCCGCGGCGGCCTCGATCAGCGCGCTCTCGAGCTGATCGAGGACGAGCACGAGCTTGCCGCCCTTGTGCTGGTCCCAGCTCGTGATCGCGTCCGCGATCGTGGTCGCGCCGGGCCAGATCTTCGCCGCGAGCGCGGCGGTGCTGTCGGCGCGACACCGCAGATAGATCGGGTGCACGCCGAGCGCCTCGAGCCGAGGGACCAGGCCGGCGCGCAACAGCGAGGTCTTGCCGGTGCCGGATGGTGCCGTGTAGATCACGCTCCGCCGGTACAGCACGTGCTCGGTCAGCACGGCGAGATCGCGCTCGCGTCCGTGCAGCCGGCCGCGATCGCTCTCGGTCAGCGGGGCGAGGTGACGAAATGGCAGCAGCGGGGTCGGCATGGTGACCGGCGCGATGGTCGTCTTCGACCCGGTCAGCGCGGCCGCGAGCTCGCGCGCGGTCTGATAGCGGTCCCCGGGCGCGACGGCGAGCGCCCGCTCGAGCACGGCGCGAAGCGCCGGGTCGTCGATCGTCGCCAGCGACGGGCTCAGCGTCATCGCGTTCGGGCGGCGCCAGCCGGTCAGCAGGAACACGAGCACGAGCGCGGCCGAGTACAGATCGGAGCGCGCGTCGACGCGACCTTCGTGCAGCTGCTCGGGCGCCATGAACGCGGGGGTCCCGCCGGCTGAGGTCGCCGCCTGGCCCGGCGAACGCAGGCGCGCGAGGCCGAAGTCGACGAGCACCACGCGCTCGCTGCCATCGCGCGGGAGCACGATCGCGTTCGCCGGCTTGACGTCGGCGTGGACCAGGCCGGCGTCGTGCGCGGCGCCGAGCCCGACGAGCAGCTGCCGGACCAGCTCGACCGCACGCTCGCGGGGCAGCGGGGTCGCGCCGACGAGCTGCTGGAGGTCGGTGCCGTCGAGCAGCTCCATCGCGAAGAACAGCCGGCCGTCGTGCGTGATGTCGGCCTGGTGGATCCGGACGACGTTGGCGTGATCGATCCGGCCGACGCTGCGGATCTCGTGGACGAACAGCTGGCCGTCCTCCGACGATGGATCGATGTTCGCGTGCAGGACCTTGACCGCGATGTCGCGCTCGATCGCGAGCTGGCGTGCGCGATAGACGGTGCCGAACGTGCCGCGCGCGACGAGCTTGTCGATGCGAAACCGCCCGGGGAGCACGACCCCGGTGAGATCTTCGGGACCGCGAGATTGGTCTGGCCGCGGTGGGCGATTCGCGAGCTGCGAGCGGCGCACGTCCCACAGGCCGGCGAGCGGGGGCGGCTGCGCGAGCGTCTCCGAGACATCGGACTCCTGGCGCGCGCTGCTCGGCGCGTGGCGCGCGAGATGGCGGCTGAGGCTCGCCATCGTCACGGTGCCGGTTCGTGGGTCGAGCGCCTCGCCGCACAGGCCGGTCAACAGCCCATCGATCAGCGGGCAGCCACCCGCGGGCGGCTGCGCCTCCACGGCGATCACCTGCTGCGCGCGCCCGGTCGCGAGCGCGCCGAGCCATGACCGCGGATCGCCCGCGCCGTGCGCGGACACGACCACCACGACCTGCTCGGCGCGCGCCGCCGCCAGGCGGTCCCGGATCCATGCGAGCGGTAGGGTCGAGTCCTCGGGGTACTCCGCGGCGCCGGAGCCGGTGACCAGCGCGGGGGCACCGCCGACGTCGATGATCGTCCCGAGGATCGCCAGCACCACCACCCGCACCGGCTCGTGCGCGAGCTCGTCGAGCTGGTGCTTGAGCGTCGCGCGATCCGCCGCGTAGCGCTCGCCCGCCGCCGCCGTCAGGCGCCGGATCTGCCAGATCGCGCCGGTCGCGAGCAGGGCCTCGCCGATCTGACCGAGGGTGTGCACCGCCGATGCGTCGAGCGCGGACCCGCCGAGCGCGCCATGAGCGGCGACCAGCAGCGCAGCGCCCTCGGAGCGGCGAGAACCCATCGGCATGGATGCTACGCCAACGAGGCCGTTCCGCTGAGGGCTGGGGTTTGTTGGTTGCGGTCGGCGATCACGTTTGAGCGCCGCGGGGCACGCGCCCGGCACGGCAGCGATTCCGGCCGGGGCCGCGCATCGGAGGCGCCGCACCGTCGATGACGTGCTGTCCCGCGACCTCCGCCGGCCATCTCCCACGGCTGTGCGGAGCTGCGCCCTGTCGGCGACAGCCCGGCCGGGCTCGAGCGATGCGATGGCGGCCGCCCGCGGCGGCGCTCACCGCCGTGCGCCTGGACGTTTCGCGGTGTTGCGCCGTTCTCGAGGACCTGGCTCGTCGACTAGCCAGCGCTTGGCAACCTGGGTGGCCGGTCGAGTCACCATGTTCGTCCACCGAGGTGGACGAAGCCGGCGAAGGAAACGTAGTCCGGCTCGCACCCGCTGGTTCGGCGTGGCGTGGATGACGGTTCAGGATCTCATCAAGTGCAACAACGTGTCGAGCGCGGGCTGCGAATGTCCGGTGCGGGTGACATTCGCCGCTGGTCTCGCAGCTGCAGTGTCGATGATCACACGGCGTCTTGCTCCACCCACTAGCCAAAGAAGTACCGATGAACACAGACACCTTCGCGACGCTTACCGACGAGGAGCTCGTCACGGCACACGGCGGTATGAGCGCGGCCGCCAGCTTCATCATGCAACACGAGTCCGGTGGGAACCCGAACGCCGGCTTCCTGCACAAGCAGGGCAGAGGTGACGGCACGCGAGGGAACCACTCCTCCGCGTTCGGCGCGTTCCAGATGACCGAGGGTACCCGGCGCCAGTACATGGGTTCGAACTACGAGTCGAGGGACCTCGCGACGCAGTACGCCGCGGCCAGCCGATACGTCAACGACCGCTACGGTGGCTGGGACGGCGCACAGCGGTTCTGGCAGCGCCACCGCTGGTACTGAGCGGGAGCGCGGTGCACGGCGAGGTCGACGCGCGACGCGATGCGCGACGTGGCTACGAAGCGACCTTGTGGTCGGCGATCAGCTGATGCTCGACGAGCCGGTGGTACGTCCCGCGTCGCGCCATCAGCTCGTCGTGTCCGCCCTGCTCGACCACGCCCGCGTCCTCGATCACGACGATCCGATCGGCGTCGCGCACCGTGCTGAGCCGATGCGCGACGATCAGGGTGGTCCGGCCTGCCATCAACCGGGCGAGCGCAGCCTGCACGGCCGCTTCGCTCTCCGCGTCGAGGTTGGACGTCGCCTCGTCGAGGATCAGCACCCGCGGGTTCGCGATCACGGCCCGCGCGAGCGCGATCCGCTGCTTCTGCCCGCCGGATAGCTTCGTGCCCCGCTCGCCGATCATCGTGTCGTAGCCATCGGGGAAGCCGATGATGAAGTCGTGCGCGTGGGCGTCGCGCGCGGCGGCCTCGATCTCCGCGTGGGTGGCGCCGTCGCGCCCGTAGGCGATGTTGTCGCGGATCGATCCCGAGAACAGCACGGGCTCCTGCGCGACCATCGCGAGGGTCTTGCGGAGCGCGCCGAGCTCGAGCGTCCGCACATCGACGCCCTCGAACAACACGCGTCCGGCGTCGACATCATAGAACCGGTACAGCAGCGACAGGATCGTCGACTTGCCTGCGCCCGATGGGCCGACGAGCGCGACGACCTCGCCCGGCTTGATCTCGAGGTCGACGTGGGTGAGCACCGGCTGGCCGCGCCGCGCCGGATACGCGAACGACACGTCCTCGAACTTGATCCCGCCCTTGCCCGCGGGAAGCGGCGCCGTGATCTCGGGGCTGCGGATGTCGGGGACCGTGTCGATCACGGCGAACAGACGATCCGTCGCACCCGCGGCGCGCTGCAGCGAGCCCCACAGGCTCGCGAGATCGGCGAGGGCGCCCGCGACCAGGAACGTGTAGAGGAAGAACGAGGTCAGCGCCCCCGGGGTCAGCTCGCCGTGGATCATCGCGCGCCCGCCGAGCCAGATCACGGCGGCCACGCCGATGTAGCCCGCGGTCATCGCGGTCGAGAAGAACCACGACCGCGAGCGCACGAGCTCGAGCGTCTTCTGGAACGCGCGCTCGACGCCGGAGCGGTACCGCCTCGCCTCGTAGTCCTCGCGCACGAACGACTGGACGGTCCCGATCGCGCCGATCGACTCCTGGACCTGGCCCGAGACCTTCGCGAGCTCGTCCTGGACGGCGCGCGTCATCCGGCGGATCTTGCGGCCGAAGTACATCGTGGTGACGACGATCGGCGGCACGATGCCGAGCATCAGCAGCGTGAGCTTCACGTCGATCACGAACAGCAGCGCCATCGCGCCGATCATCTGGATCGAGTTACGCAGCGCCATCGACAGCTCGGTGCCGACGACGCCCTCGATCACCGTGACATCCGACGCGAGTCGACCGACGAGCTCGCCGCTGCGCCGCTCGTGGAACCACGACATCGGCAGCGACAGGATGCGATCGAACACGAGCGCACGCAGGTCGGCGACGACCCGCTCGCCGAGCCAGCTCATCGAATAGTGCCGCAGCCACACCAGCACCGCGTTGACGATGAACACGCCGACCAGCAGCAGCACGATCAGGTCGAGATCGTGCGTGGTCTTGCCGTGCATCCCGGTATCGACCGCCTCGCGCGCCGCCCACGGATAGACCAGCGTGATCGCCGACGCGGCGAACAAGCTCGCGACCGCGACGAAGAACCGGGCGCGGTGCGGCCGGAGCAGCGGCACGAGCCGCCACAGCACGGCCAGGCGGCGCCGATCCTGGGCACCCGAGGCGTCACGCGCGTCGCGGGACTCCAGCGAATCGACGTACGGTTCGCTCACCGGTCCGTGCATACCTTGCTCGCCCCGCACTGTCACCTGCGATACAAGCGACGAATGCGCACATCGCTGCTCGCCGCGGTCGCGATCCTCGGGATCGCGTGCCGCAAGGATCCGACCTCCTCGAACGGGCAGGCGCGCTCGACCGCGGACGCCGACGCGCTCTGGGCCCTGGCGCCGGACGGCACGATCCTCGGGGTCGTGGCGACGCCGCGCGCGCTGCAGCTGGCCGAGGGCGGGTTGGTCGCGATGCGCAAGCTGTTCCAGACCGCGCCCGAGCTCGCGGTCCTCAACACGCAGATCGAGGGGGCGCTGGCCACGATCGGGGATGGCGGCGCGATCACGAGCCTCGCCGACCTCGGCCTGAACCACGACCGTGGCGCCGCGTACTTCGTCACCGATGGTGGCGACGCCAGCCTGATGATCGTCCCGCTCGGCGATCGCGACAAGTGGCTCGCCCGGACCGGAGGCAAGCGCGGCGCCGCGTCCGACACCATCGGCGACATGACGTGCAAGCCGCTCCAGGAGGTCTACGCCTGCGCGAAGCCCGAGGCGATGTTCGGCCGCATCGGCAAGGGACGCGACGCACGCACACCGCTCGACCTCGTCAAGGCCCGCGGGGAGGTCGAGATCGCGTCGAACGGCAAGCTCCCGTTCGGCAAGCTCGAGGGCCTCGCGATCGTGGCGCAGCTCGAGCGTGGGGCGATCGTGCTGCGCGGCGCGATCCGGGGTGCGCCCGAGGCGCTCACGTCGCGGCTGACGAGCGCGAAGGTCCGCGCCGATGTCGATCACACCGCCGCGTTCGTGGTGGCCAACATCGCGCCGTTCCTCGCCGATCTCCCCGCGATCCCGCTCCCCGGCGGAGTCACCGCGCTCGAGCTCGCGAAGACGGTCGCCGGCCCGTTGACGATCAACGTGCCGAACGGCGAGCTCGCGCTGGACATCCGGCTGCCGGTCTCCGATCCCGCGCCGGCCGCTGCGTTGATCGATCACTGCGCCGAGCTTGCCCCGAGCGGGATCCTCGCGGCGCAGCAGTCGCCAGGCGCCTGCCGGATCGTCGCGCCGGGTCTCAACCAGGAGGTCGACATCTGGGTCGAGGGCAAGGAGCTACGCGTCGGCGCCAAGGCGGCCAAGCCGGTGGTCGGCAAGACCGTCGCGATGACGCCGCTCGGCGCGGAGATCGCCAAGCACGACTGGGCGTTCGCGTTCTGGGGGCGCGGCACGATGTTCTCGCAGAGCGCGCAGGGGATGCCCGGCTTGCCGGCGCTGCCCGGAGAGGCGGCGATGCTGATCCGAGGGATCTCGCTGCTCGACGAGCTCGGCCTCGGCGTCCAGCGCGACGGCGACACCGTGCGGATCGTGTTCGGGCTGCGCACGATCTGGGCGAACCCCGATGACGTGGTCGCGAAGCTGTTCGCGATCAAGCCCGAGGACATCGCGCAGGGACGCGCCGGAGACACCAGCAAGGCGATCGCCGTGGCCGCGCCCGGCTCGCCGTTCGCGAACGACTTCACCGCCGGCCAGAGCGGGCTGATGATCCCCACCGCGATGATCGGGATGCTCGCCGCGATCGCGATCCCCGCGTTCGTGAACTACACGAAGAAGAGCAAGGCGCTGGTCGAGCCTCCCCCGCACGCGGACTGACCCGCGATCCGAGATCAGCCGCCGCCGACGTGGCGGAACACGACGATCGTGATGTCGTCGTCGGGAGGTTGATAGGACCACAGCGTCGACGCTTCCATCACCACGTCGCGGATCGTCTCGACCGGATCCGTGGAATGGGTCTCGATGATCTTGCGCAGCCGCTCGACCCCGAACTGTTCGCCGAACCGGTTCATGGTCTCGGTCACCCCATCGGTGTAGAGCACCAGCAGATCGCCCGTGTCGAGCCGCATCGCGGTGTCCTTCGTCACCGCGGATACGTCGCGGATCGCCCCCACCCACGTCCCCACGGTCGGGATCGACTCGCAGATCCCGGTGGCTCGGCGCCACACCAGGAGGTCCTCGTGGGCGCCCGCGAACGCGATCTTGCCGCTGGCGTGATAGCGCAGCAGCGTCAGTGTGACGTGCTCGTCCTGCCCGAGCCGGTTACGGACGTTGTCGTAGATCACCGCGTTGACCACGCGGATCACCTCGCTCGGGGTTGCGTCGGGGTTCGTGGTGATCAACGCCGACACCACGCTCTGCACCATCAGCATGACGAGGCCCGCCGTCAGGCCGTGACCCGCGACGTCGCCGATGCCGATCCAGCAGCCGCCGTCGACGTTGATGATGTCGTAGTAGTCACCGCCGGCCTCCAAGGCAGGGAGCATCCTGGCGGACAGCTCGACGCCGCGGACCTGGGGCTTCTTGGGCAAGATCGTCGTCTGGATGCTCGACGCGATCACGAGCTCCTTCTCGAGCCGCTCGGTGACGACGAGCTGCTTCTGCAAGCGCTCGAGCTTGACGATCTCGTGCGCCAGATCGCCCTTGGACGCTTGCACCTTCTCCACCATCTGGTTGAAGACCGCCGTGATCACCACCACGGTCGCGCCGCGCGCAGCCAGCATTTCGGCATGGGCCGAGGCATCGCACAGCTCCTCCACCCGGTTGCCGGCGCGCGCGAGGACCTGCCCGTCGGCGTCGGCGACGACCGCGCCGACCGGCACCTCGCCGCGTGCGGCCGCC
>WBZN01002423.1_pt1 | contig 10394 bp, 12 predicted proteins | sample 5204281 | NCBI WGS metagenome assembly WBZN01 (sample SAMN12344347, study PRJNA552823) | activated sludge metagenome | biome: Activated sludge suspended growth; feature: Nitrification reactor; material: Wastewater; isolation source: activated sludge from nitrification reactor of wastewater... | reverse complement strand
GTAAACTGCTCGGTGCTCGGCGCTGCACTATTTATGGTGGGCCGTCCCTATAACCTGGCCGAAGCCACCGTATTCGGACTTGGTTCGGGCACAGGCTGGATGTTAGCCATTGTGGCCCTCGCCGGGGTGCGGGAGAAAATGAAATATTCGAACGTGCCTGCGCCGCTGCGCGGTTTGGGAATTACATTCATTCTTGTGGGACTTATGTCGCTGGGTTTCCTCAGTTTCATGGGTTTCTCTTTGTAAGAAAATCGATACTTATAAATCAGAAAGGCTTCCGCAAGGGGGCCTTTCTCAGTTAACGCAATTATGAAAGGTGTTTTTGGCAGGTTTGTTCGCTACTTCTTCAATGGTACATTATTCATTGTGCCGCTCGTGGCTACGGTGTATTTCTTTGTACAGGCCTTTCAGTGGCTTGATAGCCGCCTGAACCTGCCGTATCCGGGTGTGGGGTTCCTGATTATCATTGTGGCCATTACCCTGTTCGGCTACCTCACCACCAACTTTGCATTTGAGACCTTCTCCAACTGGTTTGACCATTGGATCAATCGCATTCCCCTTGTGAAATTGATTTACTCCTCCGTCAAGGACTTGCTGGCAGCCTTTGTGGGTGACAAGCGCAAGTTTGATAAGCCGGTGCTGGTTACAATCAACAAAGAAAATGCCCTTCATCGGATCGGATTTGTCACCCAATCAGACCTCACTGAAATCGGGTTACATGAAATGGTGGTGGTCTATTTTCCGCAATCTTATGCCTTTGCCGGCGACCATTTTCTGGTGCCCCGTGAGCATGTGAAGCCCCTGAACATCTCCGGATCGGTAGCCATGAAATTCATTGTTTCCGGCGGCATTTCCGGATTTAAAGAATCCTGATCGTATCTTTACCAAATGCGATACCTGATCATTTTATGCGCAACCCTGCTGCTGGCATGCCAGGATCCGGAACCGGATTCACCCAATGTGATTACACAGGATGCCCAGCAGATTGGCTCCACCAGCGTGGTGATGGGAGCTGAAATCAAACAGATGGGCCCCATCAAGCCGATGAACTACGGATTTTTGTTTGACAGCCAAAGCGACCTCTCCATTCTGGCCGCATCTAAGAAAATCATATTGGGATCGACAAGCGACCCCAAATTATTCAGCATCAAACTGGAGAACCTCAACCCCAATACGAAATACTATTACCGCGGCTTTGCAGCCAATGGGGACTATTCAAAAGTGTACTACAGCAACATCATCACGTTCACTACCCTTCCCTGATCGGGGTGAAACCGATACTGATCATCGCGTTCTTATGGATCCCGCTTTCTTTGGCTGGACAACCTGCTGTTGAAAATGCCCTGGGTCGATTGATGCAGGCTGCTTCCCCGAAGGAAGAGGAAAAGATCATCAAGGAGATCATCCGTCTGAAGCCATCTTTTCAGGAGTTGACTGGAGTGATCAAGCGTGGCCCACAATCCGGTCGGGTGCGCCGCGGATTTTTCACCATGCGCCAAAATAATTCGCTACTGCCTCCGGCCTGTCTTGTGTTTGTGCCATACGATTATTCTCCCGAAAAATCATACCCCGTCCGCATCTTCATGCACGGTGCCGTTTCCAATAATGACCCTGATTTCGTTTTTCGGGGTGTGGACACCACACAGACAGCCTATCGCACATCACAAGTAATTCAGTTGTTCCCTGCAGCCTGGAGTCTGGCTCCGTGGTGGAGCGAGACGCAACTAAACAACATACACACACTGTTGAAGTTTCTTAAACAGACCTATCAGGTAGACGACAATGATGTGCGTCTCGCCGGCGTTTCGGATGGTGGGATCGGCTCATTCTATTTGGCCAATGCAGACATCACACCATGGTCAACCATCACGCCCTTCATTGGATCGCTGGAGGCTCTACAGCGCATTCATGTAAAGCCGATATACATGAATAATTTATCCTCCCGACCATTTCTGATTATCAACGGAGCTAAGGATAGGATATTCCGGAAGGACATGCAGTTGCCGTATTTTGAATTGCTCAAGTCCGTAAATCAACGGGCGAAAACCATAATGATTGATTCATCGGGTCACAGCATGAGTTGGTATCCGGTACTGCGGGATACCATTCAGCAGTTTTACCTCGCGCACCGCCGGGAGCCATTCCCCCATACACTGACTTGGCAAACGGAGTCTGCAGATCAGTTCAACCGATGCCACTATGTAGTCATCCGAAAACTCAGGGAGGAACCCGCCGCAGGTCCGGACCTTAATCAATTGCCCGGCCCGGAAAAGAAGCAGGCCTTCTTTAGGAATCCTGTTACCGGGTATGTTCAGGTGACCCATGAGGGAAATAGTTACCAGGTAAGGACCCATGGGATTGCCCGAATCAGTCTCCTGATCGGGGTTGATGAAATTGACTGGAGCAAGCCGGTGTTGGTGGAGTTAAATGGCGCAAGGCGTCAGATTCAGTTGCAGCCGGACAACAAGACGCTGTTATCCTGGTTTGCCCATGATCACGACCGAAAGATGCTGTTTGGCGCCGAAGTTGATCTCGTGGTGCGCTGATTCCGGCGGATAATGGTTATTTTTGGGGCAACACCCCACCTGTGAGAAAGGTAATTCGAACCATCTTCTGGCTGATCTTCGGATTGTATCTCGTGATTCACTTTTTCGATGGAATCGAAGGAGAGACAATGACCACCAGTTCAGACAGCCTCGACGAATTGCGCATTGATACCCTCAGCCGCGACACCCTGATTTTTCATAAGCGTGTTTGGAACGACCCCTCCGAAGACATCCAGCGTCAGTTGTCGTATACCGTGTCAGCCAACGAGATGCTTAAATCCCACTACTACCGCGATACCGTGCAAGTGGAAGAGGATGGCACCGAAAAGGGTTTTTGGCGCAACCTGTACTATGATATTTATCAAAACGATAAACACAGCCTGAAGGCATTTGAGGACTCCATTCGCGAGCTGGCCCGGAAAGATCAGATCTCCGACCACAACCTGGCATACACCACGGTATCCATGATTCAGGATATGCCTTATCATTATGTGTTATCCGAAGACAGTTGTGCCGTACATACTGACTTTCCATGCATTCCTTCCCAACGATATGGTATCCTTTCTCCCGTGGAATTTTTATATTCGTTATCCGGCGATTGCGACACCCGAACACTAACGTTGTTTACCTTATTCAAAAACCTGGGATATGATCCCATCATTATCAATAGTGCACAGTATAAACACTCCATGCTGGCCATCGACCTGCCATCTGAAGGGGACTATTTCGTGCACAAGGGAAGAAAATTTTTCTATTGGGAGACGACGGCCACAGGCTGGATGCCCGGCATGTTGCCTCCAGATATGAATAATCCTGAATACTGGACCATAATCCTCGACCATGAATTCCAAGCTGACCCTACTCGCAGTTATTGAAATTATTTCCGCGCTAAGCCTTGGCATCGCCATCCTTGCGGCCACCTATCAGGTGCTCAAGTTTGTGGCCCAACGCCGCTATGGCATCGGAGAGAACAACCAGGCCTTTGGTATCTTCATGGCCAGCACGTTGTTTTCGGTGGGATACCTGGTGAGTGGTGTCATACGGCCCCTGTTGTCCTTGTTCCGGATTCTGGCCACCCGCGACATTAGCACGGTACAACTGGCAGCGACATTTATCGGCTACGGTGCGTTGTATGTTTTCCTCGCGTTCATTGCTGCCCTGATCGTTATTTTCCTGAGCGTTACCATTTACAGCTACATCACACCCATTGACGAGGCGGCTGAAATGAAGAATAACAACATTGCAGTGGCCCTGGTGGTGGCAAGCATCATCATTACCCTCAGCCTGATGACCAGCGATGGCGTGGAATTGCTCATCGAGTCATTCATTCCTTATCCACCCATGTATCCGAAGTAGGTCAGGAGATTGTCCCTGATCCGATCAATTCCTCCCCATCATACCAGGCTGCAAACTGCCCGGGGGTAACACCGCGTTGAGGCCTGTCAAAAATGATATATAAACCTTCCGGACGCTGGTGCAGGGTGCAGGCCTCCAGCGGTTGACGGTATCGGATGCGAGCCCGATAGTTTCGGGAATGGCCTTCCGCTAGTTTCAAGTCGGGCCTGATCCAATGTACTTCCGATGATGGCATGAAAAGTCCCTTGCGGTACAGACCCGGATGATCTTCACCCATGCCGGTATAAATCACATTGTGGCTCGTGTCTGTACCAATTACAAACAAAGGTTTTTCAAAACCGCCGAGGTTGAGCCCGCGGCGCTGACCGATGGTGTAGAAATGAGCACCCTGATGTTCACCCACAACCACCCCGGACTCCGGCGTCAAAGAATAGGGTTCAGCCATATGAGCCAGATCGTTGTCAGCCCATTCGTTTTGGAACACCGAAGAATGGGCAGATACTTCGATCACGTTTCCTTTTTTGGAGGCTAGACGTTGTTGCAGGAAGTCGGGGAGATGTACTTTTCCCACAAAGCACAAACCCTGTGAATCCTTTTTTTCGGCGGTAGCCAATCCGGCTTGACGCGCAATATCTCTCACTTGTGGTTTCAGCAGTTCGCCAATGGGAAACAGTGCCCTGGAAAGCTGTTCCTGTGTGAGCTGGCAAAGGAAATAGCTTTGGTCCTTGTTCGGGTCCTTGCCGGCAAGCAGTTGATATTTGACCGCACCATCCGCCCCTGTTGTTTCTCCCTTGCGGCAATAATGGCCCGTGGCAACAAAATCAGCTCCGAGCTTAAGGGCAGCCTGGAGAAACACATCAAACTTTATTTCGCGGTTACACAGCACATCCGGATTGGGTGTCCGCCCGGCCTGGTACTCAGCAAACATGTAATCGACAATGCGCTCCTTGTATTCTTTACTCAGGTCAATAGCCTGAAACGGAATACCGAGATGTTGCGCCACAATATTGGCGTCGTTGCTGTCATCCAGCCAGGGACATTCGTTGCTGATGGTTACGGTGTCGTCATGCCAGTTCTTCATGAACATACCAATTACTTCGTACCCTTGCTCTTTGAGCAGATACGCCGCTACACTGGAGTCCACACCACCTGACAGACCGACGACAACACGCTTTTTCATTTCAGCTTAAGAACCGGTTTTCTCACTCAACAGTTCATTAATGCGGTTATTGAACTGCCTCTTAAATTCCTCATAGTGCTCACCCGTTCCCGGGCCTTCAAATCCGGTGCGGATGTGTTTTACTTTTCCGTCTTTTCCGATAAAGATGGTGGTAGGGAATGCCAACACCTGATTGAGCATCGGCAAGGTTCCTGATGCCTGTTGCTTATCGTATGTGCCGGCAATGACATAGTCGAAACCCACACCTAGTTTTTCTTTCATTTTCCTCACCCGGCCACTGGCGTAGTCAAAATCACTTTTGCGTTCGTACGCCAAGCCCAGAACCTCCACACCACGGTCGTGGTTTTCGGCGTACCACTGTGTGAGAAATTTGGTTTCATCCATGCAGTTCGGACACCATGTCCCGAAAATCTGAAGGATCAGTACTTTTCCGGCGAAGCGGGGGTCGGCCGGTGATACAGGCTTGCCATCCAGGCCGGGAAACGAAAACTCAATTTTTTCATAGCCGGGCTTCAGGTAGGTGAGTGATTCCGGATCCGGCAGTTTGGCTTGCGGATTCTTGATTCCTTTCCATTGTTGGTGGAACCCTTTCCCGGACCAATAATCACCATGGATGGAATCGCCCTGCAGGGTAGCGGTAAAAAGAAATGCATGATGACCGTCAAATGTGCTCAGGCGAAGCGTGCCATGATCAATACTGCCTTCCAGGTAACGGTAGTCGCCCGTGGGAGTAAGGAATGTACCCGTAACGCCGTCAGCAGTCTGGGTAAAGATCCCAACTGCATCGGTGGATTCATCCGGGTTGCTGAAGTGTACCTGGAATGTTCCGGTGAAATCAGGTGTGGTTTCCGTTGTTTGGGTAAATCGAAAATTTTGTCCGGCTTTGGCCCTGAATGGCAGGCGGTAGTTGGTTTCAAAGTTCTTAATATAATACCCCACGAGGCTGTCGCCTTGCAGGCGTGCGCGCAATTCGGTATCAAAGATGTGCATGGCAAATATCACCGTGTCACCTTCCCGCCGGATGTCGTCGAGGGCCAGGCGCTCAGTCACATTTTTTAGTGCGGCGGAATAGACACCATTGGTTTTGGTTACTTCAAAATTGAAGGGGAGGGATTGTCCCTGAAGCAGAATTTCTCCGCGCCACCAGCCGGTTGGCAGTTCTTGCGGTGGAGTTGAACACCCATAAAACAGGGCGAAAACAGCGATTAGTGACAGTAACCTCATTACTTTTGGTGGTTTGGTGGCCTCAAAACATTACAAAATAAAGAAATGTTCACTGGATTAAGGGTAGTTGAACTGGCGTCTGTATTGGCAGGCCCCAGTGTAGGGCAGTTCTTTGCAGAGCTGGGTGCGGAGGTGATCAAGGTGGAGAACCTTAAAACCGGTGGCGATGTTACCCGCAGTTGGAAATCTGCCGGTGAGAAAACCGATGATCGGTCTGCTTATTTCTGCAGTTGCAATTGGGGTAAGAAGTCCGTTGCCATCGACTTATCAACCACAGAAGGCAAAGAAAGCGTAGCCCGATTGATGGAACAGGCTGACCTGATCATAGCCAGTTATAAGCCGGGTGACGCAGAGAAACTCGGCGTTGCCTATTCTCAGTGGAAGGATATTCATCCGCGATTAATCTATGGACAGATAACAGGCTATGGTCCCGATACGGATCGGGTTGGATACGATGCTGTGGTTCAGGCCGAAGCCGGATTTATGGATATGAATGGTGCCGCAGATGGTCCTCCTACGAAGATGCCGGTTGCTCTCGTGGATGTCCTTACGGCACACCAACTTAAAGAGGGGCTGCTATTGGCTTTACTCCATCGGGAGCGAACCGGAAAGGGTACTTGCGTAGAGGTTTCTTTGCTGGATGCGGCCCTTGCGTCACTTGTCAATCAGGGCTCCAACTGGTTGATAGCTGGTAATCAACCCAGGCGTCAGGGATCTGTCCATCCGAATATTGCCCCATATGGCGATTCATTTCTGACACTGGATGACGCACGCATTCTCCTGGCGGTGGGAAATGATAAGCAATTTTCCGAATTGTGTTTCTTGCTGAAACTTCCCGGGATGGCATCTGATCCATCCTATAAAACCAATGAGAGTCGGGTCAGGAACAGGGCAGCACTCACCCGGCAATTGACAGAAGCCATAAGGCAGCGAACGAGCCCGGAATTGCTTTCCGATCTTCATCGTTTAAAGATACCAGCAGGTAAGATTCAAACAGTACCCGAAGCATTGACGATGCCCGATGCCCAGAGGTTAATGATGCAAAGCGACGGGTTACGGGGAATTCGCAGTCTGGCAGCACGATCTGCCTCATGGCCGGAACTGCAGTTGAGTCCGCCTCCGCACTTTGGGGAGCACACAAAAGAGGTTCTGGAGCGGCCCTGGGCTTAGGTGAGGCGTCGAAATGTCGTATATTGCCCCCTCACTTGTCCCGGAAAACAGCACTATGTTTCTTGAATCCAATCCTTACGCAGCACTTTGGAACAAATACCGCCCCATGATCCTCAAATTGATGGTGGCTGCGAATGAAGACCCTCAGCAATACCGACTATTTGAGCACGAATTTAAGGCAGTAGGTATCAAGGAAAAGACAGGATACCATTTTGTGATGGAGGTATTCCAGGGCAAGGCCGTGAATTCCATCAAGGGATCAACTGTTGCACGCGACCTGCTCGCTGTCCTTCAGCAATCACAAAAGGCCGGTCAGTTAATGACGGAGCATACCTATGAAATGAAACTGGACAAGCAGTTTATGTTTCATGTCAAGCGTAAATCGGTTGAACAGGTACCTGCGTAGCAGATTACGTATTAAGCCAACGCAGGAATTTACCCAACCAGGTTTTGGGTGGCTCTCTCAATTCCTGCGCACTGAATTCCTCTACAGGTTCATCGATTAGTCGGGCGCGCTTCACCGGTGGTTGTGGTTTTACCTTCCGCTGATAATGAAGAGCTTTCTTTTCCTTTAATTTTTCCAATTCCAATTGCCGTTTGGCTTCAGCCTCGCGTTGCTCGCGTTCACGTTGTGCTGAAATCGGGTTCCGTCTCGGCGCTGACGCCTGACGGTCACGTCGATTGTTAAAGGTCTTTCGTCCGGATTCGTTTTGAGGGACCTCTTCAGGCTTGGGCTCTTTCTTTTTGGGTTCAGGCAATTCAATTTTGCCCAATACCTTAAGGCCGGCTAACTCAATCTTCGGGGCCTTGATGGTCTCCGGCACTTCGGTGACTATTTCGGTGTGTGGTTCAGGAGTGGGAACAGGCGCTTCGGGGGCATTAATAACAGCCAACGGAACTTCAGGTTCGACGGGATCCGGTTCAACCAGAGCTTCTGTAATCTTCTCCTCCGACAGGTCCGGGGCAAAATGATGGATAATCATTTTTACGTGGCTATCCTCGAGGCGGGTATTGTTACCCGAATCAATGGTAATCTGATGCTGATTCAGAAAGGCCACCAGGTCAGTAGTTCTCAGGGCCAGTTTTCTTGCTAATTGTCCAAGCCTCATGGGAGTTTCGAAATTTGGATGGGAATAGCCGCAAATATACCACAGGGCCGGAGAAGTGGGAAATGGGCCTTCCGCCTTCGGTCATAATCGACATTGGCATCTCACCGGATTGGATTATATTAGATTAATAACAACCCCCTTAAACTTATGAATCAACCAAAAATCAACCACCTGGCCATTGTGGTGTGCACCATTCTGTGCTTCGTCATCGGATATGCCTGGTATGGCCCGCCATTATTTGGCTTCCAATGGATGGCGATGGTACATCTCGATATGGCCACTATTGAAGCTAATCCTCCCGGACCAGGTGTTTGGGTAACCAACCTGTTGTCGGCAGTTGTGCCGCTGTATGTACTGGCCTGGCTACTGGGAAAACTGAACATCACTTCAGGCGTTCAGGGTGCCATTACGGCGTTCATCATTGTTTTCGCTTTTCACCATTTGCCCACAATGACCAGTGGAATGTTCAGTAAGTTCCCTTATGGCCTTGCCTGGATTACCGGTGGCTATGAGATGGTGTGTATGACCATCGCCGGCTTTATCCTTGGCGCCTGGCAGAAGAAGTAATCACTTGCCCACGCTTAGCAAATAGGTATTGAGTTCATTCAGGTGGTCGGTGTTGATCATGTCAACGCCGACCTCCATTAATGCCTTCCAGGCTTCCTGCCGATCGGGGATAGCCCATAGTCTTAATTTCTTTCCTTCTCCGTGTACACGCTCGGCCAGCGCACGGATTTTTTTCAGGTCGTTTTCAGTTGCTGGTGACTTGCCCTTCCAGGAAGACCAGTTACTAAAATGATCGCTGATCACCGGCATCAGGGTTGAATCAAATCCTTTGCCTGCATCATCCGGACGGCCGTCAATGCCAAGTCCGGAGAAGCCATCTTTCACCATCAAGTCAAGCGGACGATTTCCGGAAAGAAAAATTTTTACAGGTCCGTCATCATGCTTCCCCAGCAATGAAGGGTATTTACGAACAGCCTCACGAATGGCCTCGTAGGTTCCCGTTGTGGTCTTGCAGTCGATCATTAACCAAAATGGACCTTCGTAACCGGGATAGACTCTTCCGCCATGCAGACGAATCAGACTGTCCAACGGGCGCAGGTATAGCTGCTCCAACGTGCGGGCATGGGGTGCGGGGGTGTTGTGGGAGACGAGTAATTTTCCGCTCACCAGGTATACGTCTGCTTCCACAGAACCAAATCCATTCGCCAACGCATCAAATAATGGACGTGCATGTTCGTAGTCGTTATGGGCATGCGCATTGGGGTGCACCTGCGCCTGGACTGTATGGCACAGCAGCAACAGGGCAATCAGAATCCTCATGGCTGCAGCCGGGTGAGCATGATATTCTTAAATTCAACTTCAGCACCTTCGGCTTGAAGCGCGATCTGACCATGGTCCGTTGTGCATCCGGTACCGGCGTTAACAAGGGTATCGTTTACCCATACCGTGATATCGCTGCCTTTGCATTCGATTACGTAATGATTCCATTCTCCCAAGGCTTTTTCTGATCCATCCGTGAGGTTGATGATGCGCCGTTGTTTGCCTTCTGTGGCGCCCCATTCTTCACGGGGGCCACGCCTCTTCTCCATGTCGGGTACGGTGATATCTTCCCCAATGCACCAGAAGTCCCCGGCATCATCGGTGTGGAGTTGGGCCTCGATGGATTGCGGGAACATTTTGTACAGCATGCGTGGACGGGAGACATGAACCAATACACCGCAATTGCCTGCACCACGGGTGAAGCGGTAATCGAGGGACAGCCGGTAGTTGCTGTAGCTTGAATCCGAAATCAAATGTCCTTCC
>WBZN01002422.1_pt1 | contig 10394 bp, 7 predicted proteins | sample 5204281 | NCBI WGS metagenome assembly WBZN01 (sample SAMN12344347, study PRJNA552823) | activated sludge metagenome | biome: Activated sludge suspended growth; feature: Nitrification reactor; material: Wastewater; isolation source: activated sludge from nitrification reactor of wastewater treatment... | reverse complement strand
TGGAACTTCGATTTGAATGTCGATACGATCCAACAAGGGGCCGGAGATTTTGCCGCGATAGCGGCTGATCTGATCGGGAGTGCAATGACATTTACCGCTCGGGTGTCCCAGATAGCCGCAAGGGCAAGGATTCATTGCGGCAATCAGCAGAAAGCGAGCAGGAAATTCGGTTTGTCGGGCTGCGCGGGATATGGTGATTTTTCCGGATTCCAGGGGTTCGCGCAGTACTTCCAGGTCCTTGCGCTGAAATTCGGTCAATTCATCAAGAAACAGTACGCCGTGCAATGCCAGTGAAATTTCTCCTGGACGTGGATGGCTACCGCCACCAACTAGTGCAATACCGGACGCCGTATGATGAGGTGCACGAAACGGTCGCTGTTGCCACTTGGTGATATCGAAATGTCCATAACCGACGGACTGAATCGTGGCCGATTCCAGTGCTTCATCTTCACTCATGGCGGGCAAAATACCAGGAAAACGCGTGGCCAGCATGGATTTGCCGGTGCCAGGCGGTCCTACCATCAGTAAATTATGAAACCCAGCTGCGGCTATCTCGAGTGCGCGCTTGGCGTGTGCCTGACCTTTAACTTCATCCAGATCCGCGTATTGCGATTCACGTGTTGATTGTTCGAGTGTGCCGGAGTGGGAACATTGCGGTAGTGCAGTCTGACCATGCAGATGCGCACAGATTTGCAGTAGGGTTTGCGCGGCCAGGATTTTTGCCGGCCGCACCAGGGCGGCTTCGGCAGCATTTTGCTGAGGAAGTACGAGGGTTAGTCCCGATTGTGCGGCATAATAGGCCATAGCCAATGCGCCTTTGATGGGACGCAATTCACCGGTTAGGGCCAGTTCCCCAGCCCATTCGTACTGATCGAGTCGGTCGGCTGGAATCTGCCCGGTGGCGGCCAGTATGCCCAATGCAATCGGCAAATCGAAGCGGCCGCTTTCTTTGGGAAGGTCGGCCGGCGCCAGATTGACCGTAATGCGTTGCGCGGGAATCTTGAAGTGTGCATTTTGCAGTGCAGCACGAACCCGATCCTTGCTTTCCTTGACCTCAGTATCCGCCAAACCAACGATGGTAAAACTAGGAAGCCCATTGGCAATGTGTGTTTCTACCGTCACCAGCGGCGCTTGCATGCCAGATAGCGCGCGACTGTACAATACGGCAACAGGCATCGAGTGGGCGGTCTCAGATTGTCAAATGGTTTGAATTCACAACTATCCATTTCGATAGTTGTGGTGGTTGGCCAGATCGCTATTTTTCGTGAATGTCCTCGCTATCTTGCTTGCTATTTGATGTAAAGGCTGTTGTTTCTTCGACCGATTGTGCGGTCCGTGGATTCAGTTGCGCCTCCAGCGTTGCGATTCTACCTTCGAGGATCATTAGTTTTTCGCGTGTGCGTTGAAGGACTTCCTGCTGTACATCGAATTCGTCGCGAGTAACCAGATCGAGTCGTGTAAATGCACCGGAAAGCAGTACCTTGATGTTTCTTTCGATATCTTTGGCTGGACTGTTTTGCAAGATGTCGCTGACTTTGGCATTGATTTCATCGATTACATTTTTATTAAGCATTCCTTTTCTCCTGATTGATTGAGTCATGACGAGATCAGCTGCGGATGACAACGTGATAAAATGGCCTCTAGGCTATGATATTCGCCAGGTTCGATTATCCACTGTTATCGCGATGGCTTCCAGTTTTTGCAGCTAGATAATGACCGGTATTCGGATTATTAGTCAATGCCTCTATGCGAAAGCTTGATTTAATGAATGGTTACTCCTCATGACAGACATGGAACGGTTACAACAACTGGAAAACTGGATCAGGATTCAATTTCCTGAGCAATCCTTTACGCTGCTGCCAGCTTCTGCCGATGCCAGTTTTCGTCGATATTTCCGCATTACCCTAGCGGACGGTCAAACCGCCATCGTCATGGATGCGCCGCCGCAACATGAAGATTGTGTGCCTTTTATACATTGTGCGCATATATTGTCGGATGCGGGAGTGCAGGTACCCAAAATTCAGGCGCAGGATCTGGATGCCGGTTTTTTGTTGCTATCAGATTTAGGGAATCGCACTTATTTGCAAGCTTTACATGATCAGCCAGAATCAGCTGATCGGTTGTACCAGGATGCAACCGATACTCTGGTGCAATTGCAGTTGTCGCAGCGAAATCAGGAATTGCCTGTGTATGATGAAGCCTTATTGTTGCGCGAGTTGAATTTGTTTCCAGAGTGGTATTTGCATCGACATTTGCAAGTTGCTTTGACGTCACAACAAAAAGCGTCATTGGACAGCAGTTTCGCATTGATCGTACAGAATAATCTTGTTCAATCCCGGGTATTGGTGCATCGCGATTATCATTCCAGGAATCTGATGGTGACTACGCCTAATCCGGGTGTGCTGGATTTTCAGGATGCGGTGTTGGGGCCCATTACTTATGACTTGGTATCCTTGTTTAAGGACGCCTACATTCAATGGGATGAAGAGCGTATTCTGGACTGGGTCATCCGTTACTGGGAAAAAGCACGACGTTCCGGGTTGCCACTTAACTCCGATTTTGCGGTTTTTTACCGCGATTTTGAATGGATGGGTGTGCAGCGGCATATCAAGGTACTGGGTATCTTTGCACGTTTGAATCATCGCGATGGCAAAATGGGTTATCTGAACGATATGCCGCGTGTACTGGAATATCTGCGTAAAACTTGCGAACGTTATACGGAGCTCCACCCTCTGTTGTTATTGCTGGATGAGTGGCACGCCGTCGAACCCGGTCAGAAGATTGGCTATACTTTCTGATAAATCGCCCTATGTGGCCATGATACTGGCTGCAGGGCGAGGGGAGCGGATGCGGCCATTAACCGACTCGATACCCAAACCCTTGCTTAAGGTCGGTTCGCATAGTCTGATCGAGCATCAGATTAGTCATCTTGCGCGGAGCGGGTTTACGGATATCGTCATCAATCATGCGTATCTGGGAAGTATGATCGAACAGGCTTTGGGTACAGGGGAGCAATATGGTGTTAAGATTCGGTATTCGCCTGAAAAAACAGTTCTGGAAACAGCCGGGGGCATCATCAATGCCATGCCCATGCTTTGCGGATCCGATCATGATGTTCCATTTCTTGTTGTCAATGCAGATATTTATTGCGAGGTGGATTATGCACATATGCTTTCAGTACTCGAAATGATGCATACGTTGACTCCAAAACACTGGGCGCACCTGATACTGGTCGATAATCCCGAGCATCATCTGCAAGGTGATTTTGCACTGGAGAACAATGGCGTCATGCTGACCGGCGATCACATGCTCACGTTCAGCGGTATCGGCGTTTATCATCCTTGTCTATTCGATAATCTGCAGCCAATCAAAATGAAACTGGCGCCGCTTTTACGTCAGGCTATTGAAGGCGGAAAGGTTACAGGAGAGTTCTTTTCCGGAACCTGGGTAGATGTAGGAACGCCCGAACGTTTGCACTGGTTGGATGAACAGATCAAAAATCAGGCTCTGGAATAAGCGTAAATCGGTTAAATAAATAATTGATTGTAGAAATACCATGACACACAGTAGATCTTTTATGGCGCGGCGGCTACATTTGGCTCAAGCGATGGGAACTGGGATTGCCATCATTCCCACTGCACCGGAACGTTTGCGTAATCGCGACGCGCATTATCCCTATCGTTTCGACAGTTATTTCTACTACCTGACCGGATTTCGCGAGCCGGAAGCGGTGCTAATCGTAATCGCTGCATCGGATAATAATCCTGCAAAACAGATCCTGTTTTGCAGAGAAAAAGATATCGAACGAGAAGTCTGGGATGGATATCGATATGGTCCGGATGCTGCCAGAGAAGCCTTTGGATTTGATGAAGCTTACTCGATAAATCGACTGGATGAATTGTTGCCGGGTTTGCTTGCAGATCAGTCTGCGATTTATACTGTCCTGGGTCAGGATACGGTCTGGGATCAGCGTATCATGGGCTGGACTAACCGGGTACGGGAACAAGCCCGCAGTGGTGTGACTGCACCGGCTTCGATACACGATTGTTGCGCTCTTCTGGATGAGATGCGCCTGATCAAGGACACGGATGAGCTACAAACCATGCAGCGTGCAGCCGATATTTCGGCGCAAGCACACCAGCGGGCAATGCAAACCGTACAACCGGATATGTATGAATACGAGATTGAAGCGGAATTGCTCTATACCTTCCATCGTCACGGTGCCCAGGCTCCCGCTTACACATCAATTGTGGCCGGTGGGGGAAATGCCTGTGTGCTTCATTATGTCGAGAATAATGCGCGGCTGCGGTCCGGTGATTTACTCCTGATTGATGCGGGTTGTGAATTGAATGGATATGCTTCCGACATTACCCGGACCTTTCCGGTCAATGGTCACTTTAGTGCAGCGCAGAAGGATGTTTATCAGCTGGTGCTGGCAGCTCAGGCTGCCGCATTGGAGCAGGTTAAATCAGGAAATCACTGGAACGATCCGCATCAGGCTGCTTTAGGCGTTCTGGCCAGAGGATTTATCGATTTGGGATTGTGCCGGGGCAGTGTCGATGCGGTACTGGAATCAGAGGATTACAAGCGTTTTTATATGCACCGGACAGGACACTGGCTCGGTATGGACGTGCACGATGTCGGCGCCTACAAGCAACAGGGGGCGTGGCGTCGATTTGAACCTGGCATGGTACTGACCGTCGAGCCGGGTTGCTATATTCGCCCGGCAGATGATGTGCCGCAACATTTCTGGAATATCGGCATCCGGATTGAGGATGATGTGGTTGTTACACAAACCGGTCATGAACTTTTGACGGTCGCCGCACCCAAAACCATTGCCGAAATAGAGGAGTTGATGCAATGAACGACGAACACCGAAAGATTATTATCAGCGAATATCGCCAGGATGCTTCAGGAGAATATCATCAGGTACCCTTGTCCCCGGTCAATCGCTGGTTGACTTATGCCATGTTGGTTCCGGTTCTGGTAGTACTGGTATTGATTGGTATATTCTTTTTTGCCGCTTTTCTGGCTTTGCTGGCGATTGCCGTTGTAGTCGTGGGCTTACGGTTCTGGTGGTTGCATCGCAAATATCAGCAAACGGCGCAGCAATTCGATGAAGGCGGCACGCGCGCGCATGAAAAAGAATCCAGTGTAAATATCGAGGATGCTCAGATTGTCGAGGAGCGAGAATCCTATCAGCCCCATCGACCGCGACAGTGAGTGTGTTTCACCAGATCACGGCTCATAATCGGGGGTACTGAAACTCCGACTGGCTCGAATACCCTCTTTTTCAATCACCGGTTTATATTCATTCCGTGTTTCGATCCATCAATCCTGCAACAGGTGAAATCCGTAGTGAATTTGCACCCTGGACCAATCAACAGATCGATAACGCTCTGCATAACGTAGAGCATGCCCAGTCTCACTGGGCGTCGCTGGATATTACGCAACGGGCCGAGTGTATGCGAAATCTGGCGCAGGTTTTTCGGCTGCATCGCGACGACTATGCCAGTTTGATTACCGAAGAAATGGGCAAATTACTGCGAGAAGCGCAGGCTGAGGTCGATAAATGTGCGTTGGGATGTGATTATTTTGCAGATCATGCCGAAGCTTTTTTGCGTGATGAAGTCATTGCTTCCGATGCAAGTCGCAGCCTGTTAACCTATCAACCGTTAGGCATTTTACTGTGTATCATGCCTTGGAATTTTCCATTCTGGCAGTTGATTCGTGCTGCTGCTCCGGCCATGATGGCAGGCAATGCAGTCGTATTGAAGCACGCATCGAATGTACCGCAATGCGCTCTGGCTCTGGAAGAGGCCTTTTCGCACGCCGGATTTCCACACGATACCTTCCGCACATTGATGATTACTGCGGAACAGACCGAAACTGTAATCACCGATAGGAGAATTGCTGCCGTTACTCTGACCGGGAGCAGTCAGGCAGGGCGCAGAGTTGCAGCAATTGCCGGTCAGCATCTTAAAAAATGTGTACTCGAACTCGGTGGATCGGATCCCTTTATCGTACTGGCCGATGCCGATATTGCATTTACCGCTAAACAGGCCGTATTTGCCCGTTTCCAGAATATGGGGCAAAGCTGTGTTGCAGCCAAACGCTTTTTGGTAATGGAAGAGGTTGCTGATACTTTCATTGCACACTTCACCGATCTCGTTGAAGAGCTCAGATTGGGTGATCCCAAAAGCGAAACCACCGGGATTGCACCGATGGCGCGCGTCGATCTGCGAGATGATTTACATGCACAAGTCATGCGAAGTCAAGAGCTCGGTGCCAGTCTCTTACTTGGTGGTGCGCCATTGGGTGAACAGGGTGCTTATTACGCGCCAACGATACTCGATCAGGTAAAGCCGGGAATGCCGGCATTTGACGAGGAATTATTTGGTCCCGTAGCTGCAATAGTCCGGACTAATAACAAGGAAGAAGCCATTTTACTCGCAAACCAAACCCCGTTTGGATTGGGCGGCAGCGTGTGGACACAGGACGCGCTCCAGGGCGAGGCGCTGGCACGCCAGATCGATGCCGGTTGTACATTTGTCAATGGCGTGGTCAAGAGCGATCCACGACTTCCCTTCGGCGGCATCAAGGATTCGGGATACGGCAGGGAATTGTCATATCTGGGTATACGTGAATTTGTCAATATCAAATCCCTGTGGATTCGATAAATACCTGACATAGCATTTTTCCATGGCCAGTGCAAACCGTTTACGGCTTTGGTACTAAAATTGTTGCTCAATGACGACAATCTTGCCTTGTGAGATGACCCCGAATTCATTTTGAGGCAGAATGTCAGGATTCCCGGATTTGTGCTTTCTCAAGCATTGCATCTAAAAATAATGTCATTGGCACTGTATCAGTTTTTCAAATCCGTTTGGTCCTGAAGTAACCCGCAACGACTGGTTGTGTGCTTGCTGACACCGTTCTTATTTTAGATAAGAATAACTCAAAGGTAAAAGATTTTGAAAAATAAAGGATTGTTTCTGCTTTCTTTTTTGATGTTGTGTTTTTGCCAGCTCGCACGAGGCGATTCGTTATCGGAAACTTCAACGAAACCGGTTCAATCGGTCTTGATCAAGACAATACAGCTTAAAGGCAATACGTTACTTCCGGAAGCGGAATTGATGGAGCTGACGACCCACCTGATGGGGAAAGAACGGACACTGGATGATTTGACGCAAGCTGCGACTGCCATTCAGCAAGCGTATCGCGAAGCGGGTTATGGGGGTGTCGTCGCTTTTATTCCCGAACAAAAACTGGAGAATGGCGATGTAATCATCCAGATCGTGGAAGGAAAAATCGACAGGATCAACCTTTCAGGAAACGAAAGATACGATGACAACAATATCCGTAATAGTTTGCCATCCCTAAAACAAGGTGAAACACCAATAGTTCGGAATATCGATCGCAACATTCAAATGGCTAACGAAAATCCGGCCAAAAAATTACGGGTTTCACTGGTTGCCGGCAGCAAATCCGGTGCAGTCGATGCGGATGTCAAGGTATCAGAAGAAAGACCGCTGCGATTGTTATTTGGTGTGGATAGTGCAGGTACACCCGGTACAGGTAATTTCCGAACGAACATGGGCATTCAGCACGCCAATCTATGGAATCGTGATCATATCGGTACCTTCCAGTTTCAGACTTCTCCAACAGATCCCGGTCGTGCCCAAATTTATAGTGCAGGTTATCGCATTCCTTTTTATAACCAGCATGCTGCTCTGGATGCCTTTTATGCCCATTCCAATGTCGATAGCGTGACAGCTTCGGCGCCAACGGGTCCCTTTGGATTTACCGGGCGTGGCGATGTCGCGGGTTTTCGTGCGCATCGCTTCCTGACGCGCTGGGGAGAATACGACCATCGCATGACTTTCGGCTGGGACTGGCGGCACTTCAACAATAACTGTTCATCACAGGGTGCAAGTGGTTTTGGTGTGTGTCGGGAAATTGCCACGGATGTCACCATTGCCCCCTTGAGTCTGGGTTATACCGGTCAAAAGGAAGGGCAACGATTCTCATGGGGAATCAATACCAATTTCTCGGGAAATGTTGGCGGCAGTGATGAGTCAACATTCAATACCGTTCGTTTGGGAGCGGATAAACACTATGTCGTCTGGCGCTTTTTTGGGTTTAGCAATGTGAATCTGCCGGCCGGCTTTGGGCTGGCGACCCGGGTATCGGCTCAATATAGTCCACATGCACTGGTGCCAGGCGAGCAATTTGGTATTGGCGGTGGAGGGAGTGCCATGGGCGGGATGATCAGTGTGCGGGGTTATCGCGAGCGGGAGATCGTCGGTGATTATGGTGTCTCATTCAATGTGGAAGGTCTGGGACCAGATTTTGCAAAACTAGTCGAATCCGAGAGCTTGAGTTTGCGGCCTATCGGGTTTTTTGATTTTGGCTGGGCGGGTAACAATCATGGCAGGCCATGCGATGCCAAAGGTACGACATGTGAAATTGCCGGTGCGGGTGGTGGCATTCGTTTTGCCATTGGCAAGAAATTTTCAGGGCGACTGGATTTTGGTTATGCACTGATGGATGGCACTCAAAAGATGTCTGGTACGACGCGCGGTCATCTGGCTATCAACTTTCATTATTAGGTTGTGCGGGATTAGAAATCCCGGTCTAAGTTTGAACAATTTTTGCTGCAGAAAAGGATTGAACTCAAAATGATTATCCGCAAATTTCTGACAATCTGGCTGGTTTTGTTGACAACGGCATACTCTATGCACAGTCATGCGCAATTACCCGTTGATCCATCGGTGGTACATGGTCATGCCACCATTCATACCACTGGCGATCATATGACCGTCATCAACGCTCCCAATACCATTCTGAATTGGCAGAACTTTTCAATTGGTACAGACAGCAGCGTTTATTTTCAGCAGCACGATGCAACCAGCATGATTCTGAACCGGGTGACCGGTAGCGACCCTTCGAATATTCTGGGACATCTTGGCAGTAATGGTCATATCTGGCTGATTAATCCCCATGGGGTTTTATTTGGCGACCATGCCCGTATCGATGCAGCCGGCTTGATGGCCTCAACACTGGACATGACCACACTGGATTTTTTGGCCAAGCGGTATCATTTCAATGCCACGGACAATCTGGGACAAGTCAGGAATCAAGGCGAGATTCGGACGAGTATGGGGGGGCAGGTATGGCTACTGGGGAATCAGGTGCAAAATGATGGCCTGATTCTGACACCCGGTGGACAAACTGTTCTGGCTGCCGGGAAAAGTATCGAGTTGGTCGATTCCGGCACACCTAATTTGATTGTGCAAGTCAAGGCGCCAGAAAATCAAACGATTAATCTGGGATCGTTGGTGGCGCCGGGTGGCAAGATCGATTTGCATGGCAGCATCGTGAATCAGGAAGGTATTGTTCGCGCTGATAGCATTGGAACCGATGCAACCGGTCAGGTTGTACTAAAAGCTGATCAAGTCGTGTTGGCCGCAAATAGTCAAACCGCGGCGGAACAAGGTACGGTGAAGATGGAAGCGGAATCGACCTTGAATAACTGGGGTGAAATCAATGCCAAAAACATTGCACTGACAGCCAGTTCCATTTTGCAGCAGGGACAGATGAAATCGCAGGGAGGGCATGTCGATTTGATGGCCCGCTCATCGACTTATCTGAGTGGTATGGTTGATGTATCCAACGCGCAAGGTGCTGGGGGCGACATTCGCCTTTCCACGAACAAGCTGGAAGGCATGGCTGGTGGGCAACTGCGTGCCGATGGCGAGCAAGGTGGTCATATTCGTGTGACCGGCAACGGCATGGTGGGATTTTCTTCTTCGCTGAGTGCGGTCGGCAGCAGGCAGGGTGGTGTTATCGAAGTTACCGGTGACCAATTGTATCTGCTCAATGCCGATGTCAATGCATCTGGGGGTGAGCAAGGTGGAATAGTTCACTTGGGAGGTGGTTGGCAAGGAAGCGGTGACTTGCCTCATGCACGCGAGGTACTGGTTGGAACGGGCAGTGAGGTCAAGGCAAATGGCGGTGTCGGTTCCACAGCCAAAGGAGGAGAAATTGCGGTATGGTCGACGCAGAGTAGTGAACATTATGGTTTTCTTGAAGCCAAAGATGGGGGACGAATAGAATTATCGTCAAAAGAAGCGGTGAAACAAACCGGCAGCATTCAAGCAGGCATTGGGGGAAATATTCTGCTGGATCCCAAGAATCTCATTATCAGTGACAGTCCTCCTGACAGCTTAACGTTGGCAAGAAAATTTACCTTAGGTTCACAAAGCGCCTCTGGATTGACTTTGCAGGATGCAGACCAGTTTGGTACATCGGTTGCAGTGGAAGGTGATTTGCTGGCGGTGGGAGCGCGGCGTGATGATACGGGGGGTACGGATAACGGCGCAGTGTATTTG
>WBZN01002421.1_pt1 | contig 10394 bp, 10 predicted proteins | sample 5204281 | NCBI WGS metagenome assembly WBZN01 (sample SAMN12344347, study PRJNA552823) | activated sludge metagenome | biome: Activated sludge suspended growth; feature: Nitrification reactor; material: Wastewater; isolation source: activated sludge from nitrification reactor of wastewater... | reverse complement strand
TGATGGCTTTCTCGATCGTGAGGACGGCACGGTCGAGGCGCTCGCCATGCGCGTCGGGATGGGAGGGCGGCAGCTACGCCGGCTCTTCGATCAACATCTCGGCGTGGCGCCTGTGGTCCTGGCCCAGTCCAGACGTCTGCTTTTCGCGAAGCAGTTGCTCCACGAGACCAGGCTCCCGATGACCGACGTAGCCATTGCAGGAGGCTTCGGCAGTGTCCGCCGTTTCAATCATGCGTTCCGCTCCCTCTATCATCGATCGCCCCGGGAGATACGTCGTGCCACCACAAGCGCAAGCTCACACCTTGTCACCCCTGCGCCCGTAGTCCTCCAGATTCCTTATCGGCCGCCCTATGACTGGGACAGCATGCTGCACTATTTACGCGCCCGAGCCATCGACGGCCTGGAGATTGTGGAAGAAGGTCTGTATCGGCGCACCGTCACCCATGAGGGACTGACGGGCAGCGTCACCATCGAGCACAGACCCGTCAACCATTGCCTTCTCGCCACGATATGTTTTCCATCGGTCCGCGCACTTCAGGCCATCGTCTCCCGTATTCGACATCAGTTCGACGTGGCGGCCGACATCGAGGCAATCGCTGCCCATCTCTCAAAGGATGAGTCCCTCGCCCCCCTCATCGCCGCACTGCCGGGATTGCGTGCCCCTGGCTGTTGGAATGGTTTCGAACTGGCGGTCCGGGCTGTATTGGGACAGCAGATCACCGTCGCAGCCGCGCGCCGACTAGGCGCAGCACTGGTTGATCTGTGGGGAGAGCCGTTGCTCGATAAGGAGGACAGGCGCCTCACCAGAACCTTTCCCACCGCTGATCGTCTCGCTGCTGCCGATTTGACCAGACTTGGGATGCCCTCCGCACGCCGGGCGACGGTCACTGCTCTGGCACAGGCGGCCAGTGCGAATCCCAACCTATTCATGCCGGGTGGATCGATCGACGAGCGTGTTGCGCAACTCCGGGCGATCCCCGGCGTCGGAGCATGGACCGCGGAGTATATTGCACTGCGTGCCTTTCGCGAACCGGACGCTTTTCCGGCCACCGACCTCGGCCTGCTACGCGGCGCCACACACCTGACCGGAGAAGGAACCCTCAAAGCGTCCTCACTCTCGCAGCGCGCGGAAGCTTGGCGACCATGGCGGGCATATGCGGCACAGTATCTGTGGACTATTGGTCACAAGCACGGTCACACGAGTACGGAGATTCATCATGCGGCATCAACTTCGCCTCTTCACGGAAACTCTGCCAACGCCGATCGGCACCTTGGTGGTGATCTCGGACGATAACGATGACCTACGCGCGATTGATTGGTTGGACTACGATGATCGCATGCGACGTCTGTTGGCACGCCACTACGGAGCAGATGGAGTGATCCTGACGCCGGCAGCGGAATCTTCGCGGCATGTCTCGGCCCTTGCGGCCTACTTCGAAGGGAATCTCCATGCCATCGACTCCCTTATGACGGCAACCGCAGGTACCGAGTTTCAGAAACGAGTCTGGGCCGCGCTACGCGAGATCCCCGCGGGACAGACGGTGAGTTATGCCGACCTGGCGAGACGCATCGGCCAGCCGACCGCGGTGCGCGCGGTAGGTCTTGCCAATGGCGCGAACCCTGTCAGCATTGTCGTCCCTTGTCACCGGGTGATCGGCGCCGACGGGTCCCTCACCGGCTACGGCGGCGGGCTGGACCGCAAACGTTGGTTACTGGATCACGAGAAGCAGGCGGTAGAGTGTGCTGAGGATTCTGTGTCCTCAGCCCCCGCTCTGCCATGGTAGGCTGGGGCCTCTTTTCCTCACGAGGAGGTGACGCACATGAAGGTTCCCTTTACCCTCGGCGCAGTATGGCATTTCGGACTGGCGGTTCGCGATCCACGCGCGAGTGCCCGATGGTTCATGCGAGTATCCGGACTGACTAAACAATTTGAGTATGAAGGCGGCGTGGGAATCGGAAATGCCAATACCCTGATCGCCTTTTCCGGAGGAAAACCATCACCGAAAACCATCGGACATGTGGCGTTCCATCTGCCCACCATGACGGCGCTCAAGAAAGCCCTGGCTCACCTCAAAAAGCTGAAGGTCCAGGTGGAAGATCCGGGTCATGAAATCGGGCCCGTGGCCCCAGGATCCAAGAGCGTGGGAATCTGGTTTTCTGATCCCGACGGCTACCGGTGGGAGCTGGCCGTGCAGAGCAAAAAATAAGAGACGGGCCTATCCAGTAATGGCATGGTTCCAGCGGAGCAGCGGCGCCTCAATAAATACTTTTGCTCACTTCGCTTGAGTGGACACTTTCGTTCTTGCTCTGGTCGTACGCAGTCACGGAAAAGTAATATGTGGTTCCCGCCGTTAAATTGCCGGCGGTATACGTGGTCACATTTCCCACATCTACGGGTGTGCCATAGCGGCCGGACGAGGTCCCCATGTACACCTTGTACCCCGCCAAGTCACTGTCGGTATTGGGCGCCCATGAAAGGGTTGCCGTGCTCGTCGTCGTCACCGCGTTCGCGGAGGTTGCAGGGGCAATCGTCAGGGTAACAGGGATGGACAGACTTCCACCCTTATTCAACGTCACCTTCATCGAGCCACTATAGGTACCGGCTGCCAACCCGCTGGCGTTCACCGCCACCACGATCTGGCCTGAACTGCGCATGGTTCCCGACGAAGGAGCGGCACTCAACCACGCGGCATTGTCGACAGCTTTCCAGCCCACCTGGCGGGATGTGCTCTGGGAGATAGTGACACTCTGGCTCGCCGGGTTTGGCCCGCCCTGCACAGCAGTAAAACTAAGGCGAACCGGCGTTGCCTCGACGGCCTGGGCATCAGGAATAGAGACCAGCGCGCAAGCCCCCACCAGCAGACCGCCGATCGTCATTCGAAAGAGCCGACTCAGCATGCGTGGGACCTCAAGCGGTTGCAGACTATTCATGATTCCTCCGTCACACCAGCCCCCACGATGGTCACGGGGATTCCATTTGAATTGATGTCTCTACAAATTGTGACTGCCGACAGTGTCGGTCTGTGCAGAGAGGACGCAACGGTCATGCCAGAAGGACTGCCTCCGCAAGTTCTCGTGGTCTCGAGGGTTTTTCTATGGGCGTCTGGATGGCATCCATGTCTGGTGTAGGTATGACACTTCTCAGATGACCCAAAATGTGCGGCGCGGCGCTGGAAACAGGCTGTCCCCTGTGCATTGGTTGTTTTGCATCACCCGGCTCGACTGTGTATAACCTGACAGAGTAATGCGATGGATTTTCCCACGCCACCACATCCAGCGCGTTCCACAGTCGCCGGTCTCCCGCTGGATCAGCCTACTCATGCTCATGCTGCTGACAGGCAGCATCGGCATCGCTTGCGCAGAGTCCCCGCCCGAGGTTGTCTCCACCACCTCGAAGCCGCAGGTCACGCTTCATTTCGTCTCATGGAAGCCGGACCATCCTCGCGTCTGGGAGGATGCCCTCGCACGATTCACCGCAAGCCATCCGCATATCTCCGTGGTGCGAGAGCTTGCCCCGCACTCCTCAACCGCCTACCACGACCTGCTGACGCAGAAATTGAAGAACGGCGATACCAGTGTCGACGTCTTTTTCATGGATGTGATCTGGGTCCCGGAATTCGCGGCAGCGGGTTGGGCCAGGCCGCTTGACGACAAGTTTCTCCCGGCCATGCAACAGGCGTTTCTGCCGGCCACCACCGAGGTCGGTCGCTACGAGCAGCATCTCTACGGAGTACCCAGTCGCATCGACGCCGGACTACTCTACTACCGCAAGGATCTGCTGGCGAAATATGGATTCGACGCGCCCACCACCTGGGAGGAACTCATTCGCCAGGCCGAAACCATCCTGACCGCCGAACGAACGGTTTCCCCGACACTTCAGGGATACGTCGCGCAATTCAAACAATATGAAGGGCTGGTCTGTAACATGCTGGAGGTGATCGAGGCGCATGGCGGCAGCCTGCTGACCGCAGACGGTAGCCGCTCAGCCTTGTCTACGGCGCCGGCGCTCGACGCCATCGCCTTCGTCCGCAATCGTCTGATCGGCCGGATCACGTCACGCGCCGCACTCACCTATCAAGAGCCGGAATCACTCTCCCTGTTTCTCCAAGGCCAGGCGATCTTTCACCGGAACTGGCCCTACGCCTGGGAACTCGCGAACAATCCTGCTCGCTCCATCGTTGCCGGACGGGTCGGTGTGGCGCCGCTGCCCGGAACGATCTCCGGTCGGCATGCCGCCGCACTGGGGGGCTGGCTCTATGGCATCAGTGCCTCCTCACAACATCCGGAGGAGGCCTGGGCACTCATCGAGTTCTTGTCCGGCGAAGCGATGCAGAAACGATTCGCCCAGGAGGCCGGCATTGCACCGTCGCGAACGGCCCTGTTTTCCGATCCCGACCTTCTCGCTGCGTCACCGCAACTCCGCAATCATCTGGCGATCCTGCAGGCCGCGACGCCGCGCCCACGCTCCCCGATTTATCCTGCGTTGTCGCATCTGCTGCAGCGGTATTTCAGCCGCGCCCTGGCTGTGCACGATCTGGATCTCCGTCAGGAAGCGGCGATCACCGATGCTCACATCAACCGGCTGCTGGCCCTGACGAGGCTGTCGCAATGACCCCGACCCCACAGTTTGCAAAGTACCGCGAACAATTGGCGGCCTGGTCGATGGTGGCGCCCGCCTTGCTGATCACCGTCACGTTCGCTCTCTACCCGGTCTTCGACTCGTTCTGGCTGAGTCTTCACCATATCTTCATCGGAATACCGCAACTCGGCAGTCAATTCGTCGGCACGGATAACTATCAGGCACTGCTCCGCGACCCGGTGGCACGCCAGGCCTTGCTCGTCACGTTGGGGTTCGTCCTGGTTTCCACGCTGCTGGAACTGGTGTGCGGGCTGATGATCGCATTGGTGATTCACGAACGATTTCGCGGACGAGGCCTCGTGCGGGCGGCGATTCTCATCCCCTGGGCGATTCCCACGGTGGTCGCGTCGCAACTCTGGCGCTACATTTTCAACGATCGGTATGGATTGGCGAACCTGTTGTGGTTCGGCGACCGCGTTACCGACTACGTACCCTGGCTGGCCTATCCGAGCATCGCCTTCGGGATTGTGGTCTTGGCCGACGTGTGGAAAACCGCTTCCTTTGCCGCGCTCCTGATCCTGGCCGGCCTCCAGGTGATTCCACACGATCTGTACGACGCCGCCCGCGTCGACGGCGCCACGATGTGGCAACGGTTTTGGCACATCACCCTGCCGTTGCTGAAACCGGCGTTGTTGCTCGCGCTGCTGTTTCGCACGATGGATGCCTTTCGTGTCTTCGACCTGGTCTTTGTGATGACGCAAGGCGGTCCCGGCGACGCGACGCAGGTCTTGCAATTTTATGGCTATCAGACCCTCTTCACCGAAGGTCGGATCGGCTATGGATCGGCCGTATCGGTTACGATCTTCCTGATGATTCTGGCCCTGTCGCTGGTCTACCTTCGCGCCATCGGCTCGAGCCTCCTGGAGCGAAAACGAACATGAACCGCCGCATCCTGCTTGGCTCGGGGATCATCGCCGCAGTCGGACTCAGCCTCCTGCCGTTTCTGTGGTTCGTGCTGACCTCGGTGAAGTCTCAAACCGACGTCGAGGCGACGCCGCCCACCTGGTGGCCGTCGGGCAATCTGGGATTCTACCGCACCGCCCTCTTCGACCATCACTTATTCGACTACGTACTGAACAGCGTGGTGGTTGCCGGCTCCACCACCCTCCTCGCGTTGCTGCTCGCCATCCCTGCCGCCTATGCGTTGGCACGCCTGACGATCCCCGGCAAACGAGGCGTGCTGGCGATCCTGCTCTGCGTCTCCATGTTCCCGCAAATGGCCATCGCCGGCCCGATTTGGAGATTGCTCGACAGCCTGGGCGGACTCAATCACCGTTGGGGCGTCGTCTTGCCCTATGTCGCGCTGACATTGCCATTGGCGATTTGGATCCTTGCCAGCTTCTTCAAGGAACTTCCGCCTGAGCTGGAGGATGCGGCACGAGTGGATGGCTGCGGAACCTGGGGCACCTTGTTCCGAATCACGCTGCCGTTGGCGACCCCTGGCATCTTCACCGCAGCAATCCTGATTCTGATCTATGCCTGGAATGAATTTTTCTTTGCGCTGCTCATCCTCACTCAACCGGAACAACAGACTCTGCCCGTGGGCATCGCACTCTTCCAAGGTGAATTCACCATGCCCTGGGGTGAACTGGCCGCGGCATCGGTAGTTGCCACTCTGCCGTTGATTGCAGTGGTACTCCTGTGTCAACGATGGATTGTGAGCGGGTTGTCCGCCGGGGCCGTGAAAGGCTGACAGGATGTTGAAAAAGGCCTCCAGCTTTGTTCTCGGCTTGAAAACATCCTCAACGTACCCCAGAGGGTACGCCTGCGGTGTTTTCTCCGCCTGCGGCCTCGCTGGACGACCTTTTTGAACATCCTATTCCTAAGATGACGGCGAAAGACGTGAGATGTGAGACCTAAGACGAACGGCACCGAATACCATGGCTCAGCTTGAGTTGCGCTCCATATCCAAATCTTTTGGCGATCAACCAGTCTTACGCGACGTGTCGCTGAAAGTGCCTGATGGCAGCTTCACGATTCTGCTCGGCCCATCCGGCTGCGGTAAATCAACACTCCTCCGCATCATTGCCGGACTCGACAGCCAGACCGCCGGCGAGGTGTCTATCGACGGCAAGGCGGTGGATCACCTGCCGCCGGCAGAACGTGACATCGCGATGGTATTTCAGCAGTATGCGCTGTATCCGCATCTCTCGGTTCGTGAGAACCTCGCCTTTGCGCTGAAGATACGCCGAGTCCCGCGCGACACGATCGAAACCCGTATCGCCGAGGCGGCTCAGTTGCTCGACATCCAGCCGTTACTGGACCGCAAACCCAAAGCGCTCTCCGGTGGTCAACGACAGCGCGTCGCCATGGGTCGCGCCATCGTGCGGAAACCCAAATTGTTCCTCTTCGATGAACCGCTCTCCAACCTGGATGCGCAACTGCGCACCTCGATGCGGATCGAGTTGAAAAAACTGCAGCAACGCCTGCAGGCGACCATGATCTATGTCACCCACGACCAGGTTGAAGCGATGACACTAGGCGACCGCATCGTGGTGATCGAAGGGGGACGCATCCATCAGGCAGATGATCCTCAGCAGACCTACAACGCTCCGGCCGATCCCTTCGTCGCCTCCTTCATCGGCACGCCCCCGATGAACCTCTGGCAAGGTCGCCTGACGACGGAGCAGGGCAGGTCCTTCTTCCGCAGCCACGATCTGACCATCCCACTCCCGGCAGGACTGATCCCACCTCAGCCAACGCCCACATCCGCCGTCACGCTCGGCATCCGTCCGGAAGATATCGCGCTCCGGGAATCCCCGGAAGCCGTACCAGTCACAGGCACGGTAGACCTGGTGGAGGATCTTGGCGCAGACCTCCTGTTGCATTGCCAGATCGGTGCACTGCGCCTCGTGGTCAGAACGACTCGCCGCACGGACAGCGTCCAGGGACAGGCGCTGCCCTTCTATTTCCCTCTCGACAAGCTCCATCTCTTCGCCGACAACCGTCGGCTCGACCCGATCACCACGCCCACTTGACTGTGGCCCCTGGTTGCTTATCTCTGTACATAACGAGCGCGATGAACGGGCGAGAAAAACCACCTGTCCGCTTGCAATGCGCCAGGAGACCTCGTAAGCTCCGGCAGGCAGTGCACCCTGCACCTGCGCACGTCGAATTATTGTCCACGGATAGACCCTGATGGCTACAGCACAACGCGGCTACTACGACATCCTCGGCGTCCAGCGAGACGCCTCCGCCGACGACATCAAGAAGGCGTTTCGCAAGCGGGCTCGTGAATTCCATCCCGATCTCCACACCGGTGCGAAGAAAACGGAAATGGAGAAAAAGTTCAAGGAATTGAACGAAGCGCATGAGATCTTGTCCGATCCGGATAAGCGAAAGAAATACGATCAGTACGGACAGAACTGGGAACAGGCAGAAGCCTACGAAAAGGCTCGTCAACAAGCCGCAAGCCAATCCGGTCACGGTGGTGCATCCGGAGGATCCGGTGGTGACTTCGGGGATATTTTTGAGACCTTCTTCGGCGGCCGTGGCCGTGGCACCGGCGGTGGCACCGCAGGGTTCGCGATCGACGGAGAAGATTTGGAAACGGATGTGACGCTCAGCATCCACGATATCGCGACCGGCGTCAGCCGGCGTATCGACCTCACTGAGCGCATTCCCTGCAAGGCCTGCGGCGGCAGCGCCATTGTCCGCGGTCGCCCCTGCGTCGTGTGCGGCGGCACCGGCACTCAAACCGAAAAACGCACGATCGAAGTCCGGATTCCGGCCGGCGTGCAGGACGATACGCGCGTGCGTATCGCGGGCAAGGGTCAGCCCGGTGTGAACGGGGGCAGAGCAGGCGATTTGTACCTGCGCGTCCACATTCAAACCAACGGCGTATTTCAGCAAAAGGGATCCGACATCTATGTCACCCTCCCCGTGTGGCCGTGGGAAGCGGCGCTCGGCGCTGAAGTGATGGCCCCTACGTTGACGGAGCCAGTGAAGGTCAAAATTCCACCACAGAGTAAAGCCGACGGCAACCTGCGACTGAAGGGAAAAGGCCTACCCACCGCCGCCGGTGAGCATGGGGACCTGTTCCTCAAGCTGAAAATCGTCATGCCCAACAGCTTTTCGGACGACGAGCGGGCGCTCTATGAACAGCTCAAACACGGTCGCCATGGCGATCCGCGCGCCGAGATCCTCGCAGCCTCGAAACGCAGTTCGTCCTGATCCCACCACCATGCCTCCGGCCACTTCTATGACGATGGTCGAATATGCCCTTCTTGCATTCAGTTCGCTGTTCGTCATCGTCGATCCCATTGCCGTGGTCCCGGCCTTTCTCGCCATGACCCAGCGGGATTCCGTGGCCCAGCGACTGCGAACCGCACGTGTCGCCTGCCTCGTAACAGTCGGGTTGTTGACCGGGTTCGCCCTGTTCGGGCAAACCCTGCTCAGCCTATTGGGCATTTCCCTCCCCGCTGTGCAAATCGCAGGCGGCCTTATTCTGCTATTGGTCTCCCTCGACATGCTGCGCGCGCAACGGTCCACAGTCCAGGAAACGGCGGCCGAAACCGCCGCCGGCACCAGCAAGGACGACATCGCCGTCACCCCGCTCGCCATTCCCATGCTCGCGGGACCGGCGGCAATCTCCACCGTGATTCTCTTGGAGACCCAGGCCACGACCTGGGCCTTGCGCGCAGTATTACTAGGATGCCTTGTACTGATCGGATTGGCGAGTTACAGTATATTAGCGATCGGCGCACGGAGCGCGAAGTGGCTGAACCCCATTGCCGAGAAGATCATCGCTCGCTTGATGGGACTCTTGCTGGCCGCGCTAGCCGTTCAATTTATGGTCAATGCCCTCACCGGCGAACGGGGTTTGTTGCGGGGGCTGACGGGACATTAATCGCACTTAACCGAAGGAGGACTCGAATGACGACGAAACTCTTCACTCTGGCCACCGCGTCGGCCATCGCCTGCGCGTTGACGCTCTCCCCTGCCTGGGCCAATCCCGAAGGCGGATACGGCGGGCACGGCGGCGGCTATGAAAAAGACCGCCACGGCATGGGTGCCGCGATGATGGAAATGATGATGCACGGAGGCGCGGGCCACCTGATCCGGCATCTGCTGAAGCATGAAAAAGAGATCGGGCTGAGCGCCGACCAGGTGACGAAGCTCAAAGAACTCCAGCTCAACCTCGACAAGAACCGCATCAAGATGGAGGCCGATATTCAAGTCGCCGAACGCGAAGTGAAGGCACTGACCGACGACGAAAAGTCCGACATCGGGGCCATTGAAGCCAAGTTGAAGCAGAGCGCGGATGTGCAAATCGGGCTCCGCGTGCTCTCGGTCAAGACTCGGCGTGACGCTCTCGCCCTCCTGACCCCGGAACAGCGCGCGAAGGAGCAGGCCGAACACGAGAAAATGATGCAGCAGCACAAGGGCATGGGCGCGCCGCACGGTAAAAATCCCCATGGCGGCAACCCGCATGGTGCGAATCCGCATGGCGAGACAAAACCGCAGTAACCCCCTTTACCGGCACTGAATCGGAGGTCATCGATGATCAAGCATCTGGCAATTCCCGCCCTCATGGTTGCGGCGCTCTGCCTGACGACGACTCCGGCCTGGAGCGACAAGGGCCACAAGGGCAAGGACGAAAAGTGCGACGTCGCCGACCTGGTAAAGGACGCGAAGGTCACCATCGACCAGGCGATCAAAACCGCGTTGGAGGCGGCACCCGGCACGGCGGTTGAAGCTGAACTCGACAAGAAGCATGACAAGACCGTCTGGGAAATTGAAGTGCTCGGAGCCG
>WBZN01002420.1_pt1 | contig 10398 bp, 13 predicted proteins | sample 5204281 | NCBI WGS metagenome assembly WBZN01 (sample SAMN12344347, study PRJNA552823) | activated sludge metagenome | biome: Activated sludge suspended growth; feature: Nitrification reactor; material: Wastewater; isolation source: activated sludge from nitrification reactor of wastewater... | reverse complement strand
TTCTTCCTCCAATTAAGCTATTTTCTCTTAACTGGAGTGTCCGGTTTCAGTAAACCACGTCAATCGAGACTCTGCTCGAGCACTCGGCCATCGGCAAATTTCAGTACCGGCACCGTTCCTTTGGGTGAACACTCCAACATTTCCCTGGGTTTGGCACGCAAGCTAACTTCCTGCGTCTCCACTTCCACACCACTGACACTGATCGCCAGGCGCGCACGAATGGCAAATGGGCAGCGGCGAAAACTAAAAAGCAAGGGTTTCATTGGATCAATAAACAATCTGAAGTTACGGCGAAATCAAGCAGCAGCACGCGCCTGATCGCGGTGTTTCTTGATCAGATCATAAGCAGTCTGGACTTCCTTGGCTTGCTCAGTCGCAACGGCAATCATTTCTTCCGGAACGCCCTGTCCCATCAATTTGTCTGGATGATATTGACTCATCAACTTACGGTAAGCACGTTTGACTTCCTGATCGCTACTGTCCTTGCTGACACCCAGTGCCTTGTAGGCATCCTCGAGCGCATTGGTTGACGTACTCTGCCCACCCGCAAAGTGGGTCTGATTCATCACCATGTCAAGTAACTGATCGAAAGTCGGCGCGTTATAACCCAGCCGTCCCGCAATCGCGCGCAGCAAACCTTCCTCAGCTTCATTCAATTGACCATCGGACAGTCCCATGATGATCAGATACACCAGCAGCATCTGCTTTAGGTTCGAGGAATAGCCACAAAGCATCAGGAATTCATTGATCTGTGGGTGAATGTCGAAATCCTGTGTCGCACCTTGTTTGAATAGGTCGATCGCCCTGAGCCGTTGATCGGGATTCATGCCCAGTCGGTGCATAAACAATTCGACGTGAGACACTTCACTTTCTGAAACTCGTCCGTCGACTTTAGCCAGTTTACCCATCAGAATGAAGACCGTTTCAAGAAAAACGGTTTTGCGGCGTGTCGTATTGAAAGGATTCATGCCTCCCGGACCAAATGCCCTGAAACGGTCGATGAAACTACCCACGATGAATCCCAGCAATACACCCAGTATGCCCAGAACAAAAAAACCTGCGATGGCGCCCAGTAATCTAAACAAAGTAATTTCCGATCAAATTCTAAAATTGAGATTATAGCGAATAGTTTGATCCTTCAAGGCATACAACTCTCCACCCACTATCCTGGTCAAAGAAACCCGAGACGATTCGGAAAACGATTGCATTTTTCACTGGCATTTACCTTATCCGGCTTGCATCTCATCCTTTTCCCAGATATTTCCTAGGCATGCTGCGCCCACTGTTCGGGCGTCAGCGTTTTCATGGATAACGCATGAATCTCCTGTTTCATGCGATCACCCAGCGATTTGTAAACCAGCTGGTGCTGCTGCACCATGTTCTTGCCCTTGAATTCCGCACTGACGATCACAGCATGGAAATGGTGTCCGTCGTCACCTTCGACCTGGACGTGCTCGCAGGGTAGCGAAGACTCGATGTACTGTTTTACTGTTGTTGCTGATAGCATGACTTTCTCCTTGGAGTCGTTACGAAAACCTTTTTATGTTCTTAACTTGTAACCGCTTTTTAACATGTAAATGGCCAGTGTGGATAGCACCGCGAGGCAAAGCGTCACTACCAGCAGGCTGACATACGGTGAAATATCCGATACACCCAGAAAACCATACCGGAAACCATCGATCATGTAAAAAAACGGATTGAAATGTGACAGATACTGCCAGCCCATCGGCAGTGAATGAACGGTATAAAATACACCGGACAAAAAGGTCAGGGGCAAAATGATAAAATTTTGAAATGCCGCCAATTGATCGAACTTGTCCGACCAGATCCCCGCAATCAGCCCCAGGGCACCAAGCATGGCGCTGCCCAGAATGACAAATAATAACGCCCATATCGGAAGTTGCAGCGGCGCATCAAAGAAAATCAGGGTCACCAGGTATACACCCAGGCCAACCAGCAACCCACGAACGATCGATGCCAACACATAGGCACAAAAAATAGCGCGATAAGATAGCGGCGACAACAGGATGAACACGATATTGCCACTGATCTTCGACTGAATCACACTGGAAGACGAATTGGCAAACGCATTCTGAATCACCGCCATCATCACCAGACCAGGGATCAGGAATAGCGTATACGCTACGCCAGGATAGATTTCGATGCGCTCTTCCAGCACATGATAAAAAATCAGCAGATACAGCAAGGTTGATACCATGGGGGCAACGACGGTCTGAAAGGAAACCTTCCAGAAGCGCAATAATTCCTTGAAAAATAACGTCAGGAAACCAGTCATGCGCCATCCTTGCGGTGATTGCTTAGCAAATGCACGAATACATCCTCCAGATCGGGCTGCTGCAACTGCATCTCGACAATATGAATCCGGGCAGTACGCAGCACAGCAATGATGGTTTCCACCTGCTCAAAATTTTCGATACGCAACTCGGCGATACCATTGACATGACTGATTTGCAACGCTTGCAAACCAGGCGGCACAACATCCGGATCCAGTTTGAGCCGCAACACATTGCTATCAGTCATCTTGCCGATCAGGTTGTTTGTAGTATCGAGCGCTATCAGTTTCCCCGCTTTCAACACAGCAACCCGGTTGCACAGGGTCTCGGCTTCTTCCAGATAATGTGTCGTCAGTATGATGGTATGGCCATCCCGATTCAATTGCCGGACGAATGCCCACAACGTTTGACGCAATTCCACATCCACGCCCGCAGTTGGTTCGTCGAGTATGATCACGGGTGGCTTGTGCACCAGCGCCTGCGCCACCAATACGCGGCGTTTCATACCGCCGGACAGCGAACGCATATTGGCGTTGGCCTTACTGGCAAGATCCAGACGCTCCAGAATTTCATCTATCCAGGCATCATTATCTGAAATGCCATAATAACCAGATTGAATTTTGAGAATTTCCCTTACGGAAAAAAAGGGATCGTATACCAGTTCCTGAGGAACGACACCCAGGTTGCGCCGCGATTGCTGATACTGCCGAATGACATCGAATCCCATCACTTTCACCTGACCGCTATCCGCCAACGCCAGTCCGGCAATGATGCTGATCAGCGTCGTTTTGCCGGCACCATTTGGTCCCAGCAGGGCAAAAAATTCACCGGGATAAATCGTTAGATCGATATCGGTCAAAGCACAAAGCGCGCCGTAACACTTGCGTACTTGCTGGACTTCGATAGCAGGCAACATGATGCAGCGTTAAATGAGGGAAAAGGCGATCAGACTGCGCTGCCTTGCACATCACGGCCCGATACGACCGGAATCAGCTCGGCAACGCCATAGAGTTGAATCAAACTTTCAAGACTTGCCGGTAAATTGGCAAACTGCAGTGCATTGCCCTGACGGTCGGCGGCACGCAACCATTCCAGAAGCATACTGATGATGGTGGAATCCATTTCGGTGACCGCATTCAGATCAACCAGCAACTGCGGATGATCCAGGACCGCCATGCCGTAACGGGTTAGCTCCGCAACCGTATCAATGGTCACTTTACCCTGCACGATGATCCTGTTTCCTTCGCGATGAATCATGAATAAACGGAGTCGCTATGACGGAAGGACTATTTCTTGCCTTCGAGTGATTTATTCTTATCGGTTAGAGACTTGATCAGCCCATCCACGCCACCCTTGCGAACCTGGCTATTGAATGTGCCCCGGTAGTTGGTTACCAGACTGACTCCGGCAACGGTTACATCATAAACTTTCCAGCCATCCTGTTTCTTTTCCATGCTGTAATCGATCGGTACCGGTTCTTTGCCTTTACCTTGAATCACGATGCTACGCACGGTGGTTTCAGTCTTGTTCTCCAGATTCTTGACAGGATTGACCTTGATGATTTCATCGTGATAGGTGTGCAACGCGTTCGAATAGGTCCGTACCAGCAATGTGCGGAATTCATCGACCAGCTTTTTCTGCTGTTCCGGTGCAGCGGCAGCCCAATGCTGTCCCATGGCCAATTGCGTCATGCGGGTAAAATTGAAGTGGGGCAGGATCTTGTTTTCGATCAGATCCAGCATTTTTTCCTTGTTACCATTCTTCAGTTCTTCATCCTTCTGGATGATGTTCATGACATCCTTAACCGTCTCATCAACCAAGCGATCCGGTGCCATGTCCGCCGACCAAGCCGGTACCGTCAGTAAAACGGATAATATGAATAACAAGATTCCGAACAGTTTCTTCATTGTTTCCTCACCAAAAATTTTCAACTAGTCTGCAATACTAAACCAATGGGCAGTTATTTAACAAATCTCATTGAACAGGCATCAATCGCTTTCTGATGCCTTGTCGAACAAGAAGCGTCCAATCAACTCTTCCAATACCATGGCAGAGTTGGTTTTCATGAGTTTATCTCCGTCCTTCAGCATGACCTCATCTCCTCCTGCGGCCAGACCGATATACTGTTCACCCAGCAAACCCGCTGTCAGTATGCTGGCAAAAGTATCCTTGGGGAAAGGAAAACGGCTGTCCAGACTCATCGTCACTACCGCGTCGTAGGTCTGTGTACTGAACTGGATATCCGTGACACGCCCCACCACGACACCAGCGCTTTTGACCGGAGCACGCACTTTCAATCCGCCGATGTTTTCGAAGTGACCTGTCAGAACATAGTTCTGCGAAGTATTGTAAACGCTCAGATTGCCCACTTTCATACTCAGTATCATCAAAGCAGTAATACCGATAAGCACAAACAATCCAACCCAAAAATCCAGTGCTGTCCGCTGCATCAGCTCACTCCTCTAAACATGAAAGCGGTCAAAACAAAATCGAGCCCCAAAATGACCAGTGATGATGTCACCACAGTGCGTGTCGTTGCACCGGACACCCCCTCAGCCGTAGGCGGGGCATTATAGCCTTCAAAAACGGCGATCGCAGTCACTGCGACGCCAAAAAAGCAGCTTTTGATGAAGCCATTGAGAATATCGAAACGAAAGTCAACTGCACTTTGCATTTGCGACCAATAGGATCCCTCATCCACGCCGATGAAAATCACGGTAACCAGATGTCCGCCATATATCCCCATGACCGAGAAAATCGCTGCCAGCAAGGGCATGGAAATCACACCAGCCCAGAATCGCGGCGCCACGATCCGAGCGATCGGATCGACCGCCATCAACGCCATGGCTTCCAGTTGCTCCGTCGCCTTCATCAGACCGATTTCGGCAGTGATCGCCGATCCTGCGCGACTGGCGAACAATAAAGCCGCCACCACCGGCCCCAGTTCACGCACCAGTGACAGGGCTACCAGCGTACCCACCGCAGATTCCGAACCATATTTTTGCAAAGTCTCGTAGCCTTGCAACCCCAGTACCATACCAACAAACAACCCTGAAACAACGATAATGATCAGTGACAATACGCCGGAGTAATACAATTCGCGGATGACAAGACCAAAACGGCGAAAACTTGTACCCGATTTGAGTAACACCAGCATAAAAAAACGGCTTGCCAGTCCCAGCCGCCAAATACTCTCGATGACCCGGTGACCGATCGACCGAATGCCACTAACGATCCGATTAAACAACAGGCATCTCCTTCGGATCGAGATCCAGGTCCTGCTGGTAGGTTGGTGCGGGATAGTGAAACGGCACCGGCCCATCTTCTTCACCATGCACAAATTGATGCACAAATGGTGCTATTGAATCACGCACCTGTTGCGGTGTGCCTTCAGCAGCGATGACACCATCGGCGATGAAATACACATAATCAACGATTTTCAGCGACTCCTGCACATCATGCGTTACCACGATGGAAGTCATGCCCAGTACATCGGTCAGTCGGCGAATCAGATTGCCTATCACCGTCAGGGAAATCGGGTCCAGTCCGGTAAAGGGTTCGTCATACATGATCAGCATCGGATCCAGCGCAATCGAGCGCGCCAGTGCCACACGACGCGCCATGCCCCCCGATAGTTCTGCAGGCATCAAGTGCTGCGCTCCACGCAAACCGACTGCATGCAATTTCATCAATACCAGATCGCGGATCATCGACTCTGGTAGTGATGTATGTTCGCGCATCTGGAAAGCCACATTGTCGAATACCGACAAGTCAGTAAATAACGCGCCGAACTGGAATAGCATGCCCATTTTGCGACGCAGGCTGAACAAGGCATCGCGATCGAGTTCGTGCACGACTTCTCCGGCAAATCGGACATGGCCGGATGTCGGTCGCAATGTTCCACTGATCAGTCGCAACAGCGTAGTTTTTCCGGAGCCGCTACCCCCCATGATGGCAATGACCTGGCCTCGCGACATGGACATATTGATGCCCTTCAGAATGGCGCGAGTACCATAGGAAAAATTCAGGTCATTGATCTCAATCAATGTTTTGGGTGGCATGCTCAGCACAGGATGTATTCGACGAACAGCAAATGATTATTTAGTTAAGGGACATTAATATGATCACAACAAGATGATTCGGAATATGGATCAACATGAAATCGGAATGCTGTCGATATTACCACTAGCCAAGTTTGTCAGCGAAATTGTATCGGAAAATCGCTTGTTCAGGTTTTCATCAGCGATGACGCAGATGCGTATCTTACCCAAAAAACTATCGGCTCTACAAAAAATTCACAATCTTTCACGTTTTATGCGTCTTCAAAACTCAGTCGAATCGAATGCAAAAAGTAAAATATGCTACCTTTATCAACTTCCCAGTCTCGCTTCATGTCTGTCAAACCTTGGCAGAATGAAATCAGATTCCTGATTGACAGACTTTTTATCAGAAAAAATATGCTTTTTGGCAAACACCATATCATCGTCAGTCTATTCCTGTTTGGCTGTGCAACAGCTACAGGATGTGCTAATGAGATCTATCGCGAAGTCGATGAACAGGGCCGCATAACCTACACCGACAAGCCCACTGCACGAGCACAACGGATCATCACCGTTGATCGCAATCATCGTCAGCTGCAGGAAGTGGGCAAGGTCTATGACGGCGACACGGTCATTCTGAAGAATGGCCGGCATATTCGCTTGCTCGGCATCAATACGCCCGAGATCGAAAGCCGGCAACAGGTTGCGGAAGCTGGCGGTATTGAAGCCAAGCAATGGCTGCAATCTCAGCTGCAAAATGGCAACAAGGTTTATATCGAGCTGGATCAGGAAAAGCAGGACAAATATAAACGCCAGCTGGCGCACCTGTTTCTGGCGGATGGCCAGCATCTGAATCTGGCTCTGGTGAAAAATGGTTTGGCTATCGTCAGCATCATTCCCCCCAACTTACGCTACACCGATGAACTCGTGCAAGCTCAGCAGCAAGCCGAACACCAGCAACTGGGAATATGGTCGATGAAACAATACCGTTCTCACCCCATTTCCCAGATTGCCGACCACACCAAGGGCTGGCAACGCTTTACTGGCACGCCGAAGGCATTGACCAAAACCAAGAAATATACGCGATTGGTATTCAATGACAAAACGGATATTCGCATTGCCAACATCCATTTACATTTGTTTCCAGATCTACAGACCTATCTGAATCACCCTTTGGAAGTCCGGGGTTGGGTATCACGTAGCAAGGATCGCTATTCCATACCGGTTCAGCATCCCAGCGCGCTGATATTGCAAGACCACTCAAAGCATTCCGGATTGCCTTCGCTAATGCATACTAGTAGCTGTCATAACGGGAATGCCTGCGCTTAGCAAAGCGCGGCAATATCAGTCCCAGTACGATTCCTCCCAGTAACACCAGCGCTCCGGCAACAAACCAGTCCCTTTGCTTGCGGTCACCCAGTTCGTTATTTTCAGTTTGCAAATTGAGAAAACTTTCCTCAGTTACAGCCAGTTTCTGCTGTAATTTCTTGTTTTCCTTATCGATCGACAGCACATTCGCCGATGTCTTCCTGATGCTGTCAAGCTCGCTCTCGAGGCGCTTATTGGTACTTTCCAGCACTCCGATGCGCTTTCTGGCATTTTCGTATTCTTCTTTGATGGCATTCAGTTGCGCACGAACCGATCCATCCAGATCAGCAGATGTATTGATCTGTTTGGCAAATTTTTCCACCTGTGAACGCGCATCCGGCTCTGCCATCAGATAGCGGCTCAGCAACCAGCCCTCGACACCACTGGATGTCTTGACCCGGGTGTAACCACTTTTCGGGTCTTCTTCCAGGACTTCCAGTGCCACACCGGCCCGTAACATGCGCTGCACGGCATGCCCTAGACTGGGTCCGGTGCGCAGCGTAGCCTCGATTTGATCCGAAACATAGCGAGTTTCAGCCAGCGACAAGGTTGAGAAAAGCGTGCAATACAACCAGAAAACCAAAAATGCGATATTTTTATTCATCATCTATATACGAAACCTGAGCGTTGAAAATCACAGCAGCGACCCCACGATACAGGGTGTCTGCCAACAGCGGATTTGTCCCGTAAAACTCTACTAGTAGGTTCGGGCTTTGGGTGGAAAGGATTCCACGGTTAGCGGTTTGAGTCGTACCGGCTTGTAATCCAACCGGTTAGCTTCACTGAAATACAGGGTATGTCTTAACCATTTGTTATCATCGCGCTGGGGATAGTCATCTCGGGCATGCGCACCACGACTCTCGCGTCGGGCTTCTGCCGAAATCATCGTAGCCGTGGCCACTTCTTTCAGATTATCCAGTTCCAGTGCCTCGATTCTTGCAGTATTGAATACCTTGCTCCTGTCGGCAATCTCAGTCGCGGCCACGCGTTGCCCCACTTCCAGAATTTTTTCCACACCCTGACGCAACATATCCTCGAAACGGAAAACGCCGCAATAGGTCTGCATGGTTTTGGCCAACGCGGCATTCACTTGCGCTACATTTTCACCATCCTTCTGGTTTTCCAAACGATCCAGTCGCGCCAGTGTCTTATCCGCAGCATTCTCGGGCAAAGGTTTATGATGCGGATCCGTTTTCAGATCTTCGATAATCTGGTTGGCTGCTGCTCGCCCAAACACCACCAGATCCAGCAATGAATTGGTACCCAAGCGATTGGCGCCATGCACGGATACGCAAGCACATTCTCCCACCGCATAAAACCCGGAAACAATTTCTTCTGGCCCGGTTTTGTAAGGAGCCACAACCTGTCCGAAGTAATTGGTCGGAATGCCGCCCATCATATAATGCGCCGTTGGCACCACCGGTATCGGTTCAATGATGGGATCGGCATGAGCGAACTTCATTGCCAGTTCACGGATGCCGGGCAAACGGCTCTTGATGATTTCAGCACCGAGGTGATCGAGCTTCAGCATCAGGTGATCCTGTTCTTCACCACATCCCCGCCCTTCCTTGACTTCTGTAGTCATGGCGCGCGCCACCACATCCCGACTGGCCAGATCCTTGGCATTGGGTGCATAACGCTCCATAAAACGTTCGCCTTCGCGGTTCAGCAGATACCCCCCTTCACCGCGCACTGCCTCGCTGATCAGTACACCGACCCCATACACCCCGGTTGGATGAAATTGCCAGAACTCCATGTCCTCGAGCGGAATTCCGGCACGAGCCGCCATACCCAAGCCATCTCCAGTATTGATCAGTGCATTCGTACTGGCCTGGAATATTCGCCCTGCTCCACCAGTGGCAAACATCGTGGCACGCGCCTGCAGAATGGAAATCTCCCCCGTTTCCATCTCCAGCGCTGTAACCCCCAGCACGTCGCCTTGCTCGTCCCGAATCAGGTCAAGCGCCATCCACTCGACAAAAAATTGTGTATTGGCACTGACGTTACGTTGATACAAGGTATGCAGCAGTGCATGCCCGGTACGATCAGCTGCTGCGCACGAACGCGTGGCTTGCGCGCCACCAAAATGTTGTGACTGCCCACCGAAGGGACGCTGATAGATTTTGCCATTTTCCAGCCGGTCAAACGGCATACCGAAATGCTCCAGCTCATACACGACTTCGTTGGCATGGCGGCACATAAACTCGATCGCATCCTGGTCACCCAGATAATCCGAACCTTTTACCGTGTCATACATGTGCCAGTGCCAGTTGTCTTCGGTCACATTACCCAACGACGCAGCAATTCCTCCCTGTGCAGAAACAGTATGCGAGCGCGTTGGAAACACTTTGGACAACACGGCAACTTTCAATCCGGCTTCGGACAACTGTAACGCGGCACGCATGCCAGCACCACCGGCACCGACGATGACCACATCGAATTTTCTTTTGATCAGTGCCACATCAACTCCACAAAATTTCAGCCGCCCACACTGCATAGAACAGCAGCGAAGCAATCACGGCAATTTGCACGGTCAATCGGATGCCCAGCGGATGAACATAATCCATCAGGATATTGCGCATGCCAATCCAGGCATGCCAGTACAGACATAAAAAGAAGATAAACGTCGCAATTCGCAACCCTTGATGCTGAAAAATACTTTTCCAGGCTGCGTAGTCCTGCGGCATCTGCACACC
>WBZN01002419.1_pt1 | contig 10405 bp, 6 predicted proteins | sample 5204281 | NCBI WGS metagenome assembly WBZN01 (sample SAMN12344347, study PRJNA552823) | activated sludge metagenome | biome: Activated sludge suspended growth; feature: Nitrification reactor; material: Wastewater; isolation source: activated sludge from nitrification reactor of wastewater treatment... | reverse complement strand
CTGGAGTCTATAGGCTATATACCTCCCGCAGAAGCTGAGGCAAACTACTACCGGCAATTCGTCAAGGAAAGCGTTACGCTGGTATAACTTTAACTAAACAGCCTCCTCAAAACCCGGGGCGATTCAAAACACTTTCGCAATATTTTCAAGATCACACGAACACATTGTTAAAAGGATAGCTAGAATTGCTTCAGGAAAAGAAGCATACTCAGACAGAGTATCTGCCTGAGTATGGGTAATTTAAACGTAATTACTATGAAATGTATGAATTGCTTTAGGATCTAAATGGTTGATGGTTGCCATAATTTGTGCAGGATCGGCAAGCGATGGCGCCATACTCCAACGATTCAGCGCAGCATTGCCTATGCGCACCATGCCAGTATGATTGTCTTTGACTGCATCAAGCTCAGTTTCGTAATCGAAGAAGCCCAATCGACGGCGTAGTAATTCAATATCATCAACAGTGCCTGTAAGAAATTTCCAGTTTTCTTGAATACCAAAGTTATCAGCGTAATGCTTAAGTACTTTTGGTGTATCTAACTCAGGTTGCAATGTGATTGAATACATAAAAACATCACGACCAGCGCGTTCACCCAACAATCTTTGCACTTCACACAAATTTGCGGTTGTTTTAGGGCAGGTATCTCCGCATTGCGCATACATCATATTAATTGCAACCACCTTGTCGCGGATCAAGTCGTCATAAAAACGAACCGCCTCACCTTCATGCGTATACAACGTCACATTTGGGAAAAGTGTATCTGTTTCGCCATTCCAAGTATTTGTTGCAGCATTATTGCCTAGCTTATCCCAAATTGAGTTTAAGCCAATCAATCCAAGTGTGGCTAACCCCATGCCTGCTAACATTTCTCGACGAGTGTTTCCGGTATTTTTTATTTTATTCATGATAGAAATCTCCTTAATCAACGATATCCCAGCGCACCATCATGGCGTGATCTTCATGGATCATGTTATGACAGTGCATGACATATTTGCCTGGGAAATCTCTAAATCGCATAAATAACCGGATTTTTTCTCCTGGCCCCAAAACATAGACATCCTTTCGTCCTCTTTCGTGAGCGGGTATGGCTACTGCCGTTCCAGCTATAAATCGATTTAAAATATGCCCTTCTTCGAAGTGGATATGAACTGGATGCGCCCAGCCACCGGAAGGATTGTCCAGCTCCCATATTTCGGCACTACCCAATTCAATATGAGCACCAGCGGAATTAACATTTACTAGTTTATCGTTAATACTCCAAAAACCGTTTTTACGTGAAAATACCCATTGCCTTACTGGGGCTGCAGCAATTTCTGCCGCCGTAGGACGACGAATAGGGCGTAATACGCTAGGTACTCTACTCACATCTGGTTGTGGGGCATTTCGATTGACGACTATTTTCATCACTCTTGTACCAGGAGCTTGAACCGCACCTGGTCCACGTGTTGTAGTTTGCGTTAATCGATTAACAAGATAGAGCTCCGTTCCTATGGCATAGCGAGAAAAATCTACTACGATATCTCCTCGTTCTGCGACACCTAATCGTACTTTTGTTTGGTTCAGCAAAGGGGCTGGTAAAAGGTTACCGTCATTGGCAATATAGGTAAATGTTTGAACTACATTGCCCGCATTCACTAAATAAAACTCATAAAAACGATCTGGACCAGCATTCAGTAATCGCAAGCGATATTTGCGGCGGGCGACGTTTAAAACCGGTTCGATTTTTCCATTGACTGTAACCTTATCTCCAAAAGTGCCTTCGGGATCGATCTGATCAAAAATTTGTATGCCATTGACATCAAAACGTTTATCCTGAAATGCCAGTGGATAATCATAAGGACCACTTGGAAGTCTCAATGCTGCGGGATTGGGATCGTTTTCATTGCCTGAATCGAGATCATCATAAATGAGATAAAACCCCGCCATGCCGCGACTTGCATTCGCCGCGGTAAAATCGAGACAGTGATCGTGATACCACAATGTGCCTAACGCTTCACGTTTATCGCCTCCTACAGGATTACTGGTATTGGTATTGCTATTCGGATTGCGCGGAAATTCATCAAATCCGGCATAAACGTTTGGATAAAACTGGTCCTTAAATTTCCCAGGATCATTGAGCGTTGGTCCTGCTTTGGTTTCGCTGAAATAATCGCCTGGAAAACCATCGCTTTCCGAAGGTGTATGTAAGTTATGTAAGTGCATGCTGATTTCTGGCGTGCCAAATCCAGTATGATTTGCTGGTAATTCGTTATATAACCGAACGATGACGGGACGGCCATAACGCGCATGAAAAGTAGGATTAGGATAAGGATTTCCGTTTGTATCTTTGCCGACGTAATTCCATGTTAATTGCTTTGGATAATTGGGATGAAATTCATGGTCGGTTACGGCTTGGACTCTCAGTTCATAGGTATCTGCTTCATTCACTTGAAGTTGTGGAGCATTAAAAAATTCGCTCCAGCGCTGATGGTCATTGCGTCCGCATTCATCGAAAGCTGTGTTGGCCTGCCCTTGAGGGATGCGATCCAAATCGGTCAAAAGATCCGTTTGCGGCAATGGCTCATGGGCATCGGGCAGATTGACCAGCCATGGAGTTGTAGGCGGACTTGGTGGCGGCGGCGGTGGAATTACCTGTGCCGCGCTTTTCTTTGTAGTTAAGATTGCCGGAGCCGCGAGCAACGTTGCACCGGTCGCTTTGAAAAAGGTTCGCCGTGAGTTATCTATGTGTGATTCTGCGGCAGCATCATGGCCAGAATTGCCCTCAATAGCATTTTCCTCTTGCTTCATCATTCCCTCCTCCTAGTAGCTTATGAAGTTCGCAACAATGAAAATACGTTGCAAAAATTAATAAGCTCATTGTTATTGTTATTTTTCGGATGCTTGCAAACGTCGTGAGCTAAACGATCGCAGCATGGTATTAGTTAAAGGTGATTGAGTAAATAAGCAAATTGCCTATTTTTAACTAAGTATTTACTTAGAAACTAATTCATATTTGATGATATTGATATCTAAGTAAATACTTAGATAAAAACAAGTATTGGCTTATATATTTACGGTGCTAACTACTTTAGGATTCGACACGTGGTGATGGGTGTGATTTTTTTGTAACAAAGCAAATTATAAGCTAAGCACACTCAAGTCAGTTGTAGCGGTGAAACTGGAATGTCCGCATCGATTTATACAGTAATCGGTATAAATGAACTGATCGAATTTTGTTTAGTCGTTTTTGGGCATCAACTGATAAGCGTTTAAACAATATAGCACTCATTAATAACAATAATAACAATATGAGGCAATGAAATGGCAAATCTCAATAGAGGTGATCTTGATTTTGTATTACAACAAATTCTTATATCCGAAAGTGATTCAGCAGCGCAAATAGCCGGTAATTTCGACACACTTCCAGTCCTGGTCGGCAGCCCATTACTGCCCAATGGAATGAGAAACGTCAATGGAACATACAACAATTTAATAGTTGGACAATCGACATTTGGAGCTGCCGATCAAGTTTTTCCACGCTTACTACCTCCTAATTTTAAAAATGGTGAAAATGTTCCAGTTGGTTTTGGCTTTAATCCAAACCAGCCGGAAGGAAGTCCCACCTCCTATTCTCAAACCAGTGGTTTGGTATTCGATTCTAAACCACGCTTAGCCAGTAATTTGATTGCCGATCAAACGGCCAACAATCCGGCAGTTGTTGCGGCAGCGTCGCAAACTAATGGATCCGAATTAGTGAATGGAACACGCGCGGACGGAACGCCTTTTCAAACCTATTTTATTCCCAACGTGACGCCGAATGCTGGAGCAGATGCACCTTATAATTCATGGTTTACTTTATTCGGGCAATTTTTTGATCATGGCCTAGATTTGGTGAATAAAGGTCAGAGCGGTACAGTATTGGTGCCATTAAGCCCAGATGACCCACTTTATGATCCAACCCCCGGTGCTGCTAATTTTATGGCAATGACTCGCGCCACTAACTTACCTGGTCCAGATGGTATCGTCGGGGATGATCCGACAACGACATCCGTTGATGAAAGTGCTGACGATATTCACCAGCATATTAACCAAACGACTCCTTTTGTCGACCAAAATCAAACTTATACATCGCATCCATCGCATCAAGTTTTTCTCCGCGAGTATGAGCTAAAAGATGGAAAACCGGTAGCGACAGGACGTTTATTAGAAAATAGCGCGACCGGTGATGGGCTGGCTACGTGGGTGGATATTAAAGCCCAAGCTCATCAATTATTAGGTATCAACCTTACCGATGCTGATTTGACCAATTTGCCATTAATTCTAACCGACAGTTACGGAAAATTTATTCCCGGTGCTAATGGTTTTGCTCAACTGATTGTGGGTGTCGGTGTAGATGGTATTGCTAATACGCCTGACGATGTGCTGGTTGAAGGCGATCCTACCTTGAATGGTGGACTAGGTGTCGATGTCCCCGTCAATGTGATTCGCACTGGTCACGCTTTCTTGGATGATATCGCTCATAATGCCGCCCCACGCACCAGTAGTGGCGCGATGAAAACAGCGGATGCTGACAATATTATTAATTCAGGGCCGATGGCACCAGGTGAATATGATGATGAATTATTAAATGCGCACTTCATTACTGGCGATGGTCGCGGTAATGAAAATATCGGATTAACGGCGGTGCATACCGTGTTTCATGCCGAACATAATCGAACCGTAGAGCATATCAAAGATCTCGTCACCAATAGCGGCGACAATGCATTCATCGCGCAATGGAAATTTCCAGATGGTTCGTGGAATGGCGAACGTTTGTTCCAAGCGGCGCGTTTTTCTACTGAAATGCAATACCAGCATTTAGTATTCGAAGAATTTGCACGTCGTGTTCAACCTAATGTCGATGCATTTGCTGGCTATAACAGTACAATAGATCCTGCGATTATGGCTGAATTTGCACACGTCGTGTATCGCTTTGGACACTCGATGTTGACAGAAACAGTCGCCCGAACCAATTTAGATGGAACGCTGAATAACAATGATATTGGTCTCATTCAAGCATTCCTCAATCCGAAAGAATTCGGTGCCGACTATGCCAACAATTTTGATGCTGCTGCGGCTGTCGTTAATGGAATGACGCGTCAAGTGGGTAATGAAATTGACGAATTTGTAACCGAAGCGTTGCGCAATAACTTGGTCGGGTTACCACTCGATTTGGCAGCTATTAATATTACGCGTGGTCGTGATGCCGGTATTCCGTCGTTAAACGAAGCACGCCGTATGTTTTACGAAGATACCGGACATAATAGCGCTTTAATTCCTTATGAAAGCTGGGCAGATTTCGAACAGGGCTTGAAACATCCGGAATCATTGGTCAATTTTATTGCCGTTTATGGACAACACCCGTCTATTCTCAGTGCAACTACTATGACCGATAAACGTGCCGCTGCAGAATTATTGGTGAATGGTGGCTCTGGTGCACCGAGTGATCGTGATGATTTCATGAACAGCACAGGCGATTGGGCCAATTTACCATCAGGTGTAACCATTTCTGGTCTGGACGATGTCGATTTCTGGATCGGAGGTATTGCAGAAGAACAAGCACCGTTTGGAGGATTATTGGGTTCCACCTTCAATTTTGTGTTTGAAACGCAAATGGAAAAATTACAAGATGCGGATCGCTTTTATTATCTAGGTCGAACTGCCGGTCTGAATTTCTTGACCGAGCTGGAGCAAAATTCGTTTGCAGAGATGATCATGAATAATCTTCCAGGTGCTAAGCATCTACCTGGAAATGTGTTTTCAACACCAACCTATACTTTTGAAGCGGGTAATGTTGGAGCAACGGGGCCTATTTTGAATGATCCTGGCACGGCTTACAATGAATCCACATTGTTGGTTCGTGACAATACGCTGGGTGGTCCTACCATTCGTTACAATGGAAAAGGCCATGTCGTCATGGGTGGGACTGCAGGTAATGACAGAATGCGTTCTGATGCGGGTTCCGATACACTTTGGGGTGATGATGGAAATGATCGTTTAGAAGGCGGCGTCGATAACGACTTTTTGTTTGGCGGAAATGGTAATGACATCATTACAGATTCGGCAGGCGATGACACCATAAAAGGCGGTGATGGTAATGATGTGATTAATGGTGGGCCTGGTCTTAATATTCTCTTTGGTGGTACTGGGCAAGATTTCATTGTTACAGGTAGTGACGTATCTGATGTTTTTGGCGGTGAAGGAAATGACTTCATTTTCGGAAATACCCCCAACGCAGTTATGATGGGTAACGAAGGCGACGATTGGATTGAAAACGGCGCTGCCGCAGCGCAACCAGGGGATAATGCCGATCCATTTGGACGAGATCAGATTCGTGGAAACGACGTATTTATTGGTGCTGGAAATGCCGATGTTTTTAATGGTGAAGGCGGTGATGACATCATGAATGGCATGAATGGCGCAGATAGAGATGATGGTGGAAGTGGATTTGATTGGGCCATTACTGATGGAGATACAGCACCTGCCAATATCGATTTAGCGCTTGCGATATTACCCGGGCCATTTATTCCTACCACTGATCGTTTTAGTTTTGTTGAGGCTGCTTCGGGTTGGAATCTCAATGATACGATATTAGGAGATGATCTTACCTTCACAGAATTGACTTTAGTGGATCCGATATCAGGACAAAACAATGCATTGGATAACGTCAATAATCCTAGTGGAGGAGGGCATAGCGCTGCCGACAGAATTGCTCAAATTAATGGATTGAGTACGTTATTAGGAGGTGCAACCAGTTTCAACTCAGGCAATATCTTGTTGGGTGGCGGCGGTAGCGATCTGATTCAAGGACGTGCAGGTGATGATATTATCGATGGTGATGCGTGGTTCAACGTCAGAATTAGCGTTCGCGATAAAAACAATCCAAACACTGAAATCGCTTCGTTCGAAAACATGACCACCACATTAAGAACGGCCATGCAGAACGGAACGTATAGTCCTGATCAACTGAAGATTGTTCGCGAAATTAAATATACTGCTGCACCGACAGATATTGATACGGCCGTATATCAAGATCTTTTCGCTAACTATATTTTGACATTCAGCAATAGTTCCCCTGGAAAGATCTTTATCGATCATGCCATTGTTCCTAACGGTGGCGGTGGCGCAAAAGACGATGGAAGTGACACATTACGCAACATCGAACAAATCCGCTTCCTTGATAAAACAGCTTTTATCGGTAAGGTGACTGATGATAATTTGACGGGTACTGCGGGTGATGATGTTTTATATGGCCTCGCGGGTAACGATACATTAAACGGTTTAGGTGGAATCGACATATTGATCGGTGGCACCGGTAATGACACATACATTGTTGATACTGCTACGGATACGGTCACCGAAACAGCCAGTGGCGGTGCAGCAGATACTGTTCAAAGTTCGGTTACTTACACTTTGGGATTGAATGTCGAAAATCTCGTGCTAATCGGCAACGATGCCATTAATGGTACGGGTAATACCACTAACAATATTCTCACCGGTAATGGTAATAATAATACGCTGAATGGTTTGGCTGGAAATGATACTTTGGAAGGCGGTGGAGGTATTGATGTGTTAATCGGTGGTGCCGGCGATGATACTTATATCGTTGATACGAATACCGACACTATTACAGAATTGTCGAATTCAGGGATTGATACTGTAATAAGTTCAACAACATTGACTTTAGCCAATAACATCGAAAAATTAACATTGGCAGGTACAAATGCTATTGATGGCACTGGTAACAATTTGAACAATTTGATAATTGGTAATTCTGGTAACAACGTTTTGAACGGCTTATCTGGGAATGATACGCTTATCGGCGGTGACGGAAATGATTTCCTAGTTGGTGGAGGCGCTGCTGATGTACTCACTGGCGGTAATGGTTTCGATAATTTTAGATATTCAACTACCACTGAAGCTTTACCTTCAGTGTCCCCAGCGCCAAAGGAGACCATTACGGACTTCCAAAGCGGCGTTGACGTGATTGATTTATTTACAATCGATGCTAATGCCGGATTGGCGGGTAATCAAGCATTTACGTTTATCGGCAATGCAGCTTTTACTGCTGCAGGACAAGTTAGGTATGCTGGCGGATTACTTGAAGCAAATGTAAATAGTACTCTGACGGCTGATTTCCAAATTCAGTTAACCGGAGCGCCGGTATTGGTAGGTTCTGATATTGTTCTTTGATCTTCACTAAAGCAAAGAGGTTCGAAACTAACAATCCCGTTTCTTATGAAAGAAACGGGATTGTTAAAAATATGCAGGCAATCTTGTTTTTTTGATTTTTAATTGCTCAACACTCTTGTTATGCGTCACTAACGCTCTTTGTTTCCATTTCTTTTTGAGTTACGGTTGCTAAATTAGCGTTTTATCCCACTGTTACGCCAAACAATTTTCCAACGAACGCGGTTAAACCCATTGCAAACGTCCCCCATGCGGTAATTCTAAGTGCCCCAGTTACAATGGATGATCCACCGATGTAAGCTGCGATTCCACCTAAAATAGCCATAAAAACCAGTGAAGAAATGGCTATGGTCGGTATTAAAAAACTTATTGGCACAATCCAAGAAATTAACATGGGTAATGCAGCGCCTATAGCAAATGTGCCACATGAAAATAGTGCCGCTTGAATGGGGCGTGCTTTAACATTTTCAAATAAGCCCAGCTCATCTCTGATGTGAGCATCTAATGCGTTATGCGCCATAAGTTGCTGTGCTACTTTTTCGGCCAAAGCGGAATCCACACCTCGTTGCTTGTAAATATCCGTAAGTTCTTGCACTTCGTAAGAATAATTTTCTTCGAGGGATTTTTGTTCACGCGCAATATCAGCTTTTTCTGTGTCGGATTGTGAACTAACCGAAACATATTCGCCGGCTGCCATCGACATAGCTCCAGCAACCAGACCTGCCGAGCCTGCGAGCAGAATGTCCGAATGGGTAGCTTGAGCCGCCGCAATGCCGATGATTAGACTAGCTGTTGAAATGATTCCGTCGTTGGCGCCTAAAACTGCAGCGCGTAACCAACCGACTCGATGTAAATGATGAACTTCATGTTGAGTCATAGAATTCTAAGTGCTTTGTTGGATAGTTAATCGGCTAAACTATGGTAATGTTTCAATAAACGTCGTTCTCTTACAAATAAATTCAACGAATAAAGCGACATCATCATACTTTTATGCATAGTCCTAATCAATCAGAACAGAAAATTCGTCAAGCGGTGCTCGTTGTTGCTGTGGCAAACCTTGCTTATTTTTTCGTTGAATTTTACATTGCAAGAACTATCGATTCTGTATCTTTATTTGCGGATAGTATTGATTTTCTGGAAGATACCACGATTAATTTACTGATTCTGGTCGCATTTAGTTGGTCTTTGAAAATGCGTTCGTATGTTGGTATGTGTCTTGCTGGAATATTGTTAATTCCGGCAATATTTATGCTTTGGACCGCATGGCAGAAGTTTAATATACCGATAGCTCCTGATCCTTTTTTACTTTCGATCACCGGTTTCGGCGCATTGTTGGTCAATGTAGGCTGTGCTTTTTTGCTTGCTAGGTTTCGTCATCATGCCAGCAGCTTGACGCAAGCTGCTTTCCTTTCCGCACGTAATGATGCATTAGCGAATATCGCAATTATTGTAGCGGGTTTAGTCACTTTACAATGGCATTCGGGTTGGCCGGATTTGATTGTTGGAATAGGTATTGCAATCTTAAATGCGGACGCTGCTAAATCGGTATGGGAAACAGCTAGACAAGAAAGATTATCCGTAGAAGCATAACTTTACGTAACGAAATAGCAGCATGCGTGATCAAACTACGTTATATCAACGAATGAATTAGATGCTGGCTAATCTGATTCATTCGTTGAAGGTCAATCTAGGAAATATTTACTTTGAATTTTTCGCAGCAGGTTGTTTGTTTTTCTGACGCATGTGCTTTTCCAATTTTTGCATTTGTTCTGGCGTCAATATTTCTTCTAGACTTAAGCGAGTTTGTTGTTGAATGGATTCTAATTTTTTTCTTTCTTCATTAAAAACAGCTTCGACACTTGCTTTCTCTCTATTTAAAATTTCTTCAACCTTGGATTTTTGTGTTTCGTTTAGTCCAAGTTGTTTACTCATTCGAGTTACAGTTTCTTTCGTACTGGGCGTCGAGTTCTGTTTTTGTGCCAATACCCAATTACATGAAAAAAGAAGTGAATGTATAATCACTAAAAAGCAAATTAATTTTCTTTTCATAGTGTTAAAAAATTTTTATTACATTAGAATAATCCAGAAATAGAACGAGCTAGGCCATTTGTCAATTCCGGAGCGGCTTCTTCATACTGTAAATTTGCTTTATTTGCTGTGCTGACTATACGCGTCCGGTATTTATTCATGTTACTG
>WBZN01002418.1_pt1 | contig 10417 bp, 9 predicted proteins | sample 5204281 | NCBI WGS metagenome assembly WBZN01 (sample SAMN12344347, study PRJNA552823) | activated sludge metagenome | biome: Activated sludge suspended growth; feature: Nitrification reactor; material: Wastewater; isolation source: activated sludge from nitrification reactor of wastewater treatment... | reverse complement strand
GGCGCCGAAGCGGACCAAGCGGTCCGAGGAGGACGACCTGGCGCCGAAGCGGACCAAGCGGTCCGAAGCGGACGAAGCGGCGCCGAGGCGGTCCAGGCGCGTCGCCGAAGAAGCCAACAAGGAGGGCTCGGTCCGCAAGAAGAAGCGCCGCAAGCGCGACGACGAAGACGAGCAAGAGGTCGAGGCTCGCCGCCACCCGGTCACCCAGGTCGCCGTGCGCGTGAACGCGGGTGCGGCCTTCAACCGCCGCAGCCTCACCTACGATGCGATCGGCACGATGGCGCCGCGGCCGGTCGGGATCGTCGCAGCGTCTGGCCGGATCGAGGCCGAGGTCTATCCGTTCGCGACGTCGACGCTCGAGGGCCCGATCGCCGGGCTCGGGCTGTACGGCGACTTCGACAAGACCTTCGGGGAGAGCGTCGTGGTGCCTGGCACGACGACGACGGTCTCGATCGACCAGACCCACTACGTGATCGGTGCGCGCTACCGGGTCTCGTTCGACACCACCGTCCTGGCGGTTGGCATCGGCTACGCGAGGCGGACCTTCATCGCGGATCGCTCGCCGCTGGCGACCCCGACCGCGCTCGATACCCCCGACGTCGACTACACGGCGATCGCGCCGGGCGCCATGGTGCGGATCGCGGCGGGACCCAAGATCGGCGTGTTCTTCGGCGGCGACTTGCTGCTGCTGACCGGCGCCGGTCCGATCGTCCAGGCCGATAGCTACGGGTTTGCCGATACCACGGCGTTCGACGCGACCGGGGGCGTGGATCTCTCCCTTGCCCCCTCCTACGCGTTGCGGTTCGCGGCGGAGCTCGCGCAGGTCGGTCTCGAGTTCCGGGGCAACGCGCAGACGATGGCCCGCGGTATCACCGCCGCCACGGATCGCACCATCGCGATCACCGCGACGTTCGCCGTCACGTACTGAGCTACTGGATGATCGGTGCGGTGGTCGCCACGCCGGCGCCGAACCAGCGGATGTCCGCCGAGCTGAGCAGCGTCCCCACGCCGGTGACCGGGTCGATCTCGATCATCTTGCCGCCGCCGACACTGAAGCCGTTGTCGACGAAGCCGTAGATCTTGCCGCCCCAGAACCCGAGGCCGAAGATCTTGTCGAAGCCGGTGCTCATCGGCGCGACGGTCGCCTTCCAGCCGTTACCCGGGTCGATCTTCGCGAGGTAGTCCGTCGTGCCGGTCCCGACATCGACGGTGGCGTAGATCCCGAAACCGCGGACGCCGATCAGATCGCCGCTCGAGACCACCTTGCCGCCGGTGGTCGTCCCGTAGCTGCCGATCTTGGTCGGCACCGCCATGTTCCCCGTGATGTCGATCCTGAACACGTCGCCCTGGTCGTTGGCGGACACCAGGATCTCGGGGCTGCTCGGATCGAGCGGGTTGGTCGGTGCGTACGACAGGCTGGTGTAGCCCTTCGCGGCCGCGGACAGGTCCGTGATCAGGGTCGCCGCGCCGGTGGTCGCGTCGAGCGAGTACAGGGTGTCGCGGGTGATCCCCACGATCTTGTCGTCCTTGTCGACGGCGAGGTCGAGGAGGCTCTGGGTCCCGATCCCCGTCATCGCGCCGATCGGGATCGCCGTCAGGGTCAACGGGTTCATGCGGTACAGCGTCCCGCCGCTATGCGCGTAGATCCGCGACATGTCGACGGCGGGAGGTGCGTCCACGTCGGGATCCCGCGTGTCTCCGGCGGCGTCGACGCTGGGTTGATCGCGACTGGTAGGGTCGCATGCAGCGAGAATGGCGGTCACGAGGACCAGGGTGCGCATGGCGGCCGGAATCTACCGGTGGCCCGTGACAGAAACAGCTGAATTCGATCGCCGAAAGTTTGATCCCGGCGTCAACCCTGAGGCGATCGTGGGAATCTCGTTGTGGTGAGGCAGGTTGAGCCCTGTCCCCCCCTGGTCATGCCCCCCCCGCCGGTCCCCGATCGCACCGAGACGCTCGCTCCCCGCGAGTCGTCTCCGAAGCTGAGCGAGCCGCCGCAGGCGCCTTGCGAGGCCGATGACCCCGACGATCCCGAGCGCTACGAGCAGGTCGCGGAGCACGCGCGCGGCGGTCTCGGCCGGGTCGTGCGCGCCGTCGACAAGCGCCTCGGGCGCACGGTCGCGGTGAAGGAGCTGCTGCGCCGCAACGATTCGAACGAGGCGCGGTTCATGCGCGAGGCGCTGATCACGGCGCGCCTCGAGCATCCGGGCATCGTGCCGGTGCACGAGGCGGGTCACTGGCCGAACGGCGATCCGTACTACGTGATGAAGCTCGTCGAGGGCCGCACGCTCAAGGAGCTGATCTGCGAGCGCTCCACGCTCCGCGAGCGGCTCGGCTTGCTCCCGCACGTGATCGCGATCGCGGACGCCGTGGGATACGCGCACAGCGAGGGCGTGATCCATCGCGACGTCAAGCCGTCGAACGTGATCATCGGGTCGTTCGGCGAGACGATCGTCGTCGACTGGGGACTCGCGCGTGATCGCAAGCGCGAGCTCCCCGAGCCGGACGACGCCGGGCTCCCCTCCGCATCGGGCTCGGGCCAGGTCTCGACGATGTCGGGCAAGGTCGTCGGCACGCCGGCGTACATGTCGCCCGAGCAGGCGCGCGGCGAGCTCGTCGACGAGCGCGCCGATGTCTACGCGATCGGCGCCGTGCTCTACGAGCTGCTGGCGGGCACGCCGCCGCACGCCGACGAGACGCCGCAGGCCACGCTCGATCGCGTGATCGCGGGACCGCCGACGCCGCTCGCGATCGCGGTGCCGCACGTGCCCGGCGAGCTCGGGACGATCGTCGCGAAGGCGATGGCGCGGCAGCCCGCGGATCGCTATCCGAACGCGACCACGCTCGCCGAGGATCTGCGCCGCTATCAGACCGGCAAGCTCGTCAGCGCGCACTCGTACACGGCGTGGTCGCTGGTCCGCAAGAAGCTCGCGCAGCACCGCGGCGTCGTCGCGGTGGCCATCGCGAGCGCGATCGCGCTCGGCGCCGTGGGCGTCGAGTCGTTCCGCCGCGTGGTCGCCGAACGCAACATCGCGCAGAGCGAGCGCGGCCGCACCCAGGAGGCCCTGTCGCAGACCGAGAAGCGCAAGCGCGAGCTGGTGCTGCTGCAGGCCGTGACGTCGCTGCGCAAGGATCCGACCGCGACCGTCGCGTGGCTCAAGACCTACGCGAGCGGCGATGACGATCGCGCGCACGTGGTCGATGTCGTCGACGAGGCGATCTCGCTCGGGGTCGCGCGCCACGTGTTCCGGCCCGGCGACTGGGTGCTCGACGCGGCGTTCACCCCCGACGGCACCACGCTCGTCGCGGCGGTCCGCGATGGCGTGATCCGCGCGTACGACCTGCGCACCGGCGCGGTCACCCAGCTCGGCCACGCTCCCTCGGCGCCCGAGGTGCTCGCGATGGCGCCCGATGGCTCGGTCGCCGTCACCGGCGGCACGCTCGGCGAGGTGATCGCGTGGCCGCTGCACGGCGGCCGGTCGCGGACGTTGATCGACGGCGGCGGCCGGATGGTGATGACGATCCGGTTCTCCGCGGACGGCAGGCAGGTCCTGGTCGATCGAGACTCTGGCGTGCTCGACGTGGTCGCGTTAGGCGGCGGCGAGCCGACGGTCGTCGGCCCGAAGACCTCGCTCAAGACCGCCGTGGCCGACCACGATTGGTCGCGACAGGTGATCATGACGTCCCCCAACGCGATCGTCGCCCTGACCGGCGATGCCGCGCGGTCGCTCGGCCACACGGACAAGGCGATCCAGCACCTCGCCGTGTCCCCCGATGGCGACCTCGTGCTGGTGCACGACGGCACCACGCTGTGGGCGGTGCCGTTCGCGGGCGGGCCGATGCGCAAGCTGACCTCCTACGACGGCAAGCTCGTGCAGATCGTCTGGTCTCCCGACGGCCGCACCCTCGCCGTGGCCGGCGCACGGCCGGACATCCTGCTCGTCGATGTCGCGACCGCCGCGGTCCGCGAGCTCCGCGGCCACACCGATGCGCTGTACACCGTGCAGTGGACGCATGATGGCCGGCGCCTGCTGTCCGCGAGCGACGATGGCACCGCGCGGGTGTGGACGATCGCCGACGGCACGTCGCTCGTGCTGCGCGGCCATGATGATGACGTGTATCGGGCGCGGTTCTCCGCCGACGAGCGCCAGGTCGCTACGTCGAGCCTCGATGGCAGCGTGCGGGTGTGGCTGCTCGATCAGACGGGCGCCAAGGTGTTCAACGAGGTCGGGCCGATCGAGAGCCTCGCGCTCGACGGAGACCACGCCCTGATCAAGACGCCGACCAGCGTGTCGCGCTGGGACCTCGCGTCGTCGCAGCGCGAGCTCCTGTTCTCGTGGGCGGGCGAGGCCCACAACCTCGGGATGGGCGTGGCGTCGCGCGATGGCGAGCAGCTGCTCGTGCTCGGCGCGGACTGGTCGATGGAGGTGCGCCGGCGCGCCGGGCCGCCCGTGGTGCTGCGGGGTCACACGAATCTGATCACCCACGTCGAGTTCAGCAAGGACGGCAGGTTCCTGTACTCGTCGTCGTTCGACGGGACGATCCGCCGCTGGGATACGACCACCGGCGAGACCACCGCGCTGCTCGTGGGCTCGGTCCCGGTGCGCAACTTCGCGCTCGCCGCCGACGGCCGGGTCGCCGCGCAGATCGGCGACGGGATGACGATGATCACTCCCGATGGGATCGCGACGATCCTCGGCAAGGGCGGCTCGTGGTGCATCGCATGGGCGGAGTTCGACAAGGTGCGCGACCGGCTGATCATGTATCGCTGCGATCGCTCGGTGGTGATGCTCGTCGACACCGCGCTGATCGAGCTCGCCGGTGGCTACGCGGTCAACCGGATCGCGGTGTCACCCGATGGCTCCCGGATCGCGGGTGCGCTGGGCGATCGCACGGTCCGGGTGTGGGATGCGGCGAGCGGCAAGCAGCTGTCGGTGCTCCGCGGCCACTCCGATCTGGTGATGGACGTCGCGTTCTCTCCTGACGGCAGCGAGCTCGCATCGGCCAGCTACGACAAGACGATCCGGATCTGGCAGGTCGGCTCGACGCGCCATCGCGTGCTTCGTGGCCACGCGGGCGCGGTCGATCGCGTGACCTGGCGCGACGACGAGCACCTCGTCACCGGCTCCCGCGATGGCACGCTGCGGCTGTGGGACGTCCCCGCGATGGAGCTCCCGACCACCGAGGAGCTCGCGAGCCGGCTATCCACGGCGAGCAGCGCGCGGATCGACCTCGATCGGCCGACCACGCTCGACGGCTCGGGCGGCTCGAGCTAGGCGCGCGTCGCGGTATTCGTGACGACGCGATCGAGGCGCTCGGCGAACCGACCGACCGCGTCCCAGTCGGTCGCCTTGTCCATCCGGGCGAGGAGGCGCTGCAGCGCCCACGTGTAGAACCGGCCTCGCAACGAGCTCGCGAAGCTGGCGGCGTGGTGAGGCTTCCAGTGGACCGTCCGGAAGAACCGATCCTCGAACGAGGGCGTCTCGGCGTACGGGCGGTAGGACGTCGAGCTCACGGAGAAGTACGCGTTCGGCTTCGTCATGAGCGCCTCGCGGTTGGTCGTGATGTACTCCACGATCTCGCGCGGGTGCCGGCCCAGTCGGACCGGTGAACCCACCACGACCGCGTCGAACTTGGCCGCGGGCGGGGTGTCGCTATTGGCGCGCAGCGCGACGGCGCGGTGACCGAGCTCGCGCAATCGGTCGGCGATCCGGTCGGCGATCTGAGAGGTGGCAGAGTCCGACCCAAATAGCACCAGGATATCGCTCATGACGGAACACGCGAAGCACGCATCGTGCCGCGGTTCGCGTCGACGCACGGTGTGCCCCGCGACGCTGCGCCGTGGACACATCGTGCGCCTCCGTCCGAGCGCCCGCGCGCGGTCGCCGCGCCGACTCCCGCGCTCGCTGCAGGACTAGATGTTCACGCCGATCTGTCCGCTGACCGCCCACGTGTCCATGTTCGCGTAGCTCGGGCTCAGCAGATCCGCGTTGTCGACGATCAGGTTGTCGTAAAACGAGGGGCGGAACGTGAACCGCACGTCGGCGACGAAGGCCCCGGTGTGGAACCCGAGGCCGGCGCCCACCGGGACCACGAGCTCGGAGTCGCTGTCGTTCATGCCATCGATCACGCGCTCGAACCTGGCCGACGTCACGTTGTAGTACCGCCAGCCGACGCCGGCGAACGCGAACGGCGTGATCGGGGTTCCCGTCGGCAGGTTGCCCTTGACCACGCCCTCGATCGTGGTGCCGATCAGCGTCCCGGTGTTCCGGCTCAGCGGCGCGTCGACGTCGCTCGCCGAGCCGGCGTAGCCGAGCTCGAGTGACAGCGGCATCAGCGAGCCGAGCTCGAGCCGCAGGTTCCAGGCACCGGCGAGGTTCGTCGAGTTGCGTGCCTCCTGGTGGGTGAAGTCCTCGACGCCACCGCCGACGCTGAGCGCCACGCCATAGGGACTCGTCAGCGGTTCTTCCGACGTTCCTACGTCCGGGTAGTCCTGCGCGGACGACACGCGCGCTCCGGTGATCGCGATCATCCCGGCGAGCCCGAGGACGCGCGAGACGTTCTTGGTGGTGGTCATCGGTTGCCTTCCTTTCGGTTCGTCCCCCATTCAGGAGCATCGAGCGTGCCGCTCGTGATTCGTCCGTGATCGAATCTTCGTCGAACAATGTGGGAGACCGGCGCGCGGACCCGCGCGGACGCGCCCGCGATCTCGTCGCGAAAGACCGCGCGTGGGACGAACTGGCCGATCCACGCGACCGGCTGACGAAGTTCTTCTCAGGCGCTCAGCGCGTCGCGGAGCGCCTTCACTCGGTCGGAGGATTCTTCATCTGCGTGATGTACTCCGCGCAGGAGTCCATGACCTCGACGGTGCTCGCGCTGGTCTGGTCGAGGTTCGCGGTGAGGTAGTTGATGCAGTCTGGCTTGGTCAGGCCGCAGGCAGGCTTGGTGCCGGCGATCGGATGGTCGATGCAGCACACCACGATCGCCTCCATGACCGGTAGCTTCTCGACCTCGGTGTGGTCGTCGAAGCACTCCTGGTAGGTCGGGTACGCCTCGGGAGCGGGGTCGCTGCAGGCGCCCTGGAGTAGCGGCATCCACAGGACCGAGGACAGGAGGAGAGGGCGCAGGTTCATGGCGGGGACAGTACACCGGAGCCGAGATCGGCTCGGACGATCCGCTCGGCGATGCGCGCGTGGGCCACCCTCGGTGTCCGTGGATACCCGTGGCGTACCCCGCCGCCCCGGGGCCACGCGCTATCGTGGGCGCGGCATGAGATCGGCGGTGTTCGTGGTGCTCTTGCTGGTGGGCTGCGCGGCGGACGGCGTGGACCCCGACGGCGACGCCGACGCCGAGGGTGGCAGTTGTACGGAAGCGGTGGACACGTGCACCGCGGACACGATCTGCGTCTCCAACGCCTGCGTCAGTGCGTTCGATCGCACCTACACGATCCGCGATGTCGTCGTCCACGTGCCGGTGAACGACCTCAGCGGCGACCCGTGGGATCTTGGCAACGGTGCGCCCGATCTCAAGCTCGACATCCTGGTGAACGGGATCGTCGTCGCCGCGTCCCCCTCGGTCTCGGATCAGTTCACGACGACGTTTGCCGGGCCCTACGAGGTGACGCTGGCCCCCGGCAGCACGCTCCTGATCGCGGCGGTCGACGAGGATCCCACCGGTTACGACGAGGCGATGGGGTGCAAGGCCGCGCCGCTCACCGCCGACCATCTGCGCGCACGCTCGCTCGTGTGCTCTGGATCGGCTGGCTCGTTATCGTATCAGATCGATCCCCGCTGAGCGGAGGCGGGAAGGCGTCGCCGGCGGGTGCAAGTGCGGGCGCCGCGCGTTACGACAGGGTCGTGTCGTTCCGAATGTGGGCGAGGCTCCTCTCGATCGAGCCGCTGCGCGCGCTGTCCCGCACCAAGCTCCGCAGTGGGCTGGCGATCCTCGGCATCACGATGGCGGTCGCGACGGTCATCGCGGTGGTCGCGCTCGGCCGTGCCGGCGTCGCGGCCGCGGAGGCCGAGCTCGATCAGCTCGGCGACAACCTGGTGTGGGTCGAGGCGGGGGCGCGCAACGTCAACGGCGTCCGCACGGGTTCGCACGGGATGCAGACGCTGACGGCGCGAGACGCGCAGGCGATCCGCGACGAGGTGCCCGAGATCGCGCTGGTCTCGGAGCAGGTCGATGGCAGCGTGCAGGCGATCTACGGCGACCACAACTGGAACACGAGGTTTCGGGGTGTGTCTCCCGCGTACCAGACGATCAAGCGCTGGGAGATGGCGGCGGGCCGCTACTTCACCGACGAGCACGTCGAGCAGCGGGCGAGCGTGATCGTGATCGGCCAGACCGTCGCGCAGCAGCTGTTCGGCGAAGAAGATCCGATCGGAGCGCGCGTGCGCCTCAACGGGATGTGGTTCGAGGTGATCGGGGTGCTCGCCCCGAAGGGGCAGTCGGCGACGGGCCAGGACCAGGATGACACCACGATGTTGCCATGGACCACCGCGCGCGATCGGATCCTCGGCAAGGGCGTGGGCTGGCTCGACGACATCCTGTGCTCGGCGACGTCGACCGCGGCGATCAAGCCGGCGACGGTGATGATCTCGGAGCTGCTGCGCGAGCGGCATCACCTCGCGCCCGGGATCGAGGATGACTTCAACATCCGGCACCCGGAGGAGCTGCTCCAGGCTCGGATCAAGACCAGCCGCACGCTGCAGACGCTGTTCGCGTTGATCGCCTCGATCTCGATGCTCGTCGGCGGGATCGGGGTGATGAACGTGATGCTGGCTTCGGTGTCGCAGCGGGTGCGCGAGATCGGCCTGCGAGCCGCGGTCGGCGCTCGCCCGGGCGCGATCCAGGTCCAGTTCCTGTGCGAGGCGATGATGCTGACCCTGATCGGGGGCATGCTCGGCGTCGGGCTCGCCGAGATCGCGTCACCGCTGCTCGGCGACAAGCTCGGCTCGCCGCTCGCGATGTCGGCGCAGATCAGCGTCGGGGCCGTGCTGGTCGCGGTCGCGGTGGGGGTGATCTTCGGGCTGTATCCGGCGGTGCGTGCGGCCTCGCTCGATCCGATCGTCGCGCTGCGCGATGAGTGAGCCCGAGCGGGAAGCCGCCCGGGCTTTGGATGTGGAGCGGGCCGCCGCAACCAGCCGCGCGCTTGGTGATACCGTAGACCACTCAACGAGGGGGCACGATGAGCTTTCTGCGCAAGATGTTCAGCGGTCGAGTAGGCACCGATGATCCGCGGCGATTCCTGGTGGAGTCGATGCTGGGCGCGATGGGCGCCGATGGCGAGGTCACCGAGGAGGAGCTGGCCACGTTCGAGGGCAGCCTCGCCGCGCATCCGCTGTTCGAGGGGCTGTCAGGAGACGAGCTCTCTCGCCTGACCGACATCGCCGCCGACGCGATCCGCGACGCCGGCGGCGGCAAGGCCCGGCTCGCGGCGATGGCGCGCGGGCTTCCTTCGCGGAGCCAGCGGCTCGCCGCGTACGCGTTGGCCTCCGAGATCTGCGTGGCTGATCGCGAGGTCGCCGAGGCCGAGATCGACTTTCTCGATGGCATGCAGGCCGCGTTCGCGCTCGAGGACTCCGAGGCCAAGGAGATCTTCGAGGCTGCCCGCAAGCACACCGGCCTGCTCACCCTCGATGAGAAATCGGAGAAGGTCCGGTTCTTGATGCCGAGCTTCGTCCGCTGCATGGCGCTCATGGCCTCGGCGGATGGCGAGGTCCATCACGAGGAGCGCATCGGCATGCGGGCCGTCCTCCGCAACATTCCGGACATGCGCGTGTTGACCGGCGCGGAGCTCGACGAGGCGGTCGACGTCGCGCTCGAGGCGATCAAGGACAAGGACAACAAGGCCGAGCTCGCGATCATCGCGAACGACGTCACCGGGCCGTCCGATCGCTACTGGGTGACGGTCTACGTCATGATCATCGCGCTGGCCGACGGCAAGAACGACTGGCGCGAGATCGAGTTCCTCGCTGCGATGAAGTCGACGTTCGGCCTGACCGACCATCAGATGGACGTCGCGATGAAGACCGCGGCGCAGTTCCCCGCGATCGAGCTTGGCGGCAACGCACCGTCCTGAGCGCCCCGGGGCGGCCGATCCGCGAACGCGCAACGTCTTGCAGATCGCGAGCACGCATCGACATCCGTCGTCGTACCGCTGCACTCGAAGATACCGAGCGTGCACAAGGGCGTCCTGCTCGACGGTCGCTTGCGGCGTGGGAACGCATGATATGAACGTGAACCGGCCGCTCGGCATCCGACTCGGTCTCGGCAACAAAGGATCAGTCATGAACCGCTTGCTCGTGTGTGGGGTCGCGACCTTGCTGGGCTGTTCTGTCGATGGAACGCCACAGATCTCGAATCTGTCGATCGCCTCGCCGATCTCGAAGTCCGGCGCCCAGCTGCTCGTCTC
>WBZN01002417.1_pt1 | contig 10418 bp, 9 predicted proteins | sample 5204281 | NCBI WGS metagenome assembly WBZN01 (sample SAMN12344347, study PRJNA552823) | activated sludge metagenome | biome: Activated sludge suspended growth; feature: Nitrification reactor; material: Wastewater; isolation source: activated sludge from nitrification reactor of wastewater treatment... | reverse complement strand
TCTTGAGGGCCTTGAGCGCGTCGAACTCCTCCGCGCCTTTTTCCATGAACAGCTCGTGGAAGCTGTCGCGGGTTCCGGAGGTCGGCGGAGGACCGAGCACCTCGATCTTGATGTTGGGAAGCGCCGGATCAATATCGGACCAGGTCTTGTTGGGATTGGCGATAAGCTTGCCGTCCTTGTCAGGAACCTGCTCGGCAAGCGCCTGGAAGACTTGTTTGCGCGTCAGCTTGATGGCCGAGCCTTGCTTGGATTGCGCGATCGTCAGTCCGTCGATGCCGACCTTGATCTCAACGATGTCCTTGACGCCATTCTTTTCGCACATCTCGAATTCCGACTTCTTGATGCGACGCGAAGCATTGGTGGCGTCGGCCTTATTCTCGCCGACGCCTTCGCAAAAGATTTTCATACCGCCGCCCGTTCCGGTGGATTCCACGATGGGCGTCTTGCCGCCGTTGGCCTTGCCGAACTGTTCGGCGACCGCAGTCGTGAAGGTATAAACCGTCGAGGAACCGACGATGCGGATCTGATCGCGCGCCGCGGCAACGCCGGCGAACGAGGAAACAGCGACGGCGAGGACAGCCGTGCGTGTGATGGATTTGTTCATGGGCCTCAAACAGCTCCGGTTGCATTGGCTTCCAGGCAGCGGAGCGCCCCACCCCTGGACATCTTGCGCTCGCAAGCCTTCTAGGCCCGTTTAACAAACCTTTTATGACAGCTTATGTTGTTGGTTTTATTACAATATTTAGGTCGAGAGGTCGAGGCTTACCGTAAATTTCGACCCCTTGCCCACCTCACTGGAAATCTTCAGGTCGCCCCTGTGCCGGTTGAGGATGTGCTTCACGATGGCTAGGCCCAGCCCGGTGCCGCCTTTCTCGCGGCTGGTTGCCGTATCGACGCGATAGAATCGCTCCGTAAGCCGCGGGAGGTGTTCGGCTGCGATACCGGGGCCATCATCGGACACACTTGCAAGCAATCGTGGCCGTCGCGGGCTGACTGCGGGATCCACGGTCAGCGACACATCCACTCGGCCGCCGCGGCGCCCGTATTTGATGGCGTTCTGAACCAGGTTCTGAAACACTTGGACGAGTTCATCACGCTCCCCGCGCACCTGCAGGACGGTGGTCTGCGGCAGATCGAGATTGATGCTGATCCCGGCCTCGCGCGCCAACGGCTCCAACCCTTGGCAGACTTCCTTCAGCACGGCTCCCACCGAGACGTTGCCCGCCGGCGGCACGTGCGCCCGCATCTCAATCCGGCTCAAAGACAAAAGATCATCGAGGATGCGCGTCATGCGTGCCGCCTGCGCACTCATGATCGACAGAAACCGCTTGCGCGCCGCGCTATCTTCGCTGGCCGGCCCTTCCAGGGTTTCTATGAAACCCCGTAACGAGGCGAGCGGTGTGCGCAGTTCATGGGAAGCATTGGCGATGAAGTCCGACCGCATCTGCGCAAGGCGATCCTGTTCGGAAAGATCGCGGAACTGCACGAAAAGCTTGGCACTTCTGCTGCCCGGACTCGATAGATTGAGCGGGGCGACGTTGGCGCGCAGCCGCCGCCCGTTGGGCAGATGATCGACGATTTCGACAACACGCGCCAAACCGTCACTCGAGACGAGCTCGACAGCTCCGAGAAAATCCGGATGCCGGCTGATGCGCGCCAGAGGCTGGTCCTTTTCAAGATTGGGAAACAGATCGCTCGCCATGGCGTTGAAGGCGATCGCACAGGACCGGTCGTCCAGCGCGATCGCCGGCAACTCGATGAGGGCCACCACGCTGCCAAGATCGTCGATAGACGGGTTCGCGCCGAAATGCGTCTCGACGCGCGCCGTCTCCTTCTGGCCGGTTTGAGTTTGCCAAAAAACGCCGGCAACCAGGCCAGCCGCTAAGCAGGAAAATCCAGCAGCCACGAACGCCGGCCAGCCAGCCAGCACCGATACCAGCGCGATTCCTGCTGCCAATCCGGCGGCCCAAAATGCGTTCGCGAATTTCAACCGAAGGCCTCTTTCCATCAATCCCGCGTCAAGGCGCGAACTTATCCCCGCTGACCGCGTCTGCCTTAGCATAGTCCGCGTTCGTGTCTGGTCGCCGTTGAGGATCATGCCTCTTTCAGAATATGCCCGCCACCTGCTCGCCATCGCCCAGACGATCTACCGATGGGCGGAGCAGATTTCCGCCCTCGACGCCGCCCGGCGCGAGAAGGTCGCGCTATACGCCGAGGAAATCGCGGCAACGCTGGCGCGCGCCGCCCAGGCTTTTATCGCGCTTGACGCTCAACCAACTGAAAAGACATATTTATTGTCTGCTGCGCGCGAGTTGGGCCGGATCGCCGGTTACCTCGATACAATCGTCGCCGCGCTCGCTCACCATCTTGACGGGCGAAAGCTCGCTGGCGTTAAAAGGCGCCTTGAATATCTGGAGCCCTTCGAACCGCAAGCCATGATCGCACAACGCGGCGCCTTTGCCACCGCCAGCCGGCTAATGTCTGCGGAAGGATTCTTTCGGGCGCTGGCGGATGCGCTGCGGGCCTGACCGATTGCCGGAACGTATTGGATAGGGACCGCGGCGGTCCCTCACATAAGGACGAGATGAATGGATAAGTTTACGGTCTTGAACGGTGTCGCAGCGCCCCTGCCTTTGCGCAACATCGACACCGACATGATCATTCCCAAGCAGTTCTTGAAGACGATCGAGCGCACGGGCCTTGGCAAGTCGCTGTTCTTCGAGATGCGCTACGACCCGGCCACCGGCAAGGAGATTGCGGATTTCGTTCTCAACAAGCCCCAGTACCGCAAGGCGCAGATCCTCGTCACGGGCAACAACTTCGGCTGTGGTTCTTCGCGCGAACACGCGCCCTGGGCCTTGCTCGACTTCGGCATCCGTTGCGTGATCGCGCCCGATTTCGCGGACATCTTCTACAACAACTGCTTCCAGAACGGCATCCTGCCGATCAAGCTGCCTCAAAGCGAAGTCGACAAGCTGATGGATGATGCCAGCCGCGGCGCAAACGCGACGCTTAGCGTCGATCTGGACAAACAGGAGATCCGCGGGCCCGACGGCGGCGTGATCAAGTTCGAGATCGACCCGTTCCGCAAACATTGCCTGCTGAACGGCCTCGACAACATCGGCCTGACACTTGAAAAGAGCGCCGCGATCAAGAACTTTGAGGACAAGGCAGCTACAGCCCGGCCCTGGCTCTGACGCTGACACTTCATGTGAGCGCGTTGCCAGGTCCGCGCATACCCCGCTACTACCAAGCCGCGGCCGCAGGCGGTTATCCAGGGCCTGCAGCTTTCAAAAAGCCCGCGGGGACATTTTCAATGCCCGGCACGGCTTCAACGACAAAACCGGAGTTCTGCGCAAAAATGGCAAAGATGATTCACTCGATGGTGCGCGTGATGGACGAAACGCGATCCGTCGCCTTCTATGAGAAGTCGTTCGGCCTGAAAGTCGCCGACCGTCTGGACTTTCCGGATTTTACGCTGATCTATCTGAGCAACCCCGAAACGGGCTTTGAGCTGGAGCTGACCGTCAACAAGGGCCGCGGCGAAGCCTATGATCTGGGCAACGGCTACGGCCACCTTGCGGTTGTGGTCGACGACCTCGCAGCCGAGCACAAGCGGATCGCCGCCGCCGGGTACACGCCGGGCGACATCAAGAACATGTCGTTTGAGGGCAAGCCGCTCGCCAGCTTCTTCTTCATCCAGGATCCCGACGGCTACAAGATCGAGGTGCTGCAAAAGGGTGGCCGCTTCCACTGAGAAGCCATCGCCAAATCATAGAAGGGCCGTGCGTCAGGCGCGGCCCTTTTTGCTTGAGAACGCCGCTTGCCTTCCCGGCCGCGTTTTCTGACGCGGCGGCCGCGTCACCCTGCATGTCAGTCCGCAATCTGCGCGAGGATGGCTTTCAGCAGACCCGGAAAGCGCTTCTCAAAGCCGGGATGGATTTCATTATATTTCGTGCGCCCCTTCTGGCGTGTGCGGATGAGGCCCGCCTCGCGCAGCGCCTTGAAGTGAAAAGACATGGTCGACTTGGGAAGAACGGCCCCCGTTGCATCGGCGCAGCTCAGCTCTCCGTCCGCCTCTTTCAAACGGCGCACGATCTCCAGCCGGATCGGATCGCTCAAGGCGTAAAGCACATACGGCAAAGCAATCTGGCTGAGCGAAGGGTGAGCGATCGGGCGCATTCGTCACGACGTCAGAGAGCCAAAATTGAGAATGGCCTAAACTGACAGTACGCCGCCGCCTGTCAACTCCACGTTTGGTTAGAAATGCGCGCCGCGTGCTGCCAAAATTGCATGGGTCAGGGCTGGTGCGAGCTCGGCGCGTTCGTCGTCGGTGAGAAATTGTCCGAACGGCACCTCGCGTCCGTGCATGGCAAGACGCAGCGAATTGCGGCCGTCGGCTGCGTCCTGCGTCAGCCGGACACGCACCCAATAGGAGTTGAAATCGAACGACTGGCGGTGCCCCTTGGGATCCACGCGCGTAAGGGTCAGCGACTGAGGTGTTACGTCGATCGTCTCAAACATGCGCCCGGACCGGAAATTCGCCTTGAACGCCCAATAGATCAGCCCGACATCCAGGCCAAAAAAGCCGGTCACGGGCCAAGCACCCATTAAGACGAACATCACGCCGGCGGCAAAACTGACAGCACCGATTGCGGCCATTACAATCATAAAGCCACGCGGCGTGAGCGACCTGTGGGGATGTAGAATGAATTGTTGGTGGCGCGATTGCGTTGCCAGTGCGTTTTCGTCCATCAGTCGTTCCTGAACGTCCCGATCCAGATCGCGCCGCCCTATCGCCCGAGGCTTTCGAGAATGCCACGCAATCCCGCCGAAAAACCGGCCAATAGCATCCACCACCGAGTTTCCAAAAACAAGCCGAAAGGCGCAAAAGCCGGGGCCGGACGCAGCCGGAGGTTAAGCGCGAAAGACATCAGCGCGATCTTCGCCGCCTTCGCGCGCGAAAACCCGGAGCCGAAAGGCGAGCTTGAGCATACCAATCCTTATACGCTTCTCGTGGCCGTCGTGCTGTCTGCACAGGCGACCGACGCAGGAGTCAACAAAGCCACCCGGAATTTGTTCCGGCTCGCCGATACTCCTGCCAAAATGATTGCCTTGGGCGAGGACAAGGTACGCGATCTCATAAGGACCATCGGCCTTTACCGGAACAAGGCGAAGAACATCATTGCCTTATCGGAAAAGCTCCTCGCCGAGCACGGTGGCAGAGTACCCAACGACCGTGAGGCATTGGAAAGTCTCCCCGGCGTCGGGCGCAAGACTGCCAACGTCGTCATGAATGTCGCCTTTGGCCAACCCACCATGGCGGTCGATACGCATGTCTTCCGGGTTGCCAACCGCATCGGATTATCGGACGGCAAGACGCCGCTGGCCGTGGAGGAAGATCTGCTGCGGATTATTCCGCGCCAATACGCCCTGCACGCGCATCACTGGCTCATCCTCCATGGCCGCTATCTGTGCAAGGCGCGGGTGCCGGAATGCTGGCGCTGCCCCATCCTTTCATTCTGCCGGTTCGAGCCGAAATCGGAATTCAAAGCCAAGCCGGTTCAGGCAGCAGGCGCTGGTTGATGGAGTCTTAATCCGGAATATCGATATTTGTTCGAATACGCGACAAGTTTTCGGGCTCGTTAAAACTTCGAATTATTGTCGGCCGTGTAGCGTGCAAGCTCCAATGATCATGATACCCCGGCCAGCACGGGGGGGAGCGCAATACCGCTATGGCAATTCTTGGCACCTCTGGCAACGATGTGATTACTGGCACACCCGGTGACGATATCATCGAAGGTGGCGACGGCAATGACCGCATCAATGGCGGTGCAGGCAATGACACCATTTACGGCGGCAATGGCAACGACACCCTGACGGGCGATGCGGGCAACGACACGCTTTACGGCGGCGACGGCAACGACGGCTTCTTCGGCGGCGGCGGCGACGACACGATTTACGGCGAAGCCGGCGACGACACGCTCTATGGCGACTCGGGCAACGACACGCTTTACGGCGGCGATGGAACCGACAAGCTCTTTGGCGGCACCGGCAACGATACGCTCATCGGCGGCGCCGGCAACAACACCTATGACGGCGGATCGGGCTACGACACGGTTGTCATCGATCTGACCGCTGGCGCACTGAACAGCGACGTGCGCGCAGATCTCAACACCTTGAAGTCGTGGATGGACGCACAGCTCGCAACCGCAGGTTCCATGACCGCGCTCACGAGCCAGACTTCGGGGTCCACGCTTACTCTGGCCCATCTTGGCGTAACCATGAGCAACGTCGAGGCCGTGGTTATCAAAGTCGATGGCGTTGTGACGCCGATCGGGGAGCTCATCAACCAGGCGCCGCAAGCCGCGTCCGCGCAGTCCCATGTCGTGGATGAAGACAGCGTCGTCACCGGCACCGCGTCATTCACCGACGGCGACAACGATGCCCTGGAATTTGCCGTCGGCACAGCCCCCGCGCACGGCTCGCTTTCGGTCGATGCCGCGACCGGCTCCTACGTCTACACGCCGACTGAAAACTGGAGCGGAGATGACGTCTTCTTCGTCAAGGCCACCGATCCGTCGGGTGCCAGCGCAATCCAGCGCATCGATGTAACCGTCAAACCCGCCGCCGATACGCCGGTCCTTGAGGTCTCCAATCAGAGGCTCGATGTGACGGGCGCCATCTTCACAGGCTCCAAGGGCAATGACACGATCGCCGGCACGGCCGGCGCAGACACCATCGACGGCGGCAAGGGCGACGATACGATCGTGGGTTCCAGCCCCAAGTCGATGAGTGTCCTCCTCGATATCGCAGCCACGCTCGGCGACACGGACGGATCGGAGACCCTTTCCATTAAGGTCGCCAACCTTCCTGAGGGCGCCACGCTATCTGCCGGTACACAAAATCCTGATGGAAGCTGGACGCTTTCGACGGCAGACCTCCAAGATCTGACCATGTCTGCGTCGGTGACCAGCAAGATTGATCTCGACATCACCGCGATCGCTACAGAGGCGGGTGGCGATTCGGCGACCACCAACGCAACGCTCAAGTTGACGCTGACGAACAATGACCTTTTGAAGGGCGGCGGCGGCAACGACACAATCACCGGTGGCGCGGGAGCCGACGAGATCTACGGCGGCACCGGCAACGACACGATCAACGGTGGCGACGCAGACGACTACATCTCTGGCGGAAAAGGCGACGACGTGTTGACGGGCGGCGCGGGCGACGATGCGCTTTACGGCAACTCGGGCGACGACACGTTCCTTGCCGAAGAGGGCGACGATTTCTACTCGGGCGGCTCCGGCTGGGATGTGCTGGATTACGGCGCGGCACTCGGCGCCATCTCGGCTGATATCTCAAAGAAGACGATAACAGGCGACGCAACCGGCACCGACAATTTCACCGGCATCGAGAAAGTGATCGGCACCGCATTCAACGACACGTTCAAGGGTTCGAGCCACGCAGATACCATCGACGGCGGCGCGGGCAACGACACCATCAGGGGCCTCGGCGGCGACGACACCCTGACGGGCGGCCAGGGCAACGACACATTCTTCTGGGAAAAAACCGACGTCACCGATCGGGCCACGGGCACAAGCGTCGGCGTCGACCGCATCACCGACTTCAAGGCCGGCGATGTGCTGGATTTCCATAAGCTCGTTGGCGTGGGCAGCAAACAGATCAGCGATTTCGTCAAGGTGGAAGACAAGAGCATCGGCAGCGTCATCTCGGCCAAGATCGATGGCAAGTTCCATGACGTTGCGATCCTGGAGGACGTTCACGGCAAGACCGCCGCGGATTTGTTCCATGAAGGTGCCCTGCTCGTTGGCTGATCCAGCCACCCAGTTCCACCCACCGAGCACAACCGGCCTAGCCCTGAATCGAGGGCCGGTTGCCTGCTGTGCGCCCGGATAGATTTTTGTGTTGCCTACTTCGCACGCATGTCATGGTCCCGGGTCCGGATTGCATCCGGACTCGCTTGCCTGGGATGGCAAGTCAGGTGTCCCCGCAGAGCGGTAGTGAGCGCCGAGACCCACGAGGGCTTCGCGCCTACACATCCAGACGCATCGGCAGGCCGGCCTTGGCCATATGCGCCTTTGCCTGCCCGATGGTGTAGGTTCCGAAATGAAAGATGGAGGCTGCAAGCACGGCGCTTGCATGGCCGTCGCGCACACCGTCGACGAGATGATCGAGCGTGCCAACGCCACCCGATGCAATGACCGGTACGGCGACGGCGTCCGAGATGGCGCGGGTCAGTCCGATATCGAAGCCCGCCTTGGTGCCATCGCGATCCATCGACGTGAGAAGAATCTCTCCCGCTCCCAACGCGACCACTTCCTTGGCGTATTCAACAGCATCAAGCCCGGTCGGCTTGCGTCCGCCGTGGGTGAAGATCTCCCAACGTTCCGGCTCGCCCTCGCCCGACACCTTCTTGGCATCGATCGCGACCACGATGCACTGAGCGCCGAATTTTTCTGAAGCCTCTTTCACGAACTGGCGGTTGAAGACCGCGGCCGTGTTGATCGATACCTTGTCGGCCCCTGCCTCCAAAAGTTTCCGGATGTCGTCAACCGTGCGCACGCCCCCGCCCACGGTGAGCGGCATGAAGCAGCGTTCCGCCGTGCGTTCCACAATGTCGAAGATCGTGTCGCGGTCCTCATGGCTCGCAGTGATGTCGAGGAAGCAAAGCTCGTCCGCACCGGCTGCATCGTAGGCAGCTGCGGCCTCCACGGGATCGCCTGCGTCGACGAGGTCGACAAAGTTGATGCCTTTGACGACGCGGCCGTCCTTGACGTCGAGACAGGGAATGATGCGCACCTTCAGGGTCATGCGCGGCTGTCTAGCGCGGCACGCCGATCAGAGCAAGCAGCCCTGTGCGACGGCGGCTACAAGCGAGCGAACATTTGTCATCCCGGGCAAGCGAGCCGGATGCAATCCGGCAAGCGCAGACCCGGGACCTAGCGCATCCCTGCGAAGCGCGAAAATTCAAACCGTGCCGCAGTCTCCAACGCACGCACGGGGCCCTGACTGAGCCAGGACCCCGTGTTTTTTTGCAAACATGGCCGCCGCGCGATCAGGCGAGACCGAAACGATCCGCGTTCATCACCTTGTTCCAGGCGGCCACGAAGTCGCGCACGAACTTCTCCTTCGCATCGTCCTGAGCGTAGACTTCGGACAGGGCACGCAGCTGGGAGTTCGACCCGAAAATCAGATCGACGCGGGTACCGGTCCACTTGGGTTGACCCGTCTTGCTGCAGTGGCCTTCGAAGACGTCATCCCCGGAAACGGCCTTCCACTGGGTGCCCATGTCGAGCACGTTGACGAAGAAATCGTTGGTGAGCTTGCCCGGCATCTTGGTGAAGACACCATGCTGGCTCTGGCCGTGGTTCGCGCCAAGGACGCGCAAGCCACCCACGAGAACCGTCATCTCCGGCGCTGTCAAGGTCAGCAACTGCGCCTTGTCGACAAGCATCTCCTCGGCGGACACCGTGTACTTGGTCTTCGCGTAGTTGCGGAAGCCATCGGCCTCGGGCGCCATGACGTCGAAGGAGTCGGCGTCGGTTTGCCCCTGCGAAGCATCCGTGCGGCCCGGCGTGAAGGGAACCTCGACAGCGTTCCCCGCGTCCTTCGCGGCCCGCTCGATGGCGGCGCAGCCCCCAAGCACGATCAGGTCGGCGAGCGAAACCTTCTTGCCGCCGGGCTGAGCGTCATTGAACGCCTTCTGGATGCTTTCCAGCTTACCCAGAACCTTGGCCAGCTGCTGCGGCTGGTTCGCCTCCCAATCCTTCTGGGGAGCAAGGCGGATGCGCGCGCCGTTGGCGCCGCCGCGCTTGTCGGACCCGCGGAACGTCGACGCTGAAGCCCAGGCGGTAGAGACGAGTTCAGAGGTCGTCAAACCCGAGCCCAGGATCTTCGCCTTCAGCTCCGCGATGTCCTTGGCATCGATCAGCGGGTGATCGACGGCGGGAACCGGGTCCTGCCAGATCAGATCTTCCGCCGGCACTTCCGGGCCCAGATAGCGGGCCTTCGGACCCATGTCGCGATGGGTCAGCTTGAACCACGCACGCGCGAAGGCATCGGCGAACTCTTCCGGATTCTTGTGGAAGTGGCGCGAGATCTTCTCGTAAGCCGGATCCATGCGCATCGCCATATCGGCGGTGGTCATGATGGTTGTCACTTTCCTGGAGGGATCATGCGCCGCCGGTGCAAGATGCTCGGGTCTGGGGTTGACGGGCACCCACTGCCACGCCCCTGCGGGGCTCTTCACGAGGTCCCAGTCATAGGCAAACAGCACGTCGAAGTAGCCCATGTCCCACTTGGTCGGGTTGGCGGTCCACGATCCTTCGATCCCGGACGTGATGGCATCGCCGCCCTTGCCGGTCTTGTAGCTGCTGAGCCAGCCCAGCCCCATC